>ERZ791635.53-NODE-53-length-85194-cov-5.49828_pt1 | contig 85194 bp, 79 predicted proteins | sample MGYA00510056_ERZ791635 | MGnify/ENA primary metagenome ERZ791635 (study PRJEB30046, sample SAMN00715187) | human gut metagenome | study: EMG produced TPA metagenomics assembly of the A metagenome-wide association study of gut microbiota in type 2...
GAAAGAGAGACAGTGGAGACTGCACGGGCGGCACATAATACAAGCCCCGTGGTTACGGCAGCGTTGGGAAGACTTCTCAGTGCCGGGGTTATGATGGGCAGTATGCTGAAGGGAGACGATGAACTGATCACCCTGCAGATCAAAGGAGACGGTCCTATCGGCGGACTGACGGTGACTGCGGATAGGAACGGACATGTGAAGGGGTATGCCAATGTGCCGGATGTGATCCTGCCTGCCAATGCCCAGGGCAAACTGGATGTGGGCGGTGCAGTGGGCGCCGGTGTCTTGAGCGTGATCCGCGACATGGGCCTGAAAGACCCCTATGTGGGACAAACGGATCTTCAGACCGGTGAGATCGCAGAGGATCTGACTTATTATTTTGCAGTATCTGAGCAGGTTCCCTCTGTTGTGGGACTGGGAGTGCTGATGAACAGAGATAATACCGTAAGACAGGCCGGCGGTTTTATTGTGCAGTTGATGCCTTTTGCAGAGGAGGAGACGATCAGTAAGCTGGAGGAGAACATCAAAAATCTTGCTTCCGTCACCACAATGCTGGATGCCGGCAAGACACCGGAGGAAATGCTGAGTGTTCTGCTGGAGGGAATGGATCTGGAAGTTACAGATACACTTCCGGTGGAATTTTCCTGTAATTGCAGCAAAGACCGTGTGAGAAAAGCTCTGATCAGTATCGGAAGAGAAGAATTGCAGTCTATGATCGATGATGGCAAAGAGATAGAAGTGAATTGCCATTTTTGTAATAAAAACTATAACTTTACCGTGGATGAATTAAAGGAAATGATTCAGGATTGATTCAGTAAAGCGAGGAAGCCTATGAAACAGGGATTTGTCAAAGCAGCATCCGCCACACCGGCGATCCGGGTGGCGGATCCGGTTTATAATGCACAGGTGATCTGTGAACAGATGGAGGAAGCGGTCTCCCATGGAGCGAAAATAGTGGTATTTCCGGAACTGTGTATCACGGGGTATACCTGTGGGGATCTGTTTCTTCAGAACCTGTTGTTGGAAGAGGCAAAGGAAGCGTTGCTTCGGATCATGGTGCAGACTGCAAAACTGGATGCCGTGATACTGGTGGGACTTCCGATAGAGAAAGACGGCCGGTTATACAATGTTGCGGCGGTATTACATCACGGAGATATCCTGGGAATGATCCCGAAGAAAAACATTCCTTCCTACGGAGAATTTTATGAGGGAAGACATTTCACTCCCGGGGAGGAGACCGTAACGGAATATCAATTATCCGGGCGGAAAATTCCCTTTGGAATAAACCTTCTGTTTCGCTGCACAGAACTTCCGGAACTGGTGATCGGCTGTGAAATCTGCGAGGATCTGTGGGTGGCGGAACCTCCTTCCACATCTCATGCACTTGCGGGAGCCACGGTGATCGCAAACCTCTCTGCATCCAATGAGACCGTCTCCAAAGATGACTATCGCATGTTATTGGTAAAATCTGCCAGCGCAAGACTCCTGTGCGGATATATTTATACTTCCGCAGGAGAGGGAGAATCCACCCAGGATCTGGTATTCGGAGGACATGACCTGATCGTGGAGAATGGTACGCTGCTTGTACAGTCATCCCGATTCTCTTCCGGAATTGTATATGCGGATCTGGATGTGCTTCGAATTGTGAATGAACGCAGAAGAATGGGAACGTTCGGACAGAAGCCGGAGAAAGATTACCGCGTGGTCCCTTTTTCCGTAAAGCTTGCACAGACCCGGTTGGATCGCAAATTTGCCGCACATCCTTTTGTGCCGGAGGATCCTGCACTTCGAAACAGACGGTGCGAGGATATTTTGTCCATTCAGGCATACGGACTGAAGAAACGGTATGCGCATACCGGATTAAAAACGGCGGTCCTCGGAATCTCCGGAGGATTGGATTCCACATTGGCACTGCTGGTGACGGTGCGTACCTTTGACCTGCTGCAACTTTCCAGAAAAGGAATTATAGCAGTGACCATGCCCTGCTTCGGAACAACGGACCGGACGTATGAAAATGCCTGCCTGTTGGCGAAGACTCTGGGTGTAACTCTGCGGGAAGTGGATATCAGAGAATCTGTGACCAGACATTTTGCCGATATCGGGCAGGATATGGAATGTCATGATGTTACCTATGAAAATGGGCAGGCCAGGGAACGCACGCAGGTGCTGATGGACATCGCAAACAAGGAAAATGCACTGGTCATCGGTACAGGGGATATGTCGGAACTGGCACTGGGCTGGGCCACCTACAACGGAGACCATATGTCCATGTATGGCGTCAATGCTGGTGTACCAAAGACACTGGTGCGACATCTGGTGGACTATTATGCGGATACCTGTGAAAACAGGGAACTTACGGCAGTATTGAAGGATGTGTTGGATACCCCGGTCAGTCCGGAGCTGCTCCCGCCGGTGGAAGGAAACATTGCACAGAAGACGGAAGATCTGGTAGGGCCTTACGAACTGCATGATTTCTTCTTATATTATATGCTTCGCTGCGGATATGCTCCGGATAAGATCTACAGGATTGCAAAAGATACATTTTCGGGAAGATACAGTGACGAAATCATTAAAAAATGGTTGATAAATTTCTACCGAAGATTCTTTGCCCAGCAATTTAAACGGTCCTGTCTGCCGGACGGCCCCAAGGTGGGAAGCGTGGCATTGTCGCCCAGAGGAGACCTGCGGATGCCGTCTGACGCCTGCGCCCGGATCTGGCTGGAGCAACTGGAGAAAATATAAAAATATTGTTAAAATTTCGTCGAAATTCTTAATTTTCTGTTTTTAACTTGAAATGGAAAACGCAAAATCGTATATTATAGCTGTACCAATTATGGAGGATATGCGGAGGAATAAATATGACTAAGGCGGAGATTTTAAAGAAAGAAATATTAAGACAGTATCGCAGTGTCAGACAGTTTGCGATGGAGATGAATATTCCTTACAGTACACTGGTAACAGCTCTTGAGCGCGGTATTGAAGGGATGGCGTACGGAACAGTGATCAAAATGTGCGACAAGCTGAGCCTGAATCCTGTGGATTTTTCCTCTCTGGAGAGAGATGCATCTCTGGGGGCACAGCTTTTGGAAAATCGTGTTATGCAGAATTATGTGAAGCTGAATCAGACGGGACGTGATAAGATCCTGGAACTGATGGACGATTTTGTACAGATCGATAAGTACAAGGCCAAGGCGAAAAAAACAAAATAAAGACAAACAAAAAACAGCTACTGCTTTGATCTGTGAAGGGATCAGCAGTAGCTGTTAAACATCATGCCGCTGTAAGCACTGGTGGTGTAGGGACTGACAAAATTGTGACCGGGATTTTTGTAGGCCACTATTTTTTTGTCTACATAATCCATAGGGTTCAGGGAGACCTGATCGCTCTTACGCAACAGGGAACTGCTGAAATCCTTCAATACGCTGAAAGATGATAGATCATTTCCCGCTGATGCCGCTGCCTGCTGTAATTTTTCATCGTTGACAGAGAGAATACCGTCATCCTGCAGGTGCATTCCCATATTTTCCAGAGAAGTGCCGTAATGGGAAGCAATTGATGAAAATTCACGGACCAGCTGTCTGCTTCTGGACTGGGTCTCCAGATAAGAAGCTGCAGACCGGATGAAGCTATTGTAGCTGCCGATCAGCTGGTTGATATTGTCAGTAATGGATTCGGTGTCTGTCTTCAGACCGATATGCACCGGCTTATCTTCGGAACTTACGGCTTTGATCTGTACATCGAACAGCTTGCCAACCGTGAAATGGTTGGAGGAAGAAGAACGCTCTTCACCATTGATCAGGAAGCATGCATTGCCGGCAGGATGGCTGATATAATTCAACCCCATATTGCCTACGACACCGGAGGCTTTGCTGGTGTGATCGTCACTTACACGGAAATGATATGCCTTGTTGGCTGGTACACCGGTAGCATCAGAGGTCAGCCGGAGCGCGTAACGGGAATCGGATTCTGCAACATTTGCCTGGATACCGATATCCGCATTGTTGATCAGCCGTGAGAGACGATCCATGATCTGGCGGTTCGTATCTCCTTCGTTGATATTGAACTGGAATTCATAGTTCATATCGTTGATGGAAATATCAAAGGAGTAGGTCGCAGGGGAAAGCGTGGTAGCCAGATCCGGGAGAAAATATCCCAGGTTCTCCTGCGGGGTAGCCAGTTCTTTTACCTCAAGATCAAATTCCGGAGAAGTACTTGTCAAAGCGTCGGAACCGATGTAGGCTGCTTCTGCTACTTCGGTGTCTGTGGAATAAGCACTTTTTTTACGGAACATGCTGTCCTGCTCCAGACCGCCGAGCTGTGCGATCGCGTTATGAAGCTCACGGGCATTTTCCTTCAGAGATACGGCATAGTGCTGTGTGTCCTTGTTGGTGGTCGGAAGATACCAGGGAGCATCTTTGTTCAGTTTTACAATGGAATTATATACGCTGCGGAGTTCGCTTTTTTTATGTGTGTCATACTTCGTCAGCTGTCTGGGAGAATATGCTGCCAGATAGTTGTTGTATACCGTGTTGAGAACAGCACCCATAGATATCTCCTTTCTCCTCCGTGATCAAGGATATTTTATAAAAAAATACAGTCATCCACTTTTATGAGGCTATTATAGCATATATAATAAGAAGAAACAAGAAAAACAGCTGGATTTTCGGGAAAACAGTTGACGAAAGCCGAGGATTATGTTATAGTATCCAAGCGAGATGAGATTTAGGTCTTTTTTTTATGCTTAAATTTAGAGATCAGAAAACACGTGGAGGTAGAAAAATGCGTACAAAAATTACTTTAGCATGTACCGAGTGCAAGCAGCGTAACTACAATACTACCAAGGATAAGAAGACTCATCCTGATAGAATGGAAACCAAGAAGTATTGTAGATTCTGCAAAACACATACATTGCACAAAGAAACCAAATAATCAGCCGTTCTAGCATGGGAGGTCGAAATGGGAGATTCCGCAGAAAAACAGAAGCGCCCCAGTTTCTTCAAAGGCGCAAAAGCTGAATTTAAGAAAATTTCATGGCCGGACAGACAATCCACATTGAAGCAATCCGTAGCGGTTGTTGCAATTTCAGTTGTAGTTGGTGTGATTATTGCGGTGCTGGATTATTTTATTCAGTACGGCGTAAACTTCTTAACATCATTATAGAGCGAGGGTGATTGTATGGCAGAGGCAAAATGGTATGTAGTCCATACCTATTCAGGATATGAGAACAAGGTCAAAGCCAATATCGAGAAGACCATAGAGAACAACAAGAATCTGGCAGAACAGATTCTTGAAGTAAGAGTCCCTATGCAGGATGTGGTGGAACTGAAGGACGGAGCCCGCAAGACGGTATCCAAGAAGATGTTCCCCGGATACGTACTTCTTAATATGGAAATGAACGATGATACCTGGTATGTCGTTCGTAATACCCGTGGCGTGACCGGATTCGTAGGTCCCGGAAGTAAACCTGTACCTCTTACAGAAGCTGAGATGAAGCCTTTGGGCATTAAGACCGAAAATGTATCGATCGACTTTGGCGAGGGCGACAGCATTGCTGTTGTGGCCGGAGTATGGAAAGATACTGTCGGCGTGGTGCAGAAACTGGACTATGGCAAACAGACAGCTACGATCAATGTAGAACTGTTTGGAAGAGAGACCCCTGTGGAAATCAGCTTTGCAGAGGTCAGAAAGCTTTAATGAAGCTTACAAAGATATTTTCTTCCGGAGATTTCCGGAATAAAATATAAACTCTCGGATCCGCAAGGGCCTGAGAGAGGCAGCACAAAAGGAACGGCAACGTTCCAGTGGGAGCAGGAGGCAAGCAACAAGGCAGCCTGCGCCGAATTACCACATTATAGGAGGTGCCACAATGGCAAAGAAAGTAGAAGGATATATCAAGTTACAGATCCCTGCCGGCAAAGCAACACCGGCTCCCCCTGTTGGTCCTGCACTTGGACAGCACGGGGTGAACATCGTTGAATTTACAAAGCAGTTCAACGCAAGAACAGCAGACAAGGGAGATCTTATCATTCCCGTAGTTATTACTGTATATGCAGACAGAAGCTTTAGTTTCGTTACAAAGACTCCCCCTGCAGCAGTACTGTTAAAGAAAGCCTGCAACATCAAGTCCGGTTCCGGCGTTCCCAACAAGACCAAGGTAGCTACCATTTCCAAGGCTAAGCTTCAGGAGATCGCTGAGATGAAGATGCCGGATCTGAATGCAGCAAGCCTGGAAGCAGCTATGAGCATGATCGCTGGTACTGCACGCAGCATGGGTATTGTTGTTGAGGAGTAACTTATAAATATTTGGGAGGCAATCGACAATGAGATTGCCGCTGGAACCTAGGAGGTAAAATAATGAAACATGGTAAGAAATATACCGAAGCTGCCAAGCTGGTAGATCGCGCTACATTCTATGAGCCTAACGATGCTATCGCTCTGGTTAAGAAAACTGCAACTGCTAAATTCGATGAGACCATCGAGGTTCACATCAGAACCGGTTGTGACGGACGTCACGCTGAGCAGCAGATCCGTGGCGCAGTTGTACTGCCTAACGGAACCGGTAAGACTGTAAAAGTTCTGGTATTCGCAAAAGGCGATAAGATCAACGAGGCTGAAGCAGCAGGCGCTGATTATGTTGGCGGCGAAGAGCTGATCCCGAAGATCCAGAACGAAGGATGGCTGGACTTCGACGTTGTAGTAGCAACCCCTGATATGATGGGCGTTGTAGGTCGTCTGGGTAAGGTTCTCGGACCTAAGGGCTTAATGCCTAACCCTAAGGCTGGTACCGTAACTATGGATGTAACCAAGGCAGTTAACGATATCAAAGCCGGTAAGATCGAGTACAGACTTGACAAGACCAACATCGTGCATGTTCCTGTTGGTAAGGCTTCTTTCACTGAGGAAGCTCTGCAGGAGAACTTCAACGCACTTATGGACGCTATCGTAAAGGCTAAGCCCAGCGCATTAAAGGGTCAGTATCTGAGAAGCATCACTCTGACCAGCACCATGGGCCCCGGCGTTAAGGTTAGCGTAGCAAAGTTCTAATCTGATCTCTAATCTAATTAGATAACGAATGCTAAAGAGCCGCTTCACTGCTTACAGTGAGGCGGTTTTTGCAAAAAAACATTTTGCAAAAAAATACTAAATAATCCTTGACAAGCACAGTCTCCTATGCTATTCTAACTGAGGTTGTAAAACCATGCCGAAGACAGCAGGTGCAAGGGAGACCGAGCGTAAGTCCTGCCGAGGAGATAAGTATGATGATATCATCTCTCTGTGTCTTCACAGAGAGTTTTTTTTACTTTATAGGATTTTATCCTATAAAGCAAAACGCTCCGCGAGGATCGCACTGCGGCGAAGTGGAATATATCGCTAAGGCGATTCGCCGCAGGCGTAGAATCCTGCGAGCAGGATTCTATTTATATTCTTCTTATCGGCACAAAATCTATAAGGAGGTAAAGAAATGGCAAAAGTTGAATTAAAACAGCCTGTAGTAGAAGAGATTTCTGCTGGTATCAAAGATGCCCAGTCTGTAGTTCTGGTAGACTACCGTGGACTTACTGTTGAGCAGGATACCCAGTTACGTAAGAGCTTACGTGAGGCAGGAGTTAGCTACAAGGTTTACAAGAACACCATGATGAACTTCGCGTTCAAGGGTACACAGTTCGAAGGTCTGTCCGAGTATCTGGAAGGACCCAGCGCAATGGCTTACTCTACCGAGGATGCAACCGCTCCTGCAAGAGTACTGGCTCAGTTCGCTAAGACTGCTGATAAGCTTGAGATCAAGGCCGGTGTGGTAGAAGGTACTGTTTATGATGCTAAGGGTATGGCTGCAATCGCTAACATCCCTTCCAGAGACGTACTCATCTCCAAACTGCTTGGCAGCTTACAGAGTCCTATCACCAATTTTGCACGTGTTATGAATCAGCTGGCTGAAAAAGGCGGCGCAGCAGCTTGCGAAGCAGAAGCACCCGCAGAAGAAGCACCCGCAGCTGAATAATAATTGCAGCTAATTGACAATCAATCAAAATATTTCAAATGGAGGAAATTAAAATGGCTAAATTAACAGCACAGGAATTAATCGATGCTATCAAAGAGTTATCTGTATTAGAGTTAAATGATCTCGTAAAGGCTTGCGAGGAGGAGTTCGGCGTATCTGCAGCAGCTGGCGAGAGTTCGACGTAGAGCTGACCGAGGTTGGCGCTGAGAAGGTTAAGGTTATCAAGGTTGTTCGTGAAGTAACCGGTCTGGGCCTGAAGGAAGCTAAGGACGTAGTTGACGGAGCTCCTAAGGTTGTTAAGGAAGGCGCTTCTAAGGAAGAGGCTGAGGACATCAAGAAGAAGCTTGAGGAAGTTGGCGCAAAGGTTACTCTGAAGTAATTTTTAACCAGTATATGACGGACCATGTGCCGGCACCTGCCGGTGCATGGTTCTTTCTTATTTATTATTTTCTAAATTATTCATTTTTTCAAAAATATTCAAAAAAATTCCTTGACGCTATTTTATCATTGTGCTATTATGGATAGTGCACTATTGTGCGGTGCTATGCTTATTTGTCATGCATAAAAATTGACGTTTATATATACTGCATTGTTGCCGACGCAAAATAGGCTTTAAATCTGAAAGAACGGGGTGAAATGTCAATGGAAAAGAACAGAATACGTCCGATTGCCGGTACCAAGGTTATGCGTATGAGTTATTCAAGACAAAAAGAGGTTTTAGAGATGCCCAACCTGATCGAGGTCCAGAAGGACTCTTATCAGTGGTTTTTAGACGAAGGCTTGAAGGAAGTCTTTGACGACATCTCTCCGATCGCTGACTACAGCGGTGCCTTAAGTCTGGAATTTGTGGATTTTGAACTCTGCAAAGACGACGTGAAGTATTCTATCGAAGAGTGTAAAGAGAGAGATGCTACATTCGCAGCACCTCTTAAGGTTAAGGTTCGCCTTTATAACAAGGAGAAGGAAGAGATCAGTGAGCATGAGATTTTCATGGGCGATCTTCCGCTGATGACTGAGACCGGTACTTTTGTGATCAACGGCGCGGAACGTGTTATCGTCAGCCAGTTGGTTCGTTCTCCCGGCATCTACTACGGAATCGGACATGATAAGATCGGTAAGAAGCTGTTCACCTGTACCGTGATCCCGAACCGTGGAGCATGGCTGGAGTACGAGACGGATTCCAACGATGTCTTCTATGTACGCGTGGACAGAACCCGTAAGGTTCCCATCACTGTATTGATCCGTGCACTGGGCATCGGTACCAATGACGAGATCCGCGAACTCTTCGGTGACGAACCTAAGATCGAGGCAAGCTTTACCAAGGACACTGCTGAGAATTATCAGGAGGGTCTGTTAGAGTTATATAAAAAGATCCGTCCCGGTGAGCCTTTAAGTGTTGAAAGTGCAGAAAGCCTGATCAACGCTATGTTCTTCGACCCCAGAAGATATGATTTAGCCAAAGTCGGCAGATATAAATTTAATAAGAAGTTAGCTCTGAAGAATCGTATCCGTCATCAGATCCTGGCTGCAGATGTGGTAGATCCTTCCACCGGTGAAGTGATCGCATCCGCAGGAGACAAGGTGACCGCAGAGCTGGCAGATACCATTCAGAACAGCGCCGTTCCTTTCGTATATATTCAGACAGAGGAGAAGAACGTAAAGGTACTGTCGAACCTGATGGTAGATCTGACTCATTATGTAGATTGCAATCCCAGAGATTTCGGTATTCATGAGCTGGTATATTATCCGGTTCTGGCACAGATCCTGGAAGAGTTCGGCGATGATCCCGAGAAGCTGGCAGAAGCGATCAAGAAGAATGTACATGAACTGGTACCCAAGCATATTACCAAGGAAGATATTCTGGCTTCCATTAACTATAACATGCATCTGGAGTATGGTCTGGGCAATGATGACGATATCGATCATCTGGGCAACAGACGTATCCGTGCGGTAGGTGAACTGCTGCAGAACCAGTATCGTATCGGTCTGTCCAGAATGGAGAGAGTGGTACGCGAGCGTATGACCACACACGATGCTGAGGAGATCTCTCCCCAGTCTCTGATCAATATCAAACCCGTAACCGCAGCAGTGAAGGAATTCTTCGGATCTTCCCAGCTGTCTCAGTTTATGGATCAGAATAACCCTTTGGGTGAGCTGACCCACAAGAGACGTCTGTCTGCACTGGGCCCCGGCGGTCTGTCCAGAGATCGTGCCGGATTCGAAGTTCGAGATGTACATTATTCCCATTACGGAAGAATGTGCCCTATCGAGACTCCCGAAGGTCCTAACATCGGTCTGATCAACTCTCTTGCAAGTTATGCAAGAATTAATGAATATGGTTTCGTAGAGGCTCCTTATCGTAAGATCGACAAGTCCGATCCCAAGAACCCCCGCGTTACCGACGAAGTAGTCTATATGACTGCGGACGAAGAAGATAATTACCATGTAGCACAGGCGAACGAAGCACTGGATGCAGAAGGACATTTTGTGAGAAAATCCGTCTCCGGACGTTATCTGGATGAGACACAGGAATATCCCAGGGAAATGTTTGATTACATGGATGTATCCCCGAGAATGGTATTCTCTGTGGCTACTGCACTGATTCCTTTCCTGCAGAACGACGATGCGAACCGTGCACTGATGGGATCCAACATGCAGCGTCAGGCCGTGCCTCTTCTGAGCACCGAAGCACCTGTAGTAGGTACCGGTATGGAAGAAAAGGCAGCAGTAGACTCCGGTGTCTGCGTGGTAGCCAAGAAAGCGGGAACCATCAGTTATGTATCTTCCAAGACTATCCGCATTGATTATGATGACGGTGAGAAGGAAGAGATCCATCTGACCAAATTCTCCCGTAGTAACCAGTCCAACTGCTACAATCAGAAGCCTATCGTATTCAAGGGCGATCATGTGGCACAGGGACAGGTCATTGCAGACGGACCTTCCACTTCCGAAGGTGAGCTGGCACTGGGTAAGAACCCTCTGATCGGTTTCATGACCTGGGAAGGTTACAACTACGAGGATGCAGTTCTGTTAAGTGAGAGACTGGTACGTGATGATGTGTATACTTCCGTTCATATTGAGGAGTATGAGGCAGAAGCACGTGACACCAAGCTTGGACCGGAAGAGATCACCCGTGATGTACCCGGTGTCGGTGATGATGCACTGAAGGATCTGGATGACAGAGGTATCATTCGTATCGGTGCAGAGGTTCGTGCCGGTGATATCCTGGTGGGTAAAGTTACTCCTAAGGGAGAGACCGAACTGACTGCGGAAGAGAGATTGCTGCGTGCCATCTTCGGTGAGAAGGCAAGAGAAGTAAGAGATACCTCCTTAAAGGTACCTCATGGTGAATATGGTATCGTAGTGGATGCCAAGGTATTTACCCGTGAGAACAGCGATGAGCTGGCACCCGGAGTAAACCAGGCAGTCCGCATTTACATTGCACAGAAGAGAAAAATCTCTGTTGGTGATAAAATGGCAGGCCGTCATGGTAACAAGGGTGTCGTTTCCCGGCTTTCCCGCGTGCTTCCTGTAGAAGATATGCCTTATCTGCCCAACGGACGTCCTCTGGACATCGTGCTGAATCCTCTGGGCGTGCCTTCCCGTATGAATATCGGACAGGTCCTGGAGATCCACCTTTCCCTGGCTGCCAAGGCACTGGGCTTCAATGTGGCAACCCCTGTCTTCGATGGTGCAAACGAGAAAGATATTATGGATACGTTGGATCTTGCCAACGATTATGTAAATCTTCCTTTCGACGATGCAGAGAGTGCAGAGTGGAAGGAAAAGGGTCAGGAGACTACTGCAGACGGTAAGCCCTGGTCCGGAGAGACCTTTACCAGCAAGCATGGTGAGGAGCTTCTCCCTGAAGTTATGCAGTATCTGTCCGAGAACAGAGACCACAGAGGTGTATGGAAGGGTGTTCCCATTTCCAGAGACGGTAAGGTACGTCTGCGTGACGGTAGAACCGGTGAATACTTCGATGGTCCCGTAACCATCGGACACATGCATTACCTGAAACTGCATCATCTGGTAGACGATAAGATCCACGCACGTTCTACCGGACCGTACTCCCTGGTAACACAGCAGCCTCTGGGTGGTAAAGCTCAGTTCGGTGGCCAGCGTTTCGGAGAGATGGAAGTATGGGCTCTGGAGGCGTATGGTGCATCCTACACCCTGCAGGAGATCCTGACAGTGAAGTCCGATGATGTGGTTGGTCGTGTTAAGACTTACGAAGCAATCATTAAGGGAGACAATATCCCTGAGCCCGGTATTCCCGAGTCCTTCAAGGTTCTGCTGAAAGAACTGCAGGCACTGGGTCTGGATGTCAGAGTGCTGCGTGAGGATCAGACCGAGGTCGAGATCATGGAGACCGTCGATTACGGTGATACCGATTACCGTTATGAGATGGAGGGTGATCGTAAGTATGATGACGATTACGACAAGGGTTCCCTTGGCGAGATGGGCTATCAGTCACAGGAGTTTGACGACAACGGCGAACTGGTGAATTCCGAAGACGACTATGTGGAAGACGATTACACCGATGATAGCTTTGACGGCAGTGATGATGAATTTTAATGCTTTGTATAGAAGGGAGTGCCATTAATGTCAGAAACAAAAAATGAAACAACCTATCAGCCTATGACATTTGATGCCATCAAGATCGGATTAGCTTCCCCGGAGAAAATCCGGGAGTGGTCCCATGGCGAGGTATTAAAGCCGGAGACAATTAACTATAGAACACTGAAACCCGAGAGAGACGGTCTGTTCTGTGAGAGAATCTTCGGACCCAGCAAAGACTGGGAATGTCATTGCGGTAAATATAAGAAGATCAGATATAAGGGCGTTGTCTGCGACAGATGTGGTGTAGAAGTTACCAAAGCCAGCGTACGTAGAGAGCGTATGGGACATATCGAGCTTGCTGCCCCGGTATCCCATATCTGGTACTTCAAAGGTATCCCCAGCCGTATGGGCCTGATCCTGGATCTGTCTCCCAGAATCCTGGAAAAGGTTCTGTACTTACCGCTTCCTATATTGTTCTGGATCCGGGAACCACCAACCTTGAGTACAAGGCAGTGTTGTCTGAGAAGGAATATCAGGATGCAAGAGAGACCTGGGGCAACAAGTTCCGTGTAGGCATGGGTGCGGAAGCTATCAAAGAGCTGCTGCAGGCTATTGACCTGGAGAAGGATGCAGCAGAACTGAAGACCGGACTGAAGGAATCCTCCGGTCAGAAGCGTGCCCGCATCATTAAGAGACTGGAAGTTGTGGAAGCTTTCCGTGAGTCCGGAAATAAGCCCGAATGGATGATCATGGATGTTATTCCAGTTATCCCTCCCGATCTTCGTCCTATGGTACAGCTGGACGGCGGACGTTTTGCAACCTCCGACCTGAATGATCTGTACAGAAGGATCATCAACCGTAATAACCGTCTGAAGAGACTGTTAGAGCTTGGTGCTCCCGATATTATCGTACGTAACGAGAAGAGAATGCTGCAGGAAGCAGTAGATGCTCTGATCGATAACGGCAGACGCGGACGTCCCGTTACCGGCCCCGGTAACAGAGCACTGAAGTCTCTGTCCGATATGTTAAAGGGTAAGACCGGTCGTTTCCGTCAGAACCTGTTAGGTAAACGTGTAGACTATTCCGGACGTTCCGTTATCGTCGTAGGACCGGAACTGAAGATTTATCAGTGTGGTCTGCCCAAGGAAATGGCAATTGAACTGTTCAAGCCTTTTGTGATGAAAGAGCTGGTAGCCAAGGGAATCAGCCAGAATATCAAAAATGCCAAGAAGCTGGTAGAGAGACTGGATACGCAGGTATGGGATGTGCTGGAAGAGGTGATCAAGGAACATCCTGTTATGCTGAACCGTGCACCGACACTGCACAGACTTGGTATTCAGGCATTTGAGCCGATCCTGGTAGAAGGTAAGGCAATCAAACTGCATCCCCTGGTATGTACCGCATTCAACGCGGATTTCGACGGAGACCAGATGGCTGTACATCTTCCTCTGTCCCAGGAGGCACAGGCAGAGTGTCGTTTCCTGCTGTTGTCTCCCAATAACTTACTGAAGCCTTCCGATGGTGGTCCTGTAGCCGTTCCTTCCCAGGATATGGTACTCGGTATCTACTATCTGACCCAGGAGAGACCCGGTTCTATTGGTGAAGGTAAGTATTTCAAGAGCGTAAACGAAGCAATTCTGGCATATGAGAACCAGGCGCTGACACTGCATTCCCGCATTCATGTCCGCATGAGCAAGGTAAATGCAGCAGGTGAGACGATCACCGGAACGGTAGAGTCTACACTGGGACGTTTCATCTTCAATGAGATTCTGCCTCAGGATCTGGGATTTGTAGACAGAAGTGATCCCGAGAACTTCCTGAAGCTGGAAGTAGACTTCCATGTAGGAAAGAAGCAGCTGAAGCAGATCCTGGAGAAGGTCATCAATACTCACGGAGCATCCAAGACCGCAGAAGTACTGGATGACGTTAAGGCAATCGGTTATAAGTACTCTACCAGAGCCGCTATGACCGTATCCATTTCCGATATGACTGTGCCTGAGAAGAAGGGCGAGATGCTGGCAGCCGCACAGGCAACCGTAGACAAGATCGCAAGCAACTTCAGCACCTGGAACGAGACCGATAAAGAGCTGACCGATGTACTGCTGTCCGGTCTGGATAAATACAATAACATCTTCATGATGGCAGACTCCGGTGCGCGTGGTTCCAGTCAGCAGATCAAACAGCTGGCAGGTATGCGTGGACTGATGGCGGATACCACAGGTAGAACCATCGAGCTGCCCATCAAATCAAACTTCCGTGAAGGTCTGGATGTACTGGAATACTTCATGTCCGCGCATGGTGCACGTAAAGGTATGTCCGATACCGCACTGCGTACCGCAGACTCCGGTTATCTGACCAGACGAATGGTTGATGTATCTCAGGAGCTTTCTATCCGTGAAGTAGACTGCTGCGAGGGTCAGGCAGAGATCCCCGGTATGGTAGTCAAGGCATTCATGGATGGTAAAGAGACCATTGAAGGCCTGAAAGACAGAATCACAGGCAGATATTCCTGTGAGGATATTTATGATAAAGACGGTAACATGATCGTTAAACACAACCACATGATCACCCCCAGCCGTGCAGCTAAGATCCTCAGCGTAGGTGTAAATGCACAGGGTGAGCCTATTGAGGAAGTGAAGATCCGTACGATCCTGACCTGCCGTTCTCACGTTGGTATCTGTGCAAAATGTTACGGTGCCAACATGGCAACCGGTGAAGCTGTACAGGTAGGTGAAGCAGTCGGTATTATCGCTGCACAGTCTATCGGTGAGCCCGGTACCCAGCTGACCATGAGAACCTTCCATAGTGGTGGTGTCGCAGGTGACGATATCACACAGGGTCTTCCCCGTGTCGAGGAGCTGTTCGAGGCCAGAAAGCCGAAGGGACTTGCGATCATCGCTGAGTTCGGCGGTAAGGCGGAGATCCGTGATACCAAGAAGAAACGTGAAGTAGTAATTACCAATGAAGAGACCGGAGAATCCAAGGCATACCTGATTCCTTACGGTTCCCGTATCAAGGTAATGGATGGCCAGGTATTAGAGGCCGGTGATGAACTGACCGAAGGTAGTGTAAACCCTCACGATCTGCTGAAGATCAAGGGAATCCGTGCCGTACAGGATTACATGCTGCGTGAAGTACAGCGTGTATACCGTTTACAGGGTGTAGATATCGCCGATAAGCATATCGAAGTCCTGGTACGTCAGATGCTGAAGAAAGTCCGTATCGAGAATAACGGAGACACCGAATTCCTGCCCGGTACTCTGGTAGATGTTCTGGATTTCGAAGAAATGAATGAGAAGCTGACCGCAGAAGGTAAAGAGCCTGCAGAAGGCAAGCGTATCATCCTTGGTATTACCAAGGCAGCACTGGCTACCGAATCCTTCCTGTCCGCAGCATCCTTCCAGGAGACCACTAAGGTACTGACAGAGGCTGCTATCAAGGGTAAGGTTGATAATCTGATCGGTCTGAAGGAGAACGTTATCATTGGTAAACTGATCCCTGTAGGAACCGGTATGAAGAGATATCGTAATACCAGACTGAGCACCGATGATGTGGAAACCATTGATTTCAGTGGCGACATGTATGGTGATGATGCAGAACTGAATCTGAGTGACGGAACAGATCCGGAAGCTGAGAATACAGATGTTAACACCGATGCAGAGACTGTGGAAGTGGGAACAGATGCTGATAACCAGTAAAAAAAGAAAAGATCTTATAAAAAAGCTCTCCGGGGATTCCCCGGGGAGCTTTTTTAAGCTGAAAATTACTGTAAGTCCTCTGTATTCAGTACCTGCCAGGCGGTGATCCGGTAAAAGGTGTCATCCGCAGACAGAGGGTATAAGATCTCAATGGTAACCTGTAAGGATTGCAGATCGGAAATAGGTATCACATATGACTTTCCGTGTCCTACGGAGCCGTAATACGCATCCTCGCTGTCGGAGGCTTCGTAGACGCGACGCAGCGTATTGTCCATACCGGCCAGAGACTGCTCTGCCTGATTGCAGGCATCATAGTAGGCAGTAGTACGTTCCAAAACACGGGTGCTGAGCCTGCTGTCGGCATTAGCACTGACAATAGACAGTACGGCAAAGGATACCAGACAGAGGATCACGAATACCAGCAGGATCGAAGCGGAGCCGATATTCATACCGAATTGTTTTTTCTTTGAAGAGTTACTCATGGTCCCCCCTCCTCTCTGCGGTGTGATGCATGACAGAAATTGTATAAATAGGCATCTCCGGTGCAGACAAGTCATACACGGTGATCTGGGCTTCCATGATACCGGTACCTTCCGCCGGAGTATGTACCAGCTCGGCCTGATAGCTGCCGCCATTTTCTGCGGAACAGAGGTCCCAGCAGCTGTCAAAAGTAAGTCGGAGTGTATCGTCGCTGATCTGTTCCGAAGGAGAGAACAGATCCTGCATGGCATTTATGTCGCCCTCCAGCGCGAGGTACGATTCCGCCAGATTCTGTGCCTGGATGACAGCATGGTTCTGATTTACTGTCTGTGTGCTCAGCAGATGGGACTTGGCAAACAGCTGGATACAGACGGCGCTGGCCAGGGAGAAAAACAGGATCGCTATGATCATTTCCATTAAAAATAAACTGGATCTGGAATGCTTCATAATAAGTTCGGAATCCTTTCTGCCCGGTGTTTATTCCGTGGCATTACAGTGAATATGGATATAAAAGGTGTGGAACTCTCCGGAAGCCGTTTGCAGGGATGCACGGATCAGGTCATTGGAGACATAGGAAAATGTCAGGTCCTTAAGCTCCATGATATCCGTACCGGCAGGCAGAACCTGTCCGCCGAGAGAAGTCCCTTCCCGCATAAAGAGCTCTTTTAAATGTCCGTCGTAGAAATAGAGGTAGGTACAGTAGGTCTCATCTTCAATCCGTGAAAGCATGCAGAGAGCCGGGGTATCTTCCAGCGTGGCCAGAGAGATACTGTCCGTGGTATCATTCTGCCGGACTTTTTCCAGGATATAGGACACGGCAGTCCTGCTTTCGTAATTGACACCCATATCTTCCACGGTGTGCTGGTATACATCCGCTCCGATGGTAACGAGCGCCAGCGCGGAGACGGCGAATACACCGAACAATGCCAGAACGAACAAGATATCCACAATAAAATGTTTTTCCTGATTTCTATTGTTCATAATGTCAGAAAACTCCTTTAGTGAGCGCCGGTTCTGCGGAGTACGGTGACTTCCGGAAGAAGGTTGCTGCCATAGTAATCATAGTCGACGAAAAAACTGTTCTTATCATACAACAGACCGTAGTGCTGCTCCAGATATTCCAGAGAAGGTGGATAACAGCCTTCTACGGCATAGCATTGAGAAATGCTGCGTCCCAGGGCAGTTTCCAGACTTTCCTGCTGCTTGGTCAAAGTAGATTCACTAACGGATCCAATTCCCTGTAAAAACAGAACAAACAATACCAGAAATGCCAGAATCGGAAGCAGATAGACCAGTTTGCGTCCGAAGGACATGCTTTTTTGCTCAAAACGATTCATGATATCACTCCTATCCGATGCTGGTCATGATTCCCATAAGAGGAAGGATGACCGATAACAGGATGAGTCCAACGATCACCGACAGGATGATGACCAGCGTCGGTTCCAGAACGGCAATGATAGATTGCAGTCTGCGGTTGGTATTCTCCTCATAACGATCTGCTATTTTCTTTAATACCACGTCTACGTTACCACTGCGGAAGCCTACGGATACCATCTGGGAATACAGGTGATTGAAAATACCTGCACCGGTCAATGCTTCCGCAAAATTGGCACCGGCACTGATAGCCTCCTTGCAGTTTAAAATCTTCTGTTTCATTTTCTCATTGCCTACCAGGGCTGCTACCATATCCAGACTGGAGTAGGTATCCATGCCACTGCTCAGGGTCAGGGCCATACCGCTTGCAAAACGCTCGCAGGCCACACTCTCATAAAAACGCCTTGTCAGAGGAAACCAATTCAGAAAACGCGCGGTAGTACGCTTGCCACCCTGGGTTCTGGTGGCGAAAAGATACAGAAGCAGTATCACACACAGAATACTTACGAAGATAAAGGAATAACGGTTCAGATGATTGCCGAGACGTAAGAGGGACGCGGCAAACCCCGTCATCTCACTGCCAAGCTCCACATAGACCTGCTCGAAGATCGGCATAACACGGCTGACCAGCACTACGATGACAGCAGCCATCATGGCGATCATAATAAAGGGGTAAGTTACGGCATCCCGGATACTGCTGGCGATGGCATCTTCTTTTTCGTAATAATCTGCCAGAGAATTCATGCAGACATCCAGATTACCGGATTCCTCGCCCAGAGCGATCATATGCAGACAGTAATCGGGAAATACTCCCGTGGCTTCCAGAGCCTTGTGAAAACTTTCTCCCTGTCGGCATACGGTAAGGATCTGGTCGAAGATCGCCTTCCCCTCCGGCGACTGTGCATCACTTTGCAGGATGGCCATGCCCTCCACCGGAGGAATGCCTGCCTGAAACAGCATGGCAGCCTGATTACAGAAAGAAGAGATCTCTTCATTAGAAAGTAATTTTTGTTCTGTGGTCTTCATGTCGTTTTGTTCCCTTTCACTAATACATTTTCTGAAGGATATAATTGCTGCCGTCACCGATGAACTTTTTCAGCGTCTTGTTATCCGTGTTGGCACCGAAGGTAGGATCCACCAGGGTCCAGACATTGCCGTCGAATTCGATGATGCCGTTCAGCCAACCGGTGTCGGCGGTGTAGACGCTGATCCAGGCGTGATAGGCATCCTGCGCGTAACCGACCTCCAGTCTGGTAGGGATCCGCTGGCTTCTGAGCATGCTCGCCATAACGGCGGCATAGTCCAGACAGATACCGGTGCCGGAATCCAAAATGGCATCTACGTCGGAAGTATAGCCGGTGGGGGGATCGGAAGCCTTATCGTAGTCGTAGGTAATATTTCCGGTGATATAATCATAGATCCGGGTGATCACCTCCAGATCGGAGGATGCACCTTCCGCCAGTTCCTGCCCCTTGGCAACGACTTTGCTGTCTGACGTAAAATTCACGTACTGATTAGGATAGAGAAAAGGACTGAATTCATCCGGGATCTGTACGTCCAGATCCGCATACAGGCAGGTGGCATAGTTCGTACCGGAAATATTTTCGTAGATCGTCACATCATAATATCCGTCGCCCGAGGAGAGAGGAAACGTCTCGTAGCCGCCTCCGTGCAGATCATAGGTATAGACAACGGTGTCGGGACCGGTGATGCGCAGTTTGACTTTGGGACAGGTGCCGGTATAATTGGCACAGACATAGCCATCGGACATATGAGAATAATCGATGACAGCTACATCATTGGACACCACCGCGGTGCCGTCGGCCTGTGGTACGAGGCAGACGGGAGTGGCATCCCGCAGAGGTCCCGCAGGGGAAGTGTTTTCCGTGTCCGGGGAAGCAGTCTCCGGGGAAGAGGTGTCGGTATCCGCAGAAGCGGGATCTGCGGAGGACTGGTCGTCGTAAGTGCCCGTCACAGAAGCATCCACAGGCAGAGAGTCAGAAGCGGAACCGCAGGCGCACAGACCCATGGCCATACAATATGTAATTAATAAAATGCGCAGCCGCGCAGATGATCTTGGTATCCGCATAGAAATCATTACATCCTGTTGTTATTGTGCCAGGCCCGTTACATTATCGGGAGTAAAGAGCAGGTGGAGGGTCTCACCGTTTTTTACGGGAACATAAATATTGGCTTCCTCGGAAAGAAAAGGGAAATTGATCACACCCTTGGAGGTGTCTACGGAGAGCGGTTCAATGATCTCGCCGGACAGCGTCTCCATAAAAGCCTCGTCATAGAGAATGTTATCTCCGGTAAACTTAAGGCTTAAAACATTATTCTCCACATAATCCAGAGTAAGCTCCGCGGGAGCGGGGGCAAACATTTTCTCGTTAAATTCGGAGAGCGGAACGATGACTAAGGGCGACAGAAAGGTCAGCACGAAGATCACCGCTGTGGCAACGATCAGACGATTATAGGAAGCGGCATTTACTTTTTTACGAAGCACCAGCTTGTCAAAAGGAATGGTATTGACCGGCTGGTTACAGGTGGACAGGATATTCTGCAGAGCATTATTGGCAGTCGTCATGTCCAGTTCATATCGGTTCTTTTTATGAAAAAACATAATCTGTTATCCTTTCATTCTTTCTTTCAAATGATCCTGTCCGGAGGCAATATAGCGTTTGACGCTGCTGCGGCTGATCTCCATGGCTGCAGCGATCTCTTCGAGCTTCATGTCGTTATAGTAGCGCATGATCAGGACCTGCTTCTCATTGAAAGGAAGCTGCTCTAAGGCGTCCGCCAGCCGGGAATATTCATCCTTCTGCTGGTAGTGCAGTTCCGGATTGGTGTCCAGATGGGGATCCTGGACGATATCCAGAATCTCCTGGCTCAAGACCTGGCAGTCGTTCTGTGGTCGGTTCTTCTGAGTCATGTCATAGCAGACGTGGAAGCAGATGCGGTTCAGCCAGGCGATAAAAACCGTGGGATCATTCAGTTTTCCAATGTTTTTCAGAGCCAGTATGTAGACCTCCTGCATAGCGTCCTGAGCGAGAAAGTCATCTCTCAGATAATGCCTGGTGTAGTTGTATACTTTATTATAGGTAAGAGCATACAATTCCGCGAAGGCATCCGAGTCGCTGTGCTGGGCACGGATCACAAGACCGGCAATGTAAGGAATGTTCATGTCTTTCATGCGTTCGTCTCACTGCTTGGTTAACGGGTTCCTTAAGCGTGGAGCTTATTGTATGTCTCTGTAAGCAGAGTGGAGAAATACTCCGCATGTGCTTCTTCATTTAAAATATATGCGTACTTGATCTGAATGGGCGCATTACTGTGTTCCTCGTTGTATTCCTTCAGCTGCTGCGCCAGACTTTCGATAAAATAGTCCATGGTATCATGGGAACCGTGATTGACGATCATTAAGAATTCGTTACCGCCGTTACGTCCCACCACACCGAAGGCATCACCGACACTCTCTAAGATACCGGAGAAATCCTTCAACATCTGGTCGCCCACGACATGTCCCATGGTCTGATTGATCTCCTTTAAGTTGGTGATGGTGACCATATAGCAGGCTACATGCTCCAGAGATTCCGGGGAGTCGTAGGTCTCAAAGACTACATCCAGACCGTGTCTGTTGGGAATGCCGGTCAGATGATCCAGGAAAGCCGCACGGTTCAGCGCGTGGCTTTCTTCGGCAAAGGTGCGTAATTTATAAAAATCGTATAACAGCCATATCAGATTAAATAAAGCAAGGATCCAGGAAAGTGTGCATAAGATAAACAGGGTCCGGTCTTCGAAAAGCTTCGTGCCCAACGCCGGGTTCAGGGTCAGCACCAGAACATACGCAGCTTCCAACAGAAGCAGAAGGACTAACTGCACGGTTTTGGTGTTACGGAAGGTTTTTACGAATTTCTTTTTCTGTATCATAGGGTCGCTCCTTTAAAAGCTAGTGTCATGATTTTCTTTGAATGTATTATAGCATATTGTCTGTCAGAAAAAAAGATAACGATGCCGGCGTTCACTAATTTGATTTTAAAAACTTTGACTGTTAGAAATTAAAATAAAAAAATATTAAAAATTTGACCTTTTTTGTGAGACGAACAGTCTTAATAATTAGAAAGACACAAAAGGAGCGGTTTTACCGGCAACTCCGGAAGAAAGGAGTAGAAGGAGACGATGGAAGAACGAAGGAGGATCGACCGTGTTGGCTATCAGGCTAAGAGCGTTATCGTAGTATGTGATTCGGGAGAGAGCATTTTTGTCGAAACATGCAATGCCAGCCCACTGGGCATAGCTTTTACGATGCCGGCCGGATCTCCTGATCTTAAGGGGAAAGACATCATAATCGTAGCGGATACGATGATCATGTATGCAGATGTCACCAGACAGGAGGAGCAAGAAGACGGAGGATTTAAAGTAGCTATTTCGGCAAAGAAATTCACGCCGGAGGTGCTGCAGTATTTATTTGAACATATTGTTGAAAAATAGAATGGAGAGGAAAAATCATATGAGAAAAAACAGTAAGAACGAAAAAGTGATTCGTGCTATGGCGATCGGCATTTCCGCAATGCTGATGGCATCTTCCCCGCTGACTGCACTGGCAGCAGAGGGAGAGGGCACCACACCCGAAGGCAATGATGATCATAATATTGTTGTAACACCGGAAGCCGGTATTGCTGACCGGGCACAGGCGGCAGCAAAAGAAGCTGACAAGGCAGTAGAAACGGCAGAAAAGAGTGCTACTGATGTGAAGTCGGAAGTGGCTGACCAGGTAGTGGCAGGGGAAGGTCTTAAGGATACGCAGGGCAAGGATCTGTCTCAGGCTGTTCTGGATGCCAATGCCAAAGTAGAGGATAAGACCGTGAAGGGCGGTTCTTCTCTGAAGGACGCAGAGTCTGCTGTGGAGAGTGCAGATACCAAACTTGGCGTTGCAGAAGCAAATGATAAGCTTTCCGACGCAGAACTGAATAAGGCAGCTGATGCAGCGGCAAATGCAGGACAGACTGCGGCAGAAGCAAAGGATGCCATGCAGGCTGCCCAGAATAAGGTAAATGGACAGATCGAGAATATCAAGGATGCTGCTTCTATCACCGATGCCAATGCGGCATATGAGGAAGCAAAGAAGACCGCAGACCAGGCACAGGCTGATTTCGATGCAAAGCTTGGGGAGTATAATACCGCCAAGACAGCATATGAAGAGGCAGCGCAGAAGGTGGCAGCTTATGAAAAGGCTTATGAGGAGGCTGTAAACAGAGCAGATGCGAACGCTGAGGCGGCAGCAGATGAGCTGGCAGCAGCGCAGGCAAATGCAGAAGCACTGGCAAAGGCTTTGGAGGCTGCAAAGGCTGCAGTGGATACCTCTGCGGCAGGTGCTCTGGATATTGCAGATAAGGAAGCCCTGACCCAGGGCGACAATGGACTGAACTGGAAAAATGAGGATCAGCTTTTCATTTCCATTATGCAGAACTACTATCTGCCCGAGGTACAGAAGATCACTGCCGATGATATTAAGGTTGTCCGCAGACAGGGTGAAGACAATAATACCAAGAATTATTTTGAAGTAACCTATACCGATGAGAATGGTAATAAGCAGACAAAGTATTACAACTATGTGATGGATGACAAACAGACTTCCAAGGACAATATCGTGATCTTTGAGAAGCGAATTGAGGAAGTAAACTGGAAGACGGCGCAGGAGACCAATCCGGATCAGTATGTGAAGGGAAACGGGGATACTATCACTGTTTCCGAAGTGGAAAAAGGTCTGAAAGATGGAACTATTATTGCAGTAGATGGAAAGAAAGTGATCAAGAACGACGGAACCGAGAGTATCATTATTTCTGACAATAACCAGAAGACCGAAAACGGCGAGGTTGATACTGATGTAAATGAGGCTACCGAGAAGGAATCCTGGAAACTGGATGAGAACGGCAACCTGATCAAGACCGTGACCGCTGATGTGACCACCATCACCTATACCGATGCAAAATTCACTTCTTCCGAACAGTACCAGACAGAGGCAGAGAGAGATGCTGCAGCCGCTGCAAAGGAAAAGGAGTTGGAGGACGCTAACGGCAAGGATGCAAAGGTTACAGGAACAGAAAAAACGGATTATACTTATACCGGTAACGGAACCTACATTCCTACCTTTACGAAGACTGTGGATGTGAAGGATAAAGAGGTTGAATGGAAGCATACAGATAAAAAGACGGATTATGGTGTAAGAACAGAGGAAGAAGCAGTAGCAAAGGTTACGAAAGAGCAGGAGAAGGCGTTAAGCAACAAGATTAACGATGATGACGACTTATACCTGATCGGTGTAAGCAGTGATCTTAAGGTAACCGGCTATACAGAAGATCACTGGTATGATGATTCCGACTTCCTCGTATCCGGTACCGTATCCGCAACCTACGCAAAGGTCACTAAGAAGACAGTAGACCAGAGTACCTTCGGTTCCCTTTGGAATGACATCAAGGCTCTGTTTGGTAATGGAGAAACTACGAACAAGAAGCTGGAAGATGCAGCCAGAAAGGCAGTCGAGGCAGATGGCGGTATTTTCGTCAGCGCTAACTGGGATGACTGGAAGCTCGGTAAGGCAACCATCCGCTATGTAGCAGGTGTCAGCGTCAAGACCGATGAGAAGACCACCGCAGAGGCTGCACAGAATGCGGTACAGGATGCAGCACTTGCACAGGCAATAGCAAGTGGCGCAACCGGTGTGTACAATGTGAAGACCACAGCAACCGATACCATTGCTCATACCAGCTATTCCTATGAGATTGATTATCTGGAGAAAACCGGAGAGACCACAACCAATACTGCTGTCAGAACTGAGACTTATGCAAATGCAGAGGTGCTGACTGGTCAGATCATCCAGAACCTGAACTATATTCAGGGCAACATTAAGCTCACCCAAAAGGATGAAGCCTATCGTAAATTCGTAGATGATGCCAAGGCACTGACTGAAAAGTATCAGAAGCTGTTACAGGATGCAAAGGCAGCACAGGGTGAGGTGGAAGCAGCACAGGGCAAGGTAGATGTGCTGAAGGCAGAGATCGAAGCTCTGAAGAGTAACAGAACCAGTAACCTTGGAGCTCTGAAGGAACTGGAAGGAAAGCTGGCCGTGGCTGAACAGAACAAAAAGGATGCAGAAGATACTCTGAAGGAGATTCTGGGCAGCCTGGATAAGGCAGGCGGAGAGCTGGATAAGGTGATCGATCGTCTGACTCCTGCACCCACACCGGCAGCTCCCGCAGGCGGCAGCAGCGATACTGGAGAGACTGTTGTTAACCCGATTGTTCTGGCACCCGCACCGGTGGCACAGGCAACAGTAGTGACCCAGAATCAGGCAGCGGCACAGGGCGTGACGCAGATTGCTGATGAAGCAGCACCTCTTGCAGCAAATGTTGAGGAAGACACCCAGAAGACAGCAGAGGAAGCACCTAAGGCGGAAGAAGCAGTGAATATTGCAGACGAAGCAGTTCCCCTGGCAGATGTTGCCGTAGAGAGCGAACAGGCAAAGATGTCCTGGTGGTGGTGGCTGATCATTTTGATCCTCGGTGCAACCGGATATGAAATGTACAAGAAGCACAATGAGAAGAAGCTGAAGGCTCAGGCAGAAAATGCAGGAGATATCGAAGAATAAAAGATAACAAAAACGACATCCATCGGGATTTCCCCGGTGGATGTCGTTTTTTAGACCTTGGAAAGAAAATTACTCGAAGAGCTCTTCGACTTTTTCCAGATCACCGTCTCCGGTCAGCAGAAGAGTCACTGTGGTCTGGGCACTGCTGATATCGGTTGTCCCCTCAACGCATAATTCACCGTCAGTATTGTAGAGAGCCCATTGGAACTCTTTGACAGAGGAGGGCCAGTCTGCTTCCATAGAGATCGATTCCTGATCCGACAGGGAATCCAGATTTACCTGTTCCCCGGTCACGGGATCAATGACCGCTACCATACCGACTTCGATGCCACACATATTGACTACCGACAGGGTGAGTGCTCTGGTATCCTCCGAAGTGGATTCTATGGCAGACGTATCGGAATCCGGGGAAACATCGGCAGGCAGGGCGGCAACAGTCTCAGACGGGGAGGGGGAAGCAGTCGTGGCGGATGATGTTTCCTCTCCGGCAGAATTCTGACTGCATCCTCCGAATAACAGACAACAGGACAATATACTTACAGTAAAAATATGCCGTATGAAGCTTTTTTGCATAACAGTCTCCTTTGTGTGAAAATCTATATCACTATTATAGCGAATTTCCCATAAAAAGTAAATTTTCGCGATGAAAATTTCCGGAAGCAGACCGGTAGGAATTCCTGAAAAAAATATCGAAAAAAGTGAGCCGTTTTTCATGGATAAGTAGTCTTTATAGATAGAGACTAAGAAATAACGGAGGCGGTCGAGATGAGCGGCATGTTATATTCCATACCTGTGATTTTGACAGGTTATCGAATCGTACAAATTGAAGATGAAGCGACACCGCTTGCACAGGCAGTAAAGAGTGGATATTACGGTGATACAGTAGCCGGAATGCTGGGTATTGGTGTTCTATTACTCTTGCTGATTTACTTCATATTATGCAGAAAATACCAGAAAAGAATCATAGAATTGCAGGAAAATGCGCATCCCGGCTGGAACTGGTGGAAGCTTAGAAAACAGGCAACCGAACTGGAGGATAAAAAGGCAGAAAGAATTGTTGAGGATATCAGGCGGGCAGCGCAAAACTATATGGCTGTTTAAATTGGGACAAATGAAATAGGGTTGAAATAGAAAGGTCCGGGGAGCGTTCCCCGGATTTTTTTCGATATAATACAAAAAGTAAGTATTTCGTTGCTGATGTCTGACGGTAATGTTATAATTATATATGTGGCGATTCCGGAGAGCGGTGCCACAGGCATTAAGATAGAAAAGGAAGGCAAGGCATTCTATGAAAGTATTAGTAACAGGCGTAAAGGGCCAGTTAGGATATGATGTGGTAAATGAACTTACAAAGCGCGGCATCGAAGCGGTCGGCGTAGATATTCAGGAGATGGATATCACGGATGCTGCCAGCGTGGAAAAAGTGATCGGAGAGGCGGCACCGGATGCTGTGATCCACTGTGCAGCCTATACTGCAGTGGATGCAGCGGAAGATAACGTGGATCTCTGCCGCAAGGTCAATGCGGACGGTACACAGAATATTGCAAATATCTGCAAAAAGTTAGATTGCAAGATGATTTATATAAGTACTGATTATGTATTTGACGGCGAGGGTACCAGAGCTTGGGAACCCGACGATGAGCGCCATCCGCTGAACATATACGGACAGACCAAATATGAAGGGGAACTGGCAGTGCAGAATACTTTGGAGAAGTATTTTATCGTGAGAATCTCCTGGGTATTCGGTGTCAACGGCAAGAACTTTATCAAGACGATGCTGAATCTGGGCAAGACCCATGATCATCTCACGGTGGTGAATGACCAGTTTGGTTCGCCTACTTATACTTATGATCTGGCAAGGCTTCTGGTGGACATGGTGCAGACTGATAAATACGGCATCTATCATGCGACCAATGAAGGCATCTGCAACTGGTATGAGTTCGCCTGCGAGATCTTCCGCAAGGCAGGCATGAACGTGGATGTGGCTCCCGTGCCCGCCTCCGAGTATCCCACGAAGGCAAAGAGACCGGAGAACAGCCGCATGAGCAAGGAGAAACTGACCGAGAACGGATTTGAGAGACTTCCTTCCTGGCAGGATGCGCTGGAACGCTATCTGCCACAGATACAGTAGCGGTTCCTTATATAAGCAGCCCCTGTATAGGGGGAAATTTATGGGAAATACTTCATGGAGCGGTATCGGAAACGGTACTGCTCCTCTTTTGGTTATAATAATATGAAAAAGTGGTGAAAAACCCTGTAAATTTCACGAAAAACCAGTTGACAACGGGAGTTGGAACAAGTATACTATTAAAGCGTGCCAGAAAAGGTGCGTCTATTATACTATTAAGAAAGAGGTGAAACAGAATGCCAACATTTAACCAGTTAGTAAGAAAAGGACGTCAGACCTCTGTCAAGAAGTCTACTGCACCTGCTCTCCAGAAGGGTTACAACTCTCTTCACAAGAAAGCAACAGACGTTTCTGCTCCCCAGAAGCGTGGTGTATGTACTGCTGTTAAGACAGCAACTCCTAAAAAGCCTAACTCTGCTCTTAGAAAGATCGCCAGAGTACGTCTTTCCAACGGAATCGAAGTTACCAGCTACATTCCCGGTGAAGGTCACAATCTGCAGGAGCACAGCGTTGTTTTGATCCGTGGTGGTCGTGTTAAGGACCTGCCCGGTACCAGATACCACATCATCCGTGGTACCCTTGATACCGCCGGTGTCGCTAACAGAAAACAGGCTCGTTCCAAGTACGGCGCTAAGAGACCTAAGGATGCTAAGAAATAAGTAGTATCCGGGGCGTTTTGAACGTCGGACCGAGAGTTCGATGAAAATCCGCAAGGATTTTTGGAGACGATGCGAACATCGTCTTTGTACCACAAAAACGAAACTAAGAAAAGTGTTGGAATTCTGTGATACAGATATAACAGCGCGAACACTTGGGGAAACACATGTGAGTACCTATGATCTAACGTAAACAATTTGTTAAGGAGGGAAGAACCGTGCCACGTAAAGGACATATTCAGAAAAGAGATGTATTAGCAGATCCTTTATACAACAACAAAGTGGTTACCAAGCTTGTCAACAACATCATGTTAGATGGCAAGAAGGGTGTAGCCCAGAAGATCGTATACGGAGCATTTGCTAAGGTTGAAGAGAAGAGCGGCAAGCCTGCTCTGGAAGTATTTGAAGAGGCTATGAACAACATCATGCCTGTTCTGGAAGTAAAAGCAAGACGTATCGGTGGTGCTACCTATCAGGTACCTATCGAAGTTAGACCTGAGAGACGTCAGGCTCTGGGCCTTCGTTGGTTGACCATGTTCTCTCGTAAGAGAAGTGAGAAGACCATGGAAGACAGACTTGCTAACGAAATTCTTGACGCAGCCAACAATACCGGATCTGCAGTTAAGAGAAAAGAAGACATGCACAAGATGGCAGAGGCAAACAAGGCTTTTGCTCATTACAGATTCTAGTAGGAGGGAAAAAACTTGGCTGGAAGAGAATATCCGTTAGAGAGAACCAGAAATATCGGAATTATGGCTCATATCGATGCCGGTAAGACCACTACTACCGAGCGTATCCTGTATTACACAGGTGTTAACTATAAGATCGGTGATACTCATGAAGGTACTGCTACCATGGACTGGATGGCTCAGGAGCAGGAGAGAGGTATTACCATTACATCTGCAGCTACTACCTGTCACTGGACTCTTGAAAAAGAGACCAAACCCATGCCCGGTGCTTTGGAGCATCGTATCAACATCATTGATACCCCGGGTCACGTAGACTTCACCGTTGAGGTTGAGCGTTCCCTTCGTGTACTGGATGGCGCTGTCGGCGTCTTCTGTGCAAAGGGTGGTGTAGAGCCTCAGTCCGAGAACGTATGGCGTCAGGCTGACACCTACAATGTACCTCGTATGGCATTCATCAACAAGATGGATATCCTGGGTGCTAATTTCTACGCAGCAGTAGATCAGATCCGTACCAGACTTGGTAAGAACGCTATCTGCCTTCAGTTGCCTATCGGTAAGGAAGATGAGTTCAAGGGAATCATTGATCTGTTCGAGATGAAGGCTTATATCTACAACGATGAGAAGGGTGATGACATCACTGTTACCGATGATCTTGGAGATATGGCTGATGAGGCTGCTTTATATCATGATGAGCTCATTGAAAAGGTTTGCGAGCTGGATGATGATCTGACAATGATGTATCTGGAAGGTGAAATTCCTTCTGTTGAAGAGATGAAGGCTGCTTTGAGAAAAGCTACTTGTGAGTGCAGAGCCGTTCCTGTATGCTGCGGTACTGCTTACAGAAATAAGGGCGTTCAGAAGCTCCTGGATGCTATTATCGAGTATATGCCTTCTCCTCTTGATGTGCCGGCTATTAAGGGTGTTGACCTTGACGGTAATGAAGTAGAGAGAAAGTCTTCCGATGAAGAGCCTTTCGCTGCACTTGCATTCAAGATCATGACTGACCCGTTCGTAGGTAAGCTCGCTTACTTCCGTGTATATTCCGGTACGCTGAATTCCGGTTCTTATGTACTCAATGCTACTAAGGACAAGAAGGAACGTGTAGGACGTATCCTGCAGATGCATGCGAACAAGCGTGCAGAGCTGGAAAAGGTTTACTCCGGTGATATCGCAGCAGCAGTTGGTTTCAAGTTCACCACTACCGGTGATACCATCTGTGATGAGCAGCACCCTGTAATCCTGGAGTCCATGGAGTTCCCTGAGCCCGTTATCGAGCTGGCTATCGAGCCTAAGACCAAAGCTGGTCAGGGCAAGATGGGTGAAGCTCTTGCAAAACTGGCAGAAGAAGATCCTACTTTCCGCGCTCATACCAATCAGGAGACCGGTCAGACCATCATCGCCGGTATGGGTGAGTTACATCTGGAGATCATCGTTGACCGTCTGCTTCGTGAGTTCCATGTAGAAGCTAACGTAGGTGCACCTCAGGTTGCATATAAGGAAGCGTTCACCAAGGCTGTTGAAGTGGATTCCAAGTACGCTAAGCAGTCCGGTGGTCGTGGACAGTACGGACATTGTAAAGTTAAGTTTGAGCCCCTGGAGGCTAACTGTGAGAAGTTTGACTTTGATCCGAAGGCAAACATTCTGATCAACGATCCTCCTACCCTGTTATTCGAATCTACTGTAGTCGGTGGTTCCATTCCTAAGGAATACATCCCCGCAGTAGGTGAAGGTATCCAGGAAGCAGCTCAGGCTGGTATTTTGGGTGGATTCCCTGTACTGGGTGTTCATGCGAATGTATATGATGGATCCTATCATGAGGTCGACTCCTCCGAGATGGCATTCCACATTGCAGGTTCCATGGCATTCAAGGAAGCAATGCAGAAGGCAGCTCCTGTACTGCTTGAGCCGATCATGAAGGTTGAGGTTACCATGCCCGAGGAATACATGGGCGATGTAATCGGTGATCTGAACTCTCGTCGTGGTCGTGTAGAAGGTATGGAAGACATCGGCGGTGGTAAGATGGTTAAGGCTTTCGTTCCCCTTGCTGAGATGTTCGGTTACTCCACAGACCTGCGTTCCAAGACCCAGGGTCGTGGTAACTACTCCATGTTCTTCGAAAAGTATGAGCCCGTTCCTAAGAACGTTCAGGAAAAGGTTCTTGCTGCAAAGGCGAAATAAGCGCTAAATCAATAAAAATAACTTGAAAAACCTCTGATTATTTAATATAATCAGAGGTAGCCGAGTTAAAAAGCGCCGAGTGCGCGTTCGCCACTTCGGCGAGTAGAAAAATATAAACAGTTTAATTATTTTAAGGAGGACTTAAATAATGGCTAAAGCTAAATTTGACAGAACAAAGCCCCATTGTAACATTGGTACCATCGGTCACGTTGACCATGGTAAAACTACCCTGACCGCTGCAATCTCCAAGGTTCTTTCCGAGAGAGTACCTGGTAACGAGAAGGTTGACTTCGATCACATCGATAAGGCTCCCGAAGAGAGAGAGCGTGGTATCACCATTTCTACCGCTCACATCGAGTACCAGACCGAGAAGAGACACTATGCACACGTTGACTGCCCGGGCCATGCTGACTACGTTAAGAACATGATCACCGGTGCTGCACAGATGGATGGTGCTATCCTCGTTGTAGCTGCTACTGATGGCGTTATGGCTCAGACCAAGGAGCACATCCTTCTGTCCCGTCAGGTAGGCGTTCCTTACATCATCGTATTCCTGAACAAGTGTGATATGGTTGACGATCCCGAGCTGATCGAGCTGGTTGAGATGGAAGTAACCGAGCAGCTGGAAGAGTACGACTTCAATGACTGCCCTATCATCAAGGGTTCCGCTCTGAAGGCTCTGGAAGATCCCAGCAGCGAGTGGGGCGACAAGATCATGGAACTGATGGATACTGTAGATTCTTATATCCCTGATCCTCAGCGTGATACTGATAAGCCTTTCCTGATGCCCGTCGAGGACGTATTCACCATTACCGGTCGTGGTACCGTTGCTACCGGTCGTGTAGAGCGTGGTGTTCTGCATCTGAATGATGAAGTTGAAATCGTTGGTATCAAGGAAGAGACCAAGAAGACTGTTGTAACCGGTATCGAAATGTTCCGTAAGATGCTGGATGAGGCACAGGCTGGTGATAACATCGGTGCTCTGCTTCGTGGTATCCAGAGAACTGAAATCGAAAGAGGACAGGTTCTGGCTAAGCCCGGTACTGTTACCTGCCACAGAAAGTTTACCGCTCAGGTATACGTTCTGACCAAGGATGAAGGTGGACGTCATACTCCTTTCTTCAACAACTATCGTCCTCAGTTCTACTTCAGAACAACCGACGTTACCGGCGTTTGCGAACTGCCCGCTGGTGTTGAGATGTGTATGCCTGGTGATAACGTAGAGATGACCATCGAACTGATCCATCCTATCGCTATGGAGCAGGGTCTTACCTTCGCTATCCGTGAGGGTGGTAGAACCGTTGGTTCTGGTCGTGTTGCTACAATCATTGAGTAATTGTGCGTTAGCAATGAGAAGCATTAAATAAGTGTAAAATAGTCCATAGAGCAAGCTTGCTTGCTTCTGGGCTTTTTTATGCTTATGGGAATGCGGCGAATGCCGCATTCATCGAGGAAACACGCATATAGAATGTTACATATAAAGTGGTTGTATCTACAAGTAAAAATTGGTTGACAAAAATGACTACTGATAGTAGACTATAAATAAAAGACTACACACAGTAGACAAAAGGGGTGATCATATGAGTGAAATAAGATTAGGAGCAGTAGAGTCCAAGTTTGCAGATATCATATGGAATAATGAACCATTGCGACCAGTAGAATTGGAGAAACTCGCGGAAGCTGAATTGAATTGGAAACGGACGACTACTTTAACCATTTTAAAAAGGTTATGTGAAAGAGGAATTTTTCAAAACAAGGACCGAATGATTACTTCCTTAATCAGTAGGGAAGAGTTTTATGCTCTCCAAAGTGAAAAGTTTGTGAATGACACTTTTGAAGGTTCATTACCGGCTTTTTTGGCAGCATTCGGTTCCAGAAAGAAGTTATCGGATATGGAAGTGGAGGAACTGAAAAAGGTGATAGATAGTATGAGGAGGTGAGTAGATGGATTGGTACGAATTATTACCTAAGATTTTGAATATGAGTCTTACGGCAAGTGTTATCATTGTTACGGTGCTTATACTCAGAGTGCTGCTGAGACGGGCACCCAGGATATATTCCTATATGTTATGGACAGTTGTACTGTTTCGTCTGCTTTGCCCTATCGCTATAAATACTCCCTTATCGGTATTGGGTTTATTTGATACCCCAATTGTGGAAACAACTGATAGTGTGAGTCAGGTTGCATATATTCCGAACAATATCGTTCATACAGAGAATCCAGAAGTGACATTACCAGTTCCGGTATTGGACAATGCTGTAAATAATGTGTTGCCACAAGGGGCGGAACAGCTTGTAGCAGATCCTTTGGAGGCGCCTGTCAGCATTGCGACCTATATATGGCTGGCTGGAATCGTGGCTATGATAGGCGTTAGCATGATTTCTTATGTTAAGTTACGAAAGAGTCTGGTTGGAGCAGTGCGGGTAAGGGGTAATATTTATGTTGCGGACTACATTACTACTCCTTTTGTACTTGGCATATTCAGACCGCGTATCTATTTGTTATCTTCATTAAGCGAACAAGAACAGGAGTATATTCTAAAACATGAGCAATATCATATTCGCAGAGGGGATCATATTTTTAAATTGCTTGCCTATGTAGCCCTTTGCATACACTGGTTTAATCCATTGGTTTGGCTAGCCTTTCTATTATTTAGCAAGGACATGGAAATGAGTTGTGATGAGGCGGTTATCAAAAAACTTGGTGAAGATGTACGAGCAGATTATTCCGTTTCTTTACTGAATTTAGCAACGGATAATGCTATTATGTTTGGAATGCCACTTGCATTTGGTGAGGTAGACACCAAAGGACGCATCAAAAACCTGGCAGCGTGGAAGAAACCTACTTTCTGGGTTACCATAGGGGCAATTTTGATATGCATTGTTGGAATTGTGATATGCATATCCAATCCAAAGGAAGAAAATTTGTATGCACCGGAACCTTTTGGTCATAGCTACAGGGTGGCAGAAATTATGAATGATGCATCCCATTATGCGTTCGCCTATACACTTGAAACGGCACCCAGATATCAATTTACATCGGATTATACTATGCTCATGTCAGGTGATGTATTGGATGATAAGGGAACAACGGAGTGGGTACAGCAGAGCGGGAAAATTGAGGAAGTAAAGATTACAACAGAAAACTTTGATAACTATTTCGATATGTCCGGCTTTACTATTTCAAATGATTCATGGTCAAAATTTAGAAATACAATAAATAAGGCGTGGCGGATAGATGTGGAGAATAATGTGTTTTACTATTTCCTTCAGACAAAAGATGGAAGTGTATATCTGACTTATGGGTATGACGCAGATAATAGTACGGAAGTGTTGGAGCAAGGTTCTTATATCCGATGGTTGTTTCGTTTGGAACGTACAGACATCCTAAGTTGCAATGCCATTAGTGAGGACTGCAATGCGTACATTGAGCCGACATATTATCTAAATAGTGACGAAGTGAAATATGATGAATTATATCCAAATCCGATAAATCATTCCGGAAAGCTGGTATTTACCGTGGATGGTGGTACAGATACAAATGTTTTGGCCGTTAATGAGGAGTATCATAAGTACACATCGGACGGAGTTATTGTAGAAAAAGAAACTTATGAGCTGGAACGTAATGCACAGGGAAAGTTTGAGTTGGAGGTTGCTGTCCGGGGCGATCATCGTGATGAGGCAATATATTTCATTTATGTCTATGGAAAATCCGGATTTTACGCAATGAAGATAGATTTTCAGACTAGCGAAAGTGCACTGGCAATTGAGGTACCGGGAACAATGGAAATAGATAATATGGTGGACAAGACGGATTCCTTGGATACAGCCATATTAAACGCTATTGTTGAACATACTGCATCCGATTATCCGGATGGTGCCTATCATTGTGCCAGCTTTGTGGAGTTCCATAGTGAGGAATTATGCGGAGTGCCTATTGCTGATGGGAATATTTCGAAAGAGTTAATAATGGTATACGGAATGGCAATGGAACAGTCATTTTCTTATTCGGAAGGTAAGTTAAATCAAGTCGGTGGAAGCCATATGCCGGTGGTCATCACTTTTGAAGTGGCAGATAATACATATACGGTGACTGATTTTTGGGTTCCCAGAGATGGAAGTTATTATGTATCGGATATTAGGGACAAATTTCCGGATGAAATTGAAGAAGATGCTCTGGATACGCAGAAATATGTGGTGGCTCAAATACAAGAGTGTTATAGTAGAGCGGTTCAGTATTATCAGGTAGATACGGAAGCCGTTATAGAAGAATTATTTGACAAAATGGAAGCATCTCCGGCAACCGCATCGAATCCGGCAGATTATATTGATGCACATTCCTTGGAATACAGAGAACTTATGTATTATGGACAATACAGTTTAAACTATATCTTTCATAAATTTATGGAAGGAGAACAGAAGGGATTGCGTGGTCAATTGATGAAGATACTTTTAGATGATTTGGCCCCAGAAGCAAAGCTTCGATTATATGCAGAAACTGGACAAGAGTACTTCGATGAATGGGCAAAGGGTGCTGTAGAAGTATTAGAGCAACATGATATGGAATGGATAAAAGAAAATCAACCCGCAATGTGGATTTATTTGCAGATGGTTGAGTAAAGGATGAAGAGAACAGCTTCGTTACAGTGTGACGAGGCTGTTTTTTGTTAGTTGTAGTCGTTTTTTGTAGATGTTATAGTTAGAAAGTATGAAATATAGAAGAAAACTACGATATAAAATGGAAAGTTTGTGATATAAATGGTTGGAATATATTTTAGTGGCACCGGCAATTCCAAATTTACTCCAAGAATGGGTTCATACAAGGTAGAGACATTAGATATACATTTGAATCAGAAAAAAACAGTCTAAACACAATGAGTGTGGAAAATCTCATCAGTCAAATATTTAATACATAAAAGATGCCCGAAAAAAGATGTGAATAATTCCGTATAATCAAACAGCTTCTGATAAAAATATTTGTTAATAATATTTTGAAATGCAATTTTTGATAAAAGAAATAGGTATGTTATAATGGGACATATCAGAAGTGAATAAAATACAGAAAAATCAGTGAAAAGGTAGAGAAATGGCAGATAGAAGGCTTTTGACTTTAAGAAAAACAATAATGTTTTATATTTGTATATGGAACATTTTTTTATTGATCGGCTGTGCGAAAACTGAGATGGTGTCTGAGGACAATACAGTAACAAATGAAAATATTGTCAGTGCCACAGGAACTATTGCAATAGAAACAGAAGCAATAAAAACAGAAGTAATAAAAACAGAAGTAATAGAAACAGAAACGCAGGATGCAATCCAACCATCTTCCGACCAACCACCGGAAGCCGCACCGGAGTACAAGATCATCATGGTAGGGGATATACTGCTTCACACTCCGGTGGAGGAAAGCTGTCTGCAGCCGGACGGAAGTTATGACTATGATTCGCTGTTTTCACACACAAAAGAGGAGATTGCTGCAGCAGATCTTGCCTTGGTGAATCAGGAGGTGATCATCGGCGGTGCGGATCTTGGAATCTCCGGGTATCCCTGTTTCAATGCGGATTACAGTCTCTGCGATTCATTGGTGGGAGCAGGATTCGATGTCATCTGTCATGCCACGAACCATGCCATGGACAAGGGGCGTGCGGGGCTGGTAAATTGTGCAGAGTACTGGAGAGACGAATACCCACAGATCACTGTCCTGGGTATTCATGATATTGCGGATACCTCCACTTCCTGCGGTGCAGATCCTGCGATCATTGAGCTGGGAGACATGCGGATTGCAGTCCTGAACTACACTTACGGAACCAACGGCATTTCTCTGCCGGCGGACATGCCCTATGCGGTGGATCTGTTGAATGAGGAACAGGTGGCGGCAGATATTCAGAGGGCAGAGGAACTGGCGGACTTCACCGTCGTATGTCCGCACTGGGGAACGGAGTACAGGCTGACGTCAGATGCTTCGCAGGAGAAATGGACCAAGATATTTGCGGAAAACGGTGCGGATCTGATCCTGGGTACCCACCCGCATGTCATTGAACCCATAGAATGGGTGACAGATGAAGCGAGCGAGCACGAAATGCTGGTCTATTATTCTTTGGGCAATTTCGTGAACTGGACCTCCGGCACCGGAGAGGGAGTCGCTAACCGTATGGTAGGCGGCATGGCAGAGGTAACGCTTACGAAGAACGAGGATGGGGAAGTGGAAATCGCGGATTATGGGGTGAAACCGATAATCAGTCATGTGGCTTCCGGTCCCGAAGGTGTGACAACATATTTTCTGGAGGATTATCCGGAAGAACTGGCAGAGGAAAATGAGATCGTTTCGCAGGATCCGGAGTTTTCCAGAGAATACTGTGTCAATTTGTGTGATTCCGTATGGGGAGACCTGTGGAAGACAGAGTAGACAAGTGACATATAGTCTGTTAAAATAAAAAAGTTGTTGATACAACAACAAAATGCGACCTATTTTGCAGAATAATCAATAAGAAATATTTTTACTGCCGGCAAGGCGGCGTGTTATAATAAAAATACATATAGGGGTACGCAAACGAGAAGAGAGAAGGCAAAGGAGGAGTTACAATGAAACAACAGTTGGAACCGTTGTTTACGCCGTGGAAGATCGGAAACTGCGAGATTAAGAACCGTATTGTTCTGACATCCATGGGTGGCACAAACCTGTTGGGATGGATGGAAGTGAACCATTTTGACAAGGATGGTGCGAAATTTATTCTGGAGGTAGCGAAAAATAACTGCGGTCTGGTGCTTCCGGGATGTCAGCCGGTATACAATCCCATGTACGGACAGTGGCTGTATAAGAAGAAAAAAATGTATGAGGATCTGGCAAAGTGGATGCCAGAGTTCCACAAGACGGGAGCAAAGCTGTTCGTCCAGCTGACGGCAGGTTTCGGCAGATCGTTTACCATCAGTGAAATGATGGAGACCCTGTACACCAATAAGGCATTGCGGGTACTGGCGAAACCTTTTATGGATCTGGACAAGATTACAGCCGCACCCAGCCCGTCTCCGAACCGTTGGTCAGATAAAGTTCCTTCCAGAGAGATGACCGTGGAGGAGATTCAGGAGTTCATCACTGCATTCGGCAAGACTGCAAAATTATTAAAGGATGCCGGTGTGGACGGTGTGGAGATCCATGCGGTACATGAAGGCTATCTACTGGATCAGTTTACTTTAAAATATGTGAATCAGCGAACCGATGAATATGGTGGATCTTTTGAAAACAGATATCGTTTTGCTGTAGAGATCGTAAAAGAGATCAAGAAGGTCTGCGGGCAGGATTTCCCTGTGTCTCTTAGGTACAGTGTGGAATCCAAGACCAAGGGCTTCCGTGAGGGAGCACTTCCCGGAGAAAGCTTCACAGAAGCAGGCCGTGATATGGCAGAATCCGAAAAAGCAGCGAAGTATCTGCAGGATGCCGGTTATGATATGTTAAACTGCGATAACGGTACTTACGATGCCTGGTACTGGGCACATCCCCCTATCTATATGCCGGAGAACTGCAATCTGGAGGATGTGGCGCATATCCGTAAATTCGTGGATATCCCTGTGGTATGCGCCGGACGTATGGATCCGGAGACGGCTGCGGCTGCTATTGCAGACGGAAGAATCGATGGTGCCGGATTCGCCAGACAGTTCCTGGCAGACCAGGAATGGGTGACCAAGCTGATGAATGATAAGGAGGACGACATCCGTCCCTGTATTCTGTGCCACAACGGCTGCTTCAACATGTGTCATTATAAGGGAGTTCCCAACGATCAGGCATTGTCGGATTCCCTGCATCTGGCACGCTGTGCGGTAAATGCCGAGACCATGCAGTGGGAGAAGCACAAGATCGTCCCGACCACCAGCCCGAAGAAGGTACATATTATCGGTGGCGGTATCGGCGGCATGGAGGCTGCCAGAGTGTTGAAGCTGCGAGGACATGAGCCTGTGATTCACGAGCAGACAGACCATCTGGGCGGAACCTTTATTGCTGCCAGTGCGGAAAGCTACAAGGGAAAACTGCGGGATCTTCTGACCTGGTATCGGAAGCAGATGGCAGATCTGAAAATTGAGATTCATTACAATGAAAAAGTGGAGAGTATCGCCCCGTTTGCCGGTGCTCCCGTGATCATCGCTACCGGAGCAGTGCCCAGAGTACTGAAAAAAGTGCCCGGTCATGAGAAGATGGTTGAGGCATGCGAATACCTTACCGGTACTCCCGTAGGAGAAAAGGTTGCCGTCATCGGCGGCGGACTCACCGGCTGTGAGATTGCTTATGAACTGGCGCTGCCGGGGAAATAGCCGCGCTGCAGGGCAAACAGCCTGTAATCGTAGAGATGAAAAACGATCTCATCGCCCAGACCGGAGTATGCCTGGCCAACAGCTCCTATCTGAGAGAGTGGTTCGCCTGGAAGAAAGTGCCCGTATATCTGGAAACTACGCTGCAGGAAGTAAAGGATGACAGCATCGTATGCAAGGATGCTTCCGGAAAAGAGATCACAATTCCCTGTGACAGTGTGATCAGCTCCGCAGGATACATTCCCAATCCACTGGCACCGAAGGGCAGCAATGTCAGCCTGGTAGGTGACTGTGACGGTGTAGGCAATCTGCGAAGTGTCGTATGGCGCGCTTATGAAGTTGCCATGAAGATTTAAAGGGGAGGGAAAAGAATGAATTTAACAAAAGAACAACAGGAAATATATGATGGAAAACAGGGAGCGACCCTGGCGAAGGTCATGCAGACGCTGGTGCGCTACGGTGAGCTGTTCGGTGCGGACGGTATGGTGCCTGTGACCAGTAAATACAACCATCTGGTAACCTCCTTCGGATTGAAAGCACTGGCGCCGGTGTATGAACTGATGAATCAGCTGATCGAATCCGGCAATGTATCCAAACAGAAATTTTCCGCCGATCCAAGACCACTGGATCCCAATGTGCCCAGTTCTTTTTTACAGGATTTTGTGTTCAAGAATTTCATGTACTCCAAGCAGGATGACTACGAGAAACAGCTGACACAGCTGGGTATCATGGAAAAGGATGCTTACACCTGCACCTGTTACATGGATGAAGTGGGAAATACCCCGGCCATGGGAGAGGTGCTGTCATGGTCTGAGTCTTCCGCAGTGGTTTATGCCAACTCCGTATTGGGGGCAAGATGCAATCGTAACTCCGGTATCATTGACCTCATGGGCTCGGTAGTAGGCTATGTGCCCCGTTTCGGCCTGCTGACGGATGAAGGCAGAAAAGCCACCTGGATCGTTAAGATCGAGACCACGAAGAAGCCGGAAGCACAGCTGCTTGGATCTGCCATCGGTATGAAAGTGATGGCGGATGTTCCCTATATCGTAGGACTGGACAAGTGGCTGGGCGGTGAACTGGATGATGCAGCAAAGACCTATCTGAAAGACTTCGGCGCAGCGACTGCTTCCAACGGTGCGGTAGGTCTGTACCATGTGGAAAATATCACTCCGGAGGCTGTAAAATACGGAAAAGATCTGATTGCGGAGGATGCAAAAGTCTACGTGGTAGATGATGCGGAACTTCAGAGGGTCTATGAGAGCTATCCGGTGATTTGGAAAAAGAAGGATGCCAAGCCGAAGCTGTGTTTCATGGGATGTCCCCATATGAGTTTACAGCAGCTCATCGACTGGACGGAAAAAGTCTCTCAGAGCCTGAAAGAAGCCGGTAGAGCCAGAGTGTGTATTCCTACCGTATTCACAGCGGCACCTGCGGTACTGAAAAAGTTTCAGGAGACCCCTTATGCGGAGACGTTAAAGGCAACGGGAGTCATTACTTCCTATATCTGCCCGTTAATGTATATGAATAATCCTCTCAGCGAGAAGATGCCGGTCATTACTTCCAGCAACAAGCTGCGTACCTATACCAGCGCAAGATATTATACCGATGCTGAGATCTTAGAGCAGATTACGAAGGGAGGAGCGGACAAATGAAAGAATTTAAAGGAAGAATCGTAGCCTCCGGAACTGTAACAGCCAAGGCACTGGTATCTCACGGGGGTCTGAACACACTGGCATCTTTCCAGAAGGCATTACAGTTCGGCGATAAAAAAGCAACCTGCGGAGACCAGAATAACCCCGACCTCTATGGTAAACAGATGGCGGGCAAGGCATTGTGCCTGCCGACGACCATCGGATCTACCACCGGCGGACTGGTACTTTACTGTGCCTGCTCCATGAACAGACAGCCGGCATGTATGCTGTTTTCCGAACCTATTGATTCTCTGGCAGCAGCCGGAGCAATCCTGGCAGATGTGTGGCTTGACAATGTGCAGATGCCTGTCATTGACAGTCTGGGAGAAGAGTTCCTGGAATATGTGAAGGATGACATGAATATTACCGTAAAAGAAGACGGTACGGTAGTAGTGGAATAGTTCAAATAGCTTTCAGAACAGCTTTCGAAGGAAACTTCGGAAGCTGTTTACTATTTTATGGAAACTTTTTATGGAAAACTTTTATGGAAAAAATTTATTTTTCTGCAACCGAAAATACGATATGCTTATCTAATGTATGTGAACACAAAATACCTTGCAAGGCATCCGGCCGGATGAAGAACGGGAGGAACCATGGAGAAACTGGTGAAAAAAGCGAAAAAAGGAGACGCGGAAGCCTTCATCGCTCTGATGGAACAGAACAGGCAGAGCATGATACGGATCGCGTTCGCTTATCTGGGGAACGAAGAGGATGTTGCCGATGCAATGCAGGAGACAATTCTTTCAGCTTTTGAAAAGCTGGATACCTTACGAAGAGCTGAATATTTCAGAACCTGGCTGATTCGTATTCTGATCAACCAATGTATTGCAATGAGACGGCACAGGAGTCGGACGGTTCCCATGAACGAGGCGGAGGAAGCTTCACAGTTCTATGATTTCAGTACGGATCTGGAATTCAATGATCTGTTGAAAACTCTGCCGGAGGACAGCCGGCTGATCTTCCAGATGTATTATGGGGAACAGTTTTCCATAGGAGAGATCGCACAGCTGCTCCATATGAAAGAAAATACGGTGAAGAGTAAAATTCACCGGGGCAGAGAACAGCTGAGATCGCAGATGGGTGTAGGAAAGGAGAATAGCCATGACAAACAGTCCGTTGATTGACAGAAAAATAGAGGAAGCATACGGAATTATCAGAGAAACATCGGAAAAGAAAAAAAGACAGAGTCGAAAAAGAAAGTTCGTGCAGACGGGGGCTGCAGCTGCAGCGATTGTTGTAGCTATTGGATTCTGTGCGGCAAATCCGGTCTTGGCAAAAGAACTGCCTCTGATCGGCAGCGTGATAGAACGGGTACAGGAGCTGCTGGGGTTCCAGGAGATTCCGACAGAAGAAATTGTAACGCTGGTACCAACAGGGCAAGGAACATACAATGCCGGGGAGAGAGAAGAGGCTGGGGACAACAATACCGGAGCCACTGGGATCCAGAGTACGGAAACCAGTGTGGAAGCTACAGAACCGGCGCAGTATCAGGTATCGGATCAGGGCTACACCATTACCTTGACGGATTATTATGCCACAAACCAGGCAATTTTCCTGGGGGTAAAAATGGAGAGCGAGGAAGGATTTCCGGAGATGTCAGCGAATAGTGACGGAAAAAGCCAGATTATGATCGCAACGCTGGAGGAGTATTCTTTCCGAAGCGGCGATCCGGTACACGGGGGCAGGGCGCTTGTGGGGCAACTTGTGGATAAACATACTTTTCTGGGACTGATCCGTATCGATTACAAATCGATCCAGACAGGGGATCAGGGATACTATGAACAGATTCCGGAAGACATGACACTGCAACTGGAAATTCCGTATTTTTTCCTATATCCGAAGGGGGATTCCAAGGAGACAGTACACGGAAGTTGGAAATTCCCAGAGTTTTCCATTGCGCAGAGCGATAAGGAAATGCAGGTCATAGAGATAGGCGAAACAAATGAGGCAGGCTTCGGGCTGGACAGAATCGAAGTCTCTCCCGTGGAGCTTACGGTATATGACATTTTCCCGGAAGATCATCTTGTTGTGACCGTAGTGTTGGATAAAGATGGAAGAAAACTGACATACGCAGGAAACAATACCAACGAGCTGGCGGTCAGCGGATACGATATATCCGAGATCACAGTGTACCTCTATGATTATGATGAATACATGGAGATCAAGGGGCTGGCACTGGGAGAAAATTCGACAGCATTCCGGGAAATACTTGAGAAAAATGCTCTTTATGAAAAAAAGATTTCGATAGAAACAGACAAGCCGTAGTATATCTGCTGTGGCAGCCGCAATGACAGCTGAAGGCGTAGTTAGCATATTAGCATAGCTGCGGTTCATGGAAAACAGGAAATAGTGAAGCTACAGGCGAAGTAGGAACAAAAGCGGTTTTCGGAGATCCCCCGGAAGCCGCATATTTTTCGGCCTAAAATTGTTTGCCGCCATTCAGAGTTAATTATGGGGAGACGTTCCAAAACGCCGTGCATATATCGTAGGTGTCATTCCTGTGACTTTCTTGAATATTTTGCTGAAATAGTAGGGATTATTTCCACAGCCGACCAATGTGGCAACATTTTGGATTTGTTCCACACTTGTTCCGGACAGAATTTTTTTTGCCTTTTCAATACGGTGTTTGGTTACATAGCTTGAAAAAGTCTGCCCGACTTCTTTTACGAAAATACGACTGACATAACTCGCGTTCATATAGAGTATATTTTCCGAAATACCCTTCAATGTCATGTTTTCTTCGGAAATATGGTCATCCACGTAATTGATTATTTTCTGAATAAACGGATTATTTTCCGTTGGAACTTGTATCGGTGATCTGATAAATCTCATTCATGGTAATGTTGCAAATATTTGTGAGATTGTCTTCATTGTGAAGCCGTGAAAGCGTCTGCGATACGGTCTTAATATCTCCGGAGACAGTTTCTATACTCAAGGAGATTAAAAGTTGTGAGGCTAATTGTATCAGAAAATCCTTATCTCCGACAGATAGAAGAATATTATGAAGTTCTTCCTCAATTTCTATAATAGAACGATCATCGCCGGAGGAATGCTCTTGCAGCAATTTTTGTGTAATCAATGAAACGTCGGAAAAAATCAGGTCATAATTAGAATTAGGAATGAGATGATCTTCTTCTACAAAATAGAATGTATCATAGCGTTTCAGCTTCGGAAGCAGCATAAGTAAAAGCTTTTCCAGATTTGGGAATGTCTTTCGCTCATATACAATACTCACTTTTTGATCGGGAAAGTGAAGCGTTGAGAGAAAGTCATCGAGGGAGCTGTAATCCCTTGTATAATCGGGAAATATAAGCAATAAAACATTAACGGTATAAATGGCGTGAAAACAAATATTTTGAGATGTATTTGTCCAATATCTGCGAAGTTGCTCCATAGCGGAATTTATAAAATTTTTTTCCAGATAATAAATGGCACAGTATTGGAATGGCTGTTCGTATAGTTCCAAATAAGGAGCATTTGTTTCAAATAATTTCGTGGTTACATTGGGAAGCCGGATACCTTCACGAATAAGATTCTGAAGCATTACATGTTGTATCTGGGCATCCTGAATGGTAACGGGGGATAAATTTTTTTCCTGTTTTAATTGTAAACATTCCGATACCATTTCCTGTAACGCAGAACGTAGCTGTTCTTCATCACAAGGTTTCAGAAGATAATGTTTTACACCCGATTTCATTGCTCTTTTCGCATAGTCAAATTCCGCATAGCCGGATAATATAAGGAAGCGTGTGTCTAAGGCGGTGCGCTGGATGCGCTCAATCAACTCCAGACCACTAATCCCGGGCATATTGATGTCTGTCATAACAATATCGGGGCATTCATCAAGTATCATATGGTATGCATCCACTCCGTCCTGACAGGTGCCGATCAATTCAATTCCGAGCGAGGACCAGTCTGTGAGGCGCGCAAGTGTTTCACAAATGATTTCTTCATCTTCCACAATTAATAATTTCAGCATGATTACCTCCCTATACAAATGATACAGCAGGAATACGTATTTCAGCGATTGCATAAGTATCATATTCGTCATATTCATTATATACTTGTAATCCAAAAGGATCTCCGTAAGTAATCTGTAAACGATTTAATACATTCAAAAGCCCGATTCCAAAGCCATGAGGCTGGCGTTCTCCGTTTTGAAGCTTTTGTAATATATTGTCTTCAAAGTAGGAACCGTTATTTTTAACTCGAACCGTCAGTATTTCGCTACCGTTTTGATCCGGTGAAACAAAAGCAGTGACAGAAACCTCACAGATATCAACGGCATTCATCAGACTATACCGAATGGCATTTTCCACAAGAGGTTGTATTGTGAATTTCGGAATCGAAATAGTATACAAATTTTCAGAAACATCACAGTGATAAATTAGCTTGTTCGGGTATCGCATATGCTGAATTGTCATATAGTTTGATACAAGCTGCATTTCCTCCCCCACTGTAAAATTTCCCATGTCTTTATGAAGCGTAATGCGAAGCAAAGATCCGAGAGATGTACAGATCTGGGATATATCATCTGCGTGAATTGCCTTTGCACGCCAGTTGATGGAATCCAGTGTATTGTATAAAAAGTGAGGATCCATCTGGCTTTCCAGAGTTTTTAATTGAGCTTCTTTTTTTAGCAATTCATTGACGTAGTTTTTTTCAATCAGATCGTTAATTTCAACAGCCATATCATTAAATCCCTTGTGCAGCATGCCGATTTCATCTTTTCTGGAAGAAAGCATTTGCTCTTGCTCGGTCAGCGTATATTTTCCGGAAGCAAATAACTGCATATTGTGAATTAAAAGCTTGAAGTCATTCGCCAATAACGCGGTTATGGTAGTAGAAAACAAAATTACAAGTATAATGCCGGCGATTACAAAAGCACATATCAAAAAGGTTTCTCTTGAAATGGCGGCATAGATTGTGCTGTATGGAACGGAATAAATGATATTAAAATTGTATTTGGGAATATCGGTCCGAACGATGAAAAAAGTTTTTCCGTCTTTGGAATAGAGGCTGTACCCATTCTGAGGAGTTTTCCGGAGCTTTGGAAGGTCACTTTCATCGAACGATCCTTCTGCAAGTAATAATTGGTCATTTTCCAATAGCATGTAGGAGATATCGTTACTCATCTTATTTTCCAATGCCTGATTGACCAATTCTTTTATATTGATGTTAATAAGAACATATCCCAAATTACGAAAGGACAGATTTTTGGACTCTTTGATCTTGCGGACCATAAATAGGCCGGAATCATTACAATAATCGGATACTACTTTGACACTGCCGTCAGCCTGTTCCGCGTAATCGACTAAATGATCTAACATAGAAGCCGGAGTTTCCATAGATACCAAATAGGAGCTGTATACCGTTTTGGTATCCTGCTTGATGATCATATAAGAGAGAAAGCGGCCATCTGATCCCATCATATAATTGGTAATCTGTTGATATAAACTGTTATAAGTAGAAGAATTGAGAGAAGCGCTGGCGTCACTCCAGGAGGCAAGGGATTCCTGAAGGGTTTTATTGGCTAATATCTGATCTGCCATATTATCTATTGTGTCAAGATAAGAAGAAATCTCCTTGGTCGAATAGGACAGAGAGGTTTCGACAGACTGATAGAGTGTTTCGTTATATTTGCGGATGATCATTTGTGTACCGCCAAGAGATATTATGGAGAGAACAAGAATACTGGAAATAACCAGCAATTGAATCTTGGCCCTGATTGAAAGTTCCGATAAAAAAGCAAACTTTTGGTGAAGCTTTTGGCGAATATAATTCATAATATCTACTCCATGGATGGTTATGATACAATTGATTACAGCAATTATAATTGTTTTTTTTATCTTATTCAACCGAATTAGTCATTGGATTTTGAAAAAGTAGTTTTTGTGCAGAAAAGGTAAAATTTTTTAAAATACCAAAAATGCAAAGGTGGAAAAAGTACAAATGTAAGTTGTTTTTGTTGATTTCATTTTGAACTTATTTTGGGTAAGATACAGTTACACAAGGAGTTGTACACGATGGTACAACAAGTACACACAACAAAAGGAGGCAATATGAGAAGGATGAAAAAAGCAATTGCTATGGGGTTAGCAACAATGATGACGATCTCATTGGCAGCGTGTGGAAACACTTCGGGTGAGACAACGCAGGAGACGAGCGGCGCAGCTACGACAGAAAATACAGGGAGTGGCGAAAACCTGACATTCTCCTGGTGGGGAAACCAGACCAGAAATGATATGACAATGAAAGTTATTGATATGTACTGCGCTGAAAATGCCGGCGTCAGTATCGATGGTCAGTTCTCTACTTTCAGTGACTACTGGGAGAAACTGGCAACCTATGCGGCAGGTAATTCCCTGCCTGATGTAATCCAAATGGATTACAAATATCTGCAGCAGTATGCAGACAAAGGGTTATTGATCTCTTTGGATGATTATATTGAAAGCGGCCTACTGGATGTCAGCGGAATGAGTGAAGATAATTTGAATATCGGTGCTGTAGACGGAAGCATTTATGGTATTTGCCTTACCGTATCACCGCCTGCAATGATATATAATGCCACACTTCTGAACGAGAACGGAATTGAGATCCATGACAACATGACACTTGATGAGTTCTTTGAAAAGTGCCGCGAAGTATATGAAAAGACGGGCGTTAAGACAAACATTTCTTATAATGATGTCGCTTATCTGGAAGTATTTATGCGTGCCGAAGAAGGAGGATCCTTATACGGAGACGGAGCACTGGGATGTAAAACAGCGGATCCTCTGGTTGAATATTTCAAGATATATGAAAAAGGCATTGAAGAAGGATGGTTGATCAGCGCTGATGTTTTTGCTGAAAGAAGCGGAACCACAGTGGAACAGGACCCGTTAGTGTATGGTGAAACGGAATCCGCACGTTCCTGGTGTGCATTTAAGTACAACAACCAGATTACAACCATGCAGAATGTAGTCGGTGATGAGATTGATCTTGAGATGACAACTTATCCGACCAAGGATCCTAAGTTGTCCAATTATTGTAAACCTTCACAGTTATTCTGTGTTACAAGAGATACTTCAAATGTGGAAGAGTCTGTGAAATTTATTAATTATCTTCTGAATTCTGTAGACGCTAATAAAGTGATTTTAACTGAGCGTGGTATTCAGACCAATTCCGTTGTCAGTGAGGCAATCAAGGATTCTCTGGGTGAAACGGACCAGAAAGCAATTACCTATATGAATGACGTTGTCATTCCCAATTCTTCCGCAGCAAGCAAGCCTCAGCCAGATGGAGCAGCAGAGGTAGCAGCACTTGCAAATGAACTGGTGGAAAAAGTATGTTATGGAGCAATATCCGCAGAGGATGCCGGCAATCAGTTATTTGAAAAAGGCAATCAGATTATGGCGGATGCAGCAGCTAAGAACTAATTAAAAAAGGACCCACAAAACAGAAGGTCGGTGGAAAGTCATTACGGCATTTCGCCGACCTTTTTCACAGAGGCAGATAAGATTATGAAAATATTTAAAACGACAGAATATAACATTGATGCAAGCGGCATCGTAGATGTGACAAAAGAATTACAGCATTTGATTGATTTGACAGCAGAAGAAAACGGAATGCTGATTTTGGAAAAGGGAACTTACCTTACCTCTTCGCTTTTTCTGAAAAGCAATATGGAATTTCATTTTGAAGAGGGTGCAAGATTGCTGGCATCCATACATGATGAAGCATATCCCATGATGGATACAAGAGTTGCCGGCATTGAAATGAAATGGTATCCCGGGTTTGTGAATGTGCGTGGACAGAAAAACGTGACCATCAGCGGTAAAGGAGTTATTGACGGTCAGGGTGAACACTGGTGGGCCAAATATTGGGGAGATGACCGAAAAAGCGGTTTACGCGGGATCTATGAGCCCTATGGTCTTCGATGGGCAAGTGATTATGATGCCGTACGACTTCGTAATATTGTAATCTCCGATTCCGAAAATGTTACGTTAAAGGATATTACTTCTTTCAAATCCGGATTTTGGAATATTCATGTGTACTATAGCGGAAATATTCATATTGATCATGTGCAGGTGATCTGTGGAAGTATTAACGGTCCCAGTACGGATGGTATCGACATTGACTCCTGCCATGATGTACTTATTGAAAATTGTGAAACACATACACACGATGACAGTATTTGTATAAAGTCAGGTCGGGATTCGGATGGTTTGCGCGTCAATATTCCCTGTGAGCGTATAACAGTAAGAAACTGTAAGATCTATGAGGGATATGGCGTAACACTCGGCAGCGAAGTATCCGGCGGCATCAGTGATGTAGTACTTGAAAATATCAGCTTTTACGGAACAGATTGTGGATTCAGAATTAAATCCGCATATCCGAGAAAAGGATACATTCGTAATATTAAGGTGCAGGATCTGTATATGCAGAACGTAAGGTTCCCGGTACATATACAATTGAACTGGAATGTTAATTACAATGTATGCACGATTGGGGAAAATTATCATGGAGAGATACCGGAGCATTGGAAAACCATTATGGATCCTGTATCGGATAGTATTCCGCCTACGGAGTTGAAGAATTTGTGTATTCAGAATATCACGGCAGAGCTGACAGCGGATTACGACAAGATAAGTCAGGCCTTTGTCATAGATGGCTATGCACAAGATCCTATCAAAGATATTACAATGAATCATCTGAAGATTACTTGTAATGAATATGGAATGATCAGAAATATAGCAAAGCTCAGTATGAACGATGTGAACATAAAAGTAACCGGAGGTTCTCAGGAAGAAAGAGATACCTACGATAATACCTGATCCGAGGGAGTGGAAAATGGTTCGGACTTTTTGCACTAATCAAATACGGAATACCGAAGAATTGAGCGGAAGTGTGTGGAGCTTTGTCCCGGAAAGCGGCGAGCATGCAGGAACATCCTATTCTGTTGTGGTACCTACAGTCTGGGAAAATCTTCCGGAATTTGCCTCTTACAGAGGGCGTGGGTGTTTTCGCAGAAAATTTTACGGAGAGGGAAATGTGCGTCTTGTGTGCAAAGGAATCAGCCATACAGCAGAGATTTATTTAGATGGCCGCCTTCTTGGAAAACACTATAATGCGTATACGCCATTTTCACTTCTGGCAAGACAGATTCCGAGCGGAGAGCATGAATTGAAGATTATAGTTGACAATCGATTCTCGGAAAACAGTGCTCTTCATATACCGAATGACTATATGACGTACGGCGGCATTAATCGCGGCATTGTGTTGGAACACTTGAAAAAGGCATATATTGAATATCTCCATGTAGAAGTAGGCAAAGCGGGAAAAAACGGCTGGAAAGTTCTGCTTACAACGAAAATAAACGGGATAAGTGATTCGTCGGAAAGATATACGCTCCATTTGCAGGCAGATCCACTATTTACGGATGAAATTGCGATAGATCTGGAGGCAAATGAGAGCCGGATTGTGCAGAAAGAGATTTATCTTGAGAATGTTTCCGAATGGACACCGGAGAATCCGGTTTTGTATAAGGTTCGGGCAATTCTTTCAGATACAGAACCGATGGATGATCTGATAGAGCGTTTTGGATTCCGGGAGATAAAGGTGAGCGGCAAATACATATTGCTCAACGGAAGACCGATTCGTATCAAAGGATTTAACAGGCATGAGGATCATCCCATGTTTGGCTGCGCAATGCCATTGCAGGCAATAGAGCAGGATATACAGATCGCGATGGATCTGGGAGCAAATGCGATTCGGACATCTCATTATCCGAACGATGAACTTTTTTTAGACTTATGCGACGAGCAGGGAATTTTGGTCTGGGAAGAGAGTCATGCAAGAGGATTGAAGGAATATCATATGCAGAATCCCTATTTTCAGAAGCAGTCGGAAGATTGTATCCGAGAGATGGTGATGAATCACAAGAATCATCCCTGCATCTTTGTATGGGGAATCTTGAACGAGTGCGCCAGCGAAACTTTGTACGGCAGAGACTGCTATACAAAACAATACAGGCAGTTGGAAGAACTTGACAGGACCCGTCCGAGAACATCTGCAAGTAATAAACATAAAAATGATATCTGCCTGGATATACCGGAGATTGTATCTTTCAATCTGTATCCGGAGTGGTATAGCGATCAGAATGAGACGGCGGTGGACTGCATACAGGATATGATGCAATGGATTCGCAACAATCCGGTGACGAGGAATAAACCTTTTATTGTATCGGAAATCGGAGCGGGAGCACTCTATGGATATCATACGCGGACAAAAGATAAATGGTCGGAAGAGTATCAATGTATTGCACTGGAACATCAATTGCGGGCAGTCCTGGAATCGGCGGAATGCTGCGGAGTATTCATATGGCAGCTGACAGATGTCAGGATATCAAGAGAACGCTTCGAGAATCGTCCAAGGACCATGAATAACAAAGGCATTGTGGACGAGTATAGAAGACCGAAGATGTCCTATGAGATCGTGAAAGATATATTCACTTCCTATGATGATTATTTTGAGACAAATCTGTAATGACAGTCGGAAAGAAGGGATTTTATGGAAAAAATTAAAAAAAAGCTTAACAGCAAGTCTGTAGCCGGATATGTTTTTACGGCACCGCTTATTTTCGGATTTCTGTTTTTCTTATTGGTGCCAATGATAATTTCTATGTATTATTCGTTTTGCGATTATAATATTTTGTCACCGGCAAGGTTCAGCGGACTGGCCAATTATAAAAAGATGATTACAGATGATACCTTTTGGTTGTCTTTAAAAGTGACGTTTTATTTCGCTTTTGTTTCTGTTCCGTTGAAACTGATATTTGCTCTTTTTGTAGCAATGCTGCTGTTAAAGAACAGTAAGCTTTCGGGATTTTACAGAGCTGCTTACTATTTACCTTCTGTAATCGGTGGATCTGTTGCGGTTGCAGTGTTATGGAAGAGAATGTTTGCCATGGACGGAGTGATTAACCGCTTGCTGCAGGCAGTCGGAATCCCTTGTGAAAAATCCTGGCTGGGTGATACCAAAACAGCAATCTGGGTGCTGATCTTCCTGGTAGTATGGCAGTTTGGTTCCTCCATGTTGATCTTTCTCTCTGCCTTAAAGCAGATCCCCGCATCTCTGTATGAGGCAGCGGATATTGACGGAGCCGGTAAGACAGACAGATTTTTCCGCATTACCTTACCTCTGTTAACACCGAATATTTTCTTTAATCTGGTAATGCAGTTGATTAATGGCTTTTTGGCATTCTCCCAGTGCTATATCATAACGCAGGGAAAACCGATGAATTCCACGCTTCTCTACACAGTGTATATGTATCAGCAGTCTTTTGAATATTATAATACCGGATACGGAGCGGCACTTGCATGGGTAATGCTGATCATTATCGGAACAATGACTGCCGTTCTGTTTGCAACCAAGAAGTTCTGGGTATATGAAGGAGGCTTTTAAAATATGAAAGGGAAAAAAGCAGCAAAATCTATTATTTATAATGCTATTATTCTGGCAATAGGTTTGATCATGATTTACCCACTGGTGTGGATGATAATGAGCTCCTTCAAAGAGACAAATATTATTTTTAAAACAGCCGGTCAATTGATCCCGAAAAAATGGGTATTGGATAATTACATTAATGGCTGGAAAGGTTTCGGAGGAGTATCATTCGGACGATTCTTTTCAAATTCCCTGTTCATTGCGGTAGTGGCTACCATAGGAACCATTGTTTCATCCGCGTTGGTCGGATTTGGATTTTCTCGCTTTCAATTTCGCGGGAAAGGGATTTTGTTCGCAGCGATGTTGGCATCTATGATGCTTCCGGCACAGGTTTTGATGATTCCGCAGTATTTATGGTATCAGAAACTGGGCTGGGTCGGAAGTTATTTACCGTTGATTGTTCCGTATTTTTTTGCAATTCAGGGATTCTTCGTATACCTGATTAAGAACTTTATAGACGGTATTCCCACGGAACTGGATGAAGCAGCAAAAATCGATGGCTGTTCTTATTACCAGATTTTCATGAAAATTATATTACCCCTGTTAAAGCCGGCACTTACCTCTGCTTGTATTTTCTCTTTTATGTGGAGATGGGATGATTTCCTTTCGGCATTGCTTTATGTACAAAAGTCGGTACAGTATCCGGTTTCTCTTGCATTAAAACTTTTCTGCGACCCGGGTTCTTCTTCCGACTATGGTGCAATGTTTGCCATGGCTACGATTTCTATTATACCTTCGATTCTGATTTTCCTGATCTTCCAAAGATATCTGGTAGATGGAATCAGCACTTCCGGTCTCAAGGGTTAAGCCTTCAAGTAAGGAGAGGGATAAAGTGTGTATGAAAAAGAATGATGAAGAATTGTTTGCATTGATCAAAGAAAAACTGTATACCCCGGTAGTCGGAGACATACTGGATCAGATGGGATATTGTCATCAGTTCCTGCCGGTTTATATCAAACCGCTGGAAAGTCTGGTTCCGTCGGATGCGTATATTGACAGAACGGAAGAAGATCATCGCTTAAAACTGGTAGGGTACGCATGCACCGTATTGGAAAACGATGTGTTCGGACCGCCCAAGAAGCCCTTCGGTCTGTTAACGGAAGCGTTGGATCAACTCAGGCCGAACGAGATTTTCGTAGCAACCGGTGCACACAACAGTGCTCTGTGGGGCGAACTGCTGACAGCAACAGCAAAGAAAAGAGGAGCGATCGGTGCAGTACTGGATGGTTACAGTCGTGATACGCCGCAGGTGCTTTCACAGAATTTTCCTGTATTCTGCAGCGCAACCTGGGCACAGGATTCTTCTGTACGGACCTATGTATGTGATTTCCGGTGCACGATTGAAATCGGCCAGGTAACCATTCATGATGGGGATCTGATATTCGGAGATATTGACGGAGTGTTGGTGATCCCGAAAGAGATCATGCATGAAGTGCTTGAAAAAGCGCTGATCAAAGCTTCCGGAGAAAAGAAAGTACGCAACGCAATCGAGAATGGAATGAGTGCAACGGAAGCTTTTGCAACATTTGGAATTCTGTGATTCTGAAGATAATTTTTAGGATATGGTGTAAGAATGCGTGAAGAATATAGAGTTTTTCAGATAGACAAACAGGATACTGTAGCGACGGCGCTGCAGGATATTCCAAGCGGGGAGCGGGTACATATTATCGGGAACTGTACGGAACACAGTATTGTTGCGACAACCGATATTCCTGTCGGTCACAAGATGGCACTGAAGGAAATCGTATCAGGGGAAGAAATTCTCAAATACGGGGTGTGCATTGGAAAAGCCGGTGTATATATTCCCCGGGGAAGCTGGGTACATTTACATGTAATGCACAGTGTATACGACGAACGTTCTTCCCACTTAGATGTGAAGACAGGAGCTCCCAGCGATATCAGATACGAATAGGAAACGGAAGGCAGAACCGAAACAGAGGAAATGGAATGGAAAGTGAGAAATACAGTTGGCAGGGATATCTGAGGCAAGACGGCAGATGCGGAATACGAAATCACATTCTGGTGATCTATACGGTGAAGTGCTCAGAATTTGTAGCAAGAAAAATCGTGGAAAATTCCGATGACCCGGATGTGGAACTGATAGGATTTGACGGATGCACGGACAATCAATATGCGGTGAATCTTCTGATCAGTATGATCAGACATCCCAATGTAGGTGCTGTGCTGGCAGTGGGGCTTGGATGTGAATACATCCAGCCTGAGTGGCTGGCGGATATTGCCGGGAAGGAAGGAAAACCGTCAGAGTGGCTTTTCATCCAGAACGAGGGAGGAACCCTCAATGCAGTGAAGAAAGGCCTTGACTGGGTCGGAAAAGCTAAAAAAATGCTGCTGCAGGTACCACGTGTCCCTATGGGAGTACAAGATCTGGTCATCGGGGCAGAATGCGGCGGATCGGATTATACCAGCGGACTGGCAGGCAATGTTGTGGTGGGCAGGTTATATGACAGACTGGTGGATCTGGGCGGAACCGCTATTTTTGAAGAGATCGTGGAAGCAATCGGTCTGGATCATCTGCTGATACAGAGAGCAGTCGATGAGCGGGCAAGAGAAGAACTGAGATATACCTATGATAAAGCACTGGATTATTGCAAATCCGTACAACAGTATTCTGTCAGCCCAGGCAATTTTGCAGGTGGATTATCTACCATAGAAGAAAAGAGTATGGGAGCTTTGATCAAGAGCGGTACCAGACCGATCCAGGGTGTCCTGAAAGTATCTGGATCTGCGAAAAGGAGAGGTTTGTGGCTGCTTGATTCCACCCCGGATCCGTACTTTATGCAGTTTGGGATTACCAATCCAAATGATAACGAGGGCCTTATGGATCTGATCAGTTGTGGGGCACACATCGTACTTTTGGTGACGGGCAGAGGAAATGTAGTAGGATCTGCGGTAGGGCCGTGTATCAAGATCACGGGAAACCATAGTACTTTTCAAAGGATGCGTGATGACATGGATTTTGATGCCAGTCCTATCTTAAGTGGCGAGATGTCGCAGGAGGAGATGGCAGAGGAATTGCTTCGGACGATTATCGGAGTCGCATCCGGAGAGAAAACCAAGAGCGAGGAGATGGGACATAAGGAGTACTTTATTCCTTATAAATATCAAGAGAAAGAGGTGAGATGTTGAAAAATTTTAATATTGCCGACTGGTATGACCTGAAGGGTCAGGTCGCTATTGTAACCGGAGGCGCTACCGGACTTGGACTTGCTATTACCAGATGCCTGATCAGTGCAGGGGCTGTTGTATGTGTCGCAGCCCGCAGCGAACCTGAAAAAGTAGCGGAAGCCCTGGGAGAATTCGGCGACAGGGTACATTATTACCGGTTCGATATTACGGACACGGAGAAGGCGCAGGAGTTGGTGGACAGAATCGCCGCGGAACACGGAACTGTGGATATTTTGGTGAACAATGCGGGAAACCATTGTAAAAAATATATTTGGGATATGTCGGTGGAAGAGTATAAAAGTGTTTTAGATGTTCATCTGACAGGAGCTTTTGCACTTACCAAGGCCGTGGTACCCTATATGAAAGAGAAGAGACATGGGCGAATTATTTTTCAGGCCAGTATGACCAGTTACATCGGCCAGCCCATGGTGGCAGGGTATGCATCAGCAAAAGCGGGATATCTGGGGTTGATACATACGTTGACTGCTGAACTGGCGGAATATGGAATTACTGCCAATGCCATTGCACCCGGATGGATCGATACCCCCATGTTCCATAAGGCAACCGACGGTGATCCACAGAGACTTGGAAAAATCCTGGGACGCATTCCGGCAAAAATGGTCGGAGACCCGATGGATATCGGAATGGTGACAGCTTTCTTGTGCAGTGATGCTGCCCGGTATATCAGCGGAAGCTGTATTCCGGTTGATGGAGGAGCCCTGATCGGCTTCTAGAGAGGAAAGAAAATGAATAACAGATTTAGTGAAGAACTTTTCCTTACGAATAAAACGGGCAGTATGCTATATCACAAATATGCGGAGAACATGCCGATCATTGATTATCATTGCCATCTTCAGCCTGTGGAAATCGCAGAAAATAAGGAATTTGAAGATCTTGGAGAAATGTGGCTGAAGGGTGACCATTACAAATGGCGTGCTATGCGGACTCTGGGAATTCACGAGAGCTTCATTACAGGTGACGCAAGCTATCATGATAAGTTTCTTGCATTTGCAGCTGTTCTGCCGGAATTAATAGGAAATCCTCTCTACATCTGGTGCGCATTGGAACTGAAGAGATATTTTGATATTGATGTACCGGTCAATGGAGAAAATGCAGAAGATATCTATCGTCAGACGAAACGGATCATACAGGAAAGGCACATTACGAGGCGGTGGTGCCTGGAGCATTCGAATGTGGAACTGTTATCTACGACAGAGGATCCGGTGGATGATCTGAGATACCATAAACAGCTTCAGAAGGAGAATTTCGGTGTAAAGGTTATTACTGCATTTCGGCCGGACAAGGCGATGTTTGCAGAAGATGGCGGATTTGATGCATATATGAAGCAGTTGGAAACGATATCCGGACGGAGCATACAGAGTTTCCCGGATATGTTGACAGCATTGGAACAGAGGCTGCAGTACTTCAAACAGATCACAGGGACAACGGTATCGGATGATGGTATCCCTTTCCTTAACTGGTGCGATTACGCAGCAGAAGAAATAGATGAAATCTTTCAAAAGGCCCGGAAAAATGAAAGACTGACGGAAAATGAACGTGATAAATACCGGACTGCTTTTCTGTTCGAGATGGGGAAAATGTATTATCGGAACGGCTTCGTAATGCAGCTTCATATCGGGACATACCTGGATGCGAATACCAAAGGTGTGGAGCTTGCGGGAAAGTCATGCGGTTTTGACTGTATAGATGACAGCACAGTGGTCAGCTCTGTGGGAGAACTATTAAACCGTCTGACACTGGCGGGACAACTGCCGCGCATCATCCTGTATCCGTTAGACGGAACGAAAATAGAAGCATGGGCTGTTCTGGCGGCAGGATTTTCCGCAGATGCATCCGGGAAAGCCGTCAGAGGGAAAGTACAGTTAGGGGCACCATGGTGGTTTAATGACCAGCAATACGGAATCGCAAGGCAATTTGCCGCATGCGCCAATCTGTATCCGGTGAGCGTATCGGTAGGTATGCTTACGGACAGCCGCAGTTTTATCTCTTATCCCCGGCATGAACTCTATAGGAGAGTATTGTGTAATTATTTCGGAGAGTTGATAGAACGAGGCGAATATTTTTCCTCGGAAGAAGAACTTGGCAAAGTGATTCAGAACATTTGCTATTACAATGTAAGAAACTTTTTTGAATTTGATCAATTATGATAAAGGAGGAGACATTATGTTACAGCAGGTAATGACAAAACCGGGAGAAATTATTTTTCGAGAAGTAGAGATCCCTGAAGTGAAAGATGACCAGGTATTGGTTAAAATTATGAACATCGGAATCTGCGGATCGGATATCCATGTATATCATGGAAAGCATCCTTTTACAAAATATCCTGTGACACAGGGACATGAAGTGTCCGGAGAAATTGTAAAATTGGGAGCTGGGGTACAGAACTTTCAAGTCGGAGAGAAGGTGACCATTGAACCGCAGGTATATTGCGGACATTGTTATCCCTGTCGTCACGGAAAATATAATCTATGTGAGGAATTGAAAGTAATGGGATTCCAGACAACCGGTACGGCATCGGAATATTTTGCGGTAGATGCTTCTAAAGTGACACCGATTCCGGAAGATATGTCTTACGAGGAGGGTGCCATGATTGAGCCGCTGGCAGTAGCGGTGCATGGCGTCAAGCAAATGGGCGATGTGACAGGAATGAAAATTGCCGTATTGGGAGCAGGACCTATTGGTAATCTAGTGGCACAGACTGCAAAAGGAATGGGCGCCGACAAGGTAATGATTACGGATGTAAGCGATTTGCGTCTGGAAAAAGCGAAAGAATGTGGAATTGATGTATGCGTCAATACTGCCAAAAAAGATTTTGGAGAGGCTATGATTGAGGCATTCGGTCCGGATAAGGCAGATGTCATCTATGACTGTGCCGGCAATAATATTACCATGGGACAGGCAATCAAGTATGCAAGAAAAGGAAGCACCATTGTATTGGTAGCTGTATTTGCAGGCATGGCGGAAGTTGACCTTGCGGTAGCCAACGATCACGAATTGGATATTAAGAGTACTATGATGTACCGGCATGATGATTATCTGGATGGTATTCGATTGGTTAAGGAAGAAAAAGTTCATTTAAGACCTCTGATTTCAAAAACTTTTGCCTTTAAAGATTATTTGGAAGCATATCATTATATCGATGCAAACAGAGAGACGACTATGAAGGTCATTATTAATGTTCAGGAAAAATAAAACAGTACGAGTGAAATAATGGAGGACCTGAAAATGGCAGGAAAGGTTGATATCGTCGCACTGGGAGAATTGTTGATCGATTTTACCGAGGCAGGATTTAGTGCAAACGGACAGAAACTATTTGAACAGAATCCCGGGGGAGCACCCGCCAACCTTCTTACGGTAGCAAGTCATTTTGGATTTCAGACCGCGTTCATTGGAAAAATCGGAAAAGACATGCAGGGAGAATTTTTGAAAAAATCTTTACAATCAGAACAAATCGATACAAGAGCCCTTGTAGAGGACGAAAATTATTTTACTACCTTGGCGTTTGTGGAACTGGATAAAAACGGAGAGAGAAAATTTTCTTTTGCAAGAAAACCGGGAGCCGATACGCAGCTTCGCAAGGATGAACTGGATCGAGAGCTTTTGCAGCATTGTAAAATATTTCATTTCGGCTCACTGTCTTTGACCGAAGAACCGTCGCGAAGTGCAACGTTAGAGGCGTTGAAAGAGGCAAAACGGCATGGGGCATTAATATCATATGACCCCAATTATCGTGCAAGACTCTGGGAAAATGAGAAAACTGCTGTTGCAAGCATGCAGTCAGTGATTCCTGTGGTGGATGTGATGAAAGTGTCCGAGGAAGAACTGCTTTTATTGACAGAAGAACCGGATTATGAAAAGGCAGCATTAAAAATTCTCAAGCAGGGACCTCGGATAGTAGCAGTGACCTTAGGAGAAAAAGGGGCTATGATTGCAACACAGCAACATTGTGAGACAGTAAAGGCAACACCTGTTGAGAAAATTATTGATACGACAGGGGCAGGAGATTGCTTCTGGGGCGGATTCCTAAGCAAATATCTGAAATATGGTAAAGGAATAGAAGTTTTATCGTGGGAAGAAATTATGCAATGTGCGGTGATGGGAAATAGCGTAGCCGGACTATGCGTTCAAAAAAGAGGGGGAATTCCCTCGGTGCCGAACAAAGAGGAATTGTCAGACATTTGGTCGGCATAAGCATAAGAGATAATTTCAAATGAAAAAGCGACTTTCGGTTGTAATACGAAAGTCGCTTTTCAGAAAATGATGAATTATTTTGTCAGCTCCGCAACAACCTGATTGATGACCTTGCCGTCAGCCTTGCCTTTCAGCTCGCCCATAACAGCCTTCATGATCTGCCCCTTATTTTTCGTAGCCAGAACATCTGCGAATTTCTCTTCCAGAATTGCCTTGACTTCCTCAGCGGAGAGCATCTTGGGAGCAAATTCGCTCATGATCTCATAGCGCTTCTTGTATTCCTCCAGCAGTTCGGTACGGTCTGCGGGGCAGGTATCGATCTGCTCCTTCACGGATTTGATCTCTTTTAAGATGGCTTCGTTGGCCATCTCATCGGGAATGTTGTCACGGCAGCCGTTGTCGATCCCTTTTTTCTTTACAGCGGATACCAGCGCGGAGATGGCATCCTTTCTGAATTTATCCTTTGCCTTCATGGCAGCGATCATAGCGTCCTGTAATTCTTTTAATTTCATTGTGGTCTCCTCTCTGGAACAAAATCTCCAAATGTTTTCTGTGTTTTATTATACTCCTGCCGGTGAAAACTGAAAAGAAGAAAATGTGAATATCTGTCAGCTTATATCCGGGTTGTTTACACAGATATTACATGTTGTTTACCTGCCCAAGATAGTGTCGCTGCAACAGTTTTGGTAACATATAATGCGCCTTGGAGAAAAAAGCAACTGCGAAACAGGATGTAGCGTATCATAGCACGAATTTGCGGGCGGATGGTACAATGAACACGAAATAAGATGTATATAAAGACACGGTAATCAACACAGGATGGAAGGAAAGAAGTAGAAGAATGACATATAGTGAAATTAGAAAAAAAGAAGAAGTACTGACATTTATTAAAAAAGGAAATGCGAATCTGGGTGCCATGGGATTCACCGATCATTCGGAGGCGCATTCGGGACCGGGTGCAGATCGTGTCCGCTATCGGATTGCATGACGAATCTACCGGCGGTGCCACAGATCCCATCTCAGCGGCGCTGATCATTGCAGATAAGACCGATGTCCGCAGGAGCAGAGTCCGGGAGAAGAATAAGGCAACCTTCGATAAACATGACCGCGTCAATTATGCGGTTACAGATACGAAGCTTAAGATCAATGTGGAGAAGAGAGTGATTTCACTGAATCTGCAGATTGATCCGAAGATCTGCAGCATGTATGAGTATTTTGAGATATTCCTTGGACGTATGATGATGTGTAAGCGTGCAGCGGAAGTGCTGGAGGCATCCTTTAAGCTGACCGTGAACGGATCCAAGGTGTTGTAAATTGAGAGTTAGCGAAGAAAATTGTATCTAATCCCCGTAGCCCTAGGCAGGGTATAAGAAACGCGGCACTGCTTATTCTTATACCCAGCCGGGGCTACTGATTTCTTGAAACCTTCATGGGTCTATAGAAGATAAATTTCCCTGTAGGTACTTTTGGGGACAGGTAAAAAAAAAAACTAAACAATATGGGCCTATAGCTAAAAATTTGCCTGCCAGATACTCAATTTCTTCAAAATGAGTACCTCAGAGCCGTTTTTTTCCCTATAGACCCATATTCATCTTTTTATGCGTTATTTGTAGCAATTTTAGTATCTCACAACTCATTTTTTCTGTATAGACCCAAAATACAGGACACCCACGACGAACATTTTAGAATATAGAGTTCCCTTGTTATACCTTCCGTTTTTCACATTTTGGGTATCAGCAGCAAAATAAGCTTCCCATACCCTCGAACTTTTCATAGCGTGGGTATCAGCAGCAAAATAAGCTTCCCATGTGGGATTGATAATCATTTAATTTTACATAATTAGATGTCAGTAGAAAGTTTATTAATTTTTCTTAGAGCAATACGATAAGAAATGTAAAAAAATAACAATGTTACAAGGAAATAAACAGTTAGAAATATTAAGGAGACAATAATTCTTTGATTAATCTGTTCAAGATAGAAAACAGTATCAATTTGGAAACTCATAACAAAAACGATAATAGTATTTAAACTAGAATAGCATAGTGCAAATAGCCAACACCAGTGTGGAAAATGTTGGGTTCCATTAAAAAGAACTCCTTTTATTGACATCCAAATGATTAACACATCAGGCGCTAATGGAATAACCCAACCGTTTAAGCTTGTTTTAAAAAAATAATCTAGTAGATAAGTAAGTTCATTTGCTATAATTATACCCCAAAAAAGTTTAACATAAATTGTGTGCCGAATATTTGTGATCCTTTCATCACAGTGAATGGTGGTTTTCATAAGTTGTCCTCCTCCCAAAATAAATCGTTTAATGTTTTGTTAAGTACTTTACATATCCGAATACAAAGCTGAAGACTGGGATTAAACTTTCCGCCTTCTAGTAAGTTGATAGTAGGGCGTGTAACATTAACTTTGGCAGCCAGTTCTTCTTGAGAAAGATTCATCTCAACGCGTGCTAATTTAAGACGCATATTTTTCATTTATATAACCTCCTTTCTATATGTATTATATGATATATCAAACAAAATGTAAACTATATAATACAAAAAATAATAAATATATAACGTTATGTGAAAAAGATTATTATGTTTTGGTAATAGAACTTTTAAGTATTTGATTCAAGTGTCGGAGGAATAAAAGAGTTACGAAATAAAGTAAAAGCAAATTAGGAGGAATTGATATGATGCCATATGAAGTAGGAAAGACGTTTATTATTAGGGTTCCATTATTATCTATAGAGACTTATAAGGAATTATGTTCAGAAAAAGATGGATTACCAGTTATTAAAACCAAGGAAACATTGACAGGGTATACCCACAAACTATTCACGTTGAGGCGGAAGAAGGGCACAGGCGGGCGTTCGCCGCATCACTCTCAATTTCCATCCATGACTGTTTTGCATATCTTCTATGCTTGTGGTACAATAAACAGAAAGCAGGCATTTTGAGGAGAAAATTGTATGAAAGCACAGGAATTATTATTTCAATTGCAAGATAAAGGTTACCGTGATTTTCAGAGCAAATTAATCCCGACGATTCCTGTGGAGACGATTATCGGCGTCCGCATTCCCGCTATTCGTAAGTTTGCGAAGGAGTATGGAAAGGATCCGGAGAGCGTAGAGTTTCTGAAGCAGCTGCCGCACACTTATTATGATGAAAATATTTTGCATGCGCTGCTGGTGGCGGAGATCAAAGATTACGAGGTTTGTGTAAAAGAAGTGGAGCGTTTCCTGCCTTATGTAGATAACTGGGCGGTGTGTGATATTTATTCACCAAAAGTGTTTCGCAAAAATAAAGACAAACTCATAGACAAAATAAGAGAATGGACAGCTTCGGACCACCCCTATACCTGCCGCTTTGGAATGGAAATGCTGATGACGCATTTCCTGGATGAGAATTTCCGGGTGGAATATCTGGAGATCCCGGCAGCGGTACATTCCGAGGAATATTATGTGAACATGATGATCGCGTGGTTCTATGCCACGGCACTGGCAAAACAATGGGATGCCACAATCGGTTATATAGAGGATCAACGGTTGGATACCTGGACACACAATAAGACGATTCAGAAAGCACGGGAAAGCTACCGTATAACACCGGAACAGAAGGAATATCTGAAGACGTTGAAGATGTAAATAGAATGATATCTGCACAACATATGGAAGCACGAAAATACAGGAAACAAAAAAGGATGCAAAATTGCAGATTATGAAAAAGATGAGAGAGGATAAGACAGCATGAACGGCAACATGGAATTTCGCAGGGCACGCAGAGAAGAAGCAGAAGAGATCCTGCAATTATACCGTTCCCTGATCGGAACCGAATATTGTGTCTGGACAGAAAATTATCCAACAGAACGGGAAGTGGAATTTGACCTGTCGAGAAATGCATTGTTTTGCCTGTATGAGAAAATGCCGGAACCTGATGAGAGAGAACAGGGGGCGAGGCTGTCGGTAGGGCAGACAGCGGAACCGCTGCCGGTTACGAGAGGACGATTGATGGGCACAATCTCCATAGACGATGACCCGGAAGTGGAGGCACTGTCCTGTTGGTCAGAGGACCTTACCCCGGTGGCAGAACTGTCCAGGCTGGGAGTGGCGGTAGAATATCAGAACCGCGGCATTGCAAGGATCCTGTTGCAGGAGGCTATGGCGGAATTGAAATCACAGGGTTATAAGGCGGTACATATTTTAGTGGCAAAGGACAATGTGAAAGCCTTGCGTTCCTATGAAAAATTACATTTTTCCACAGCAGGGGAATGTGAGCTTTTCGGGCATTCCTACTGGTGTTATGAGAAAGAATTATAGAAGTGATCACTATGCAAATCAATGAAACAGAGAGGAAAGACGATATATGGTAACGATCGATCTGATCACAGGCTTCCTGGGATCCGGAAAGACTACTTTTCTGAAAAAATATGCGGAATATCTTATGGATCAGGGACTGCATATCGGTATTCTGGAAAATGATTTCGGTGCTATCAACGTGGATATGCTGATGCTTCACGAACTCAGGGGAGATCAGTGCGAACTGGAGATGATCGCCGGAGGATGCGATGCGGAGAGCCACAGGAGGCGTTTCCGTACGAAACTGATCTCCATGCGAATGTGCGGTTATGACAGGGTGCTGGTGGAGCCGTCGGGAATCTATGATGTAGATGAGTTTTTTGATGTACTTCGGGAGGAGCCGCTGGACCAGTGGTATGAGATCGGCAATGTCATCGCCATACTGGATGCAAGACTGGAGGATAATCTATCAGAGCAGGCGGACTATCTGCTGGCATCGGAGGCTGCCAATGCCGGAAAAGTGATTCTGAGCCATGCGGATGCAGCCACCAGGGAACAGTGTGAGGACACGGTGACACATCTCAACCGGGCACTGGAACAGATCCGCTGTGACCGGAGAATCGACCCCAAGAAGGATATTTTACAGAAAAATCTCACGGATCTGACAAAAGAAGATTTAGAGGAAGTATCCAAATGCGGTTATCGTCTGGAAAGTTACCGCAAGATGGATTTAGAGAATGGGCAGAGCTTTGACTCTTTATTTTTCATGGAAGAGAAGATTAAACCGGAGGCTCTGGAACGGGCGGTGCCCAGACTGTTTGCCGACAAGTCCTGCGGAGAAGTATTCCGGATCAAGGGTTATGTGAAAAACGGAGCAGGACAATGGATGGAATTGAATGCTACACAGGACAGTCGCTCGATGCAGCCTGTCGCGGTGGGGCAGGAGGTGCTGATCATCATCGGAGAGCATTTACAGGAAGATAAAATCAGAGAGATTCTGAAGGAGGAAGAGACATGTCAATCTTAAGCCAGTTAAACAGTGTACCGATGTACCTGATTTGTGGAGGGATCATTGCTTTTGTGGCGGTGGTCTGTGTGATTTTTCTGGTGAGGGCATACCGCGCCGGGCAGGCACTCGGTATGGATACTACGAAAATGAAGCGTACGATCATCTCCAGTGCGACCTTTTCCCTGTTGCCCAGTGTGGGGATTCTGCTGGGTGTCATCGCCCTGTCGGGAAGTCTGGGAACACCCTGGCCGTGGCTTCGATTGTCCGTGATCGGTGCACTGCATTATGAGACCCAGGTGGCGCAGGCAGCAGCGGAGCAGGTGGGAATGAGCACATTGTCTGCTGCGGAAATGACACCGCAGGCATTTTCCACGATCGCACTGCTCATGAGCATCTGCATTATCTGGGGCATGGCATTGTCCATTTTCCTGAATAAAAAATATACACAAAAGCTGACCTCGAATAAGAAATCCGGTAAGCCGGTCTTCGGAGATATGGCAATGACTGCCATGTTCATCGGACTGGTCAGCACTTACATCGGAAGATATCTCGGCGGTTTTGTGTCGGAGAACGGATTGTTTACGTTAAACGGCGATTACATTCCGTTAGTGGTAATGGCGGTATCGGCACTGGTGATGGCAGGGTTTGTATACCTCATTGAGAAAAAAGGAAAAGCCTGGGTGGACAGCTTTTCCATTGCCGGAAGCATGATCATCGGCATGACGGCAGCCGTACTGGTGGGGTTGCTGTAAAGTATTCTTCTGAAAAAGTTTTAAGTATCTATGAAATGTTGGAAAGCAAATGAAATAGTTGAAAGAAAGACATTGTGTTGAAAACAGAAAAGCTGAAATCTGAAACAGATATTCAGGATGGAGAGTCCGAAGCTGAAAGCTGAATCCTTAGGAAGAGCAATATATTCCAAGATGAAAGGAATAAAAATTATGGAAAATAATGTAGAATTAAATAATATCAAACTAGATAATACAGGTGTAAATACCCCCGGCACAGTCGGTGCCGATGCAAATACACAGCAAACACAGGGTGACAAGTCTGCCTGGGATATTTATACGAAGAAAACACATGTCATCGGGCGGACTGTGAGCATCATTACGCTGGTGATGTTAGTGGGAGCACCGTTTCTTATCGGTAAGCTTTTAGGTGCGTATCCGGATCTGGGGGCTGTCGGCAAGGGTTTCCTCTCTGTGGGAATCGTATGGCTGGTCAGCAGCATCGCGGAGTTTTTGATCTACACACCGATGCTGGGAGCCGGCGGCGGATACCTGGCATTTATCACCGGTAACCTGATCAATATGAAGATCCCCTGCGCGGTCAATGCGAGAGACATGGTAGGAGCGAAGACCGGAACCCCGGAAAATGAGATCATCTCCACGATCTCCATCGCTACATCTTCTCTGGTGACAATCCTCGTCCTGGCGCTGGGCGTGTTATTGATGGTGCCGCTGCAGCCCGTGCTGCAGAGTGAAGTATTGCAGCCGGCTTTTGAGAATGTGGTTCCGGCGCTGTTCGGTGCCATGGCGTACAAATATTATCGGAAAAATATGAAGATCGCTGCATTGCCGCTGATCCTCATGAGCCTGTTATTCATTCTGGTACCGTCCCTGATCGGCTCCACCAGCTTTATGATCGTTCCCTCCGGTGCGATTGCCATCGGTGTGGCATATCTGCTGTTCCGGAAAAAGAATACACAGAAAACGACAGAAGAATAATTAAGAAAAGAGGACAGATATGAAATACATAGGTTTGATACTTCTTGCAGTGGTTGCGGTTATTATATTACTGCTGTTGATCGCGGTGCTCCGCACCCTGCTGATGCCGTCGAAGACTTCGACTTATGTGGCAGACGAACCGGAGGAGGAAGCACTGGCACTGGCACAGAAGCTGTCGAAAATGATCCAATATGACACCACCTCCTATGCCAACGTGGCAGAGGTGGAGAAATTCTTAGGCTTCCATAAGGTGCTGGAGGAACTCTTCCCACTGGTACATGAGAAGCTGGAGAAGACAGAAATCGATGGGAATCTGTTATTTTACTGGAAAGGAAAATCTTCCGAGAAGCCGATCCTGCTCATGAGCCACCAGGATGTGGTGCCTGCGGAGGGCGAGTGGATTCACGCACCTTTTTCCGGAGATATTGCGGACGGAAAAGTATGGGGCAGAGGTGCATCCGATACCAAGGCCTCGCTGTCATGGCATTTTTCCAGGCGGTGGAGGAGCTCCTGGCGGAAGGGTTCGTTCCGCCCACCGATGTCTATCTGGCAAGCTCCTGCACGGAAGAGTGGGGCGGTGACGGTGCACCGAAGATTGTGGCAGAATTGCAGCGCAGAGGGATCGAGCTGTTTCTGGTCTGTGATGAGGGCGGCGGTATCATCACGGAGCCTATCGGCGGTATCCCCGGCAATTTTGCCATGGTAGGTGTCTTTGAAAAAGGAAAAGCAGACGTAAAATTCACCGCAAGGAGCAACGGCGGACACGCCAGCGCACCGTCCAAAGGAACGCCGATTGCCAGATTGTCCGCTTTTGTCAATGAGGTGGAGACACATTCCCCGTTCCGGAAAAAACTGCTGCCGGAGGTATCGGCGATGTTCACAGAACTGGCGCCCTACGCCGGATTTGGAATGAAACTGGTATTCGGCAATGTATGGCTGTTCGGACCGGTATTAAAAGCGGTCATGCCTGCGATCAGTGCCCAGGCAGGTGCAATGCTTAAGACGACGATCGCTTTCACGGTACAGAAGGGTTCTGATGCCTATAATGTGCTGCCCCAGGAAGCTTATGTCGGTGCGAACATGCGATTCATTCCTCATCAGGGAGAGAAAGAAAGCCTGGAGATCATCAAAAAAGTAGCAGATAAATACGGTTTGGAGACCGAAGTGCTGCATGCCAATGACTTTACACCGCCGGTAGATATCCACGGCGAAGCATTTCGCTTAGTGGAAAATACGATTGCAGAGACATTCCCTGGACTGCCTTCCAGCCCTTATGTCATGACGGGCGCGACCGATGCACAGTTCTATCAGCCTATCTGCAAGAGCTGCATTCGTTTTGCACCGGTAGTCTATGGACCGGAACAGATGAAGGGAATGCATGGACTGAATGAAAATATTGAGTATAACTGCCTGCCCGGTGCGGTGCGGTTTTATAAGAATCTGATCCGTGCGGAAAAGTAAGACAGAAATAGCTTTTTATTTAAGAAATGACTTGCAATGAAATTTTGAAACAGAAGTAACGCTAACAGAACGGAGAAAACACAATGAACACCATGACAACGTATTCCGGCAGAAAATTCGATCCCATGCAGATGACACCGGGAGATGTCTGTATCGAAGATATCGCACATGCGCTGAGCTTACTGTGCCGGGGCGGTGGACAGCTGACCTATTTTTATTCGGTGGGACAGCATTCGCTCAACTGTGCTGCGGAAGCGAAAGCAAGAGGGTGGTCGGAGAGGCATCAGCTGGCCTGCCTGCTCCATGATGCCAGCGAGGGATATATTTCGGATATCATTCGCCCGGTGAAAATTTATCTGACCAATTATCTGGAGATCGAAAGTAAGATTATGGGAACGATTCTCACACATTTCGGACTGGATGATCTGACGGAAGAGGAGAACCTCCGCTGGAAACAGATCGACGATGAGATTCTGGAACTGGAACTGAAGACATTGCTTCACGGCGAAGAGAACAGAGCGGTGCCGCAGCTTTTTTCCGTGCCGGATCTGGCGGAGCATACGCCCGGAGAGATCGAAGTCAGGTTCTTACAAGAGGCAGAGCGATTGGGGGTGCACGGCAGTGATCGTTGAGAAGAAGCCGGAGCGCAGTTATTCTACGACAGTAATGTACATTCTGGCATATTTGGATCGTTATGGCTATCCGGTATTGATTCTGATAGCAGGAGCGCTGGCAGACTTCTACCGGGGGAGAATTACAATGCTGTTTGTACTGGCAGTGGGAATATTATTGGATGGAATCTATAATCTGGTGGGGTATCTGTGTCGTTGGAGACATATTTATCTCTGTTATCAGAGCATGTGCCATACGAAGATGACACCTTCGCGGATTGAGTGGGATCGGATGACAAAAAAGGATGCGTACGGCATTCCTGCTACTTTCATTATTGGCGGAATCATAGGAATATTGGTGAGTATTTTTCTCAGCTAAAAGAGATATAACTATGGTACAATGAGCTTATGCTATAAGCAGGTGAACATGGGAGTAAAACATATAAAAGAAAGGTAGGGTATTTTATGGGATTTTTAACAGGAAAGACAGCAATCATCACTGGCGGAGGAAGAGCGGTATTGAGTAACGGAGAGTGCGGATCCATCGGTTACGGTATTGCCACCGCTTATGCAAAAGAAGGTGCCAATCTGGTGCTAACCGGACGCAATGTACAGAAGCTGACGGATGCAAAGGAAGAACTGGAGGCAAAGTACGGTATCAAGGTACTTCCCGTACAGGCAGATGTCAGCGCCGGTTCAGACAACGAAGCGATCGTACAGAATGTGGTGAAGCAGGCGATTGACACTTTCGGAAGGATCGATGTACTGATCAACAATGCGCAGGCTTCCGCTTCCGGTGTAACCATCGCAGATCATACCACCGAGCAGTTTGACCTGGCGGTATATTCCGGTCTGTATGCAGCATTCTACTATATGAAAGCCTGCTATTCTTACTTGAAGGAGACCAAGGGCTCCGTTATTAACTTTGCCTCCGGTGCAGGTCTCTTCGGCAACTTCGGGCAGTGCGCTTATGCGGCGGCCAAGGAAGGTATCCGCGGACTGACCAGAGTCGCAGCTACCGAGTGGGGTCCCGATGGCATCAATGTCAACGTTGTATGTCCTCTGGCATGGACCGCACAGCTGGAGAAATTCGAGCAGGCATATCCCGATGCTTTCAAGGCAAACGTCAAGATGCCTCCTATGGGACATTACGGCGACGTGGAGAAGGAGATCGGCCGCGTCTGCGTACAGCTGGCTTCTCCCGACTTCAAGTATATGAGCGGTGAGACATTGACCTTGGAAGGTGCTATGGGACAGAGACCGTAAGCTGCTGAAAAATATTTTTTAAAACTAATACTTGAAAGAAAGTAAGAAAGATATTATAATCGAAGCATAAAGAGAAGCAACCGCCCACAAAGTGGTTAGCCTCTCGGTGGTGATAGTAAACCTACCTGTACTGGCCAAGTGACAAGGTAGGTTTATTTATTTTCGCTTGTTTATCCTACTGTCTATGTAGGCAAGCAGCGCAATGAGAAATGTACCACCCAAAAACAACAGGTTTAATACTTCATACATATCCATTAGCACCTTCTCCGCTCCGCTTCGGTCCGCGCAAGGCCGAAGTCCCCCGGACTTCGTGCGCCCTCCCTTCTTAATTAGAGCTATAAGCCGGGAGGCTACCACCTTGCAACACGGTTGCTTCTTAAGAAGTGTATCATGCAGAGTAGGGTGTTTCAATTCTAATATTTCGGATATAATTTCCCAACAAAAAAGTGCACAATACAATATTTAGTAGTTAGAGGAAGAAAAAGAAAGCTTTGTAAACCACATGTAGCTATAATTTATTTCGCTTTGAAAGATGATGAAAAGTTTTTTCTAAATAAACAATTAGGTTTTATTATTTAAGACGGGACATTTCCAGGGGCTCTTCCGTCTAATAGTCATAAGACGTATACTTATGAGGAAGAAAGGACGAGAACGCATGGGAGAGATAGAACAGCTGGTGCGCAGGGCGAAAAAACGGGATCCGGATGCTTTTACAGAGCTGATGCAGCTTCATGAGAAGGACATGTACCGGACAGCCAGTGCCATCCTTGCGCAGGATGCGGATATTGCGGATGCCATACAGGAGACCATTCTCACTTGTTGGGAAAAAATCGATACTTTACAGAAAAACCGGTATTTTAAGACATGGATGGTCCGCATCCTGATAAACAAATGTAAAGACATTTTACGTTCCGGGAGGCGTGTCGTATGTGTGGAGGAATTTACGGAGCAGGAAACGGGGAGTACAGTAGAGTCGGAGGCCAATCTGGAATGGAAGGAAGCTTTGCAGGGACTGGATGAGAAATATCGTCTGATCGTGGTACTGTTTTATGCAGAAGGACTGCGGACAGCAGAGATCGGAAAATTACTGCAGCTGCCCGACAGTACGGTGCGCACAAGGCTCGCCAGAGGGCGGGAGCAGTTGGCGAGATATTATGCGGAGACAGAGGAAGGAGGCGGAAGAAAATGAGACCGATGAATGAAATAGAGATAGAACTTCCACAGATCATACTGGATAGGGCGGATGCAGCCTATGCACAGATCAGACAACAGGCAGCGCAGGAGAGTCCTGCGGGCAGGAGAGTCAGAAGCTTTCCCCGGGCAGCAGGCATCCTGTTAGCTGTGGTGATACTTTCTGTCACAGCAGTATCCGCCACCGCCGCCGGAATCATGGGATACCGCCGCTATCTGGCAGAGCGCATGACTGACATCGGGACGGAAGAATTGGGGCATTTGGAGATGGTAGCGGAGCAGGGCAATGTCACAGCAGAATTCAGTAGAGAGTTGACAGCCAGAGAACGGAGCATTTATGAGCAGCTGACAAGAGAATACGAAGCGGACGGCAAATATCCGGTGGGACAGATTCGGGAACTAGCCGAAGACGAGAACTATTCCGGCACTGGTGTGGCAGTCCGAAGTACTCCCGGAGAAGAATACGGTTGTCTGATCTATCTGCCGGATACTGTGCTCACAGAGGAAGAGTGGCTGGAGATTATAGAGTATCTGCATAAACTGGACTACAGCCTTCGGGAAAAACTATGGCAGCAGAAGTATTCCGAGGTTTCCTATTTTGACAGATATGAACAGATGACGGATGAGGAGATTGATGAATTATATGCCTTACTGGCTTCTGCACCAGTAGATGTATGGGGAACAGACAGCCGTAACCTGACAGTAGAGGAACAGAGCCGCTATGAGCAATGGACGGAAAAGTATGAAGTGGAAAATGCCTATACAGAGTCACCAATTAAGGTCATAACTGATCCGGAAGAATACGATGGACAGGAGCTTGCCTATTGCATCAGTGATGCGAGGTTCTATGAGCCGGAGCGTGAGCTGACGGATGAGGAAATGCTGCAGCTGATCGATCTGGAGCACAAAAACCAATATATCTTTGAAAGGATCGGCCGGGAGATTGAGTGCGGAAAACGGGCAGGATGGCCACAGACATATTATTTGCAATAGAAAAGATACTTGACAATAGAGACCACATACTGTAGTCTGTAATTAGACCACAGCATATGGTCTCTATACTTTTGCAAAAGTAAACGTGAAATATCAAAATTGGTGTCATCAGGAAAACAGTAGTAGGAGGAAACAACATGGCAGAGATTCAGTTAGGTGTGGTCGAGGCGCGGTATGCGGATATCATCTGGGAGCACGAACCGGTGTCTTCTTCGGAGCTGGTGAAGCTGACGGAGGAAGCATTTCACTGGAAGCGCACCACGGCGCATAATGTGCTGCGCAGACTGTGCGATAAGGGACTGTTTCGCAATGACAACGGAACGGTGACTTCCCTGATCTCCAGGGATGAGTTCTATGCGATGCAGAGCAGACAGTTTGTGGAAGACACCTTTGAGGGGTCATTGCCTGCGTTCCTTGCCGCATTTACGAAAGATCGTGCGCTGACCGCAGAAGAAGCTGCGAAGATCCGTAGGATGATCGATGAGGCAGAAGGGGGAAAAGAATGAGCCGCATATTTTCGGGTGTATTACAGATGAGTATTGCCGCGGCATGGATGATCCCTGTCGTAATGGTGCTCAGACTCTTGCTGAAACGGGCACCGAAGTGGGTGAATCTTGTGCTGTGGGGGCTTGTGGGACTGCGGCTGGTGTGCCCTTTTGTGCCGGAGAGCCGGTTCAGTCTGATGCCGAAGCTGCCGATATTGTCGGGCTATTTGTACGGAAATATGATAGGCAATCCGGCAGGAAATGCGTTCCGGGCTGATACGCTGCAAAACGGAACTAATTTTTCCAACAATATTTCCCAGGCAGCTTTAGACGGCAGCATGGGCGCAGCCGGATCCGGCATGGGCGGAGCTTTCGGAATTACCGGAAGTGGCATCGGAGCATTTGGAGCAGGAGTATGGAGAATACCGGAACGGCTATTATCTGCATTCTCGATTCTCTGGCTGGCAGGTGTGATCCTTTTTACAGGTTATGCGGTATATAGTTACGCCCGGGTACGGAGGCAGGTAGCGGAAGCTATGTGGCTACGGGAGAACCTGTGGATCTGTGATGAGGTAAAATTCCCCTTTATCCTGGGACTGCGAAAGCCGAAGATCTATCTGTCCTCCAGTATGGACGAAGTGCTGTACCCTTACGTCATTGCTCATGAACAGGCGCATCTGAAACGGGGCGACCAGTGGTGGAAGCCGCTCGGATTTCTGATTTTAGCGATTCACTGGTTCCAACCTTTTGTCTGGGTGGCGTACCTCCTGTTCTGCAACGATCTGGAACTGGCATGCGATGAGAGCGCGGTGAAGAAGCTGAATCCTCAGGAGCGAAAAGACTATTCCTATGCACTGCTTTCCTGCAGTATGCAAAGGCGGTCTGGTGACGGTATGCCCGTTGGCCTTTGGGGAAGTAGGGGTGAAAAAGAGAGTGAAAGAGATATTGAATTATAAGAAGCCGACCTTTTGGGTGGTGCTTGCCGCTGTGGCGGTCTGTGGGATCGTAGCGGTATGTTTTCTGACGAATCCAAAGCAGGGGACGACGCCCCTGCTGCCGAACGAGGCCGGAAAGAGCGAAAACGGTGTGGATACCGGAAATGTCGCAAGCGTAGGCGAAGTCAATGCACAACAGGAGACGGACGCCGCATTGCAGGAGGCACTGGATAAACAGAGAGAACAGGTAGAGGCGGTGAAGGAAGCAATCGCTGCAGAGAAGGAGAAACAGGCATCGGAGAATTCTGCCGGCTGGGTTCCGATACAACAGAATGATAATGCTACCGCACTGATGAATATGCAGGATGGTGCAACCACCGGCTTTGTAGCGGTAAAGGGAGATGCATCGTATGCGCAGGTAAAAGTCGGTGATACGACTCTGTTGTTATTATCGGACGGAATTTATCAGGACGGAGAGCATACCTATGCCATGTACTGTGATGTCTACGGTATCGGAGAGGATAGAACACCGGTGCAGATCGGCAAGCTCCTAAGTGAGGGAACCGCATATCCGATCTGCGTCGGAACTGCCGGGTTCTACGTGACCTCCGGACACAGCATCGAAGTGTATAATCTTGATACTGCGACCGGACAGCTGGTACTGACTACTTCCAATACAGAAAGCTTTGACGAGAACGGCAATGAAACCTATTATCGTCTGGACAGCCGGGGACAGCGTGTGGAAAGCACCGAGGAGGAGTATCTGCAGGCATGGGAGGAATACAGAAAAGATGCGCAGCCGGTAGAATTCACCACGCAGTAGTAAGAAACGATTTTTCCTCTTGACAAAAAAATGAAATGTGTTTATATTCATAACAGTGTTATATAACGCTGTTATGAATATTTTTTTGGAGGAAAAAGTGACAAAACCAATCGAAGGAGTTTCAGAGAGAATTCTCGTCTGTGCCAGAGAAGAATTCCTGGAGAAGGGCTATTCCGAAGCGTCGCTTCGTACGATCGCAGCCAAGGCAGACACTACTACCGGATCCATCTATTCCCGGTTTGGGGACAAGGAAGGATTGTTTTGTGCGATTGTGGAACCGGCTGCGGAAGGGCTGACGCAGATATTCCTTAAGACCCAGGAGGCGTTTCATGCCAGAGAGGCAGAGGAACAGCCGAAGGTAATGGAGGATTATGTGGTAGGCGGTATGGATGAAATGCTTGACTATGTCTATGATCGGTTCGATGATTTCCGGTTACTGCTGGATGCCTCTTACGGTACCAAGTATCAGGATTTCGTGGAACATCTGGTGGACATTGAGACGGAGTATACCTACAAGTATATGGAAGCCACACAATTCCTACAGGAAGGCAGCATGATCACCGAGGAGTTCCTACATATCATGGCGAGAGCCATGTTTGACAGCATGTTCGAAGTCGTCAGACACCGCATGGACAGGGATACTGCCAGAAAATATCTGCATATGCTGGAGAAATATCACTATGGCGGATGGGGAGCCATCATCAAGCTGGGGTGAATCATAAGATAAGACTGCTATGGAAGATTACGGTAGCAGTCTATCTTAAAAACCGACGGTTAGTTGAAACTAATTCTCAATAAGCAGTGTTAGATAGGAAAGACAATAGAGCCTCAAATGTCCGGAAAAGAGAAATGATGAAAATCCGGGCGAAAGGAAAAGAAATTTTAGAAATTGAAGAATCAAATAAAATCAAAGGAAAAGAGGAAAAGATCACATGAAAAAAGAAAGCTCTATGCAGAAGCTGTTCGCTTATGCGGGCAACTACAAGTACCTGACTATCGTGTCATGGATTCTGTCCGCGGTCAGTGCACTGATTGCATTACTGCCGTTTTATGATATCTGGCGGATCATGCAGGAAGTCGTACTGGCGGCACCGGATTACAGCAAAGCGCAGAATCTGACCGTCTTGGGCTGGCGTGCGGTGGGATTTGCACTGTTATCTATGTTCATCTATATCTGCGGACTGCTGTGCTCCCACATTGCGGCATTCCATGTGCAGGCCAACATGCGCAGCATCCTGATGCGGCACATTCTGACACTTCCCATGGGGTTCATGGACAGTGAAGGCAGTGGCAAAATCCGCAAGATCGTCAACGAATCCACCGCGGCCACGGAGACCTACCTGGCGCATCAGCTGCCGGATAAAGCGGGAGCGGTGGCAACACCTGTGGGACTGTTGCTTTTGCTGGTAGTATTTGACTGGAAACTGGGCTTATTAAGTCTGGTGCCTGTAGTATTTGCATTTCTCATCATGGGAGCCATGACCGGTCAGCGCATGAAGATCAAAATGGAAGAGTACCAGAATGCGCTGGAAGAAATGTCCAGCGAGGCGGTGGAGTACGTCCGCGGTATCCCGGTGGTCAAGACCTTCGGACAGTCGGTCTTTTCCTTCAAGCGTTTCCAGACTTCGATTAAGAAATATGAAAAATGGACCATCGCATATACGAAAGATCTGATGTGGCCCATGGTCGGTTTCACTACATTGATCAATGCCATTTTTGCGATTCTCATTGGCGTTGCCTATTGGTTCGGCGGAGCAAACGGTGATCCGGAAATACTGATCAATCTGCTGTTTTACATCATCATTACCCCCGTGCTGACTGTGACCCTCGGTAAGATCATGTACGGCGGCGAGAATCAGATGATCGTGGAGGATGCTCTGAAGAGAACGGACGGCATCTTAAACAGAAAACCTCTGCCGGAGGCAACGCCGAAGCAGGAGATTCCGGAATATTCCGTTGCGTTGCAGAACGTATCCTTCCGTTATGAAAATGCCGAACGCGATGCCCTGCATCAGATCAATCTGGATATCAAAGAAGGAGAGCATGTCGCTTTCGTAGGACCTTCCGGCGGCGGTAAGACGACGCTAGCCAGTCTGATTGCCCGTTTCTATGATGTCACCGAAGGGAAGATCAGCATCGGCGGCGTGGACGTAAAGGATATTCCTTCCGCACAGCTGATGGATATGGTATCTTTCGTGTTCCAGGACAGCAAACTGTTGAAAATGTCGATCTATGATAATGTCCGCATGGGGAAAAAAGATGCCACCAGGGAAGAAGTGATGGAAGCTCTGAAAAATGCCCAGTGCGAGGACATCATTGCCAAAATGCCGGACAGTGTGGATACGGTCATCGGCAGTCAGGGTACTTATGTCTCCGGCGGTGAGGCACAGCGCCTGTCCATTGCCAGAGCAATGCTGAAAAACGCACCGATCCTGATCCTTGACGAGGCGACCGCTTTTGCCGATCCCGATAATGAAGCCAAAGTGCAGAAAGCATTCACCGGACTTTCCAAAGGCAAGACCGTGATCATGATCGCCCACAGATTGTCTTCCGTGGTGGATGCAGACCGCATCTGCGTCCTGAAAAACGGCGAGATCGCAGAACAGGGAACACATGAAGAACTGCTTGCACAGAACGGACTGTATGCCCATATGTGGGAAGAATACAACAAGTCCGTGAGCTGGAAGGTCGGCGCTTAAGGGGGCTGATAGTTTAAAGTTTTGCAGGCTTTGAATAACGTAGAACAATCAGAAGAAAAGAGTTATGCAGAAGCTCTTTACGACGCAGAGTTTGCAAGGTGTATTTAATATAGAAATGCGGGAGAAATGTGAAAAATATACTCGATAGCATATTTTTTCACAAGCCCTATCTATATGGCTTTGGCTATATTGTGGCGCCTGCGGAATGGAGATTAAAATGAGTAGTTTACAGGCAAAATTACAACATAGATACGCACTTTCGGAAAAAGGTGCGCAGGATATGATGAAAGCATTCGTATCCGTTACGATTTCAGATCTGGTATTGATGTTCCCGGTGTGGATGTTATATTTTCTGGTGAGAGACTATCTGCAGGGGACGATGGCAGGCAGGGGTGTATTCTACCTGATCGGGTGCCTCCTGTGTCTGGCACTGATCGCCATTACTACATTGATCCAGTATCGTGCCACATTCCTGGCAACTTATGTGGAGAGCGGTGTGCGGAGAATCGCCCTGGCGGAACAGCTGCGCAAGATTCCGTTGTCCTTTTTCGGGAAAAAAGATCTGTCTGATCTGACCAGCGCCATTATGTCGGACTGTGCCACCATGGAGACAGCCTCTTCCCATTATGTACCGGAGCTGGTGGGTTCCTGCATTTCCACGACATTAATCGCAATCGGAACATTTTTCATGAACTGGAAAATGGCAATCGCAGCTTTGTGGGTGCTGCCGGTATCTTTTCTCATTGTAGGCTGTTCCAGAAAAGTACAGAAGAGCCTGAGTAAGAAGCAGATGAAGTTAAAAATGGATTGCGCGGACGGGATTCAGGAGTGCCTGGAAACGGTGCGTGACCTCAGAGCCAACAATGCACAGGCAGAATACATGGAAGGCCTGGAGGGCAAGATTCGCACGGTGGAGAAGCATGCGCTGACAACGGAACTTGGAACAGCAGTCTTTGTTGGCGGGGCGCAGATGATCTTAAAGCTGGGAATCGCTACGGTGGCATTGACAGGTGGAATTTTGCTGGTGAGAGGCGAAATTGATGTATTAACCTTTTTTGTGTTCCTGCTGTTAGTGTCAAGAATGTACGATCCCCTGCAGGTGGCATTGCAGAATCTGGCAGCCATTATCAGTACCGGTGTGCAGAGTGAGCGCCTGGACGAGATTCTGTCAGCGCAGATTCAGACCGGCGCGGATACCATGCATCCGGCAGACTATGATATCGAATTTTCTCATGTGGGATTCTCTTATGACAATCAGGACACGGTCTTAAAAGATGTGACTTTTACTGCAAAACAGGGAGAGGTGACGGCCCTGATCGGACCTTCCGGCGGCGGTAAGACGACCGTATCGAGACTGGCTTCCCGGTTCTGGGATATTGAAAAGGGTAAGATCACGGTAGGCGGTATGGATATCTCCACGATTGATCCGGAGACGTTGATGTCCCTGTATGCCATCGTATTTCAGGACGTGACGCTGTTCAACAATACGATCATGGAAAATATCCGTATCGGTAAACAGAATGCCACAGACGAAGAAGTGCTGGCAGCCGCAAAACTGGCGCATTGTGATGAGTTCGCGGAAAAACTGCCGGATGGCTGGCAGACCATGATCGGCGAGAACGGTTCGGAACTGTCCGGCGGTGAGAGACAGCGGATCTCCATTGCCAGAGCCTTTTTAAAGGATGCTCCCATCATCCTCATGGATGAGGCAACCGCTTCTCTGGATGTAGATAACGAGACACTGATTCAGGAATCCCTTTCCAAGCTGATCCGCAACAAGACGGTTATGATCATTGCGCACCGCATGCGTACTGTGGCAGACGCAGACAAAATCGTTGTATTGAAGGATGGCGTGGTGGCAGAGCAGGGAACGCCTGCCGAACTGGAAGCAAAAGACGGCATTTATCGGCATATGAAAGCCACTCAGATGAAGGCTGCCGGCTGGAAGTTGTAATTTGAGAGTGCGAAGCAGGAAAAAATCGTATATGAAATAATCATAGCATAAAGTCAGCGAGACTGCTTGCAGACAATACAAAGTTTCAAAAATCCGGGACAGTTCAATTCCCGGATTTTTTATTATTAATTAAGATAATAATGTTATGAAATACATGCATAAAGCTTGAAAAAAAGATTTGAGTATGTATAATTGTCAAAGAAACACATGCGTAGGAAACAAAAAAGGAAATTAGGTATGTGTGCCGACAGGAAAAACACATGCGTAGGAAACAAAAAAGGAAATTAGGTATGTGTGCCGACAGGAAAAACACATGCGTAGGAAACAAAAAAGGAAATTAGGTATGTGTGCCGGCAGGGAAAACACATGCGTAGGAAACAAAAAAGGAAATTAGGCATGTGTGCCGGCAGGGAAAACACATGCGTAGAAAGCGAAAAACAAAATCAGGTATGTGTGCCGGCAGGGAAAACACATGCGTAGAAACTAAAAAAAGAAATCAGGTATGTAAGGAACAAAAATAAAACAGAAAATGTGAGGAATATCATGCAGATAACAGCAATGAAAAAAGATGATTTTTACCGGCAGATGTTCAAACTGACCATCCCGATCATTATACAGAATCTGCTCAGTGCAGCGGTAAATTCCGCGGATGTCATTATGTTAAACTATGTGGGACAGTCCGCAATATCCGCAGTATCCCTGGCGTCAAATTTTTCGAATGTCCTGTTTATGGTATATTACGGACTGGGGACGGGAGCCACTCTTTTGTGTGCCCAATATTATGGAAAGGGGAACCTGGAAGCAATTCATACTGTAGAGGGGATCACACTTCGTTTCTCTATGGCAATTTCAGGTATTGTTGCGCTGATTGCATTTTTCCTTCCTCAGAAGATGATGCTTCTGTTTACTTCGGATGCGGAGCTGATCACCATCGGTGCTTCCTATCTGCGGATCATGGGAATCACATACCTGTGCTGGGGCATCACGGAAGTGTATCTTGCCATCCTGCGAAGCGTAGGCCGTGTGACGGTCAGTATGGCGTTGAATATGCTGGCTTTCGTATTGAATGTCATTCTGAATGCCACATTTATCTTCGGACTGTTCGGCATGCCGAAGCTGGGAGCTACCGGTGTCGCCATTGCCACAGCACTGTCCCGACTGGTGGAACTGGTGGCATGCTTCATTGTATCTTTCTTGAGCAAAAATGTAAAACTGCATCCGAAGTACCTGTTCGTTCACAGCAAGGTGCTGACAAAAGATTTCATGCGTCTGTCTCTGCCTGCACTGGGCAACGATGTGTCCTGGAGTGTGGCGTTTTCCATGTATTCCGTGATCCTGGGACATCTGGGAACAGATGCGGTGGCCGCTAATTCACTGGTCGTCGTAGTGCGCAATATCGGTACGGTGTTCTGCTTTGCCATTGCCAGTGCAGGTGGCATATTGCTGGGAAATGTTATGGGACAAGGCAATCTGGAGAAGTCGAAGAGTTACGCTTCCCGGATGTTGAAGATGACGGTCATCGCCGGAGCTATAGGCGGCCTGATCATACTGGCAATTACACCCTTTGTGTTGCGGTTTGCTACACTGAATGACACTGCCATGCATTATCTGAAATATATGCTGCTTATCAATACTTATTATATTATGGGCGCTGCCGTGAATACGGCGCTGATCGCCGGAGTATTCCGTGCCGGCGGAGATACGAAGTTCGGCCTGATCTGCGATACGATCGATATGTGGTGCTATGCGATCCCTCTGGGATTCTTCGCCGCATTTGTACTGAAACTCCCGGTGCTGTGGGTCTATTTCCTATTATGTACCGATGAATTCGTCAAATGGCCCTGGGTCATTAAGCATTACCGCGAGGGCAAATGGGCGAAGAATATTACCAGAGAAGAAGTGTGATCCTGAATTTAATTACATAGCCTTTTCCTGCTCTTCCTGAATCTCGGGGAAGACAGATAACATGGGCTTTACGTCTTCTTTTTTAATGATGCGTGCCACGTAATTTTTTGTGATCTTCATTACTACCGGCGACAGGGCGACGACACCGATCAGGTTGGGAATCGCCATCAGTCCGTTGAAGGTATCCGACAGATCCCAGGCAAGACCTAAGTTCATGGTGCAGCCGATGAAGATCATCAGTACGAATGCAATCTTGTAGACAATGGTGGATTTCGTACCAAATAAATATTCACATGCCTTGGATCCGTAGTGACTCCAGCCCAGTACAGTAGAGAAGGCGAACAGCAGGATCGCAATGGCGATGAAGGCGGGACCGAAGCTGCCGAATACGGTTGCAAAAGCCTGACCCACCAGAGCGGAACCGGACACATCCACCAGTACGGCACCGGTATCCAGATCGATCAGTCCGGAGGACAAAACTGCGAAAGCAGTCAGTGTACATACGACCATGGTGTCGGCGAAGACTTCGAAGATGCCCCACATACCCTGACGTACGGGTTCTTTTACGTTGGAACTGGAATGCACCATAACGGAGGAACCAAGACCGGCTTCGTTAGAGAACACACCACGCTTCATGCCCCAGGTCAGAGCCAGCTTCACTCCGGAGCCTACGATACCGCCGCCTACAGCGCGCAGACCGAATGCACCTTTAAAAATAGCGGTGAATACGGCACCCACGTGACTGATATTTGCAAAAAAGATCACCAGTGCACCGATGACATAAGCAATTGCCATGAAAGGAACCAACTTCTCAGTGACAGCTGCGATTCTTTTTAATCCGCCGACAATGACCAGAGCACCGATGATCACCAGAACAATGCCGGTGGCGGTGGCGGGAATGGAAAAGGCAGAAGTCATGTTCGCCGCAATCGAATTGACCTGACTCATGTTGCCGATACCAAAAGAGGCTAACAGACAGAAAGTAGAGAACAGCACGGCCAGTACGGCACCGACCTGTTTGCAGCCCTTATAGGAGCCGAGACCGTCCTTTAAGTAGTACATGGCACCACCACTCCACTCGCCTTTAGAGTTCCTGCGGCGATAGTAGATACCAAGTACATTTTCCGAGTAGTTCGTCATCATGCCAAAGAAAGCCACGATCCACATCCAGAAGATGGCGCCGGGACCGCCGGCGACCAGCGTGGCCACGCCGACGATATTACCGGTACCGATGGTGGCGGCCAGTGCGGTACACAGAGACTGGAACTGGGAGATGGACTGATCTCCGGCTTCGGTATGTTTCGTTACATGTTTGTCGTGGAAGATACCGCCGACTGTGTTTTGGAACCAGTGCCCGATATGGGATAACTGGAAAAATTTTGTCAGCACGGTCATCAGAATACCTGTCCCCACCAGAAGCACCAGCATGGGAACACCCCACACGAAACCGTTGACAGCATTGTTCACATTTGTAATGAGCTCTACCATAACATTCTCCTCCTTTGTCTTATCGGGCAAAAGAAAAAGCGTGGGCATCCGAAGATGTCCACGCTGACATTGCTACCTGATTTTTGTTTCGATTTATTTTTCATAGTATAACATACCATTTTCTGTGATGCAATTAAAAATTTATGACTATGCAGGAACAAATATTACTGACGTAGCAAAAAAGTATTGACCTAAAGTTAGCTCCAGGTATTATGATAAAACTGTCCGAAATGAAACATTACTATGCAGACAGGACATATGCAAGATTTCGGGCAGAATGAGCAAGATCGTCAAATAGAAAGATTATGGAAGGAGCAGAAGAAATGTATCAGAATGAATTAACTTTAAATAATGGTGTGAAGATTCCACAGCTGGGACTGGGAACATGGTTCATTGATGATGACAAGGCGGCAGATGCCGTGAAGGCAGCGGTAAAACTTGGTTACAGACATATTGATACCGCCCAGGCTTATGGCAATGAGCGCGGTATCGGGGAAGGTATCCGTACCTGCGGTGTACCCAGAGAGGAACTTTTTGTTGTATCAAAAGTTGCAGCAGAGCACAAGACCTACGAATCTGCTGCAAAGAGTATTGATGAGACACTGAGCAAAATGGGACTGGACTATCTGGATATGATGATCATTCATTCTCCCCAACCCTGGGTTGAGGTAAATCGGAGTGAGGATCGTTATGTGGAGGGAAACAGAGCCGCATGGAGAGCTCTGGAAGATGCTTACAAAGCAGGTAAATTAAAGGTCATCGGTATCTCCAACTTCCAGATCGGTGACATCGAGAGTCTGCTTCAGACAGCAGAGATTAAGCCTATGGTGAACCAGATCCTGCTGCACATCAGCAATACACCGTTAGAACTGATGGAGTACTGCCAGAAGAATGGGATTGCCGTAGAGGCATATTCCCCCATCGCCCACGGTGAGATTTTAAATCAGCCAGAGATCAAAGCTATGGCAGAAAAGTATGGAGTAACGGTACCACAGCTTTGCATCCGCTATACATTGCAGCTTGGTGCAATTTCTCTTCCAAAGACAGCTAATCCTGAGCATATGAAGACAAATGCTGAGGTTGATTTTGAAATCAGTGCGCAGGATATGGAAGTATTAAAGAACTTCAAGAAGATTGAAAGTTATGGAGCAAGCAGTGGATTCCCTGTATATGGCGGAAAGATGTAATGATAACAGGAATCCGAATAGTGTTTTAAGAATGGAGGACTTCTTAATGTATATCAATATTACTGGCAGCAAAGACAACAAAGATGTTTATATCACCTAGTCCTACCGCAGGGAAAACGGTAAAACTTCTTCCCGCATCTATAAAAAGCTGGGCAGTACAATGATCTTCTGACTCAGTTTTCCGGGAACGAAGCGGAAATGATGGACTGGGCCCAAAAGGAAAAAGTTACCGTCTCTTTTTCACCTCTCGCATGTATTCCTTTAGACGAAGAGCGCCTTTTTAATGTGGGCTATCTGTTCCTGCAACAGCTCTGCACCGAACTACGTTTGGACAACATTTGCAGAAACATCTTATATCCGCCTTCTGGTATACCGGCTGTTGGAGAAGAAACTGGGGGAAGAATTCGCCTGCAGCGAAATCTTAAAAACCCTTCGGGACATGAATATGATCCTGCTTTCCAAAGACAGTGGCTGCATTCCCTCCTACAAACGTACAAAACTGACCGATGCATTGCACAGTGCTTTTGGATTCAGAACGGATTATGAATTTATATCAAAGGCAGATATACGGGCACTTATCAAAGAAACAATGCAGAAAAAATAACACAATTTCAAAAATAGTACAATATCGATGCGAAAAAGGAAACAGCCATACCCCTGATAAATACTGGGGTTATGGCTGTTTTTTGCTCTATAAAGTGTCAAAGATGGGATTTTAATCCATTTTAATCGGGATATTTGATCAAATCGTATAATTTTCCGTAGTTTCCTAAATCCCTGATGCCTTCAAGATGCATCCCGAGGTGTATGTATTTATCGCATTTTGACTTTGCATCTGTCTCCAGAATCACCGGAACCTTCAGACGGTTACCTTCTGGG
>ERZ791635.121-NODE-121-length-55315-cov-2.40476_pt1 | contig 55315 bp, 45 predicted proteins | sample MGYA00510056_ERZ791635 | MGnify/ENA primary metagenome ERZ791635 (study PRJEB30046, sample SAMN00715187) | human gut metagenome | study: EMG produced TPA metagenomics assembly of the A metagenome-wide association study of gut microbiota in type 2...
TTATGCAGCCGTTGAAGGAATCAGCGGAGGACGGCTTATGAAAAATCAGCGTCAGAATTTGATAATGCAGATTGTCAAAGACGAAAATATCGGCACTCAGGAGGAACTTCGTGAAGCGCTTAAAAGGCATGGTCTGAAAGTCACTCAGGCAACAGTTTCAAGGGATATAAAAGAGCTTTCCCTTGTAAAGACTATTGGTTCAGACGGCAATTATAAATACAGCCTGCCTGCACTCAAAAAAGATATTGCAGAGCAAAACAATGGTATTTTCGGCATAATTTCAGACGCCGTTGTGTCAGTGGATCATGCGCTTAACACTGTTGTGGTGAAATGTCATACGGGCATGGCACAGGCGGTGTGTGCAAAGCTTGACAAGCTTGGGCTTGTAAATGTTGTGGGAACGCTTGCAGGTGACGACACGATATTCATACTTATGCGGACAGAAAAAGATGCGTCCCATATGGCAGAGGAACTGAGATCCTTTATTATTTCTTAAACAGCAGAGGAATGATCTAAAATGTTAAGTGAACTTTATATTGAAAATCTTGCCGTGATAGAAAAGGCAACTATAGATTTTTCTGATAAGCTTAATGTTTTCACAGGCGAAACGGGAGCAGGTAAGTCCATACTTATAAATGGAATAAATGCTATCCTCGGTCAGCGTGTCACTAAGGATATTGTGAGAACAGGCACGGACAAGGCTGTTATTTCAGCGTTGTTTACTGACATTGGGGACAATGTTTTGCAGGTACTAGACGAGCTTGGCATAAGTGCAGAAGACGGACAGCTTTTTCTTACCCGTGAAATACGTTCAGATGGTGGAAGCGTTGCAAGAGTCAACTCGAGAGCGGTGAACGTTTCCGTACTTAAAGCTATCGGAGAAACGCTTGTAACTATCCATGGACAGCACGACAATCAGATACTCATGGCTCCTGAACGTCATATAGAGATACTTGACAGCTATGCCGAATCGGAAACTCTTATAGAAGATTATCACAGCTCTTTCAGAGAGCTTCAAAGCATTGCAAAGAAGATAAACAAGATAAAAACTGAGCAAAGCAAAAAAGAGTTTCGCATGGCTGAGCTTGCTGATATTGTCGAGGAGATAAATGCGCTAAACATTCATGAAGGCGAGGATAAAGAGATAGAAGCAGAGCTTAACATCTCTAAAAATGCTGTTGCAATCTCTGAGGCTCTTTATGTGGCAAAACAACTTCTTTCGGGCGATGACGACACAGATGGTGCAGTGGAGATGACGCAGAGAGCTTCAAAATCGGTTGAGGGATATACTGATATAATGACTGAGATATCGCCTATATATGACAGACTTAGTTCTGCGGCTATTGAAATGGAGGATATTTCCGAGGAGATAGGCTCACTTCTTGACAGCCTCGATATCGACCCAAAACGTTATGATTACCTTAATCAGCGTTCTGATGAACTCAGGCGTATCATGAAGAAATATGGACCTGAACTTGATGATGTACTGACTACTCTTGATAATTCACAGAATGAGCTTGATGAACTGAGCGGAGCAGAGCAGAGCTTAGACGAGCTTAATAAAGAAAAGGAAAGACTTCTTGCGGAGGTATCAAAGAAAGCCAAAGCACTTTCAGACCATAGAAAAAAAGCAGGAGAGCGGTTTGTTTCTCAGGTAACAGAGGAGCTTGAATTTCTCAATATGCCAAAGGTCAAGCTGGTGGTTCAGCAGAAAACAGGCAAGCTCACCATAAATGGCATGGATAGCATAGAGTTTCTTATTTCTGCAAACCTGGGCGAAGAGCCAAAGCCTATTGCGAAGATCGCTTCAGGCGGTGAGCTTTCAAGAATAATGCTTGCACTGAAAAACGTAATTGCAGAAAAGGACAGTATCGGCACGCTGATATTTGACGAGATAGACACAGGAGTAAGCGGCAGAGCGGCTCAGAAGATAGGTATAAAGCTGAAACAGATATCTCGCCTTAGGCAAGTCCTTTGCGTGACCCACCTTGCCCAAATGGCTGTTATGGCGGATAATCATTTGCTTATTGAGAAAAATATACAGGGCGACAGGACAGTTACAACTGTTAGAACTCTCGACCATGAGCAGAGAAAGTATGAGATAGCAAGGATAATGGGCGGTGAAAATATCACGGAGCTTATGCTTGAAAATGCTGAACAGTATCTTAAAGACGCTGACAATATGTAACACAAAGTCCCTGATGATTGCGGGGACTTTTTTTGTGAACGTACATTTATTATTTATTGTTGTAAAATTCATAGTAATGTGGTATAATAACAATCGGTAGGTGATTATTTGAAACTTGAACATATAAACGTCAAAGAAGCCGTGAGATATATGGGAATGGGCAATAACAAGCCAGACGAACGCACGGCTTTGCTGATAGATGAATGTGAAAAAGAGCTTTTGAAGGTCATTGAGCCTAAATTTGTGTACAGAGTGTTTGATGTCGCTCATAAAGAGAACGGTGTTGAGGTCATCGGTACTCCGTTGTTTCTTGGCGGCAATGATATATGCAGACACCTTGAGGGGTGCAGTAAATGCGTGCTTTTTGCAGCGACTATTTCTTCGGGCGTTGATAGAAAGCTTCGTGCTTATGAAGCAGAGGATATGGCTAAAGCTATGATAGCGGATTGCCTTGCAAGTGCGGCTGTGGAGCAGGTATGCGATATAGTTGACAACACTGTGAAAGAAAAGCTCAGCGGATATAATCAGACATGGAGGTTTTCTCCTGGTTATGGCGATCTGCCTATCAGCGTGCAGAGAGTTTTTCTTGACGTACTCAATGCGCAGAGATTTATCGGACTTAATGCAACTGAAAACAATATACTGACGCCGAGAAAGTCTGTTACGGCGATAATCGGATTGTCAGAAAATGAAATATCAAAGGGCAGACGTGGTTGTGCCTGCTGTAATATGAGGGAAGTCTGTCAATTCAGAAAAAGAGGAGATCATTGTGGATTTTAGAACATTACTTAAAACAAAAGAATTTGTCATACTTGACGGAGCAATGGGTACGATGCTTCAGGCAAAGGGACTTGAAATGGGTGGCACTCCTGAAGCCCTTAACATAGACAAGCCTGATTGGCTGGTGGACATACACCGCCAGTATATAAATGCAGGCTCAGACATTGTTTACGCCAACACTTTCGGTGCAAACAGACACAAGCTTGAAAAGTGCGGATATACTGTCCAGCAGGCTATCCCTGCGGCTATAAAAAATGCTAGAAAAGCCTGTGAGGGTACTGATACCCTTGTTGCTCTTGATATCGGACCTATCGGACAGCTTCTAGAGCCAACAGGAACGCTCACTTTTGAAGAAGCTTACGATATTTATAAGGAGCAGATACTTGCAGGAGCTGACGCAGACCTTATCGTTTTTGAAACAATGACAGATCTCTATGAACTTAAAGCGGCTGTTCTTGCGGCAAAGGAAAACAGCGATCTTCCTATAGTCTGCACAATGACTTTTGAGGAAAATATGCGTACATTTACGGGCGTTGCCATAAGCTCCATGGCTTTGACTTTGGAGGGTCTGGGCGTTGACGCAATCGGTGTGAACTGCTCATTAGGGCCAAAGGAGCTTTATCCTGTTGTGGAGGAGCTTTGCAAGTGGACAAATCTCCCTGTTGTAGTAAAGCCTAATGCAGGACTTCCTGACCCTGTTACAAATGAATATAACTGTTCACCTGAAGATTTTGCAGAGTTTGCAGAAAAGCTTATCCCATTGGGAGTTAAGGTGCTTGGAGGTTGCTGCGGAACTAACCCTGAGTATATCAAAAAGCTGGCTGAAATGCTCAAAGGCAAGAAGCACGTCAGCGTGCATAATGATATCCCTGCCGCTTGCTGTTCACAGACACATACTGTAGTTATAGACCAGCCGAGAATAATCGGTGAGCGTATCAATCCTACTGGCAAGAAGCGTTTTAAAGAAGCACTGCTTGCAAACGATATTGACTATATCCTTGGTCAGGCTATCGAGCAGATACACGCAGGTGCGGATATTCTGGATGTAAATGTTGGTCTGCCGGGAATCGACGAAAAGAGTATGATGGTCAAGGCTGTAAAGGCTTTGCAGGGCGTTGTCGATGTGCCTTTGCAGGTGGATTCAACTATACCTGAGGTGCTCGAAGCGGCTCTGAGGGCTTATAATGGCAAGCCTATCGTCAATTCTGTAAACGCTGAGGACAGCTCTATTGAAAAAGTTCTTCCTCTTGTAAAGAAATATGGTGCGGCTGTGGTAGGTCTTACTCTCGATGAAAACGGCATACCAAAGAGTGCTGACAAGAGATTTGAGCTTGCTAAAAAGATACTTGACAAGGCGCTTGAATACGGTATTAGAAAAGAAGATGTGTATATAGATTGTCTTACTCTTACCGCTTCTGCGGAGCAGGAAAATGTTATGCAGACAGTAAATGCAGTGGAGCGAGTAAAGAACGTGCTTGGACTTAAAACAGTTCTTGGTGTATCGAATATCAGCTTTGGTCTGCCTAGCAGAGAGATAGTTAATCACAACTTTCTTATGATGGCACTCACAAAGGGTCTTGACCTGCCGATAATGAATCCTAATATTGATTCTATGACGGCAACTGTTCGTGCCTACAAGCTTCTGACAAACATAGATAAAAACTCTGTTGACTTTATTTCTCACTACGGTGGCGAGAAAAAAACTGCTCCTGCCGCAACAGGCGCAAAAGCTGAGATAGACTTGCCGTATGCTATCGAAAATGGTTTGAAGAAAGAAGCAGCTGACCTTACTGCAAAGCTTTTGCAGGAAACAGAAGCCATGAACATTGTCAACGATATGCTTATCCCAGCACTTGATAAGGCTGGTGCAGAATTTGAAAAGGGCAAGCTTTTCCTGCCGCAGCTTATCCAGACAGCTGGCACTGCACAGGCTTGCTTTGAGGTAATAAAAAATTACATTCTGTCAACGGGTGAAAAAAGCGTTTCTAAGGGCAAGATAATCCTTGCAACAGTAAAGGGCGATATCCACGATATCGGCAAGAACATTGTAAAGGTACTTCTTGAAAACTATGGTTATGACGTTATTGACCTCGGCAAGGACGTTGACTATCAGACAGTAGTTGATTGTGCAATAGAAAATGACGTTCATCTTATCGGTCTTTCTGCGCTTATGACAACAACTCTTGTGAGCATGGAAAATACAGTTAAGCTTCTTCGTGAAAACAATGTTGACTGCAAGATAATAGTAGGCGGTGCGGTGGTAACGGCTGACTATGCAGAGCAGATAGGCGCTGACTATTATGCAAAAGACGCAAAAGAGTCGGTAGATATCGCAAGAAAATTTTTCGGAAACTGAATAAAATAACTATAGCCTCCCATAATCTGAACAGCAGATATTTATGGGAGGCCATTTTTAATGAAAAAGTTTGTTACAGCTATCATCATTTCATTTGTCGTCACAGTAAGCTCTGCAGGCATCAAAGCCGCTGCTTTTTCTTCATCAAACCTTGGGACAGCATTCGTTTTGAGCAATGTTATGTCAGATGAAAAAAACGATAAAAATGGCAGTGGTATAACTGTCATAGACGGCAATAGGGAAGATATAAAGTTTACTTTTAAAATAGCCGAGATAATTAAAAGCCTTTTTAGCTAAGTGTACATTTATTTGTACTTGTATCAAAAGTACGATTGACTTTTGAGCCTTGCCGTGTTATTATATAAATATCAATCATAACGGAGGCTCATTCAATGGTAACAGTTATAAGCGGTGGCTCTCACAGTGGACGTGACAAAGTTTTCATAGATAAGATCAAGTCTGCCGTAAAAAACGGCGAGCAGGTCATGGTCATAATACCAGATCAGTTTTCTTTTGAATATGATAAAAAGCTGTATGAACACCTTGGTGCGGCAAATTTCAACGTCATACAGACTGCAGGCTTTAACCGTATCGCTGAGTTCACAGAGAAGCTTTATGGCGGTAGGGTAAAAGAAAATGCTGATGATAACGTCCGCACTATCCTTATGTATAAGGCAGTCAGACGTCTTAAACAGACCAAGGATATCCGCTTTTATAAAAAGAGTCTTGAAAAGGGCAGTTTCTTAGCCGAACTTAACGAACTTGTGAGCCAGTTTCGTGAAAGCGGAATAACACCACAGGATCTAGCTCTTGCTGCTGAGAAGCAGAGCGGCTCTCTTGCCATGAAACTTTTTGATATCTCAAGGCTTTATGATTTTTACATGGATGAGCTTGAAAAGGCAGGAATGCAGGATACACTGTCGGCAATGGCAAGAAGTGTGGATCAGGTGAAGAAAAACGGATATTTCCGTGGAATGACAGTTTTTGTTGACGCTTTCAACGATTTCTCTTTTGATGAACTTAAAATGCTTGACGCTTGTATCGCACAGTGCAAGAGTATAACGTTCTCTCTATGTATCGACAATGAAAGCATTAGAAGATATGCAAATCACCCTTTTGCTGATACTCTTAAAACGTTGCAGCAGATAACAGATATTTCCGCTGATCATAATTACAAGGTCAACACGGTAGAGTGTCGTAACAGCTCATTCAGAGTCCCTGAACTTGAATATGTTAGCAAAGAGATTTACAACACCTGCAAAAAGCCATACGTCGGAAAGTGCGAAAATGTCTCTGTTATATCAGCAACGGATATTTACGAAGAAAGTGAATTTGTCAGTGGAAAGATATGGGAGCTTGTCAGAGAAAAAGGCTATAAATTCAGTGATATAGCTTTGCTTGCAAGAAACCTTAAAGATTGTGCTTCCGTTTTTGAGGGTACGTTTGACAGATATGAGATACCATATTTTTCAGACTGCAGTGACAGTGTTTCTTCATCATCTCTGGTGAGGTATATGAACTCACTTTTCAAGTGCTTGCTTTCAAGAAAGTATTCCACGGACAATATTTTGAAATACATAAAATCGCCGCTTTTTCCAATGCTGAATATCGAGATATCAAATCTGGAAGACTATTGCATACGCTGGAGCGTTGATGGTGATATGTGGCTCAGTGATTTTACTGTTGCAGGTGATCTCAGCGAAAAACAGCTTGAAAAAATAAACTGCTCAAGACGAAAGATAATCGAGCCTTTTGAAGCATTTAAAAGCAAACTTGTTAAAGACATTACAGCAGGGGAACTGTGCCGTGGGCTTTATGATCTTCTTGGCAGCATTGAGCTTTCCCAGCAGACCTTTTCTGTAGTAAAAAAGGCAGGAACTTCGGATAACGAAACTCAGCTTGAAATGGCAAGAGGATTGAAACAACTTTGGAACTCTGTTCTTTCGGCTATCAAATCCGTCTATGACTGCATGAATGACGAAGTTATCTCCCTCAGACAGTTTTATGAGCTTTTCAAGCTCATGCTTTCGCAAATGAGTGTTTCACGTCCTCCGCAGAAACTTGACTGCGTAAGGATATGCGACCCGAGCCATTCAAGGCTGGAGGGCGTAAAGGCTGTCTTTCTTGTTGAGGTGAACGACGGCATATTTCCTGCGTCTTTAAGCTCTGGTGGACTTATCACAGAAAATGAAAAAATGATATTAGAGGGAAGCGATATTCATATCTCACACAGCGCAAGAAAATCTTTTCAGACAGAGAAGCTTGTGTGCTACAACGCTTTTACCCTTGCAGACGAAAAGCTCTATGTGCTTTATTCAGAATCTGACCTTGTAGGAGAAACTCACCACCCATCTGCGCTTGTTTCCGAGCTTAACGGAATGTTCGGCAAAATAAATACCAAAGCTCAGGACATGGGGCTTGATTTTTACTGCACTTCTTTCAGGACAGCTTACTATAAATATATGGAACATTCCCGTGATAAAAACGCTACAATTTCTGCGATTAGGTCTGTGTTGGGGTTATCGCAGGAATATGCCGAGAAACTTATGCGAACAAAGAATCTTCATGAAAACGGTGACTATAAGCTTGAAGAAAAGACAGCAGAAAAACTTTTCATGTCAGAACAGCCTGCAAAGGTCTCGCCTACTCAGCTCGATACATATTACAAATGCCCGTTCAATTATTTCTGCAAGTATGGTCTTGGTCTTAAAACTGTCAGAAAGGCAGATATCGACGGGCTTAACAGGGGACTTATCATTCATCAGCTTCTTGAAAAGATAATGCGTAAAGGTGATGACGGCACAGGCTTTGACAAGGCTTTCCTTACTCTCTCAGATGATGAGATAAAAGAGTATATCCACAAAAACGTTACCGAATATATAAAGGAAAGCCTTGGTGGAATGTTCGGAAAATCTCCGTCATTTGTATTTTTACAGGAGCGTATGGAAAGCAATATCCTGCATATCATTCGTTTTATGCAGAATGAGCTTCTTCACTCAAAATTCAGACCTGCGCTTTTGGAATACAAAATAGACAAGTCCGAAGGAGAAGACAGACTTATCATAGACGTAAACGGCAGAGATAAGATAATCCTTACGGGAATTATCGACAGAGTTGACGTTTTCGAGGACGAGAACGGTGAAAAATATGTGAGGATAATCGACTATAAAACAGGCTCTATTGACCTTAAATATTCAATGCTCTACAATGGTCTTAATTTGCAGATGTTCGTGTATCTTACCGCTTTACTTGAAACCAAAAATCCAGTGAATATAGACGGTGGATTGAAGCAGGCTGGTATCGTATACTATACGCTAGGAAACAAGCCTAAAACATACGAGCAGACAGCCGACGCTGACGTAGAAGAAGCCGAGAGCAGATCACGGCTAAACGCTTTCAAGCCTATAGGAAAAGTCGTTGATATAAAGGCTGTCACTGAAGCTTTCAGCTCAGAAGAAAATTACGCCTATGCGCCTTTTAAATATTCAAAAACCAACGGCATTTCAGGCACTGTTCCAGACGGCTTTTTTACAAAGCTCAGAGAATTTGCTATAGGCAAAGTGGCGCAATTTGGTGAACAGCTTTGTCATGGAAACATTCAGGCAAGACCTGTGGCGGAAGCCTGCAAACACTGTGATTTTCACGATATCTGCGGCAGGATAAACCAAGAGGACGTTACAGATGTGAAAGACAGCGTTTATGAAGAAAAACTTATGGAAGAACTAACTGACAGAAAGGAGAAAAAATAATTGGCTGATACAAAATGGACCAAAGAGCAGGAAAGAGCCATTAGTGACCGTGGCAAGGGCATTATAGTTTCAGCGGCGGCAGGAAGCGGCAAAACCACAGTGCTTATAGAACGAATGATACAACTTCTTTCTGATGAAAAAAATAAAATACCTGCCGACAGACTTCTTGCAGTAACATTCACAAAAGAAGCCGCTTCAAGCATGAAAGAAAAGCTCAGCCGTGCTTTTGACGAACAGCTTCGCCGTGACCCTGAAAACAAGTGGTTGCTTAGTCAGCAAAATCTTATCCAGCTTGCGAGGATATCTACAATAAATTCTTTCTGTCTTGACCTTGTGAAAAGTAATCTCCATGAATTTGATTTTCAGGGCGGACTTGATATACTTGATGACAGTGTGCAAAATCTTATTTTGCAGGAAGCTATCACGCAGGCTTATGAAAAGCTTTGTGAAGAAGATTATGAAAGCTACAAACTGCTGAAAAACGCTTTTGTGGATAAAACTCTCAATGAAATCACCGACAGTCTTTATAAATTCATGCGTTCGCTGCCGTTTCCTGAGCGTTGGATAGCAGAGGTACATAAAAACTTTACTGATGATAAGATTTTTGACAGCTTTATAAAAGATAATATATATGTAGCTCAAACAAAGCTGAAAGAAGCATTTTCAATGTATGAAGTTTTTGAAGAATATGCCTGCCGTAAAGAGATAGAAGGCATACCATTTATAAAACATATCAAAATGAATGAAACTGCCGACAGTGACAGAGAACTTCTTCATAGGTTAAGAAAGCTTCTTGAAAGCGGTGATATAGATACTATTGCTAAGTCAGATTGGAAATTCAGCACTATAAAAAGATTTCCCACGAACAAGGCTTTCAATGCATCACTTGACGATGATATTCGCATTAAGTTCAAGGACAATTATGCCTTCTGTGCATCATACAGAAACAAATATAAAGATATCGTAGCTAAAATTACCGATATGTTCAATAACACAAAACTAATCATGAAGGAAAATATGCTTGAATCTGACAGGATATTTACTGTTCTGTGCAGGGTATGCGAAGATATAGACAAGATCTCACAAGAAATGAAGCTTGAACGAAATGGCGTTACTTTTTCTGACGTTGAGATAATGGCGAGAGAATTGCTTGTAAAAGATACCGAGAATGGACCTGTTCGCACGGAGCTTTGCGAGGAAATTCGCAGAAACAGGCTATATGAGCTTATTTTCATAGACGAGTTTCAGGACGTGAATAATCTTCAGGAGCTTGTTTTCCGCTCGCTTTCTGATTCTGATAACTTGGATATCATGGGCAAAAATGTTTTTGTGGTTGGCGATATAAAGCAGGCTATATATCGTTTCAGACTCTCAAATCCTGAACTTTTCAGCAAAACGAGAAATGACGCTTCCGCACCTGAAAACAGCGAACAGCTCGAGGCTATCTTGCTGAGCAAGAATTTCAGAAGTCGTGAGTCTGTGGTCGATTTTGTAAATTTTCTGTTCCACTATCTTATGACACAGCACACAGGTCAGGTGGATTATGATAGAAATGAAGAACTTCGATACGGTGAACTTTATGATGAAAATAACAAGCCTACAGAAATAATGCTCATACCTTTTGATAAGGACTACAAAAAGACAAACGGCTATTCTGTGGAGAACAAAGTAATAGCACAAAAGATAAAGCACATGCTTGAAAACGGTGAGGAAGTCAAAGATCATGGCTCTCTAAGACCGTGCCGTGCAGGAGATTTTTGTATACTTGTTCAAAAGAATGATGAAATTACCCTTATGGCAAAAGCCATTGAAGAAGTAGGTCTGAAAGCATATTCTGAGGATACAGACGGATACATGAAGTCAAGAGAGATAACACTTGTGCTGAATATGCTCAGGGTAATTGACAATCCTATGAACGATATTGCAATGACAGCTATCATGATGTCGCCTATCATGGGATTTACGCCTGATGAAATGGCGGCAGTAACAGAAAAGTCAAAGAAGCCTAACAGCAAACTGAAAGACCATATCTATCAGGTGGTAGCGGCGTCAGCTTCTGCTGAGGACAGCCACGAAAAGGAAGCTACTCATATAAGCTTTAATAATAAAACATTGCAGGATAAGTGCATAGAGCTTAATAAGCTTATTAATTCCCTGCGTTATCTTTCAATGAGCATGGGTCTTGAACGGCTCATAAGAAAAATATACGACATGACCGACCTTATGGGGATCGTTTCGCTGTATCTTGATTCTGATAAAAAGCGAGCAAACCTTCGTCTGCTTCTTGAATATGCTTCGTCCTATGAGCAAAATAGTCAGGAGGGCGTAACTGGTTTTCTAAGATATATCGACTCTGTGTCCTCAAATGAAAAAGCCTTTAAGCAAGCAATGACGGTAACAGAGGGCTCAGATTCCGTTTACATAAAGACCTACCATGCTTCAAAAGGTCTTGAATATCCATTTGTATTTTTATGTCAGCTTGACATACCGCTTATAAAGAAAGACAAAGGTTACTGTTCACATAACAAGCTGGGCTTTGCTTTCAGTTTTATGGATAACAGCAAACTTATGAGAAAAACTTCACTTTATTATGATAAGCTTTCAAAGGAATCAAAAGCAGAGGAAAAAAGTGAAAAACTCCGCCTGCTTTATGTTGGATGTACAAGAGCAAAAGAAAGACTTTTTGTAAGCTATGCACCGATTATTTACAGCAATACCACATATGAGAAGGTTATTGAACGTAAGGTGGGAATAGTTGACAGGCTTAGAAACATATACTCAAAGCAGGGAGATTCTCTTGATAATGTTGTGGCGAACGCTGAAACGATGCTTGATTGGATAACAATAACGCTTGCACTTCACTCCACGGGTGATCAACTCACATCTTGGCTTGGCACTGATAATATAGCTGTCAGCGGGGACGAATACCCTGAGCCTGAGATAATATATAATGAATACGGCATTGAAAATACAGAGCAGACGCAGGAAGAAGATACAACTATTAGCGAAATAGAAGCGGACAAAACAGTGCTTAGAAATCTTCTTGACAAATTTGCATTTGAGTATGATTGGTCAGGAGTATCAACACCAGCAAAGCTTACTGTTACGGAGATAACTGCGGCTGAAAAAGAGAAGCAGACAGAGAAAACCGAACCTGAGTTTTATCCTAGTCTTCCACGGCTTGATGATGAGTTTGATAAACTATCAGCAGCGGAAAAGGGAACTTTTACCCACAAATTTATGGAGTTATCGGACTATGATAAGGCACATGAAAGCGTAAAAACAGAGCTTGAACGTCTTGTGAATCAGGGGTACTTCAGCCAGAAAGAAGCTGACGGAGTTTATGTTGAAGCACTTGAAGCATTCTTTAGATCTGATTTTTATGAGCGTGTGAAAAATTCCGATAATGTGATGCGTGAAAAGAAGTTTCTTGTTTCAATGAGCGATCTTGACTTAAGTGACAATCTTCCTGAATATAATGGTAACAGCGGTATGCTTCAAGGTATCGCTGATTGTATCTTCCACGAGCCTGACGGATATGTTATTGTTGATTATAAAACTGACAGATTTAATGATTTGTCACAGCTCATGGGCTATAAAACACAGCTTGCACTGTATAAAGCATCGTTTGAGATGATACTCGGAGAGAAAATAAAAAGCTGTTATATTTATTCATTTTGGCTGCGGAAAGGGGTTGAAATCAAGCTCTGAATGTGATATAATGACATGTAGAGAGCTTGATAATATTTTTTTTGAAATAATTTGAGAAAAGGTATTGACAAGTGGGTAAAAGTCATCTAACACATTGGGGTAAACAAAGCAGAACAATATCCGTTCTCACCTTAAGCGCAGTTCTCTGTAGTAAAAAGGTCAACATGAATTTGCATATCAATGTGATTTTATGCGGGTACGGATCAGTTCCGTGCCCGTTTTATTTTATTTTTGGAGGTGCTGCGTCATTAGCAACAGGGAACATCAGATCAACGAAGAGATCCGTGATAAAGAACTCAGGGTCATAGACGTTGACGGAAATCAGCTTGGTATTTTAAGTGCTGACGAGGCTCTTAAAATTGCATTTGAGAAAGATCTTGATCTTGTAAAGATCGCTCCTCAGGCAACTCCGCCTGTATGCCGTATCATGGATTATGGCAAGTTCTGTTTTGAACAGACAAAGCGTGCGAAGGAAGCAAAGAAAAATCAGAAAGTTATTGAGATCAAGGAAGTTAGAATGTCATCTACGATCGACACTCATGATTTTAATGTAAAGGTCAATCAGGCTGTTAAATTCCTTAACGGAGGAGATAAGATAAAAGTTTCTGTAAGGTTCAAGAAAAGAACTTTGGCTCATCCACAGTTCGGTGAAGAACTTCTTGCAAAATTCAAAGACGCTATCTCTGAAGCCGGCGTTGTTGACAAGCCATCAAAAATGGAGGGACGCAGTCTTGTGATGTTCGTTTCTCCGAAAGTAAACAAGTAAAATAATAAGGAGGATAAATACAATGCCAAAGATCAAAACACATTCTGGTGCTAAGAAGCGTTTCAGTGTTACCGGTAGCGGTAAGGTTAAGTTCCAGCACACAAACAAAAGACACAGACTTACTCAGAAGGATCACAAGCGTAAGAGAATCCTGCGTGGTGCAGCTTATGCAGATGATACCAACATCAAGAACGTAAAGGCTCTTATCCCTTACAAATAAACGAGTTGTAGGGAAAACAAATTTTAAAAATTTCAGGAGGTAATAACTATGGCTCGTGTAAAGGGAGCAATGATGACTCGTAAGAGAAGAAATAAGACTCTGAAGCTTGCTAAGGGATACTTTGGTGCCAAGAGCAAGCACTTCAAAATGGCTAAACAGGCTGTAATGAAGTCAGGTCAGTATGCATACATTGGAAGAAAGCAGAAGAAGAGAGATTTCAGAAAGCTTTGGATCACAAGAATTTCAGCAGCTGCTAAAATGAACGGTATGAATTATTCAACATTCATGAACGGCGTAAACAAGGCTGGTATCAATCTTAACAGAAAGATGCTTTCCGAAATAGCTATCAGCGATCCTGCTGGTTTCACAGCGATCGCAGAAAAGGCGAAGGCTGCTCTTTAATAGTCAAAAACACGCACGTTCTTGTAACCTGCGTGTTTTGTTGTATATTAAGGCAACACCATATATGACGCATTTGGCAACTAAATGATTAAATTTTCAGAATAAGAGGTGACGCAGTTTGCATATTAATAGTAAAGATAATCCTAGAGTGAAGCTTTTCAGAAAGCTTCTGTCATCAAAAAAAGCTAGGGAAGAACATGGATTGTTTGCTGTTGAAGGTGCAAGAAACTGCGTTGACACCGCTTATGAAGCTGTGTGCGGAAGAATAAAAGTCCATTCTGTTTTCTATACTCAAACGGCCTTGACTAAATATAAAAATACACTTAAAACCGATAGCCTTTTCTCGTGCACAAGACCTGAAGATGTTTTTGAAATATCTGATGAGCTTGCGAAAAAGATGACAGATGAAGGAAACTCTCAGGGCATTTATATGATCGTTTTCAAGGTCGATTTGCCTTTTGTGGCTGAGTATATTGACAAAAATGGGAAGTATCTCGTGCTTGATAATTTACAGGACCCAGGTAATTTGGGTACACTTCTAAGAACTGCCGATGCCGTAGGCGTTAGTGGAGTAGTTATGACAGATAATTGCGTTGATCTGTATAACCCAAAGGTGGTTCGTTCCGCTATGGGAAGTACTACAAGACTTGATCTTTTTGTAGTGGATAATTTTCTGAACGTCGCAACGCTTTTTGATGAGCTTGGTATCGTTACAAATGCTGCAGTTGTCAGAAACGGTGAAAATATCACAGAATTTGATTTTGATAGACCGTGTGCTGTTGTAATAGGAAACGAGGGCAAAGGTTTGCCTAAAGAACATTCAGACATTTGTAAAAATCGTGTGACTATTTCTATGCACGGCAACATAGAATCACTTAATGCTGCTTGCGCAGGCACAATCATTTTGTGGGAAATGTTTCGAGGTGGCAGTCATGGATAAAGAAAGACTTTTATTGTGGATAAGAGCGGTTCTGATTTTCACTCCATCGAGCAAACGTATATGGGAAGTTTCTGCAAATTATGATGATATAGTTGAGTTCATGACTGCACTTGATGATCATATGGTCAACGGACTTAATGATAAAGAGCTGCAGAGGATAGGAAAATATAGTCTTAAAGACGCAGAAATCATAAAAAAACGCTGTGAAGAGCTTGGCATAAATATTTATTGTTACGAAAGTGAGGGCTATCCTGACAGACTTAAACGGATCGCAAATCCACCTGCTGTTCTGTATACTTATGGTAACCTTGACTTTTTAAACGATAAATGCGTTATTTCAGTAGTAGGCTCACGTGAGCCGTCTGAATATTCTGTAAAGATAACGAAGCATATTTGCGCAGATCTTATAAGAAGAAACTGTCTGCTTGCTTCGGGGTTTGCAGGCGGTATAGATCAGATCGCTAACAGGGTAGCTATTGAAAATAATAGTAGACCTATAGCTGTGTGTGGCACAGCTCTTGATTGTGATTACCCTAAGGGAAGTAACGAGCTAAAAAAACAGATCGCTGAGAATGGAGTAGTAATATCAGAGTATTTTCCGGGTTATAAACCATTTGGAAATGCTTTTGTGAATCGCAATAGGATTCTTACAGGACTTTCAAATGCAGTGCTTTTTACTGAGTGTAGCAAGGAAAGTCATGGTCTTGATAATGTCAATCACGCCATATCTCAAGGAAAACAGGTATTTGTAGTACCGCCACATGATATCTATGACAGTCGATATTTCGGACAACGTGATCTCATAAGAAATGAGTGTCAACCTGTGTTCGGCGCAGAGGATATAGTGTATTCGCTTGGCAATGAAAGGTATCAATCTCTTAGACTTGTGGAAAGCCTGGGAGAGTTCACGCTTCCTGCTGAGGATTCTGCTATACTTAACAATGGCGAGCCTAAGACAGTGAAGCACAGAAAAAGCAAAAGAAAAGTGCCTGACAGCAAGTCTGTTTCTGAAACAGAAGTGGTAAAGCCAACACCTGAGCCTGATCTGTCAGGGCTTGATGACACACAAAAGAGCATTTGCAAACTGTTAAAAAGCGGAAATATGCTTGTGGACGAGATAGCTGCAAAGCTTAGTATGGATATCTCTGATGTGCTTGCACAGCTAACGGAGCTTGAACTTTATGGCACTGTTAAGTCATATCCGGGCAAAATGTTTGGACTTTAATATATATTAAGAATGGAGAATAGATTTGTCTAATTTGATCATAGTTGAGTCACCAACGAAGATAAAAACAATTAAGCGTTATCTTAGCGATGATTATGAAGTCGTGGCTTCAAAGGGTCATGTCCGTGACCTGCCAAAATCAAAGCTGGGCGTCGATATAGATAATAATTTTGAACCTAAATATGTCAATATAAAAGACAAAGAGGGCGTTATAAAAGATATAAAAAAGCTTGCAAAGAAAAGCGACCATGTTTATCTTGCAGGAGACCCTGACCGAGAGGGAGAAGCCATTTCATGGCATCTTGCATTGCTTTTGGGTCTTGACCTGAATGATAAAAACCGAGTAACTTTCAACGAACTTACTGAAACCGGTATCAAAGCTGGAATGAGCCACCCGCGTTCTATTGATATAAACCTTGTTAATGCACAGCAGGCAAGACGTATCCTTGACAGACTTGTGGGCTATAAGCTTTCACCTTTTCTTTGGAGAAAGATAAGAAAAGGACTTTCAGCGGGCAGAGTTCAGTCTGTCGCAGTTAAAATGATATGCGACAGAGAAAACGAGATAAGGGCATTTGTATCTCAGGAATATTGGTCCATTGACGGAAAATTTTCTGCAAACGGTGAAAGAAAGACCTTTGCCGCAAAGCTTAATACAGTTGACGGAGAAAAGCCAGAGTTGAAAAATAAAGAGCAGGCTGACGAGATACTGAAAAGACTTGAGGGTGCCGAGTTTGTTATCGACAAGGTAAAAAAGAGCGTTCACAGAAAATCTCCTGCCGCCCCATTCACCACCTCGACTTTACAGCAGGAAGCGTCAAGACGTCTCAGCTTTCAGGCGAGAAGAACGATGAAAACCGCTCAGGAGCTTTATGAGGGTGTTGAGATAAACGATATGGGTCAGACAGGTCTTATCACCTATATGCGTACCGACAGCCTTAGAATTTCTGATGAAGCAAGAGCAGCGGCATATGATTTTATCAGAAAAAAATATGGCGATAAGTATATCCCTGACACACCGAAAAAATATAAAACTAAGGGCAACGCTCAGGACGCTCACGAAGCCATCCGACCAACACACCCAGAGGTAACACCTGATATGGTAAAGGCAAGCGGAGTGACGAGTGATCAGTACAAGCTTTATAAACTCATTTGGGAGAGATTTATAGCTTCTCAGATGTCAAACTGCCTTATGGACACTGTTTCTGTTGATATCTCTGCAAACGGTTGTAACTTCAAGGCAACAGGCTATTCTGTAAAGTTCGACGGATTTACTGTTCTTTATGAAGAGGCTAAAGACGATGAGGGTGAAAAGAAAAACGTGCTTCCTCCAATAAAATCCGGTGACTCAATAAAGGTGCGTAACCTTGAGGGAAATCAGCATTTCACTCAGCCTCCTGCAAGATACACAGAAGCGACCCTCGTAAAGGCGTTTGAGGAAACAGGCATCGGCAGACCTTCGACTTATGTTCCAACTATTACAACCATAATAAACAGAAATTATGTTGAGCGTGACGGAAAACAGCTTAAGCCGACTTCTCTTGGTGAAGTAACAAACCAGCTTATGAGCGAGCATTTTGATAAAATAGTTGATGTTAAGTTTACTGCAAACATGGAGAAATCTCTTGATGAGGTTGAAAGTGGCAAAAAAAGCTGGGTAAAAACTTTGCAGGACTTTTATGGTAACTTTGACGAGGAATTGACTGAAGCCGAGGAAGCCATGGACGGGAAGCGTATCAAAGTGCCTGACGAAGAAACAGATCAGGTGTGCGAGCTTTGCGGCAAACCTATGGTAATAAAGATAGGCAGATATGGCAAATTTATGGCTTGCTCAGGTTTTCCTGAGTGCAAGAATACCAAGAAAATAGTTCAGGAAACAGGCGGAATTTGCCCTTACTGCGGAAAGAAAGTGCTTCTTAAAAAGTCTAAAAAGGGCAAGAAGTATTACGGCTGTGAGGATAATCCTGAGTGCAAGTTCATGACATGGGACGTTCCTACCGAAGAAAAATGCCCTAAGTGCGGCAGTACGCTTTTCCAGAAAGGCGGAAAGAACGGAATACTCATTTGCCACAAGCCTGATTGCGGATATGAAAGGAATTTATCTAATGGCGGTTAAGGTAATAGGTGCAGGACTTGCAGGATGTGAAGCTGCGTGGCAGTTAGCTCAAGCAGGGATAGACGTTGAGTTTTATGAAATGAAGCCGAAAAAGTTTACGCCTGCCCATAAATATAAGGGCTTTGCAGAGCTTGTCTGCTCAAATTCATTGAAAGCGGACAGAATAGATTCAGCCGCAGGTATGCTAAAAGAGGAAATGCGCAGGCTGGGCTCTGTCACAATGGAATGTGCAGCTGAAACTAAGGTATCAGCAGGCGGAGCACTTGCTGTTGATAGGGAAAAGTTTTCCGATATGGTCACGGCAAAGATAATGGAAAATCCTCACATCACTGTTATCGAGGAAGAAGTCACAGATATACCTGATGGCGATATTATAATCGCAACTGGTCCTCTTACAAGCGATGGGCTTGCAGAGAGTATCGGCAAAATATGCGGTGATTATCTGTATTTTCATGATGCCGCCGCACCTATCGTCACATATGAAAGTCTTGATAAGGATAAGGTTTTCTTTGCATCGAGATATGGCAAGGGCGAGGCTGATTATATAAACTGCCCTATGAATAAGGAAGAATATCTCAGGTTCTATAATGAACTTATCAATGCGGAATCCGCTCCGCTCCATGATGTTGATAAGGAGCACTTTTCAAAGGACGGGTTCAAGGTGTATGAAGGCTGTATGCCTGTTGAGGTCCTTGCCAAAAGAGGAGAGGACACAATGCGTTTTGGACCGCTGAAACCTGTGGGTTTGACAGATCCACGAACAGGCAATAGACCTTATGCCGTCGTTCAGCTTCGTGCAGAGAACGCAGAGGGAAGTCTGTATAACCTTGTGGGCTTTCAGACAAACCTTAAATTTGGTGAACAGAAAAGAGTATTTTCTCTTATCACAGGACTTGAAAATGCAGAATTTATACGCTATGGAGTTATGCATAGAAACACTTTCATCAATTCGCCTAAGCTCTTAAATCCGCAGTTTAATATGCGAGATAGAGAAAACCTTTATTTTGCAGGTCAAATGACAGGCGTTGAGGGATATATCGAATCGGCGGCAAGCGGAATTTTTGCAGGGTTGAGCATGGCAAGACGTTTGCAGGGCAAGCCTGCGGTTACCTTGCCTGATACCACAATGCTGGGTGCGCTTTCAAAGTATATAAGCGATCCTACCGTGGAGAAGTTCCAGCCTATGGGATGTAATATGGGTATCCTGCCTGAGCTGCCTGAACGTATAAGAGATAAGAAACTGAAATATAAGATGATAGCTGAAAGGGGTCTTGCAGACCTTGACAAGGCTATTGAGGAATTTTAAGGAGAATGTTATGAACATAGTAATTGACGCTTTCGGCGGAGATAACGCACCTCTCGAAGTCATAAAAGGTTCAATTGACGCACAGAAAGATTTCGGTGTTGACGTTACTCTTGTTGGTGATGAAGAAAAAATAAAAAAATGTGCACAGGAAAACGGACTTGATATCACAGCTTTACATATCAAGCACGCTGATACTGTTATCGAGATATGTGAAGAGCCTACAGAAGTGATCAAGGGCAAAAAGGATTGTTCAATGGCTGTGGGCATGAAAATGCTTGCAGACGGCGAGGGCGACGCTTTCGTTTCAGCTGGCTCAACAGGCGCACTTGTAGTTGGAGCAACGTTTATCGTAAAGAGAATAAAGGGCATCAAAAGACCAGCTCTTGCAACAATACTTCCTACGGCAACGACGCCTACGATGCTTCTTGACAGCGGTGCAAACGCAGACTGCCGCCCTGAAATGCTTACTCAGTTTGGAATAATGGGTTCTGCTTATATGAACAAGATACTTGGTGTTGAGTCACCAAGAGTAGGTCTTGCAAATATTGGTGCAGAGGAGTCAAAGGGCAGAGAGCTTGAGCTTGAAACTTACAAGCAGTTGAAAAACGCACCTGTAAACTTTGTTGGAAATATCGAAGCAAGACAGCTTCCTATGGGCGATTGTGACGTATGCGTGGCTGACGGCTTCTGCGGAAACCTTATGCTCAAGCTTTACGAGGGCATGGCAAAATTCTTCTCAGGGGAGCTTAAAACGCTTCTGACTAAGGATACAAAGTCAAAGATCGCTGCTCTTATGGTAATGAAGAACGTTAAAGAATTCAAGAAAAAGGTAGACTACTCTGAGTATGGCGGAGCGCCTCTACTTGGTACTGCAAAGCCTGTTATCAAGGCACATGGCTCATCAAATGCAAGAGCATTCTATAACGCTATCAGACAAGCAAAACAATTTACTGAAACTAATGTGATAGACGAGATCACAACTGCTATCGAGCAGTTGAAAAGCAAACAGGAGATGTTATAATGGACGAGCAAAAGGCTCTTAAAGAGTTTCAGGAAAGAATAGGTTATCAATTCAAAGACGAAAAGCTCCTTTACGAAGCTCTTTCCCATTCATCATTTGCAAATGAAAACAAGAAGGCAAGAAACAGCAATGAAAGGCTTGAATTTCTTGGAGATTCAGTGCTTTCTATAGTTGTGTCAGATCACATTTTCGAGCATTACAAGCATATGCCTGAGGGCGAGCTGACAAAAATGAGAGCTTCACTTGTGTGCGAAAAAGCACTGTTTGAGTTCTCAAAGAAAATAGAACTTGGCAAGTATATTTTTCTCGGAAAAGGCGAGGAGATAACAGGGGGCAGAGAAAGACCGTCAATTATTTCAGACGCTTTTGAAGCAGTTATCGCTGCAATTTATCTTGACGGCGGCATTGAGCCTGTTTCAAAATATATACTTTCATTCATACCTGAAAATATCACGCCTGATGGAGTTGTTTTCCATGATTACAAGACTATTCTTCAGGAGATAATCCAGAAAAATCCTGAGGAGAGAATAGAATATCATCTTAAAGGCGAGTCAGGTCCTGACCATAATAAGAAATTTACTGTTCAGGTACTTTTGAATACGAATGTTATCGGCGAGGGTACGGGCAGATCGAAAAAAACCGCTGAACAGTTGGCGGCTAAAGAAGCATTGGAACTAATGGGCTATGGGGCACAGTAATATATCTGTCTTCGTGCCGCATATAGGCTGTCCGCATATGTGTGCGTTCTGCAATCAGCGCACCATAACTGGTACAGAGAAGATACCGCACGCTGATGATGTTAAGCGTATCTGCACACAGGCAATGAACGAAGTTAAGGACGTTTCACAGACGGAGATAGCCTTTTTCGGTGGTAGCTTTACAGCAGTGCCGAGAGAATATATGCTCGAACTTCTTGGTGCAGCGCAGGAGTTTATAGGCAACGACAAATTCAAGGGTATCAGGATATCCACCAGACCTGACTATATCAGCACTGAGATACTTGACATTCTCAGAGATAATCACGTTACGGCTATCGAGCTTGGCGCACAGTCTATGTCAGATGTTGTTCTTGAAGCCAACGAGCGTGGACATACTGTTCAGGACGTCGAAAACGCTGCAAAGCTTATAAAAAGCTATGATTGCTTTGACCTTGGTCTGCAAATGATGATAGGACTTTATAAAAGCAACCGTGAAACTGAGTTGGAAACTTGGTCTAAGATAGCGGCGCTGTCTCCTAAAACAGTACGTATTTATCCCGTTGTTATCCTTAATGGTACAAGGCTCGGAGAGCTTTACAAAAGTGGCGAATATAAGCCTATGGACTTTGACGAGGTAGTGAAAATCTGTTCTTATCTTCTCACAGAAGCCGATAAACTTGGTATAGATGTTATAAAGCTTGGTCTGCACGCAAGCGAGGTCGTGGAGGAGCAAATGTTGGGCGGATTTTATCACCCTGCATTCCGTGAACTTTGCGAAGGCAGAAATTACCGCAGGCTTATAGCAGAGGAGCTTGGAAAGCATGGCAATATAAGCGATATAGCTTCCGTTGTGATATCTGTACCAAAAAGGCAGATAAGCAAGGCAATAGGTCAGAAAAAAGCTAATATAGAATATTTCAAAGATCTTGGTGTCAATATAAAAATTGTAGGTCACGAGGGCAGCGATAAAATAAAGATAAACGAAATCATAATGAGGGGTGGTGAAAAATAATGTATCTTAAATCACTTGAATTGCAGGGCTTTAAGTCTTTTCCGGATAAAATAGAGCTGAAATTCAATAAGGGTATCACCGCAGTTGTCGGTCCTAACGGATCAGGCAAGAGTAATATCGGTGACGCTATGCGCTGGGTAATGGGCGAGCAATCTTCCAAAGCCCTGAGAGGTGAAAAAATGGCAGGCGTTATTTTTCACGGCACTCAAACTAGACCAAAAGCGCCTTTTGCTCAGGTAACTATCACCATAGACAACGAGGACGGTGCACTTGAATATGACAGCGACACCGTGTCAGTATCACGAAAGCTTTACCGCAATGGCGACAGCTTTTACATGATAAACGGTAAAGAAGTAAATTTAAAGGATATCGTGGAACTGTTTATGGACACAGGTCTTGGCAGGGACGGTTATTCGATAATCGGTCAGGGCAGGATAGCAGATATCGTAAACGGAAAATCCAATGATCGCCGTGAGATATTTGAAGAAGCGGCAGGCATTTCAAAATTCCGTTCAAAGAAAAAAGAAGCCGAAAAAAAGCTTGTGGCGGCTGAGGATAATCTCTCTCGTATCAATGACATCATGGGAGAGATAGAAGGACGAATAGGTCCGCTTAAAGCGCAGGCTGAAAAGGCGGAGAAGTTCAGAGTCCTTGATGAAGAAAAGAGAAAACTGGAAGTCTCCGTATGGGTGCATAAGCTCAACGAGTATATGAGTCAAATAGCAGGTTATGAGGAGAAGCTTTCTTCTGTAAAAAAAGAGTACGAGGTCATCACGCAGGAGCTTGAAAGCATTGAAGATGATATAAATGACAGCTTTGCAAAGAGCGCTGAAAGATCTGAGCTTGCTGACAGCTACAAAAATCAGATACATCAGGTGGAGCTTGAAAACTCTCAGGCACTGTCAAAGATCGCAGTATATGAGAATGATATTTCTCACCTTGAAGATAATATTTTGAAGCTTAAAGAGCAGATAAGTGAGTCCAACTCATCAAAATACTATCTTGAGGCTGAGCTGAAAACACGCAGACAGAAGCTTGAAGAACTCGACGAGAAAAAAGCAAAGCAGCAGGAAGCTGTAGATTGTAAGGAAAAAGAGCTTTCTGAGCTTATTGATAAAACTGCATTATCTGACAAGTCGGTAAGTGAAGCTGGAAGCTTTATAAATGAGCTTTACATGAAAAAGTCGGAAGTTTCATTCAGACTTGAAAATGCTAAAAACAACCTTTCGGATATTGATGAGCAGATCGAAAATTCTCTTGAAAGAAAAAAACAGCTTGAAGAACATTCAAAACTTTCTTCTAAGGAATTAAAGGAACTGCGTGAATCAAAAGGCAAAGCTGACGAAAACAAGCAGGAGCTTACAAACCGCATGAGCGGACTTGCAAAGCTTCTTGAAACTAGAAACACAAAGCTTTCAGAATGTCGCAAAAATCTCACAGATACGGAAATACAGCTCCGTGACGTTGAGAACAGGATAAAGACTATAGCCGACCTTGAAAACTCCATGGAGGGCTTTCAGTTCAGCGTAAAGCACATAATGAAAGCCTCACAGCAGGGTAGGATAAGCGGCATTTGCGGTACTGTTTCTCAGCTTATATCTGTTGAAACAAAATACTCTGTAGCCATTGAAACTGCGTTGGGTGGGGCACTTCAGAATATTGTCGTAAACAATGAGGACTCTGCTAAGAGAGGTATCAAGCTTCTGAAAGAGAACAGAGCAGGTCGTGCAACATTTCTGCCTGTTACATCAGTTCGAGGAAACAGGCTAAATGTGCCGCAACTTGAAAATGAGGACGGCTTTGTGGCTCTAGGCTGTGAGCTTGTTAAGTATGACAGCCAGTTTGAGGGCGTAATCAACAGCCTTTTAGGCAGGATTTGCATAGCAGAGGATATCGATAGTGCAACCCTTATCGCAAAGAAATACGGCTATAAATTCCGCATCGTTACCCTGGACGGACAGGTGATAAACGCGGGCGGCTCATTCACAGGAGGAAGCGTTTCCAAACAGACAGGTCTGCTTACAAGAAAAAATGAAGCAGAAGCACTTGCTAAAAAGAAAACAGCGCTTGAAAACTCCTTTACAGAGCTTAAACAGCAGGTTGAGAAGCTAAATCAAGAGGTTTCCAAATACACCGCTGATACCGAGGGACTAAGGGAAAAGCTTTCACAGGTAAACAGCGATATACTCCGTTTTGAAATGGAAATAAAGCGTGTTTCAGAGTATTATTCTGACTATGAAAACAAGCTTGATGAGATAGAAACATTTATCGAAACGCTGAAAAATAAATACAAGATAGTAAGCGGAGATATCGACAAGGCTCAGACTGAACTTTCAGAGATCGAAGCTGAGATATCAGATAATGAAGCCAAGCTTGCCGACTCTCAGAACGAGCAGGCAGAACTTAAAAATAAGCGTGAACAGCTCAGCGAAGAGCTTTCGCAAATGAAGATAATGGCGGCAGAGTTATCCAAAGACCTTGATGCCTGCAAGCTGTCAATATCACAGCTTGAAGAAACTATCGGCGACAGTGATACTGACAGCGGCAAGTTGAATGATAATATCTCCGAGTGTGAAAAGAAAATAGCCGAGAAGAAAGAGCTTATTCTTCAGACCAAACAGGAACTCAGCGGTGCTGACGAAAAGATAACCGCCGCACAGAAAATGGCGGAGCAGGCTCAGCGTGAGCATATTGAGCTTGATAATGCAGCAAACAAACTTCGCACCAAGCAGAAGCACAAAATGGACGAGAAGGAAACACTTTCAGGTCAGATTACAAGAGCGGAGGAACAGAAAAAATCTGTTACTGCAGGCTTTGATAAGCTTGTGGCACAGCTTTGGGACGATTATGAGCTTACAAGAAGCGACGCTGCAGAGATAGCCGAGGATATTGTGGATATAACGGTAGCTAATAGGCGACTCAACGAACTTCGTGGAAAGATAAGAAATCTTGGAAGCGTAAACCTTGGAGCTATAGAGGAATATGCAGAAGTGTCACAGCGACACGAATTTCTCACAGGTCAGCTTAATGACGTAAATACGTCAAAAACAGAACTTGAAAAACTTATCGAGGATCTGACAGAAAATATGAAGAATATGTTCACCGACAGCTTTGAGCGCATAAATGCGAACTTCAAGAAAATTTTCACCGAGCTTTTCGGTGGTGGTCAGTGCGAGCTTATTCTCACAGATCCAAACAATGTCCTTGAATGTGGTATTGAGATAAACGTTCAGCCGCCAGGCAAGGTCATAACAAATCTTATGTCCCTTTCAGGCGGAGAGCAGGCTCTGGTGGCTATCGCAATTTATTTTGCGATACTGAAAATTTCGCCATCACCTTTCTGTCTTCTCGATGAGATAGAAGCGGCGCTTGATGATGTGAACGTAAGTAAATATGCACAATATCTGCACCACCTTACAGATAAAACACAGTTTATCACCATTACTCACAGACGTGGAACAATGGAAGAAGCTGACGTTCTGTATGGAGTAACGATGCAAGAAAAGGGTGTTTCCAAGCTTCTTAAAATGGACGTTTCGGAAACACGTCAAATGAAACTTGAATAGGAGTGAAGAAATGGGATTTTTTGAAAAGCTGAAAAATGGTCTTAAAAAGACTAAAGACTCAATGATGGGCAGAATAGAAAGTCTGCTCCATTCATTCAGCAAAATAGATGAAGATCTTTTTGAGGAGCTTGAAGAAACGCTTATCCTCTGCGATATCGGTGTTACAACTTCTGAAAAGATATGCGATAAGCTCAGACAGAAAGTCAAGCAGGAGGGCGTTAAAGAGCCTGAAAAAATCAAGGATATGCTTAAAGAGATAATCACAGAAATGCTCGGTGAGGATCAGAAGCTCGATATGTCAACAACACCGTCAGTTATACTGGTTATCGGTGTAAACGGTGTTGGCAAAACAACAACTATCGGCAAGCTTGCTTATCAGCTTCATAAACAAGGCAAAAAGGTTATCGTTGCGGCGGCTGATACTTTCAGAGCGGCTGCTATTGACCAGCTCGAAGTGTGGACAGAACGTGCAGGGGTAGACATAATCAAGCACAACGAAGGTTCAGACCCTGCTTCCGTGGTATTTGACGCACTGGTGGCGGCTAAGGCAAGACAGGCTGACGTTGTTATATGCGATACTGCAGGTCGTCTTCACAATAAGAAAAACCTTATGGACGAGCTGAAAAAGATATCCCGTATAGTTCACCAGCAGGCAGAGGGCTGCGCTCTCGAAGTCCTGCTTGCGCTTGACGCTACAACGGGACAGAACGCAGTTAATCAGGCAAGACAGTTCAACGAAGTAGCTGATATAACGGGTATTATTCTTACCAAGCTTGACGGCACAGCCAAGGGTGGAATAATTATCAGCATAACCGACGATCTGCAAGTGCCTGTAAAGCTTGTTACAGTAGGCGAAAAAATAGACGACATACAGCCGTTTTCAGCAAGAGATTTTGTTGAAGCACTGTTTGAATAATAGAATATTGGATTAGACACTTAAAAGTATAAAATCAGGGGGAATTTTTTATGGATAAGGTTTTGTTTGTAGTTGATATGCAGGAAATGTATGTAGGAAGGGGCAGAGATAAAACCACATACTCATATGATGCCGAATCACTTATCGACGCCATAAACAAGCGTATCTCTGCTTATAAAGCTGAGGAGGTCTTTTATATCGTCAGCTACAAAAAGGGACTTTTGGGTGGAGGAATGCCCAAAGAGGGAACACCTGCGGCTAGCTTTCCAGCAAAGCTGAAAGTTGTATCCAAAAATATTTATTCCAAAAGCAAGCCCGATGCTTTTTCAAACGTTGCTCTTGAAGATTTTATGAGAGCAAGGAATGTGAAAGAGATAGAATTTGTAGGTGTTGATGGTGGTATCTCCGTTATCAATACTGCAATAGGTGCTATTGAATGTGGAATGAAAGTTGTTTTCAACGAAGAATGTATCGGTACAGTTTTCAAAGATAAGGCAAACAAATGCCGTGAAAAATTAAAGAAAAATAAGGTAACTTATATACACAGCTAAAGGAGAAAAAATGAAACTTGTTATTGCAAGCAACAATAAAGGCAAGATAAAAGAATATAAACAAATTCTTGAGCCGCTTGGTTATGAGGTGTTCTCGCAATCAGAGGCAGGTCTGATACTTGATGTTGAGGAAACAGGCACTACTTTTGCTGAAAACTCTGCACTAAAAGCAAGAGCTGCATTCAAGCTTTGCGGCTGTGCTGTACTTGCAGACGACAGCGGTCTTGAGATAGACGCCCTGGATGGTGAGCCTGGAGTATATTCAGCAAGATATGGCGGACTCGAAACTGATGATGAGCGTACCGCTCTTGTGCTTAAAAAAATGAAAGAAATACCTGATGATAAAAGGGGAGCACACTTTACCTGTACAATACACTTTATCAAAGCAGACGGCGAAGAGATAGCCGTTGAGGGAAAAGTATTCGGTAAGATAGCTCACGAGCCTGTTGGCGAAAACGGCTTCGGCTATGACCCTATTTTCATGTATGGGAACAAGAGCTTTGCTCAGGTGGACTCAGAAACAAAGAATACCGTTTCCCATAGAGCAAACGCACTGAAAGCTTTGCTTGAACAGCTCACAAAGCAGTAAACTGAAAGGATTTAGATTATGATTACAACTAAACAAAGAGCAGAACTCAAAGGTATGGCTTCGCTTATACAGCCTGCTTTTCAGATAGGCAAGGGCGGAGTTAATGACGCTCAGGTGGCACAGATAGAGGATTATCTGAGAGTTCACGAGCTTGTAAAAATAAAGGTGCTTGACAACTCAATGTACACCGCAAGGGAAGCCGCAGAGGAGATCGCTGAAAAGATATCTGCTGAAGTCGTTCAGGTAATAGGCTCAAAGGCGGTACTTTATAAACGCAATGAGAAGCAGCCTGTTATAAAATTAAAGTCAAAGTAATGAAAATAGGTGTTTTCGGCGGCACGTTCAATCCTGTTCACTTAGGGCATTTAAATTGCCTTAAAAGCGTAGCCGAGCAGGCGGGTCTTGACAAGATGATCGTCATGCCTGACAGAATACCCCCACATAAGCAAGCGGAGGACTTAGCTTCCTCTGAGGATAGGTTGAATATGTGCAGACTTGCTTTTGCAGATATCCCATGTGTGGAAATATCCGATTGGGAACTTAAGCAAGAGGGCAAAAGCTATTCAGTGATAACACTCAGACATCTAAAAGAGATATATCCACATGATAAGCTGTTTTTTATAATGGGCAGCGATATGTTGCTTTCATTTGAAAAATGGTACCAGTATAAGGAGATATTATCACTTTCGGCACTTATCTGCGTTGCACGCTCGCATGAGGACATTGACCACATAGAGGTGAAAGCCAAACAGCTCAAAGCCGAGGGTGGAGAGATAATCATAGTAAAAACCGAACCATTTGAGGTGTCTTCAACTGAGATACGTCAAATGCTCAAAAAAAATGTTGATTGCTCTTGCTATTTGAGTGAAAATGTTGTACAATATATAGTGGACAAAAATTTGTATAACCGAGGTTTTCTAAGTGGCAGATAAAAAAACAATAGGCATTTATAAAGCATACCTAAAAGAACATTTATCAAAAAAGAGATACACACACTCTATGAACGTGGCAAATTCCGCTGTGGAGCTTGCAAAAAGATATGGTGCTGACGCAGACAAGGCTTATGTTGCAGGACTTTTGCATGATGTTGCAAAAGAGATACCAGCATTGGAGCTTGCGGCTATAGTTTCTAAATCTTCACTTGATGTGTGCGATATAGAGAAAAAGGCTGTTCCGCTGTTTCACGGTATTGCAGGGGCAGAGCTTGTGCAGACGCTTTTTGATATCCATGACCCTGAGATAATTTCAGCTATACGCTATCATACAGTTGCCTGTGGCAATATGCCCAAGCTTAGCCAGATAGTATATCTTGCAGACCTTATTTCTGCGGACAGGGATTTTAAAGACGTAAAGAAAATGAGAAAATATGCCGAACAAAGCTTGGAGAAAGCAATGTTTGAGGCTTTGAAATTCTCAATAAAAGACTCAGTGGAAAAGGGTAATACTATCCCTGTTTCCACACTTGAAGCATATAATGATTTTGCCGATAATTCAAAATAAAGGAGATTTTTATGGATAATATTTCACAAAATGAAAAGCTGTCAACTATTGTTAAAGCTCTTGATTCAAAAAGAGCAGAGGACATTAGGATAATAGAGATCGGTGACCTGACTATAGTTGCGGATTATTTTGTTATAGCAAATGGTACTTCAAGCACTCAGACAAAGGCTCTTGCGGAGGAAGTTGAGTTCAAAATGAGCCAGCTTGGCATTGAACCTAACAGAACAGAGGGCTATCAGGGTGCAACTTGGGTCGTACTTGATTACGGTGATATCATAGTTCATGTTTTCTATAAGGAAACAAGAGATCATTACAATCTTGAAAGACTATGGTCTGACGGCAAGGATATCGACGTAAAGCAGTTCTTACCAGACGAGACACAGGATTAATTTTGACAATTATAATTTAACAAAGGATTGATAAAGATGAAAGAATACAATTTTTCGGCCATAGAAAGCAAATGGCAGAAATACTGGGACGAGCATAAGACCTTTGAGGCAAGTAATGACTTCTCAAAGAAGAAGTTCTACGGACTTGTAGAGTTCCCATATCCGTCAGGTCATGGTATGCACGTTGGACACATCAAGGCTTATTCCGGTCTAGAAGTTTTAAGCCGTAAAAGACGTATGCAGGGCTATAATGTTCTTTTCCCTATAGGCTTTGACGCTTACGGTCTGCCTACAGAGAACACAGCTATCAAAACAGGTGTTCACCCAAGAAAGGTAACAGACGACAATATCAAGAAGTTCACGGGGCAGCTCAAAAGAGTAGGTTTTTCATTCGATTGGTCAAGAGTTATTGATACGACCGATGAAAACTACTATAAGTGGACACAGTGGATATTCCTTAAAATGTTTGAGAATGGTCTTGTATTCAGAGATAAGACCCTCGTAAATTATTGCCCAAGCTGTAAGGTCGTTCTTTCAAATGAGGATTCACAGGGCGGTCACTGCGATGTTTGCCACAGCGAGATAGTCCAGAAAACTAAAGAAGTATGGTATCTTAGGATCACAGAATACGCTGACAAGCTTCTTCAGGGACTTGAAGAAGTTGACTATCTGCCTAACATCAAACTCCAGCAGCAGAATTGGATAGGAAAATCAACAGGTGCATTTGTAAACTTCAAGATCAAAGAGCAGGACGAGCAGCTCAAGATCTACACTACACGTCCTGACACACTTTACGGCGTTACATTCATGGTAATCGCTCCTGAACATCCTATCATCCAGAAATACAGAAATAGTATTGCAAACATTGCTGACCTTGACGCTTATAAGACAGAGTGTGCAAAGAAGAGCGAATTTGAGAGAACTCAGCTCGTTAAGGATAAAACAGGCGTTAAGATAGACGGTCTGACAGCTATCAATCCTATCACAGGCAAAGAGATACCTATCTACATCTCAGACTATGTTATGATGGGATACGGCACAGGCGCTATCATGGCTGTGCCTGCTCACGATACAAGGGACTATGATTTTGCAAAGAAGTTCGGCATTGACATAATCGAAGTCATCAAGGGCGGCGACATTTCTAAGGAAGCCTATACAGGCGACGGCGAAATGGTCAACTCAGGTGAGCTTAACGGCATAACAAACAAGAAAGAAGCTATCGAAAAGATGCTTACTGTTCTTGAAAAACTGAGCTGCGGTGAAAAGGGCGTTCAGTATAAGATGAAAGACTGGGCTTTCAATCGTCAGAGATATTGGGGCGAGCCTATCCCGATAGTACATTGCCCTCACTGCGGAATGGTCGCTGTGCCGTATGATGAGCTTCCACTTAAATTGCCACCGGTAGAGAACTTTGAGCCTGGTACAGACGGCGAAAGCCCTCTGGCTAAGATAGACTCTTTCGTACACTGCAAATGTCCTAAGTGTGGTTGTGACGCAAAGAGAGAAACAGATACAATGCCACAGTGGGCTGGTTCTTCGTGGTACTTCCTGCGTTATTGCGATCCTAACAACAATGATGAGTTTGCTTCACAGGAAGCACTGAAATACTGGATGCCTGTTGATTGGTATAACGGTGGTATGGAGCACGTTACACGTCATATGATCTATTCACGTTTCTGGCACAAGTTCCTCTACGACCTCGGTCTTGTACCAACTTCAGAGCCTTATGCAAAAAGAACAGCTCAGGGTCTTATCCTTGGACCTGACGGTGAGAAGATGAGTAAGTCAAGAGGAAACGTTGTTGACCCTAACGATGTTGTTGACGAATACGGTGCAGATGTTCTCAGACTTTATGTTCTGTTCATGGGTGACTATGAAAAGGCAGCTCCATGGAGCGAGAGCAGTGTTAAGGGCTGTAAGAGATTTGTGGACAGAATTTGGGCTTTGCAGGATAAGGTAGTTGACAGCGACGAGTACAGCGACAAGCTGAGATCGCTCATGCACAAGACTATCAAGAAGGTATCCGATGATATTGAGTCAATGAAGTTCAATACTGCTATTGCCGCAATGATGACGCTTCTTAATGAGATATATAACGTTGGCTCTATCACAAAGAAAGAATTCAGAGATCTTCTTATCATACTCAATCCTTTTGCACCTCATGTTACAGAAGAACTTTATCAGATGATCGGTTGCGAGGGAGTTCTTGACGAGCAGGAGTGGGTAACATATGATGAAGCACTCTGCAAGGACGATACTATCGAGATCGTTTGTCAGATAAACGGCAAGGTAAAATCCAAGCTCACAATACCTACAGACGCAGCTAAGGACGACGTTATCGCACTTGCTAAGGCTGACGAAGCTATCGTTAAGGCAACGGAAGGCAAAAATATAGTCAAGGAAATCTATGTTCCTAACAAGCTTGTAAATCTGGTTGTAAAGTAAGCGAAAATTTCCTCAGAAAAATCAAAAAAAGAGCCAGAAAGCTATTGACTTTTTGGTGGAAATATAGTATAATTAAATTTGTAATTATATCGGTTTTATAAATTCCGCAGATTAAAGACAGAGCGGTCCGAAAGAGTAGGACTGGGGGAACGTAAAGCGTTTCAGTTTGCTTTTGCAGACACCTTCACTATCACCGTTGATTTTCGGAAATTCCGATAGAATTGCCTCTGTCACAGGTGGCAAAGGGAGGGAATAATTTTGGCAGAAATCCGTGTTGGAAAGAACGAAACTTTGGATACAGCACTTAAGCGTTTCAAGAGATCATGTGCAAGAGACGGCGTTATCGCAGAGGTTCGTAAAAGAGAACACTACGAAAAGCCTTCGGTAAAGCGTAAGAAGAAGTCCGAAGCTGCTCGTAAGCGTAAATACTAATATGTAATTAAAGGCGGGCATTTTTATGTCCGCTTTTTATTTTATACTACAGGAGTTTTTTTATGTTCAAACCAACTTATGTTTTTGACAAGGTAGGAGAGATAACCCCCGATTTTCTTGCTAAAAAGCATATCAAGGGGCTGCTCCTCGATCTTGATAATACGCTGACAACACATAACAATCCCATTCCCCCACAGTCGAGTCTTGATTGGCTTGCTAAGATGAAAGCGGCAGGGATAAAGCTTATGATCGTTTCAAACAATCATGCTCCAAGGGTAAAGCCTTTTGCAGAGCAGTTGGAGCTTGACTTTGTACCTGAAGGCAAAAAACCGCTGACCTTTGGATATACCAAAGCTATAGCTAAGCTCGGGCTTAATAAGAAAAATGTTGCGGCTGTGGGTGATCAGATATTCACTGACGTGCTTGGATCAAATCTGAAAGGTATACGCTCCATATTCGTGTTCCCAATAGAGCCTGAAACGAGCCTGCCGTTTAGATTTAAAAGAGCCTGTGAAAAGCCGTTTTTACCAAAGCTCAAATAGCATAAAAAGAAAGGAATGATACTAATGTCGGCAAAATTTGGACCTGCGGGAAACAGCGAGGCTTTTTCCATTAAATATAAAACAACACTTCAAGCCCCGGGATATCTCGAAGCAATGGGGCTTGACCACTATGAATATCAGTGTGGCAGGGGAGTTAAGGTCTCTGATAAAATAGCTTTTGCCTTGAAAGATAAGGCTAAAGAGCATAATATCACGCTTTCGCTCCATGCGCCGTATTTTATTTCGCTTTCAAGCCTTGAAGCTGAAAAGCGTGACAACAGCATAAATTATATTCTGCAATCCTGTGATGCTGCAAGCAGAATGGGTGCTGATAGAATAGTTATCCATTCAGGAAGTTGTGCGAAAATAAGCAGAGAGGACGCTTTGGAACTTGCTAAAGATACTCTCACAAGGGCTAGAAAAACAGCCGTTGAGCAGGGCTTTGAGCATATCGTTTTTTGCCCTGAAACTATGGGTAAGGTAAATCAGCTTGGTAACTTAACAGAAGTGCTGGAGCTTTGCAAGCTTGATGATACGTTCCTGCCGACAATAGATTTCGGACATCTCAACGCAAGGGAGTTCGGCTATATAAAAGGTAAGGCTGAGTATGAGAAAATGCTTGATGAAGTGGAAAATGCTATTGGTCACGACAGGCTTAAAATATTCCACAGCCATTTTTCTAAGATAATGTTTACAAATCCAGGCGGCGAGAAAAAGCACCTGACTTTTGACGATAGTCAAGGCTTTGGACCTGACTATGAGCCGCTTATGGAGATAGTCGCAAAGAAAGGTCTTTCGCCTATATTCGTCTGTGAAAGTGCAGGCACTCAGGACAAAGACGCACTGACAATGAAGAATTATTATTTGTCGGTGAAATAAAGGTAGGAGAGTATTGATATGAAAAAAATACTTGTTATACATGGTCCTAACCTTAATCTTCTGGGTGAGCGTGAGCCCGGAGTTTACGGTACAGATACATTCGAGAGCATAAACAACGAGATAATAGAGCATGCAATGAAATATGAGTTTCACTGCGACGTTTATCAGTCAAATCATGAGGGTGAAATAATCGACAAGCTTCACCTTGCTAGAAAAAATTATGACGGCGTTATACTTAACGCAGGCGCTTATACACACTATAGCTATGCTATCAGAGACGCTATCGCCGCAATAAAGATTCCTGTCGTTGAGGTGCATCTGAGCAATATACACTCCCGTGACGAATTCAGACACACTTCTGTTATCGCACCTGTATGCGTGGGTCAGATAAGCGGGTTCGGAAAGTATTCATACTACATGGCTGTTGACGCTTTGTATTACAAATGGAAAAATGAAAGCGGTGCAGACAATGACTGATCTTGAAAAACTTTGTTCACGAGTAACAGAAGCGGCAGATTGTGCTGTTATCACTGACGATGTGAACAGAAGATATTTCACCACAATGAAATCAAGTGCAGGAACACTAGTGGTTTTTCCTGAAAAAGCGTATTTTATCATAGATTTCAGATATATTGAAAAGGCAAAGAAAACTGTCACAGCTTGCGAGGTCATTTTGCAGGACAAGCTCTATGAGCAGATAAACAGCCTTATTGAAAAGCATGGTGCAAAAACAGTTTCTGTTAATGCCGATACCTGCACACTTTCCGAGCTTATCGCATATCAGCAAAAGCTTAATGCTGAGGTCATCGCAGACACAAAGCTTGCGGAAATAATAAGAGAGATCAGAACAGTTAAATCCCAAGAGCAGATAGACAAGATAATCAAAGCACAGCGTATCGCTGAAAAGGGTTTTGCACATATGCTTGACTTTATCAAGGTCGGCAAAACTGAAAAAGAAATTCAGTTGGAGCTTGACTATTATATGCTTAAAAATGGTGCTGAAGCTCTGTCTTTTGACACTATTGCACTTTCAGGCTCAAATACTTCGCTTCCACATGGTGTACCATCTGACAAAAAAGTTGAGAGCGGTGAGTTCGTGCTTATGGATTTCGGAGCAACTTATGATGGCTGGCACAGCGATATGACTAGAACTGTATGCGTAGGCAAACCTAGTGACAAGATGAAGTCTGTATACGAAACTGTTCTTACTGCACAGCTTTCAGCTCTTGACGCAGTAAAGGCAGGTATGCCAGGAAAAGCACTTGACAAAATAGCAAGGGATATCATAACTAAAGCAGGCTATGGAGATAATTTCGGCCATTCTCTCGGACATGGTGTGGGAGTTGAGATACATGAAAGCCCTTATGCTTCGCCTAGCAGGGAAGATATATTGCCTGAAAATTCGATCGTAACAGTAGAGCCAGGTATTTATCTTGAGGGCAAGTTTGGTGTGAGAATAGAAGATTTTGTTGCTGTTACAGAAAACGGCTGTATCAATATGACAAAAGCCCCTAAAGAGCTTATTTGCTTGTAACTTTTTTTGATTTTTTGGTAAAAAAGTTTTCAAAAGCTATTGCAATAAACAAATAAATATGGTAAAATAAATATAGGGGTATGCGGACATTTTGAACTGTGTACACATTAATTAAGAATGTTTATGGAGGTACTAAATAATGGTAACTGCTGGTGATTTCAGAAACGGCGTGACTTTTGAAGAGGACGGCAACGTAATGCAGATCGTTGAGTTTCAGCACGTTAAACCTGGTAAGGGTGCAGCGTTCGTCAGAGCAAAGGTTAGAAATGTAATTTCAGGTTCTGTTGTTGAAAAGACATACAATCCAACAGCTAAATTCCCAACAGCATATGTTGAGAGAAAGGATATGGAGTATTCTTACAATGACGGTGATCTTTATTATTTCATGGATCCAGAGAGCTATGAGCTTGTTCCAGTAAACAAGGCTGAGCTTTCAGATAACTTTAAGTTCGTAAAGGAAAACATGGTATGTAAGATCCTTTCTTACAAGGGTACAGTATTCGGTGTAGAGCCTCCATACTTTGTTGATCTTGAAGTAACAGAGACAGAGCCTGGTATCAAGGGCGATACAGCTACAAATGCTACAAAGCCTGCAACTGTTGAAACTGGTGCTGAGATCAGAGTTCCTCTGTTCATCAACACAGGCGACAGAATAAGAATCGATACTCGTACATGTGAGTACATGGAAAGAGCATAAGTTTTAGCCTTTACGGTTTTTTAGAAACGGAGGGAATATTATGGAGCTGTCAAAGAAGGTTGCATATTTAAAGGGACTTATGGAAGGTCTTAAAATTGACGATTCCACAAATGAAGGCAAGATCTTGACAATTATGGCTGATATCCTTGATGAGATGTCTGCTACAGTTGAGGATATTGCGGAAGAAGTTGACGAAACAGTTGAGCTTGTAGATACTCTTGACGAGGATCTCGGCGAGATAGAAGATCTAATTTATGGTGATGATGATGACGACGATTGTTGTTGTGACGATGATTGTTGTTGTGATGATGAATATGACGATGATGATGACGCTATGTACGAGTGTGTGTGCCCTAACTGTGGTGACACAATAATGCTTGGCGAGAACATTATCGCTGATGGTTCTATTGAATGTCCAAACTGTGGAGAGAGCCTTGAGTTTGATTTCTCAGAAATTGAGGACGAGGACAACGAGGATTGATCTCATAAAAAGTGTTCAGCAAAATTTAATAATGTGTTTCAGGGGTGGTGAAATTCCACACCGGAGGTGATCGAATAGTATTCGTAAGTCCTCGACCGCAGAAATGCGCTGATTCGGTGAAAATCCGAAACCGACGGTAAAGTCCGGATGGAAGAAACGACAGATCAATAACGCATAAATTGCACCCTGATTTTATTTTCAGGGTGCTTTTGCTTTTGCTGCTGTTTCTCCCGATAATTTTATTATTTGGAGGAATTAAAATGACAAGTGATAACACTATGCCAAGAAATAAAACTTTTACAACAAGAAAAATGGTAACGGTGGCAATGCTCAGCGCCATAGCTACTGTGATATATTACCTTGATTTCCCTGTGCCACTTATGCCAGGATTTATCAAGCTTGATCTTTCAAACGTTATATCCCTGCTGGCAGGTTTCTCAATGGGACCTATTGCAGGCGTGATCGTTTGCCTTATCAAGAACGTTATCCAGTTGATTATAAAGGGACTAGGCACAACAATGGGTATCGGCAACATCTTTGACTTTGTAACAAGCGCAGCTTTTGTGCTGACGGCTTCTGTTATATACCACAAGAAAAAAACCAGAAAGAATGCTATCATAAGCTGTATCATTGGCACTTTGGTTTTCACAGTAATAAGCTTGCCGTTGAATTATTTTATCGTTTATCCTATATACTTTAAAGCATTCGGCGGAGAAGCTGCTATACTCGGTATGTACCAGCAGATAATGGGTAGCGTAAAGAATATTTTCTCTGCACTGTGTATTTTCAATCTGCCTTTTACTTTTGTGAAGGGTATTATTTGTGCATTGGTCACAATTCTTATTTATAAGCCTTTGTCGCCTATTCTTAAAGGCAAAGACTAAAACAAAATTAATGCTGAACACAAAAAAAGCCTTGACAGGCACATTCCTGTCAAGGCTTTGATATTTATGATTTAACTGCTTCAAGAAGATCATTGATCTTGTCTGTCTTTTCCCAAGCTACATCAAGATCCTCACGTCCCATATGACCATAAGCTGCAAGCTGCTTGTACTGTGGCTTTCTAAGGTCAAGGCTCTTGATTATTGCAGCAGGGCGAAGGTCAAATACCTTTTCTACAGCTGCCTCTATCTTTTCATCAGAAACCTTTCCTGTGCCATATGTGTCGACCATGATTGAAACAGGGTGAGCAACACCGATAGCGTACGCAAGCTCAACCTCGCACTTCTTGGCAAGACCTGCTGCAACGATATTCTTTGCAACGTATCTTGCAGCATATGTTGCGCTTCTGTCAACCTTTGTCGGATCTTTTCCAGAAAAAGCACCACCACCATGACGAGCATATCCACCGTATGTGTCAACGATTATCTTTCTTCCTGTCAGACCGCTGTCGCCCTGAGGACCGCCGACTACAAATCTTCCTGTTGGGTTTACAAAATAAGTAGTGTTCTCATCAAGAAGTTCAGCAGGGATAACTGTCTTTATAACGTTCTCGATAATATCTTCTCTTATCTGCTCCAGTGTTACAGCGTCATCATGCTGTGAAGAAACTACAACAGCGTCAACTCTTGTTGGCTTGCCATCATCATATTCAACTGTTACCTGAGTTTTTCCGTCCGGTCTGAGATATGGCAAAGTGCCGTTCTTTCTAACTTCTGTAAGTTTAAGAGCAAGCTTGTGAGCAAGTGATATAGGCATTGGCATAAGTTCAGGTGTTTCGTCGCAAGCAAAACCGAACATGATACCCTGATCACCTGCACCTGTATCGAATGCGTTTTCAGCTCTGCCTTCGAGAGCGTTGTCAACACCCATTGCAATATCAGGCGACTGCTTGTCTATAGTTGTGAGAACTGAACAGGTGTGTCCGTCAAAACCATACTTGGCTCTGTCATAGCCTATACCGACAACTGTATCTCTAACGATCTGTGGTATGTCGATTATAGCCTTTGTTGTTATCTCGCCCATGCACATTACTACACCTGTTGTAGTGACCGTTTCGCAGGCAACTCTTGACATAGGATCCTGCTCCAGCAGAGCGTCAAGTATAGCGTCAGAGATCTGATCGCATATTTTGTCAGGATGTCCCTCAGTAACCGACTCAGATGTAAATAAATACTTTGACATAAAAATACCTCTTTTCTGAATATTTGTTAATCTAAAAACAGCCACAAAAAAAGCGCTTCATTCCGAAACGCTTGAAATTACTCAATTTCCTCATCTTTCGGAAATAACCGCAGGATTTAGCACCTTAACTAACGCTAGGTTGCTGGGCTTCACAGGACCTGTTTCCTCCACCACTCTTGATAAGGCTATTTAATTTTAACAAAATATATTATACACCATATATCGACTATTGTCAACTGTTTTACACATAATTATAGATTATTTTAATGTTTCGTAATAAATCAGCAAATGCTAATAAAAGCATTGACTTACTAGGACAAGTTCGTTATAATATAAAAAGAGGTGAGTTTTTTTGAAAAATGACAATTCAAATATAAAAACATTGTTTCTGACCTTTCTTAAGATAGGCGTTTTTACCTTTGGTGGAGGATATGCAATGATAGCCTTGCTTGAAACAGAATTTTGTGTGCGCAAAAAATGGCTTGATAAAAAAGAATTTCTCGATATGACAGCTATATCAGAGTCCACCCCCGGACCAACTGCTGTAAACAGTGCTACATATATCGGCTACAAAATAGGCGGTGTGCTGGGTGCTATTGCGGCAACTGTCGGTGTGTGCATACCGTCGTTTTTTATAATCTACATAATATCACTTTTCTTTGACAAATTTCTGTCTCTAAAAGTAGTCTATGCCGCATTCCGTGGCATTCAGGTGGGCGTAATATATCTCATACTTACTGCAGGACTAAGAATGTTGAAAGCACTTGATAACACATTGCTTGACAAAATTATAATGCTTGGAGTTTTCATAATGATGATACTTTTCACACTTTTTTCTGTGAAGTTTTCATCAGTATTTTATATTATCATAAGTGGTGCCGTGGGCATTGCCGTGTATCTGATTAAAACCCTCAGAAAGGGAAGTGCCGAAAAATGATATACCTCAAGCTTTTTCTCACTTTTCTTGAAATAGGCGCAGTGTCATTCGGCGGAGGATATGGAATGATATCCATTATCAGTGAGAAAGTTCTTACCTTTGGCTGGCTCAGTGAGGACGAATTTGTGAACTTTATTGCCGTATCTGAGTCCACCCCTGGACCACTTGCAGTGAACATGGCGACCTTTGTAGGATCATCGCAGGCTGGCTTCATAGGCGGATTGATAGCCACTCTTGGCGTTGTGCTGCCATCGTTCGTGATAATATTCATCATAGCTTCGATCATGAAAGATTTGCTGAAATACTCAGGGGTAAAAGCAATGCTTTCAGGCATTCGTCCTTGCGTTGTTGCGATGATACTCGCCACTGGCATTACAATGGCTTTATCTTCACTGCTAAATATCACCACCATAAATTCAAAGCCTGCTTTTGACTATAAAGCGTTGATAATATTCCTGCTCATAGCCTTGGCAGATGTGCTTCTTTTGAAACTGAAGAAATTCAAGCTCTCACCGATCACAATTATCGTAAGCTCCGCCTTTCTCGGCATAATATTCTATTAAAAAAAGCTGTAACACCGCAAAGTGCTACAGCTTTTAATTTTTGTGATATGAAAATTAACCCAGAAGCTTTTTAAGTCTCTCGTCAACAGCCTTAAGGAAGTCCACTGTATTTACTTTCTTCTTATTTTCAAGTGTAGAAAGCAGATAAAGGTCGCCTGTCATAACTCCGTCTTCGATAGTTTCAATAGTTGCCTTTTCAAGACAATCAGCAAAGTTCATAAGTTCAGGCAGGTTATCAAGTTCGCCTCTTTTTCTCAGAGCGCCTGTCCATGCGAACAGTGTGGCAACTGAGTTTGTAGAAGTTTCTTCGCCCTTGAGGTGCTTGTAATAGTGTCTCTGAACAGTACCGTGAGCAGCCTCATATTCATAGATTCCGTCAGGTGAAACAAGAACAGAAGTCATCATAGCCAGTGAGCCATAAGCAGTAGCCACCATGTCAGACATTACGTCACCGTCATAGTTCTTGCAGGCCCATATATAACCGCCGTTTGAACGGATAACTCTCGCAACAGCGTCGTCGATAAGAGTATAGAAATACTCGATACCAGCCGCCTCAAACTTAGCCTTGTACTCGTTATCGTATATCTCCTGGAAAATATCCTTGAATGTGTGGTCATACTTCTTTGAAATAGTATCCTTTGTAGCAAACCAAACATCCTTCTTCTTATCAAGTGCAAAGTTAAAGCAAGCTCTTGCGAATGAAGCGATAGAAGTTGACTTGTTGTGCTGACCCTGAATGATTCCGTCGCACTCAAAGTTGTAAATTGTTTCTCTAGTTTCCTTGCCGTCCTTGTCAGTGCAAACAAGCTCTGCCTTTGAGCCAGCAGGACATTTCATTTCAACATTCTTGTAAACATCGCCGTATGCGTGACGAGCGATAGTGATAGGCTTTGTCCATGTAGGAATGTATGGAGTGATACCCTTAACAAGAATAGGAGTTCTGAAAACAGTTCCGTCAAGAATAGCCCTGATAGTGCCGTTAGGGGATTTCCACATTTCCTTGAGGTTGTATTCAGGCATTCTCGCAGCGTTAGGTGTGATAGTTGCGCACTTAACAGCAACGCCGTATTTCTTTGTAGCGTTTGCAGAGTCAACAGTTACCTGATCGTCGGTCTCATTTCTATGAACAAGACCAAGATCATAGTATTCTGTTTTAAGGTCAATATATGGAGTAAGAAGAATATCCTTTATATCCTGCCAGATAATTCTGGTCATTTCGTCGCCGTCCATTTCAACGAGCGGTGTTATCATCTGAATTTTTGCCATTGGTAAGACCTCCTATAAAGTAATAATGGAATATCCGTTGTTTTTAGCTATCGCAGATATTTTTTTGTAAACGTCAAGATTTGAAATAATAAGCTCATAGCTGTCGCTGTCATTATCCGTAATAAATGCGGCAATATCGGCAATAAAAGAATAGTCTTTCATTGCCGGAGTGCTGTCCTTTTGTGCCGAAAAGTTTCGAGAAAATCCCCTTAGGGACCTCCATATCAGACTTTATTATTTTGAGAGCTGTTCTCTTGTGTAGTCAAGCAGACCACCTGCAAGGATAATATCCTTTGTTCTGCCTGTAAGCTCGCAGAGAACTGGTATCTCAACACCTGTTGTCTTATTCACAACAGTAAGCTTAGACATATCAGCCTCAACATCTGCACGAACGTCAGCAAGAACGATCTCATCGCCCTGATTTATCTTGTCATAGTCAGCTTCATTTACAAAGGTGAGCGGAAGGATACCTGCGTTGATAAGATTAGCTCTGTGTATTCTTGCAAAGCTCTTAACAAGAACAGCCTTTATGCCAAGATAGAGAGGAGCAAGTGCTGCGTGTTCTCTTGATGAACCCTGACCATAGTTTGAGCCGCCAACGATTATTGACTTGCCCATGTTCTTTGCACGTCTTGGGAAGTCCTCATCACATACTGTAAAGCAGTGCTGTGAAATAGCAGGGATATTTGAACGCAATGGAAGTATCTTTGCGCCTGCCGGCATGATATGGTCTGTTGTGATATTGTCGCCCACCTTAAGTGATACCTGACAATCAATGCTGTCATCAAGCGGTGAAGTCTGTGGGAAAGGCTTGATATTTGGTCCTCTAAGAACCTCAACGCTGTCCATATCAGCCTCGTCAGCTGGCGGAACAACCATATTGTCGTTTATCTTGAAATGTTCAGGAAGCTTGAACTCAGGCATATCTCCAAGTGTTCTTGGGTCAGTGAGGTAGCCTGTGAGAGCTGAAACAGCAGCCATTTCAGGTGATACCAGATAGATCTGACCATCCTTTGTGCCTGAACGGCCCTCGAAGTTTCTGTTGAATGTTCTAAGTGAAACACCCTTTGAGTTAGGTGACTGACCCATACCGATACATGGGCCGCAAGCGGATTCAAGTATTCTTGCGCCTGCTGCTATCATATCAGCAAGTGCGCCGTTCTCAGCGATCATGTTAAGTACCTGCTTTGAGCCTGGAGCGATCGCAAGTGAAACGCTAGGGTCAACTGTCTTGCCCTTAAGAATGTGAGCTACTTTCATCATGTCAACATAAGAAGAGTTTGTGCATGAGCCGATACAAACCTGATCTATCTTAAGCTTTCCGATCTCATTTACGCTCTTAACGTTGTCAGGAGAATGAGGACAGGCTGCCAGTGGTACGAGCTGTGAAAGATCAATATCTATCTGTTCGTCATAAACAGCGTCATCATCAGCCTTTAGCTCGCTCCATACGTCAGCTCTGTCCTGAGCCTTCAGAAATGCAAGTGTTGTTTCGTCAGAAGGGAAGATAGATGTAGTTGCACCAAGCTCAGCACCCATATTTGTTATAGTTGCTCTCTCAGGGACTGTAAGTGTCTTTACGCCCTCGCCGCAGTATTCTATAACTTTGCCTACGCCGCCCTTTACAGACATTCTTCTGAGAACTTCAAGGATAACGTCCTTAGCTGATACCCATGGAGAAAGTTTGCCTGTGAGATTTACCTTTACTATCTTAGGATATGTGATGTAATAAGCACCACCACCCATTGCAACTGCAACATCAAGTCCACCTGCACCTATAGCGATCATTCCGATACCACCGCCTGTTGGAGTGTGGCTGTCAGAACCTATAAGGGTCTTACCTGGTATACCGAAACGCTCAAGATGTACCTGATGACAGATACCGTTTCCGGGACGTGAAAAATAAATGCCGTGCTTCTTGCAGACAGAACCGATAAATCTGTGGTCGTCGGCATTCTCAAAGCCTGACTGAAGCGTGTTGTGATCGATATAAGCTACAGACTTTTCCGTTCTGACACGAGGAACGCCCATTGCCTCATATTCAAGATAAGCCATTGTACCTGTTGCGTCCTGAGTAAGCGTCTGGTCGATACGGATACCGATCTCCTGACCCTTAACAAATTCGCCGTCAACAAGATGTGCTTTAAGTATTTTTTCTGTTAAAGTAAGTCCCATTGTAACAACAATCCTTTCAAAAATAACTGATATTAATATTTTATAACAAATTGCGATTTTTGTCAAGGTAAATATAAACATTTGCTTGATTTTATAGCGTTTAAATGCATATTTTTGCATGGTATACGTCAATTTACTGTATAAATTTTCATTTCTTACGATATCCTTACTTGACACGGCAAAGCGTATATTATATAATAGTTGTGTTATCAGAGAAAACAAGGCGGTGAAAAGCATGAAAGCAAAAACTGTTTTGATATTATTATCGGCGGTGATGCTATGTCTGACAGGCTGTACAGAGTCACAAAAGCCCACAACAGTTGTGGATAATTCCTCTGCCGTGACTATATCATCAAGTGCTGACAGCGAAAGCGACAATGGTAAATACTATGACAGCACGCCTATATCTCAGGCTTATCTATCGGGCAATACAGCAAATCTTGATGATAAACAGCTTGAAATATACAACAAAGCCGTTTCAGCCATTGAAAAACTTATTACCCTTGACATGAACGATTACGAAAAAGAGCTTGCGGTACATGATTATATAGTCGGCTGTGCAAGCTATGACGAAGCACATCTCAATGCGCTTGGTATTGGCCTGCCAAACTCTGATAATCCATATGGCTGTCTTATAAACGGAAAAGCAATATGCTCAGGTTATTCCACAACGTTTCAGCTTTTTATGGATATGCTGGAAATACCCTGCAAGACCATATACGCCACAGATTTTGAGGGTGACGATCATTCATGGAACATAGTTCAAATAGGAGAAAGCTGGTATTATGTTGACGTCTGCTGGGACGATCCTATCCCTGACTTTACTGATAGACCAGTAAGGCACAAGTATTTTAACGTCTCAAAAGAATACATGAAAACAAAACACGTCTGGGACGATACAGAGCTTCCTGATACAGATAGTATAAAGTTCAGCTATATTACGCAGACAGTTACGCATATAAACTCAGTAAATGAGATAGAGAGCCTTATGGAAAAGGCTTTGGATAATATGCAGGACAGCGTGGCGGTAACGTCAGATATGAGCGATTTCCAATTCAGTGAAACTGACCAGATAGACACGAACTTCAATGAGAGAAACATCAAAGGGCTTAGCAAAGTTTTTGACAGCTTCTGCGAAAAGCATACAGATCATCAAGTATACTGTCAACGCGTCCAAAACGGAAATGATATAGTTTTGGTGATATACATGAGAAAATTCAGATAGGAGAGAGCAATGAAATTCAGACCTTGCATAGATATCCATAATGGTAATGTAAAACAGATAGTGGGCGGAAGCCTTTCTGACAAAAACAATTATGCTGTGGATAACTTCGTTTCAGAATATGACGGAGCTTATTATGGCAAGCTTTATAAGTCATACGGACTGACGGGGGGACATATTATTATACTGAACCCTGTCGGCAGCGAATTTTACAACGCAGACATCGAACAAGCCTACAGTGCATTATCCGCATTTGAGGGCGGATTGCAGATAGGCGGCGGAATAAATGACCAAAATGCAGCCCATTTTCTTGACAAGGGTGCAAGTCACGTTATCGTAACAAGTTTTGTTTTCAAAAACGGTGTTGTTAATTTCGATAATCTGAACAGACTGGTGAAGTCCGTTGGCAAAAACAGACTTGTTCTTGACCTTTCCTGCCGCAAAAGGGACGGGAAGTATTATGTGGTGACAGACCGCTGGCAGAAGTTCACTGACATCGAAATGAACAGTCAGACACTTGAAATGTTCTCAGAATACTGCGATGAGTTTCTTATCCATGCTGTTGACACCGAGGGCAAAGCTAAGGGCATTGAGCCGCAGATAGCAAAGATAATGGGAGAATACTGCACCATTCCATCGACCTATGCCGGAGGAATTTCATCATTTGACGACCTCGATACGCTAAAAGAACTCGGTAGGGGAAAGATAGACTTCACCATAGGCTCAGCACTGGATATATTCGGTGGAAATATGAGCTTTGAAAAAGTCGCGGGCTATGGCAAATAGTCATGCCTTATGCAATAAACACAATATTCAAGGCAGTTTTGCATATATTTTGGCACAAAAAGATTTGCAATTTTAGCGGAAATATGTTATAATATTATGATACTAATTCAGAAAGGACGAATTTTTATGTCTAAGATCCGAGTTGCCGTTATTTTCGGCGGAAAATCAAACGAGCACGACGTATCTGTTGTTTCTGCAACTCACGTTATAAAGAGTATACCAAAGGACAAATATGATGTTATTTGTATCGGAATAACAAAAAAAGGTCACTGGATGAAATATATAGGAGATGTTGACGATATTGCATCAAACAAATGGGAACAGCACCCTGATAATGTTCCATGCGTTCTCAGCCCTGACCCTCTTCACAAGGGCTTTATCGCTCTTGGCGAAAACGGCGAATATCAGAATGTAAAAGTTGACGTTATTTTCCCAGTCCTTCACGGAAAGAATGGTGAAGACGGCACTATTCAGGGGCTTTTTCAGCTTGCTGAGATACCATTTGTAGGCTGTGACTGCATATCCTCTGCAAACTGCATGGATAAGGGACTTACACACACTGTTCTTGACGCAAACGGCATAAAGACAGCAAAGTGGGTAGGCATTATAACCTCAGAGCTTTCACATCTTGATGAGAAGTGTGACGAAATGGAAAGCAAGCTTGGCTATCCAATGTTTGTCAAGCCTGCAAACTGCGGTTCTTCTGTGGGCGTTTCAAAAGCTAAAAACAGAGATGAACTTAAAGCTGCTATTAAGCTTGCATTTGCTCATGACAGCAAGGTCATTGTAGAAGAAACTATAGTTGGCATGGAGTGCGAGTGTGCGGTAATGGGCAATGACGAGCCTTTTGCTTCAACTGTCGGTGAAGTATGCTCCGCAAATGACGAGTTTTACGATTTTGACGCAAAATATAATGACGCCGCTTCCAAAACGCTTATCCCTGCAAGAATGAGCGAGGAGAGCATTGAAGAAATAAGAAAGACGGCTGTCAAGGCATACAGAGCAATGGGCTGCAGCGGACTTTCAAGAGTAGATTTCTTCCTTATGAAAGACGGCACTGTTATTCTTAACGAGATAAATACTCTCCCAGGCCACACGCCTATAAGTATGTATCCACAGCTTATGCAGTACGAGGGAATGACCCCTGCACAGCAGGAAGATAAGCTTATCAAGCTGGCGCTTGATAAGGCGGAGGTTGATTATGAATAACGCCGCCATTGGAGTTTTCGACTCAGGAGTTGGCGGGCTTACCTGTGTGAAAGAGCTTATAAAGCTTCTGCCAAATGAAAATATCGTTTATCTTGGCGACACGGCAAGAGTGCCATACGGCTCAAAAAGCAGAGAGACTATAATGAGCTATGCCAGACAGGATATAGCGTTTCTTAAACAGCATAACGTTAAAATGATACTCGTTGCTTGCGGTACAGTTTCTTCTGTATTGCCTGCAATGGATATAAAGTCAGATATCTCCATAAGCGGAGTTGTTGAGCCTGCTGTAAAGGCTGCCTGCTCTGCTACAAAGAATAACAGGATAGGCGTTATAGCCACAAGTGCGACCATAAAGAGCGGCATTTACGGCAAAGCTATAAGAAGCATTAACCCTAACATCAAGGTGGTCGGCAAGGCTTGTCCTATGTTCGTGCCACTGGTAGAGAATGGCTATACTGCCCCTGATTGCGTGCCTGCAAGGTATATCGCACAGGAGTATCTTGAAATAATGAAAAAAGAAGACGTTGATACTCTTATTCTCGGCTGTACTCACTATCCACACCTCACTGAACTAATTTCAGATATAATGGGCGAGGGCGTAACACTTGTTTCATCAGGTGCAGAGCTTGCGAAATATGCACTCAACTCCCTTTCATACAGCGATGATACGGCTGAAAGAGAAGAGCGTGAGAGCCTTGAGCTTTACTGTACCGACAGCGTTGAGCTGTTTTCTGAGAATGTTGAACGTTTTCTCGGAAACAATATCAATGCACAAATATCAAAATGCAGCCTAAAGCTGTAAACTGGAGGATTTTATTTGACCAGCAAGGAAGTATCAATAAAACTTGTTAGCCGTCAAAGCGACGGTAATACCAAAGAAGAAACAGAGCTTATCTCAGCAGGACTTTATGAAGCAACCGAAAAGGGATATCGCATATCGTATGAGGAGTCTGAGGCAACAGGATTTGAAGGAAGCGTTACAACGCTAGAAACCGAAGGATGCCGCAAGGTGACTATGAACAGAACCGGAACGGTTGAAGCGAATCTTGTTGTTGATATAGGCGAAAAGCAGCATTGCGTTTATGGCACTCCATACGGTGATTTTATGATAGGCATAACCGCTAAAACCATAAGATCAGATCTTGACGAAAACGGTGGAATGCTTTTCTTTCACTATGTTTTAGATGTCAATTCAAGCTATATCGGTGATTTTGAGATAGCTATAGAAGTAAAAGCGGCAAATGTTGTCGCATAATTATATTTGGAAGGACGGAAAAATAATATGACTAATCTCATAAGCGACGCATTTATCCAGGCTAAGGAGCTTGTAATGAAGGCTATGGGCGAGCTTGTTGCAGACGGAACTTTTCCAGCAGAGCCTGTTCCTGCATTTAATACGGAGATACCTGCCGACTCAAAAAACGGTGACGTTTCCACTAATGCCGCAATGGTATGTGCAAGACCTTTCAGAAACAATCCAAGAAAAATAGCAGAAGCTATCGTATCAAAGATAGACCTTAACGGCTCATACTTTGCAAGATGTGAAGTGGCAGGTCCGGGGTTCATCAACTTTTTCTATTCTCCTGAATGGTATGCAACTGTAGTTGCCACTGTTTTGGAGCAGAAAGAGAAATACGGTGAAACTGACCTTGGCGCTGGGAAGAGCGTTCTTGTGGAATTTGTTTCTGCAAATCCAACAGGTCCTATGCACATAGGCAATGCAAGAGGCGGAGCTATAGGCGATTGTCTTGCGTCTGTTCTTGAAAAGGCAGGCTATGAAGTAGTAAGAGAGTTCTATATCAATGACGCAGGCAATCAGATAGAGAAGTTCAAGACTTCACTCGAAGTTAGATATCTTCAGATATACAAGCCTGAAACTGAGCTTCCGGAGGACGCTTATCAGGGTCAGGACATAATCGACCATGCAAACGCATTCAATGAGATATACGGCGACAAGTATGTGAACGCTGACAGCGAGGAACGCCGTCAGGCACTTTGCGATTTTGCTCTGCCAAAGAATATTCAGAAACTTCACGACGACCTTGGCAAATATAGAATACAGTATGACAAGTGGTTCAACGAAAGCACACTTCATAAGGACGGCTCAGTTCAGCGAGTTATCGAACAGCTCAAAGCAAGCGGTCATACCTATGAAAAAGACGGTGCCCTTTGGTTTAAAACAACAGAGTTCGGTGACGAAAAGGATAGAGTTCTCGTTCGTGAAAACGGTGTGCCAACATATCTTGTGCCTGATATCGCATATCACTACAACAAGCTTGCAGTAAGAAAGTTTGATAAGGCTGTAGATATTTTCGGTGCGGACCACCACGGATATATAGCTCGTATCAAAGCTTCTATGACTGCACTTGGCGTTGACGCTGACAGACTTGACATTGTTATCATGCAAATGGTAAACCTTGTCCGTAACGGTGAAAAGTATAAGCTTTCCAAGCGTTCAGGCAAAGCTATCACTCTGTCAACTCTTCTTGACGAAATACCGATAGACGCAGCAAGATTTTTCTTCAATCTCCGTGAGCCAAATTCTCATTTTGATTTTGACCTTGACCTTGCTGTATCTCAGACAAGCCAGAATCCAGTTTACTATGTACAGTATGCACACGCAAGAATTTGTTCTGTCCTTAAAAAGATGAACGAAGAGGGCATTGAAGTTAAGAGCCTCGACAAGGCGGCTCTTAGCGTCCTCACAGCGCCTGAGGAGCAGGAGATGATAAAACACCTTGCTACTCTGCCGAACGTTATAAACGAGGCTGCAAAGGCTTATGACCCAGCTAAGGTAACAAAGTATGTTATAGACCTTGCTACAATGTATCACAAGTTCTATAACAACTGCCGTATCATGGGAGAAGACGAGAGCGTTATGCAGGCAAGACTTTCACTTTCACTTGCAGTTAAGCAGGTAATAAAGAATATTCTTGATATGCTCAAGATAACTTGTCCAGAGTCTATGTAATAAAATATCAGACCCGACCGTGGAAAACTCTACGATCGGGTCGTTTGTTATTTCTGGGTATTTCTTATGTAGTGGAATAGATATTGCTGTGCAATGCCCTCAACACCCTTCACACAAGAGGGAAGTCCGTTCGGATACCACTGTGCAAGCACTCGCTTCACCCACACGTCTTTTGGGAAAGCGTCCGTTTTGTAAAAGCCGAAAAGCAGTGTACAATCAGCAACTTTCGGACCAACACCCTTGATCTTCATAAGCTCGTTTCGTGCATCGTCAAGGGGCATTTCTTTTATCTTTTGGTAGTCTATCTCACCGCTCAAAACCTTTTCAATGGCGTCAACAAGATATTTTGCTCTGAACCCTGAACGCAGATACGCAAGGCTGTCTATAGTTTCATCTGCCATATCTTCGGCAGAAGGGTAGCCGCTATAATGCTCACACAAACGTCCTATAATGCCCTTTATCCTTGGGATATTGTTGTTTTGACTTATTATAAAGGAAGATAACGCCTCCCAACTGTCCTGCCTGAGTATTCTTATGCCGCCTGCAAATGAACAGGCTTTTGACAGAGTTTCGTTCTCAGAGAAGCGGCGTTTAAGCTCCCCGTAATCAGTATTCAGGTCAAAATAATCGATCCAAATGTTTTCAAAGTTCTGCACAGTAGTGTCATGAAGCCTAAACACGCCATTTTCGGGTTCCTCACTTATGGTAAGTTTGTTGTTAAGGAAAGCTCCGCTGTAAGTTTTTTTATCTATCTTCTCCCAGCGAAAAGCCTGTCCGCAATCAAGTGTGTCATCTAGTCCAAAATCAGGCTGTTTCAGCAAAATGTCACTGCCACTTTGTGTATAATCCATAAAATTCAGCTCCTATTTATCATAAAATCATCGAATCTACTTGCAAAATTCTACAAAAAATATTATACTATAAATATTAGTATTTTTCAAGCGGATAAAATAAACATATCTAAGAAAGGATAGATCATATGAGAGAAAGCATTCTGACAATACCTGTCACAGATATATTTGAGCCGAAATGCGGCTGTCCAATATGCCGCCTGCGTGATACGTTGGAGCAGAGAACTGTTGAGTACATAATGGGAGCGGCTATGATGGAGCCAGACGTGCGTATGGAGACCAATAAGCTCGGTTTCTGCAAAACACATTTTGAACAGATGAGAGCCTGCAAAAATAGACTGTCACTTGCGCTTATGCTTCAATCACATTTGCAGGATATGCAAAAGCATATTTTCACACGAAAGAAAATGTTTGAAGGCAAGACAGCAAAGCAAAAGAAAGTCAGCGCAGTAAATAACGAATGTTTTGTGTGCAGCAAGGTGGACTGGGGAATGTCAAGGATACTCGTTACGCTGTTTGAGATGTATGTTCAACAGCGTGATTTCAGAGATCTTTTTGCTCAGCAGGAAATGCTTTGTCTGCCGCACTATGACCTTTTAGTGTCTATGTGTACAGAAAATATGGATAAGAAATATCAGAAGCAGTTTATTGACGCTTGCGGCGAGCTGACAAGCAAATATCTTGACACTCTTGAAGCGGACGTATCACACTACTGCAAGATGTATGACTACCGTAACACAGGAGCAAATGCCGATTGGGGAAACTCAAAAGACTCCATAGAGCGTGCTATAAAATTTCTTACCACAAGATAAGAAATTTTCGTTACTTTTCGTTGCAATGGTTACAGCTTAGATTTTATACATAAGATTGTAAAAGTACAATTATATGTACAGAAGATCAGCTTATATCATTTAATAGGTCATTGTTCTTTGATCGGGTCATTTTTTTGTACTTTGGATTTGGCATTGTAAATTTATTCTCAAACAAATTCAAAAATTATGTAAAGTGCGGTCATTCCACTGCTAACAAATAACCTTCAACAGACAAGTTTGTATGTTAATATATTCGTAACATTCTCGTGTGTATTTGTTCCCAAAAGTTAGCGTTTTTTCGCTTAAATGGTCGATTTTCGTTATAATATGAAGTTTTCAACAGCCTGCAAATACCGATAAAACCATGAGTTTTCAACGTTTTCAACATGGTTTTCAACAGAAAATGCCCCTACGAATGTTGAAAACTTTTCATATTCAACATTTTTGCGTTGAAATGTTGAATATTGCACTTTTTTAATGCCAACAATCAGTAATATAATCAAGTAATTGGTATTCAGAGGAGTTGACTGTCATGCTCAAAGGAATTAATAAACAAATCATCGAAATAAAGTGTACAGAAAATGAATGTTTTGATAAGATTCTATTATTTGTAAGCGCAAATAAAAATCATCTACACCCTGATATTTTAAGAAAAAATGCTGTTGATATCGCAAGTGCGATAACGGGGGACAAAATGTTTTCGACAAACAGAAAATTCAACTTTGCGGCAGTGATATCAACTATAATTGGTGTGGCAATGCTTGTTCTGCTGCTTATCGCATTGTGTATGTGATAAGCATAAATATCATTGATAAAATTTGTGTAAATCGTCGAAAGTCTATATAAAAAGCCTGTTTACTATTGGCATTATGTTTTTTTTGTGGTATAATTACAAGTAGTATATTTTTTTGAAAAGGAAAATTCAATGAGTAATTATCAAGATAAAAATAATAATTTAGACGAAGAAAATGAACTGCAGCTTATAATTGGCAGAAACCCTGTTATTGAGGCTTTAAAAGCAAATAAGCTGATCGACACTATCTATATTAACCCTGAGGCTAAAGGCTCTATAACACTTATTTGTAGACTTGCAAAGGAAAAAGGCATAAATGTCAAGCGTGTTACCGAAACAAAACTCAACAATATGAGCAGGGGAGCTTCACATCAGGGTGTTATTGCTATGGGTGCGTGTGCGGAGTATGTGTCTCCGGAGGATATTCTCAGCATCGCAAATGAAAAGGGAGAGGATCCTTTCATTATCATTTGCGATGAGATAGAAGATCCGCACAATCTTGGTGCAATAATCAGAACGGCTGAGGCGGCAGGTGCTCACGGCGTTATCATTCCAAAGAGAAGAAGTGCATCATTGAATGCAACTGTTTTCAAAACGTCCGCAGGTGCAGCAAGCTGGTTGCCTGTTGCAAGAGTTTCAAATCTTGCAGCAACTATTGATATGCTTAAAGAAAACGGTGTGTGGATATACGGAACTGACGGCGAGGGTCAGAGCTATACTGAAGTTAAGCTAACTGGTCCTATAGGGCTGATAGTCGGCTCTGAGGGCTTTGGCATGGGACGTTTAATAAAAGATAAATGTGACTTTTTGCTTAGTTTGCCTATGGCAGGCAAAGTCAATTCTTTGAATGCTTCCGTTGCGGCGGGCATTTTTATGTATGAAGCCGTAAGACAGAGAAATCTATAAGGAACAGGGAGGTTAAAGCTTTGGCTGATAAATTCTCAATAGACGATATAATTTCAGAATACAGCGAAAAAGTTGAAAACGATTTAAAGACTGACGAGTCACAGGAAAACGATGAAATTTTAAATGAAGATACTAATATTGATGAGAGTATTGAAAAAGATAATGATACCAGCGATATAGATAGTGACGTCTATGATCCAATAAAAGCAACAGATTTTGATGATGAATTGGCATCAGATCATACGAACGAAAAAAAACGTAACGAGGAAAATGCTGCACTTATAAATAATCTCACCAAACATAAAAAAGGCAAGGCTGCAAAGCAGAGCATTCCGCCTGTGAACAGGGCAAGCCTTAAAGATATCAAAATGGGACTGACGGGAAAAATAATCCCGAAAACAGAGGAGTTTGACAAGGCACTTATCCCTGATGACGCCACCTATGAGGAAAAATCCTCTATATTGTCACAGCACAGAAAGAAGAAAGTTGACAGCTTTGTTCTTAAAACTGACGAGCAGGAAAGCGAGCCTGACAGTGATGATACAAACGATAAAGACAAGGCAGGGCAAACGGAGTTTAAGAAGTTTGATGACGCCGAAAAGGTCTTTGGCTCTATCCGTCATGTGAAGAGCAATCTTGTTCTAAGGCTTTGTGTACTTCTGTTTACGGGCATTTTCAGCACATTCATCACGGTTGCAAATGACTTGGAACTGCCTCTTATAAAGACATTTGACAGAACGATAACTCCTGCGGCATATCTGTTTGCAAACACTATTTTGGGTCTTATTTCTATAGCAGTGTGCTATAACGTGCTTCTTGCAGGAATGAAAAGCCTATTTAAAAAAGAGGCAGATAATGATACAATAGCAGCGATAGGTATTTTTATTACAGTCATTGCAGGAATAATAAATCTATTTGACCCTGAGTCCATTCGTGACAGTGTTTACCATGTTTACATATCCGTTGCAATCGTGGGTCTGATATTCAATACTCTTGGAAAACTTATGGTGGTAAAACGTACTGAGCGTAATTTTAGGTACGTTGCAGGAGATTTTGAGAGATATGCAGTTACATCCGTTGAAGATGAGGAAATAGCAGAAAACTTCACAAGAGGCGCTGTTGCAGAGCCAAAGATAGCAGCTATGCGCAAAACCGAGTTTGTGGACGATTTTATGAAGAACAGCTACACTTCTGATATCTCAGATGAGTATTCAAAGAAAATAAGTCCTTATATCCTCATTGCAGGCGTTGTTATAGCACTTTTGTCACTTATATTTGATAAGGGTGCGTCAAACATGAAAGAACGTTTGTTCATAGCACTTGCGGCTTTCTCAGGCACTGTTACCATGTGTTCTTCGTTTGCGGTAATGCTTATAGTAAATGTACCTCTGGCAAGAGCTACAAAGAAGTATTTGCAGTATTCAGCGGTAATGCTGGGATATTCTTCTGTTGATGAATTTGCTGACACAAATTCACTTCTTGTTGACGCTGAACAGCTTTTCCCTAAAGGAAGTATTGAGCTTGCAAACCTTAAACTACTCTCAGCTATTTCTATTGAAGACTGCATTTTAATGGCGGCAAGCCTTAGCTGTCAATCGGGAAGTGTTCTTAAGTCTACATTCTACAAAATGCTCAGAGGCAAGACTGAGTTGCTTTATCCTGTTGAAAGCTACATTTATGAGGACGGTC
>ERZ791635.185-NODE-185-length-41777-cov-3.70267_pt1 | contig 41777 bp, 31 predicted proteins | sample MGYA00510056_ERZ791635 | MGnify/ENA primary metagenome ERZ791635 (study PRJEB30046, sample SAMN00715187) | human gut metagenome | study: EMG produced TPA metagenomics assembly of the A metagenome-wide association study of gut microbiota in type 2...
CACAGCCCATGATGAACGTTGGTCAAAACTGATGGACAAATCAATATTTAAGTTGGGATAATACGTTTTATTAAGCTTGGCCAAATCGTTGTCGGCTACCGTGTATGGAATCTTGCCTTGCGCTACTTGTGTGATCAGGTCTTCGGTAGTGATACTGTCATTGGTTACCTCATGGATTTGAATGCCGCCTCCCAATTCGTCGTTCAGGTTGACAAGACGGTCGTAATACTTTCCGGGCTTTACATAGATATCTTTCCCAATCAGCTCCGTTACATCTTTCAAGGGTTTCTGTTTTCCTTTTCCCTGTTGCACAATAACCTGATGGGTGATGATATCCTCACCGCAATAGATAAGGCTGTCTTTCCATTCCTTTGTTACGGGCAGATTGTAGGCAATCATGTCTCCTTCGCCTGCCAGTTATCTCCGGATCAGTTCGTCGACACTGTTAGCTACTTCGATCCTAAGTTTTAATCCCAGACTTTTGGCGAACTGATCGCTAAGTTCGTATTGAAATCCCATTTCCTGTCCCCGATAAATGAAGTAGGAAGTAGAACTGTATAGTGTCAATACGACCAGTTCGCCGCTGTCTTTTATCTGCGGAAGGTCGTATGCGTTCTCGCTTACAGGATTGGGTCGCGTGTTCTTACATCCGAACACGCAACAGAATAATACAAGGAATAAAGGAATAATCAGTGTCCTAACGCCCATTCTTTAATTTTTAATTTTCAATTTTTAATTCTTGAGGTGCTTCTTGATATACATTGTCAGAATATCAATAGCTACCTTATTGTTTCCACCTTCCGGTACAATAAGATCGGCATAACGCTTGCAAGGTTCGATGAATTGCAGATGCATTGGTTTCAGAACCCGCGTATAACGTTCCATGACCGCTTCGGCAGTACGTCCGCGTTCAATCACGTCTCTTTGGATAACGCGTATCAGTCGTTCGTCAGGATCAGCGTCTACAAATATTTTGAGGTCCATCATGTTGCGCAATTTTTTATCACATAAAGCAAGGATTCCCTCAATGATAACCACTTCGCGAGGTTCGATGTGAATCGTTTCGGGCTGCCGTGTACAGGTAAGATAGGAATAGGTAGGCTGTTCAATACTTTTCCCTTCTTTCAACTGCATGACATGCTTGGATAGCAAACTCCATTCGAAAGCGTCCGGATGGTCGAAATTGATATTTTGACGTTCTTCCACCGGGACGTGGCTACTGTCTTTGTAGTATGAGTCCTGAGGTAGTAACACCACTTCTCCTACGGGGAGACTTTCTATGATTTTCCGTACAACGGTGGTCTTTCCGGAACCTGTTCCGCCTGCTATGCCTATTATTAACATCTCTTTAAGTATATATTTAAACTAAATGGAGTAAATTTGCATTGTTTATACAGTATATAAGAAGACAAATATAGAAACAATTCATTAAAATAGCAACGGTAATGGTAAAACACATTGTATTATTTAAGTTAAAAGACGAAGTTCCTGCTGAAGAGAAGCTGGCAGTCATGACTAAATTTAAGGAAGCGATAGAAGCACTTCCTGCTAAAATCTCTGTAATCCGTAAGGTAGAGGTCGGATTGAATATAAATCCGGGTGAGACTTGGAACATCGCGCTTTACAGTGAGTTTGATACTTTGGAAGATGTGAGATACTATGCAACGCATCCGGAACATGTTGCGGCCGGGAAGATTCTGGCTGAGACAAAGGAGAGCCGTGCGTGCGTGGATTATGAGTTATAACCCCCCAATAATAAAAGAATGAAAAAACTATTTTCTTTTCTGCTCTTAAGCTTTGTGGCCTATGTGTTGCAAGCGCAGATACAGGATCCTGTGAAATTTAAAACGGAGTTGAAATCTCTTTCCGATATGGAAGCGGAGATTGTATTTACTGCAACCATTGATAAGGGGTGGCATGTATATTCTACTGAGCTTGGAGAAGGAGGACCTATTTCCGCCACATTCAACGTCGATAGCAAATCGGGGATTGAACCGGTAGGAAAGTTGAAACCGGTAGGTAAGGAGATAGCTACTTTCGACAAGTTGTTCGAGATGAAAGTACGCTATTTCGAGAACACGGCTAAGTTTATCCAAAAGGTGAAGTTCACAGGAGGGGCTTATGCGATAGAAGGGTATCTGGAATATGGAGCTTGTAATGATGAAAGTTGCCTGCCTCCGACACAGGTTCCGTTCAAGTTTGCCGGAGAAGCTAAGGGTAATACGGTGGCGGCTAAAGAGGACAAATCGGTTAAAGAGGATAAAGCAGAGAAGAAAGATAACGCAGACAAGACGGAGACAGATTTAGCTGTTTCAAAAGATACGGTTGCCATGGCCGAACTGCTTCCCGCTACTCCGGTGGATGTGTCTACAGGTATCCAGCCTGCTGTTGCATCCAGTGAGCTTTGGAAGCCGGTCATTAGTGAACTGCAAGCGCTGGGAGAGGAGCATGGACAGAAAGATATGTCTTGGATATATATATTCATAACAGGTTTTCTAGGTGGATTATTGGCATTGTTTACTCCTTGTGTATGGCCGATTATCCCGATGACAGTCAGTTTCTTCTTAAAACGTAGTAAAGACAAAAAGAAAGGAATTCGTGATGCGTGGACATACGGTGCATCTATTGTAGTGATTTATGTGGCATTGGGCTTGGCTATTACACTGATTTTCGGTGCCAGTGCGCTGAATGCTTTGTCTACCAATGCTATCTTTAATATTCTCTTCTTCCTGATGTTGGTGGTTTTTGCAGCTTCATTCTTTGGAGCTTTCGAGATCAGACTTCCGTCGAAGTGGGGAAATGCAGTAGATAGTAAGGCTGAATCAACGACCGGTCTGTTGAGTATCTTCCTGATGGCTTTCACTCTATCTTTGGTGTCTTTCTCTTGCACAGGCCCGATTATCGGATTTTTGCTGGTACAGGTGTCTACTACGGGAAGTGTGGTTGCTCCGGCAATTGGTATGTTGGGATTTGCCATTGCATTGGCTCTGCCGTTTACTCTGTTCGCTCTGTTCCCGTCATGGCTGAAATCTATGCCGAAGTCCGGTGGATGGATGAATGTGATAAAGGTGACGTTGGGCTTTCTTGAATTGGCATTCGCACTTAAGTTCTTGTCGGTAGCCGATTTGGCATACGGATGGAGACTGCTCGACCGTGAAACGTTCCTTGCTTTGTGGATCGTGATTTTTGCTTTGCTTGGATTCTATTTGTTGGGTAAGGTTAAATTCCCGCACGACGATGATGATAATAAGGTAGGAGTTACCCGTTTTTTTATGGCGCTTATATCTTTGGCATTTGCGGTATATATGGTTCCCGGTTTGTGGGGAGCACCGTTGAAGGCGGTAAGTGCATTCGCTCCGCCTATGCATACGCAGGATTTTAACTTGTATGAGAATGAGGTGCATCCAAAAATTACGAGTGGGGAATGGAGTATGCCCGCCAGCAAGGTAAGCCGGTTATGATTGACTTTACCGGACATGGTTGTGTGAATTGCCGTAAGATGGAAGCTGCCGTATGGACAGATTCAAAGGTGAGTGATATTATTAATAAGGATTATGTGCTCATCTCTTTATATGTAGATGATAAAACTCCGCTTTCGGAACCGGTGAAAGTAGTAGAGAATGGTACAGAACGTACATTGCGTACTGTAGGCGACAAATGGAGTTATCTGCAACGTGTGAAATTCGGTGCCAACGCCCAGCCTTTCTATGTATTGCTGGATGGTCAGGGAAAACCGTTGAACAAGTCGTATGCTTATGATGAAGATATAGCTAAATATATTGACTTCTTGCAAGTAGGACTGGAAAATTATAGGAAGGAGAAGTAATGACTTCTCTGGCGATGGATTGAGAAAAGGCGGCTTCATTTTTGGATGAAGTCGCCTTTTATTTTTTTATTTCAGAAAAAATACATACGTTTGTAACATCATAACAATACCTTTGTGCCCAAAAATAAAGAAAATATGTACGCAACAGACACTCTAATGGATGAACGGGAAGTGGTTCTCCGTCTGATAGACGGAGATGAAGAGGCCTTTTGCGAACTTTATGCCGCTTATAAGAATCGTTTGCTCTACTTCGCCCTGAAATTCGTCAAGTCGCATGAATTTGCGGAGGATATATTTCAGGATGCGTTTACGGTAGTTTGGCAAACCCGTCGTTTCATCAATCCCGAAGCCTCTTTCTCTTCCTATCTTTATACTATTGTGCGTAATCGTATTTTGAATCAGTTGCGGGATATGGCTAATGAAGATCAGCTGAAAGAGCAGATTCTTTCTCAAGCGATCGATTCAGCGAACGAAACGAATAATCATATTCTGCTCAATGATTTGAAAGAGATTATTGCCCGTGCATTGGAGCAATTAACGCCCCGCCAGCGTGAGGTATTTAAAATGAGCCGTGAACTACAGATGTCTCATAAAGAAATAGCCGAAGCATTGGGCGTTTCAGTTCATACAGTGCAAGAACATATTTCTCTTTCTCTAAAAGTGATTCGTTCCTATTTGACTAAATATTCAAGTACATCAGCCGATGTACTTTTGATTCTATTGTGCTTGAATTTATAATAAATGTTAATCACACCCTAGCTCTTTCTTACTTTTGTGTATTACTTATACAAAGGGAAGGAAATTAATATCCTTATATTGAATATATGATGAAAGATACTAAAACAGAAAAAGATAAATTGCATCGTTACCTGGATGATCTTTATACCCGGGATGATGCTTCACAGTTGTTGCAAAGTATTAAGGATTCAGAAAACCAAGATATATTGGACGAACTGGCAGCAGAGGTTTGGGAAGAATCCGGGAACCTGCAACCTGGTAATGATTTGGAGCGGGAAAAATATAAGAGAGAGGCACGCCAATTACTGAAGCGTATTGAACACAAAAAACGTACATGGTTCCGCCGGGCTTCTGTGGTGGCAGTCAGTACAGCGGCTGTAATAGCCATTATCATAGGGAGTGTCAACTTTTTCCGGTATATGAATGAACAACAGGTCACACTGGCTGAAATTACCACTTCCTTTGGTGAGAAAAGACAAGTGACTTTGCCGGACGGGACTCTTTTGGTTCTGAACTCTTGTTCGCAAGTGCGTTATCCGGATCGTTTTGTTGGAGATCTCCGTGAAGTGGAACTTGAAGGAGAGGGATATTTCCGTGTTGCCCGTAATGAAAAGATGCCATTTGTTGTGAGGACGAAGCGACTGGATGTTCAGGTGTTAGGTACCCGGTTTGATGTAAAATCCTATTCAACAGATGAAATAGTGTCTGTGAGTGTGGAGAGTGGTAAGGTGCAGGTCGATTTGCCGGAAGCGATGATGAGGTTGACTGCTAAAGAACAGGTGCTTATCAATACTGTTTCCGGAGAATATAGTAAGAAAACAGAGGATAGGGGAGTGGCTGTCTGGATGAAAGGTGGGTTACGCTTTTACAGTACACCTATCCGCGATGTGGCAAAAGAACTGGAACGGGTATATAATTGCCGGATTACTTTTGCTCCCGGTCAGGATTTCAACAACTTGATTACCGGCGAACATGATAACAAGAGTCTGGAAGCGGTACTTAAATCCATTGAATTTATCAGCGGTGATATCAAATATAAGAAAGAGGGCATCAATGTACTTCTTTATAAAGAATGAGATGAATAATAGATAATGTTCAACCTTTTAAAAAATAATAGATGAAAACAGCTCCTTCATGAACCTCCCCAAAATGATAGAAGCACTCCAAAGGAATGCCTCTATCCGCAATCCGGACGGATATTCATAAGCTTCGACCCAAATGAATAACGTATCGCGCATTGCTTGTTTTTAATAACTTTAGTCAATTACTAAAACGCACAAATTTATGAATAATCTTCTTATTTGTAAAGGGATAAGTAAAAATAGCTGTTCGTTTTTAGCTTTTTTACTATTCACCTTCATTTTAATAGCTCCGGCTGCTGCTCAGACATTGAAAGAGCATGATATTACGCTTCGTGTGCAAAACGAGCCGGTAGAGAGTGTTTTCAATAAAATCAGCAAACAGACTAATTTTAAGTTTCTCTATGATCAGGAGACGGTGAACAAGGCTCCGAGAGTTTCTTTCGACATTAAAAATGCTTCATTAAAACAGATTCTGGGAGAAATTACTTCCCAGGCCAAGCTTTATTTCAATAGGACCGATCATACAATTGCTGTCAGCAAACAGCCGCTTAAGAAAGAAGAAACTGCTCAACGTGCACGCACTATCCAGGGAATAGTTGCAGATGATAAAGGAGAACCGGTGATTGGTGCCAGTGTGCAGATTAAGGGAGAAGGCAGTGGTACGATTACCGATATTGACGGACGTTATTCATTAATGAATGTACCGGAGTCTGCAACATTGACTATTTCTTATATTGGATATAAAACGGTAAATATCTCTGCAAAGGATAAAAATACGGCGAAAATCACGTTGGTAGAAGATAGTAAGATGATTGATGAGGTAGTAGTGGTGGGATATGGAGTTCAGAGAAAAAGAGACGTCTCTACTTCTATTTCTTCCGTGAAAGCTGAACAAATTGCGGATGTTTCTGCTTCAGACTTTCGTCAGGCGTTGGCAGGTAAGATGCCGGGGGTACAGGTTACACAGCCAAGTGGTGATCCGGAGGGAAGTGTAAGTATCCGTGTTCGTGGTATCAGTACGGTTAATGCCGGTAGTGATCCTCTTTATATTATTGATGGCGTGCCGGTGGAACGTGGATTTGCCAATCTGAATAATAATGATGTCGAATCTGTGGAAGTTTTGAAAGATGCTTCGTCGGCAGCTATTTATGGTAGTCGCGGTTCCAACGGTGTAATTATTATCACGACCAAGCAGGGACAGTCGGAAAAGATGAAAGTGCAGTATGATGGATATTATGGTATCCAGAGTGTTTCGAAGAAACTTTCAATGATGAATGCATATCAGTTTGCCGAATTTGCAAAGGATGGTCATGACAACGCTTATCTGGATGCTAATCCCGGAGGTTCACCGGATGACCCGAATGGAATGCGCCCGAATTCATGGGAACGTATTCCTACCGAACTCTTTCCCTATCTGAATGGTGATAAGGGGTTGACGGATACGGATTGGCAAGATGCTATTTTTCGTACTGCTGCTACTACCAGCCACAATGTTTCTATTTCCGGCAGAGGAAAGACAGTCGGCTATTTCATTTCAGCCAACTATTATGATAAAGAAGGTATTATAATTAATTCCGACTTTAAGAAATATAGTATGCGTATGAATTTGGACGGGAAATATAAAAGACTGAAATTCGGTTTGAATTTCTCTCCTTCCTATTCTACTTCCAATCGGGTAGATGCTTCCGGATCTAATGGTATTGTGCAATCGGCATTGATGATGCCTCCGGTATGGCCGGTGTATAATGCGGATGGCAGCTATAATTATCAGGGAAATGGCTATTGGAGAATTGGGAATGACTATCAGCATAATGCCGTATTGAACCCGGTAGCCATGGCAAACTTACAATCGGATGTCGTAGACCGTATGGCGATTGTCGGAAAAGTTTTTGCTGAATTGGAGTTGTATAAGGGGCTTACTTATAACATTTCTTTTGGTGGCGATTATTATGGTTCGCATAATGACCAATATCGTTCTTCGGAACTTCCTTTATTGGGACAAAAGTATTATGATGTAAAGTCAAATCCGACAGCCTACAGTTCATCAGGTTTTTATTTCAACTGGTTGGTGGAGAATAAAATCAATTATAACACAACGATTAAAGATGCTCATTCTATCAATGTGGTCTTAGTACAGTCGGCTCAAAAAGAGACATATAAAGGAGATAATGTGACGGCGACCGATTTCCCGAACGACTATATACAAACAATTTCCGGAGGTACGGTGACGAAAGGTGCATCTGATAAAACCCAATGGACGATTGCTTCTTATCTGGCGCGTATGCAGTATAGCTATAAAGGTAAATATATGGCTTCGGCAGCTATTCGTGCAGACGGTTCTTCCCGTTTTGGCAAGAATAACCGGTGGGGATATTTTCCTTCAGCTTCTTTGGCGTGGAGAATAAGCGGAGAAGACTTCTTTATGAAGGCTAAGTGTCTGTCGTTTGTTGATGATTTGAAGTTAAGAGCGAGTTATGGAGTGACCGGTAACTTCCAGATTGGCAATTATGATCATTTGTCTCTGATGGCTTCCGATAACTATATACTCGGTACAGGCAATGGGCAGTTGGTGAATGGATATAAACCTAGTACCATAAAGAATGAGGATTTGAGTTGGGAAAAGAATGCGATGGTGAATGTGGGTGTTGATTTGCAGATGTTCAAAGGATTGCTGGGATTAACTGTGGATTATTATAATACCAATACCTCTAATATGTTGTTGAATGTACCAGTTCCCCACCTGACCGGATATAGCACTGCATTGATGAATATCGGTAAAGTGAATAATAGGGGATGGGAAGTTGCTTTGACCTCACAGAAGAATATAACTAAAGATTTCGGTTATTCGTTTAATGCTAATTATGCCACTAATACGAACGAAGTGAAGGCACTCGGTCCGGGTAATGCTCCTATCATATCTACCGGTAGCGTAGATCATGCTTATTACATAACGAAAGTCGGTGAACCCATCGGATGTTATTATCTGTTGGTGCAGGATGGAATTTTCTCCAATGAAGAAGAATTAAAAAAGTATCCTCATTTCAGCAATACCCAGCCGGGAGATTTCCGCTTTGTGGATGTAGACGGGGATGGAGTGATGGATTTGGATAAAGATCGTACAATCGTGGGTAACTATATGCCCGATTTTACCTATGGGTTTGGTGGTAAAGTCTGGTTTAAGGGATTTGACCTTGATTTTAATTTTCAAGGAGTATATGGCAATGAGATTCTGAATCTGAATCGTCGTTACATTGATAATCTGGAAGGTAATACCAATGGCACCACTATAGCCTTGAATCGTTGGAAAAGTCCGGAAGATCCGGGAAACGGTCAGGTGAACCGTGCCAATCGTAAGTCAAAGGGTTATAATGGTCGTACTTCAACTTGGCATCTTGAAGATGGTTCTTATCTGCGACTGCAGAATGTGACACTAGGATATACTTTGCCGAAGAACTTGACTCAATGCTTTTTCGTGGAAAAATTAAGAGTTTACGTTTCCGGACAAAATTTATGGACTTCGACTAATTATAGCGGATATAATCCGGAAGTAAATGCACGTCCGAGTAATTCTCTTTCACCGGGTGAGGATTATGGAACTTATCCATTAGCTAAAACATTCTTGTTTGGGCTAAACATAACACTTTAATCATCCTTTAAAATACACGTTATATGAAAAAATATAAACTAATACTATTCCTATCAACTGCCTTGTTATCAGTTGCTTGTACAGATAGTTTCTTCGATTTGGAACCGAGTAGCAGTGTGCCTACCGACAAGGTATATAAGACAGCGGAAGATTTTAATGTAGCTGTGATAGGATGTTACTCCAAATTGCAGACACAAGTTTCCTATTTTACAGAGTGTTGCGAATATCGGAGTGATAATTTGACATTGAGTGCGCCCACTGCCGGAACACAAGATCGTTATGATATCGATCAGTTTGCAGATAAAGCCTCTAACGGAATTTTGGAAGATGCCTGGGCGAACTTTAATAATGGAGTCTATCGTTGCAATCTTGTATTAGATAGAATTGATGAGGCCAACTTCGACGCAACTCTGAAAAAACAATATAAAGGCGAAGCTCTTTTTATCCGTGCCCTTACTTATTTTAATATGTATCGTTTATGGGGAGGGATACCGATGACTAATAAAGTGGTGACGGTGGCTGAAGCTCTTAAAATCGGGCGCAGTTCCGATCAACAGGTTTATGATTTTCTTGTCGGTGATTTGAATCAGGTTATTAATGAAAATATGTTGCCGTCTTCTTATATAAGTGCCGATATGGGACGAGTGACTTCCGGTGCTGCAATGGCATTGCTCGGCAAGATTTACCTGACTTTCCATAAATGGACGGAGGCTCGCAATGTGCTATCTCAACTAGTGGGTCGGTATTCTTTAATGACTACCCCCGAACAGGTGTTTGACGTGAACAATAAAATGAACGATGAGATTATTTTTGCTGTTCGCTTTAATAAGGATGTTGAAGGAGAAGGACATGGATATTGGTTCTCTATTATTAATCTGACTGATGATACCAATCAGACAAAGTCTCTGAAAGAGTGCTACAAAGATGGGGATAAGCGCAAGAATCTGATTACCTATGTAAAGGTGGAAGATAAAGTATGCGTGATGAATAAATTTAAGGATGTCAAAAGTGCGACCTATAATACAGTCGGTAATGACCAGATTATTCTCCGTTATGCCGATGTGCTGTTAATGTACGCTGAAGCTTTGAATGAAATCAGTTATAGTAATTTGCAGAATTCAGAAGCTATGGTTGCTTTGAATGCTGTGCATACTCGTGCCGGATTGTCTCCGCTTCAGATAACAGAGCTGCCCGATCAGGATAGCTTCCGTAAAGCGATTATGTTGGAACGTCAACAGGAGTTTCCTTATGAAGGACAGCGTTGGTTTGATTTGGTACGTATGGGAGGTGCTAAGGAGGCTATGAAAGCAGAAGGACATATTATTCAGGACTATCAATTCCTGTATCCTATTCCAAAAACAGAGTTGGAAAGAATAAACAACACAGAACTGTTGTGGCAGAATACGGGATATTAATAGGATTAAACTAAAAGAAATCAAACGATGAAAAAAATACTATATAGCTTGTTGTTTATTTTCACGGTAGTCTTTACTGCTTGTGAAGAAGATCTGCCAAAGGCAAGTTTCGATTTATATGAACTGAAGTCACTAACGGCAACAGCCGGAGATATGAATGTGACTCTTTCCTGGGAAGCATACGAGAATGCCCGTCCGAATGAATATTTGATTCTTTGGACTTCCGGATCATCAGAAGCGGAAGGAGGCGAGATGACTGTGGATGCAAAAACAATGACTGCCACTATCAATAATCTGGTGAACGATGTTGCTTACACTTTTTCTGTGCAACCTCGTTATGCGGGAGGATTGGCCAGTAAAACTACTGCTGCCTGTACACCGAAGAATGCAAGATATCCGATTTCTGATCTGACGGCAGCAGCCGGCAATGAAAGAGTGCGTTTGAGATGGACGAAACCTGCAAGTGAACGTTTCACTCGCTATCAGGTTACCGTGAATCCCGGTAATCAGATTATCAATCTGGATGATACTTCATTGGAAGAATACATCGTTGATGGTTTGACTAACGATCAGGAATATACATTCAATGTAGTCTGTGTTTATCCTACAGGCAATTCTATTGCGGTGGAAACTTCTGCTACTCCCGGATTGATCTATCCTATTCTCGCTAGTACGGAACTGGTTGTGTGGGAGCCTTCTACCTTTGCTTATAACGATATGTATTTCATGGCTGGTGAAGTGAAATCGGTAAGTTGGGATTTTGGTGATGGTACGACATCGGGAGAAAACAATCCGGTGCATGCTTTTACTACTACCGGTACTTATACAGTGGCTGTAACGGTGACTTATGTTAATAATACCACCGAGTCGGGCAGTCTGACTGTCACGGTCGGCAATTATAAATGGAATTCTGTCGATTTGAACTTCGGTGGACTTACCGGATATGTAAAGACCTCCAATCCGGTGTTCTCTCCGGATGGAAAAACAATGTATATCCCGACATCTACTCCTGCGGGTCATTTATTTGCTATTGACGTAGTGAGCGGTGAATTCAAGTGGGTGTTTGCTATCAGTCAGATAACTTATGGCGGAGGTGCGTTGGTGGCTCAAGATGGTACAATCTATCAGTGTGTAAGAAATGCCACTATTAATAATGTATATGCTATTAATCCGAACGGAACTCAAAAGTGGGCAGTAAAATTGGATGCTGCGATAGGAGCTTTCCCTGCATTGTCGGCCGATGGTGTTCTTTACTGTCTCACCAATAAGAGTACGTTGTATGCGCTGGATGCATCCAGTGGTGCTATTAAATGGCAACAATCGCTTGACGGAGCAACCGGTAGTGCTGTGGCTATTGATAAAGCCGGAAATGTTTATGCAGGTACAAGTGCAGCCATTTATTCTTTTAAACCGAATAAAGAGCAGAATTGGAAATTGGAAGAAGTGAATGTGACAGAACAGGCTACGTTTGCTTTGAAGGATCAGGTACTTTATGCGACTTTGAAAAACGGAGGACTCGTTGCTGTTGATATGACAAACGGAACGAAGAAATGGACGTATCCGACTACAAAAGGAGATGCTTATTTCCCGATTGCTGATAAAAATGGCAATGTCTATTTTACTGAAAAAGGATCGCAGACTGTTCATGCAGTAAATGCCAGCGGATCTAAAATCTGGGAGAAAAATGTGGGTAACAATTTGAACTACAGTGGAGGTGCTTTGAGTACGGATGGTATTCTTTATATCGGTACCCAGTCGAATAACAAAGTGCTGGGACTTGACATCACTAATGGAAACATTGTTTTTGAAGAGACTGTGGGACAACAGGTCATGGCAGCTGTTAGCATTGGTCCGGACAGACGGCTTTATTGCGGAACGATCGGATCTAATAATATCGGTTCGATAAAGGCTTTTGCTGTCAATAAGACATTAGCAACAGACTCCTGGAGTATTCGTGGTGGTGATATTCAAGGTACAAACCGTCAAAAGTAAGCGATAATGAGAGTTCCTGTTTTTATCTTATTTATGGCGATGACAATGGGTTTATATGCACAGAAATATAAAGTAGGTACGACTACAGCTTTGTGGAAAGTACCTGCTTCCACAGACTTTTCTCAAGCTCGGTCTGTGGGGGTAGAGTATGTGGAAGTAGCATTTAACCAGTGTTATAGAGGAGTTCCGGCAGATGAAGTTGTTCCTCGTATCCGGGATATGAAAGCAAAAATTGATAGTGCCGGTATCAAGGTCTGGTCTATACATCTTCCTTTCTCACGCACGTTGGACATATCGGTGCTGGATGAAAAGAAAAGGAAAGAAAATGTAGATTTTATGGCGGAGATGATTGGACAGTGTGCTCAATTTCAGCCGAAATGTTTGGTATTGCATCCTAGTTCTGAGCCTATTACTGACAGTATTCGGGCACAAAGAATAACTAACGCTTCCAGGTCTATCGCTTATCTGAAAAAATATGCGGATCAAATAGGAGCACAGTTGTGCATCGAAAATCTGCCGAGAACTTGCCTGGGTAATACTCCTGAAGAGCTTTTGGAGATAATCAAAGATATTCCGGGTGTGAAGGTTTGTTTTGATACCAATCATTATACTAAAGGGACGACAGAGCATTTTGTAGAAACTGTTGGTGAACGTATAGGTACTATACATGCCTCGGACTTTGACTTTGTCAACGAGTGTCACTGGCTTCCTACACAAGGTGACATTCAATGGGGAAAGTTAATGCATGCACTCGAAGGAATCGGCTATGAAGGGGTTTTCATGTATGAAGCTACCAAAGACCATGAAAACGACAATACGCGTCCGACACCGGAACGGGTGGTTGAGACTTTCAATAAAATAATTAATGACTATAAAAATCAGAAATAAGATGGATATAATAAGAAAAATACAATATTTACTGTTTTGTCTTTTGACAATAGGTTTTGTTGCTTGTGATGATGATGACAACAACAGTACCGAAACTGGTCATGAAGGAATTCTTACGCAATTGGCAGAGGAAGTAGATGCCACTGCACAACAGTTGTGGAGTTCTTCTCCTTTGATTGTCAATACCGGACGTACCACTACTTTGACCAAGATCCAGGGATATGCGGATAAGTGTAAAGATGATTATTTCATCAGTTATCTGAATGGCTTCGATCAGGCAAGTACGAGTATGGAAAAGTGTGATCCGATTATCTATTTTTATCGGAGTGCATTTGATCGTGTAATGGATGGAATTAAAAACTCAAAAGTAGAAAATGGTACGGCAGCGATCTGGTTACTCTATAATATGGGGTATGTGGTAAAAACTCCGTCAGGATGTTTTGCTATTGACATTTCTCATCGTTGGGCGAAAGAGCTGGCACCTTATATTGATTTTCTCTGTGTTACACACAAGCACTCCGATCATTATAGTAATGATCTTATCCAGGCTATGTTTGATTTAGGTAAACCGGTGTTATCCAACTATTTGAAAGACACGACATATCCTTATACTGCAAAGGGGGATAAAGATTATGAAATTGGAAAATTCAAGATTAAAACCTGTATCACTGACCATAACAATGCCGGGTTATCTAATTTTGTGACTGTGTTTTCAATCGATTGTGGGGAAGATACCGGTAATTTCGTTTTTATGCATGTAGGAGACTCTAACTATAAACCGGAACAATATACGAATCTGGCTTCTCATGTGAATGTTTTGATACCGCGTTATGCTCCCAATGCTCTGACCGAAAATAATATTCTGGGTTCAGGTGCGGGACAGGTGGAGCCCGATTATGTCTTGTTATCACATATCTTGGAACTGGCTCATGCAGGTGTTGATGAATCAAGATGGTCATTGGATATGGCACTCGAACGGGCTTCGAAGATTAACTGTGAACAGACTTATGTACCAATGTGGGGAGAAAAACTAGTCTGGAAAAACAATAAACTGAATTAAAATTCTTAATGCTTGAACTTATGAAACGGATATGTAACTTCATACTTCTTCTGTGTTTGGTGCAACTGGCTGTTGCTCAAAATAGAATAGCTGAAATCAGAGAAAATCTGCTGGGAAATCATCCAGATAAAATATTGGTTGTATCCCACCGGGCTGACTGGCGTAATGCCCCGGAAAACTCATTGCAAGGTATACAGAATTGCATTGATATGGGTGTCGATATGGTGGAGATCGATTTGAAACGAACCAAAGACGGACATTTAGTAGTGATGCATGATAAAACGATCAATCGTACCATGTCTGGAAAAGGACTGGTGGAAGATTATACATTGGCCGAATTGAAAGCAATGCGTCTTAAAAATGGAGTAGCTTGTAAGACAAGACATCAGATTCCTACATTGGAAGAAGTGATGTTGCTCTGCAAAGGTAAGATCATGGTAAATATTGATAAGGGGTATGATTATTTTCAGGAAGCTTATATTGTACTCGAAAAGACGGGAACGGTTGACCAGTGTGTTATCAAAGCCGGCCTTCCTTATGAACAAGTGAAAGCCGAAAACGGTGCTGTATTGGATAAAGTGATTTTTATGCCTATTGTACAGTTGCATAAAAAAGGAGCCGAAGCTATTATTGACAGTTACAAGATTCACATGAAGCCTGCTGCTTATGAGTTAGTGTTTGATAATGATAGTCCTGAGGTGCTTAACCTGATAAAAAAAGTGCGTGATACGGGTTCTAAGTTGTTTATAAACTCTCTTTGGCCCGAATTATGTGGTGGTCATGATGACGACCGTGCAGTAGAACTTCATCAACCGGATGAAAGCTGGGGATGGATCATTAATCAGGGAGCCAAATTAATTCAAACTGACCGTCCTGCCCTCTTATTGGAGTATCTGCGCAAAAAGAAACTTCACGACTAAATAGACTTTTTCATGTTGAAACAACTTATAAACTTTTACAAGGTCTCTTCACCGAGACCTTGTAACGGGGAAGCTTTGTCTTCATCCGGCTCACAACATCTTCATTCCGATGCCCGTCGTCTGAAATACCTGAAATGGTCTACTTTTCTTTCAGCCACTTTCGGTTACGGCATGTACTATGTTTGTCGTCTTAGCCTGAATGTCGTGAAGAAGCCCATCGTAGATGAAGGAATTTTCTCCGAAACAGAACTGGGAATTATCGGTTCGGTATTGTTCTTTACTTACGCCCTTGGAAAATTTACGAATGGTTTTCTGGCCGACCGTAGCAATATCAACCGCTTTATGACTACCGGTTTACTGGTAACTGCTTTAGTGAACCTGTGCCTGGGTTTTACCCATTCTTTTATTCTGTTTGCTCTCCTTTGGGGGATTAGTGGCTGGTTTCAGTCTATGGGTGCTGCTTCTTGTGTAGTGGGACTTTCCCGTTGGTTCACGGACAAAGAACGAGGTTCCTATTACGGATTTTGGTCTGCCAGCCACAATATCGGTGAGGCGTTGACCTTCCTAATTGTTGCGTCTATCGTTAGTGTATTGGGGTGGAGATACGGTTTCTTCGGTGCCGGTATTGTTGGTTTGCTTGGTGCTTTAATTGTGTGGAAGTTCTTCCATGACACTCCCGAGAGTCAGGGCTTTCCTCCTGTAAATGTTCCCAAACAGAAAGAGGAGATGAGTGTGGTGGAAACGACAGACTTTAATAAAGCCCAACGCCAGGTATTGATGATGCCTGCCATCTGGATACTGGCTCTTTCGAGTGCTTTTATGTATATCAGTCGCTATGCTATCAATAGCTGGGGTGTTTTTTATCTAGAAGCGCAAAAAGGATATTCCACGTTGGATGCCAGCTTCATTATTTCCATTTGTCCAGTCTGTGGTATCGTAGGTACCATATTTTCGGGTGTTATTTCTGACAAGTTATTTGGCGGTTGTCGAAATGTTCCCGCCCTGATTTTCGGATTGATGAATGTTCTTGCACTTAGCCTGTTCTTGTTGGTTCCCGGCGTACACTTCTGGATAGATGTGTTGGCCATGGTTCTTTTCGGTTTGGGTATCGGAGTTCTCATTTGTTTTTTAGGTGGCCTGATGGCAGTCGATATTGCTCCTCGCAATGCGTCGGGAGCAGCATTGGGGGTAGTCGGCATTGCCAGTTATATTGGGGCCGGATTACAGGATGTAATGAGTGGTGTTCTGATAGAGGGGCAGAAGACGGTTCAGAATGGAGTCGATGTTTATGATTTCACTTATATCAATTGGTTCTGGATAGGAGCGGCTCTGCTGTCGGTATTCTTTGCATTATTGGTTTGGAATGCAAAATCAAAAGAGTCAGATTAGTTTCAGGTATATTAGGTTAGATTGAAAAACACTTGTTTCCAAAAGAGGATAACAAGTGTTTATTTTCAATGGTATCGGTTTTTATTTCGGGAAGTTCGTAGCTACGATTCTTCCCGAAATGTTTTATCATATTTACCTCGTCTCTACCAGCCAACGATTGATATTGCGAGTTTCCGCACTAAATTCCACTCCGATTTTTATTATTTCCCGATGGTCTTTCTGATAAGGAATCAGATATCCTTTCTCGTCAATTTGCTTCATCGCTTCTTCTGCTGTTCCATTTAATTTGAACTCAAACACATAGACATATTTCGGCGTTTTAACCATAGCATCGGCACGTCCACGGGTGCTGCGCACTTCCGCTTCCGTGAATTGTCCCATCAATTTGAATACGAGATAGAAGATAACCTGATAGTGGCGTTCAGTCTGGTCATTCAATTCATACGGAATATCGGCAAAGAAAGCTTCCAGACGGGTGAGGAAAGATTCGTAATCACCTTTCTCCAATTCATCAATGAATTTTCCAATATAAAATCCCTGATCATTGTTCTTCATCGGAGTGTAGAATGGCACAAGAAAGTTAATGAATCCGTAACGTACCTCATCGTTAGGAAAGTCAAGTAAATAATTATTAAACCGTCTGTCGTAATCCTTAATAGTCAAATATCCACTTTGATAAATCAGCGGTACGGGATTATTAGCATCCATTCTGTATTCTGCAAAAGAAGATGTAGGTGCTTCTATGCCATTTAATAAAGTACGGAGATCATACTCACTTTTTTGCAGTAGTTCAACCAAAAATGTCGGTGTGCCAGTCTGGAACCAATAGCTACCCAACTCCAGTTTGCTGAAAGCATTCAACACACTGAACGGATTGAATACTCCTGCACCATCCGGATGAAAATGATAGCCGTCATAGTTGCGTTCCATTGCTGTGACTACCTCTTCTGGAGTCTGATGATTTTTGTGCCCGAAAACTTCAATTTCGGGTTCGAAAGTACTCTTTAGTTCTTCACGGGTGATGCCGCAAAGTGTGGCGTAAGAATAGTCGAGACTAATATCATTCAACTGATTCAAATCGCTGAATACGCTGACTTGTGAGAACTTCGTAACTCCGGTCAGGAAAACAAAACGGAGATATGCGTCGGCGCTTTTTAGTACTCCATAAAAGGCTTTTAATGTCTGACGATAGTCTTCGAATAATTTCGGACGGGTAATAGCCTGCAAAAGCGGTTTGTCGTATTCGTCCACCAATACGACGACACCTTTTCCTGTTTTCAAGGAAGCTTGTTCGATTACATAACTAAAGCGCTCCTCAGGGCTACGGTCTTTTTTCTCATTGCCGTAAATAGCTTCCCATTTTTCTAAATATTGGTTTAGCATTGCAATTAAATCTGCTGCCGTTTCATATTTTTTGGCATTCAGATCAAGATGTAAAACAGGATGTTGTTCCCATTTCGTCTCCAGTTGTTCAATAGCCAAACCATCGAATAGCTCTTTTTTTCCTTGAAAATAAGCATCGAATGTAGAAATTAATAAGCTTTTACCAAAGCGACGCGGCCTGCTTAGAAAATATGGCTTTCCTAGGTTAGCCATACGCCATATAAGTGCTGTTTTATCCACATAAAGATAATTATCCTTCCGTATCCCTTCGAATGTCTGTATTCCAATAGGAAGTTTACGCATCAAGTTGTCCATATCCGATGATTTTAGAGTTTCTTAGGCAAAGATACAATATGCAAATGAGAATTTAGGCAGAAGACGAACATAATCTTTTCAGAATAAATTCAGTATTGTGCCTTTCTTTTGCCGGAGATAATTTGTTATCTTTGTAACTTTAACCCGAAAATCAATGAGTAGAATATTATTAAATACTAAGACTTGGCTATTATTTGTGCTGTTGCTTGGAATATCACTTTCTGCATGGGCACAAAGTGACGATTTTAATACATGGACTAAATTCAAGGTAAACCATAAGATAGATTCCCGGTTTTCAGTTTCAGGTGATTTGGAATTGCGCATGAAAGATGATGTGAGTAAATTGGATCGTTGGGGGCTGACTGTTGGCGGAAGTTACCGACCCTATTCATTTTTGAATCTGGGGGTTGGCTATGAAACCCATCTTCGGAATTTGGGTGACTCGGACTGGAAGTTCAGGCATCGCTATCATATAACTGCTACTGTCAGTTTTCGTTATCAATGGTTGAAAGTAGCTGTAAGGGAAAGATTTCAGCAGACTTTTGATCGTGGCAACTCTGAAACTCGTTTGCGTTCCCGCTTGAAATTATCTTATGCTCCTACAAAAGGAATTGTTTCTCCCTATTTCTCTGTTGAAATCTATCAGAGTTTGGATGACGTTTCTTTTTGGAGAGCCGATCGTATGCGTTATCGTCCCGGAGTAGAAATAGCTTTGGCCAAACGTTGGTCGTTGGATGCATTCTATTGTTATCAATATGCATCTTCGCAAGGCAGACACATTGCCGGAATAGAAGTGGGATATTCTTTCTGAAATTAGCAGGCTCTTAATATAATAATGTGAGAGTTTAATTCTTTGTTCCTGACTAGTCGTTTGTAACTTGTTGATTGTTTGCGTTATAGATGAAAATGTGAAATTTTCCTATAGAAACTATACTCCGACTTAATATAATTATATACTTTTGCTTTCAAGACATCAAAATGATATCTTGAAATTGATGATTCCTCAGTACAACAGACGTGTTGTTCAGTATCCCATAACCGAAAGCGAATACTTCCTCTTATGCTATTCTTTCTGTTCAATCAAAAGTTTCTATTGGAAAATTAAAAAATAAATATGATGAAACTATTTTATAACCTACAAAGGGGCGTGGGTTTACTTGTTTTTTGTACTATCTTGCTTAGTGCTTGTGTGAACCATATTTCGGAGGAAGAGGAGGATAGTGTTAATAATGGAGATATTCCATTGAAATTTATTGCCGATATTCGTGAATCAGTTGGTACCCGTATGGCAAATAATAACTTTGCTGAAGGGGATGAAGTCGGTCTGTTTGCTCTTGCCGGAACCACTACAATGCAAGAAGAACGTTATGTGGATAATCTTCATTTCATACGTTCATCCAATGGTGAGTTTGAATCTAACGAGTCGGTATACTATCCGGATGATGGAGTTACATTGAATTTAATCAGTTATTATCCTTATCAAAAGAGTGGCGTGGGGATAGGGGAGAGCACCATGCAGGTGGCGGTTTCAACGACTCAAAATATTCCTGACGATTATTCACATTCTGATTTCCTAATTGCTTCTAAAGAAGAGGTCTTAGCCAGTAAGGAGGCGGTCGCTCTGACCTATAATCATCAGTTTTTTCGTCTGAAAATTGTTCTTATTCCTGGAGAGGGGGAGAATTTGGAAGATATGTTATCCGTTAAGCCTACGCTTTCGGTGAGTGGCTTTTATACTAAAACAAGTTATGATTTTCAGAAAAAGACTTTCTCTGGTTATTCCGAAGAGAAAGATATTATTCCTGCAGGAGAATGGGAGATAAAAGACGGACGACTGATAGGAAAGGAATTTATTTTGATACCGCAGGAGGCGACTCCGGGATACCAATACATAACGTTGGAAGCTGCAGGAAAGCTATATATAAGCCCATTACCATCTACTTTACAATTAAAAAGTGGAAAGCAGCGCGAATTGGAAATAAAGTTTGTATCAGCCGAAGATGTATTAATGAGCAAAGTGAATGGGGAAATCGGAGATTGGGACGGAACCGAAATAGATCATACAGAATCAGTCACGCTTCATAAATACATAGATGTTTCGAAGTTAACTTTTGAAAAGTCGAATGTGTATAAAGTGTTACATTCGGGAAAGCAAGTAGCTGAAATATGTAAGGAGTATCTTGTTACTCCGGAATTTTCTTCGCAGGCAATCGTTGCCTATCCGATGAAAAAAGATGGTAGTGTGGACTTATCTCAAGGTGTTGTAGCACAGTTGCTAGGGAAATCCGGAAAAGTGAATGGAGGAAGCGTATCATGGAATATGGAAGATTACTCATTGGCCTATGTTGACGGAATTTTGCCGATTCGTAATAATGTATATGTGATGGCAAACGGAACCGTTTCTTTATCTGTTACGACAGCAGATGACGTACTATCTGTTTTGGCTTTGGAAGATATCGTTCGTGATGTACGTGGAGGAATCATTCATAATTATCCGTTAGTGAAGATTGGAACACAATATTGGATGCGGGATAATCTGGAGGCATCTTCGTATGTTGGCGGTGAAGCACTTCCCAGACTGGATGCAGTGACAGCGAATGTTGTCGGATATCTGCAATCTACTACGGAACACTATTTTTATACAGCTAATGTAGTACTTTCTAATAAAATTCTGCCTGCTCATTGGAGTATACCGGATTGGAAAGACTGGAACATTTTAAAAGACTATCTGAATGGAGAGGCTTCTTTGCTGAAATCAGGTACTTGGTTACCTTTGAAAGCGGGAGAACAGGTACAGCCTGCAACTAATTTATCCGGTTTTAATGGAATACCTGTAGGAATGTATGTGGGGGCTTTTCAAACTGATTACGAGAAAAAACATCTGGCATATTGGACACTGGATAATGCAAATGCCGCTATCGATATCAAGGTTTTCTATCTGAAAAGTGATACGGATATCATTGAAGAATCTAATGCAGGTGTTGATACAAAAGCCTTTGCCATTCGTTGCATCAGAAAGTAAATCGACGAAAAAGGCTTCTCTTTTCCATAAATTGCTTATATTTGGGAAGTAAAACTAACTAAAAGAGAGAACTATGAAGAAGATAATAAATCCCTGGAAAGGTTTGGAAGGGTACAACTGCTTTGGTTGTGCTTCCAATAATGAAGCCGGATTAAAAATGGAATTTTACGAAGATGGTGACGAAGTGGTAAGCATTTGGAAACCACGTCCCGAATATCAAGGCTGGATTGATACCTTGCATGGCGGTATTCAAGCTGTCTTGATGGATGAAATCTGTGCCTGGGTTATACTTCGTAAACTACAAACCACGGGGGTGACGTCGAAGATGGAAACTCGTTACCGAAAATCGATTGATACCAAAGATTCTCATATCGTATTACGCGCGTCTATTAAAGAGGTAAAGCGGAACATCGTTATTGTTGAAGCAAAGTTATATAATAAGGATGGAGAAGTCTGTACAGAATCAGTTTGTACTTACTTTACTTTCTCGAAAGAAAAGTCGAAAGATGAAATGCATTTTTCGAAATGTGATGTAGAATCGGAAGAGATATTACCATTAATTTGAAATAAAAACTTAAGTTTTTGTGATAAATGTTTGGTAGTATCAAACAAATACTTTACTTTTGTCGCAGTTAATAAAAGAAATATGAAATATACAGCTACACATCATCATCATCATTTTCCTAACGAATAATCGGTGGGCGTGGATGATATTGTGTATAACTATATAAACGATAACGAAGGCTTACCGAATGCGGTAAGCCTTTTTTGTTTTTCAACGCAGATTGTATTTGTAATTAATAATTAGTAATTAAATAAAGTCATGTTAAGAATCGCAGTACAAGCCAAAGGACGTCTCTTCGAAGAGACAATGGCACTTTTAGAAGAGTCAGATATCAAGTTAAGCACTACTAAACGTACCTTGTTGGTACAGTCTTCTAACTTTCCTATCGAAGTTCTATTTCTTCGTGATGATGATATTCCGCAAACGGTAGCTACCGGGGTAGCTGATTTGGGAATTGTTGGTGAGAACGAGTTTATGGAAAAGGAGGAAGATGCGGAAATTGTCAAACGTCTGGGATTCAGCAAATGTCGTCTGTCACTGGCTATGCCGAAGGATATTGAATATCCCGGTTTGTCATGGTTTGAAGGCAAGAAGATTGCTACCTCTTATCCGGTTATTCTTCGTAACTTCCTGAAAAAAAATAGCGTAAATGCCGAAATACATGTGATAACCGGTTCGGTAGAGGTGTCTCCGGGTATTGGATTGGCTGATGCCATTTTTGATATTGTAAGTTCCGGTTCTACTTTGGTCAGCAACCGCTTGAAAGAAGTGGAAGTTGTAATGAAGTCGGAAGCATTGTTGATTGGCAACAAGAACATGAGCGAAGAGAAAAAAGAAGTGCTCGAAGAATTGCTGTTCCGTATGAACGCAGTAAAAACAGCTGAAGATAAAAAATATGTATTGATGAATGCTCCAAAAGACAAACTGGAAGAAATCATAGCTGTATTGCCCGGTATGAAGAGTCCTACAGTGATGCCATTGGCACAGGAAGGCTGGTGTTCTGTTCATACAGTACTTGATGAAAAACGTTTTTGGGAAATTATCGGAAAATTGAAAGGACTGGGAGCAGAAGGTATTTTGGTACTGCCGATTGAAAAGATGATTGTATAAATAGATAGGAACGAAAATTCGTTCCTGATAAAATATGAACCATGAAATTGATTAAATATCCCTCAAAAGAGCAATGGACAGAACTTTTGAAACGTCCGGCACTAAATACGGAAAGTTTGTTCGATACTGTTCGTTCTATTATAAATAAGGTAAGGACAGAAGGCGATAAAGCAGTATTGGAATATGAGGCTGCTTTTGATAAAGTAACCTTGTCCGCACTTGCTGTGACTCCTGAAGAGGTTCAAGCCGCCGGGACATTAGTAAACGATGAACTAAAGGCTGCCATTTCTTTAGCTAAACAAAACATTGAAACATTCCACTCTTCCCAGCGTTTTGTCGGGAAGAAGGTAGAGACAATGAATGGGGTAACTTGCTGGCAAAAATCAGTGGGAATCGAAAAGGTCGGCTTATATATTCCGGGTGGAACAGCACCGCTTTTCTCAACTGTATTAATGTTGGCTGTTCCGGCTAAAATTGCAGGATGCAAGGAAATCGTACTTTGTACGCCTCCCGATAAAAATGGAAATATTCATCCGGCTATCCTTTTTGCTGCGCAATTGGCAGGTGTCAGCAAAATATTCAAGGCTGGTGGTGTGCAGGCTATTGCCGCTATGGCCTATGGAACGGAGAGTGTCCCCAAAGTATATAAGATATTTGGCCCCGGCAATCAATATGTGACAGCTGCCAAACAGTTGGTAAGCCTGCGTGATGTAGCTATTGATATGCCTGCCGGTCCTTCAGAAGTGGAAGTCTTGGCTGATGCATCTGCCAATCCGGTTTTTGTAGCAGCAGATCTTTTGTCACAGGCAGAACACGGAATAGATAGCCAGGCTATATTGATTACCACTTCCGAGAAACTTCAAACAGAGGTGATGGAAGAAGTGGAGCGTCAATTAGCAGAACTTCCCCGTCGTGAAATTGCGGCGAAATCACTGGAGAATAGTAAATTGATTTTAGTGAAGGATCTGGATGAAGCATTGGAACTGACTAACGCGTATGCTCCGGAACATCTAATCATAGAAACGGAGAACTATATGGAAGTGGCCGAACGTGTGATAAATGCAGGTTCTGTCTTCTTAGGTTCATTAACTCCCGAGAGTGCCGGCGACTATGCTTCCGGAACGAATCACACCCTGCCGACCAACGGTTATGCCAAAGCCTATAGCGGTGTAAGTCTGGATAGTTTTATCCGTAAGATTACATTTCAGGAAATCCTCCCGGAAGGAATAAAAGCTATCGGTCCTGCTATTGAAGAGATGGCGGCTAATGAACAGCTGGATGCACATAAAAATGCCGTCACAGTTCGTCTCAAAGCAATTCAAAATTCATAATTTAAAACTTAAAGAAGTGAAAACGTTACAAGAACTAACCCGACCGAATATCTGGAAATTAAAACCCTACTCTTCGGCACGAGATGAATATAAAGGAGTTACAGCCTCTGTTTTCCTGGATGCAAACGAAAACCCTTACAATACGCCTCATAATCGCTATCCGGATCCTATGCAGTGCGAACTGAAGACGTTGTTGTCGAAAATCAAAAAAGTATCTCCCAAGCATATTTTTCTTGGAAACGGTAGCGATGAAGCCATCGACTTGGTTTTTCGTGCATTCTGCGAACCGGGAAAAGATAATGTCGTAGCCATCGACCCTACTTATGGTATGTATCAGGTTTGTGCCGATGTGAACGATGTGGAATACCGGAAAGTATTACTGGATGATGACTTCCAGTTCTCTGCCGATAAACTGCTGTCGGCTACCGACGAACACACCAAATTGATTTTCCTTTGCTCGCCTAATAATCCAACAGGAAATGACTTGCTCCGTTCTGAAATTGTAAAGGTACTTTGTCAGTTCGAAGGATTGGTGATGTTGGATGAGGCTTACAATGATTTTTCCCAGGCTCCGTCTTTCCTCGAAGAGCTGGATAAATATCCCAACCTTGTCGTATTCCAAACATTCTCCAAGGCTTGGGGATGTGCTGCAATTCGCTTGGGAATGGCTTTTGCTTCCAAAGAAATTATAGACATTCTTAGTAAAATCAAATATCCCTATAATGTCAATCAGTTGACTCAACAACAAGCTATTTCTATGTTGCATAAGCACTATGAGATAGAACGTTGGGTGAAAACGTTGAAGGAAGAGCGTGATTATCTGGAAGCGGAATTTGAAAAACTTCCATGTACCATTAAACTGTTCCCGTCCGATGCGAATTTCTTTTTGGCAAAAGTGACGGATGCCGTGAAAATCTATAATTATTTGGTAGGGGAAGGAATAATAGTGCGTAATCGCCATAACATTTCACTTTGCTGCAACTGTTTGCGTGTGACTGTCGGTACTCGTGTCGAAAATAATACCCTATTGGCAGCTCTTAAAAACTATCAAGGATAATTTATGAAGAAGAAAGTATTATTTATAGATAGAGACGGCACGTTGGTGATCGAACCTCCTGTAGATTACCAACTCGACTCATTGGAAAAACTGGAATTCTATCCGAAAGTATTCCGTAATTTGGGCTTTATCCGCAGTAAGCTCGATTTTGAATTTGTGATGGTCACTAACCAGGATGGATTGGGTACACCTTCTTTTCCGGAAGAAACATTCTGGCCTGCCCATAACTTGATGCTTAAAACATTGGAAGGGGAGGGGATTACTTTTGATGAGATTCTGATAGACCGTAGTTTTCCTGAAGATAATGCGCCCACCCGCAAACCGCGTACCGGAATGTTGACGAAGTATCTGGATAATCCGGAATACGATCTTGCCGGAAGTTTTGTAATAGGCGATCGTCCCACAGATGTGGAACTTGCCAAAAATATCGGTTGCCGGGCAATTTATTTGCAAGACTCGACCGAAGCTCTGAAAGAAAAAGGATTAGAAGAAGTCTGTGTTCTTGCAACTACTGATTGGGATCGGATAGCCGAATTCCTTTTTGCCGGAGAACGGAAAGCGGAAGTACGTCGTACTACAAAAGAAACAGATATTTATGTTGCTTTGAATCTTGATGGAAATGGAACTTGTGACATTTTTACCGGTCTTGGCTTTTTCGATCACATGCTTGAGCAGATTGGAAAACATTCTAATGGACTTAACCATCCGTGTTAAAGGAGATTTGGAAGTAGATGAACATCATACGATCGAAGACACTGCTATCGCACTGGGCGAATGTATCTATCAGGCTTTAGGTAGCAAACGAGGGATTGAACGTTATGGCTATGCCTTACCGATGGATGATTGTCTTTGTCAGGTTTGTCTGGACTTCGGTGGTCGTCCCTGGTTAGTTTGGGATGCTGAATTCAAGCGTGAGAAGATAGGAGAGATGCCGACGGAAATGTTCCTTCATTTCTTTAAGTCACTAAGTGACGCGGCAAAGATGAATTTGAACATCAAAGCGGAAGGACAGAATGAACATCATAAGATAGAAGGAATTTTTAAAGCCCTTGCCCGTGCTTTGAAAATGGCAATTAAAAGAGATATCTATCATTTTGAACTTCCATCTAGTAAGGGTGTGCTTTAATGTTTTTTAGAATCATATCCATATTGCTTATGCAAAAGCAAATCCCACTATGCTTATTGGCGATAGTCTTATCCGTCTCTCTTTTCGGTCAAAATCTGAAAGCGGATAAGATTATTCTGTCTGATAGTGATTTGACAAATTTGTATCAAATAGATTCGGGCGTATATCGTTCGGAGCAACCTTCAAAAGAGGGCTTTAAAGCTTTAGAAAAGTATGGTATTGGAGAAGTACTTAATCTACGAAACAGACATAGTGATGATGACGAAGCAAAAGGAACAAGTATAAAACTTCACCGGGTAAAAACTAAAGCACATTCGATTAGTGAAAAGCAATTGATACAGGCATTACGCATTATTAAAAATCGTAAAGCGCCTATTGTTTTCCATTGTCACCACGGCTCTGACCGTACAGGGGCTGTTTGTGCGTTTTATCGTATCATTTTTCAGAATGTTTCAAAAGAAGATGCAATCCATGAAATGACTGAAGGAGGCTATGGCTTTCATCGAATTTATAAGAATATTATTAGAAGAATCAAGGAAGCAAATGTGGAGCAAATAAGAAAAGAAGTAATGGAAGGTGGAGAGTTATAATATGCCATATCTTTACCATCGCTCTGTCACAGCTGTGCCACCGTATTGTCACAACCATGCCATCATGCTGGCACAGTTGTGCCAATGCGGTGGCACAAGCCTATTGATAGGACGTCCTTACAAGGCCTCTATTTCTTTAAGCCACATGGCTGAACTGGCATCGCTCGGCATTCTCCAATCTCCTCTCGGGCTGATAGAAATACTTCCTACTTTAGGACCGTCCGGCAAGCAAGAACGCTTGAACTGTTGATTAAAGAAACGACGGAAGAAGGTAGAAAGCCATTTCTTGATGGTTTTTTCATCATACATATCTTTGAATGCAATATTTGCCAGATAGAATATCTTGGAAGGCCGGAAACCGAAACGTAAGAAATAATATAGGAAGAAGTCATGTAGTTCATAAGGACCCACCAAATCTTCTGTTTTCTGTTTAATTTCTCCGTTTTCATCTGCCGGAATCAGTTCCGGACTGATGGGAGTATCTACAATATCGAGTAAAGTCGCTTTCGAATTTTCATCCATGCCATTTACTGCCACCCATTGTACCAAGTATTTTACGAGAGTTTTAGGGACACTCGCATTCACTCCATACATGGACATATGATCGCCATTATATGTTGCCCATCCTAGTGCAAGTTCTGATAAATCTCCTGTACCAATAACCATTCCCCAAGTCTGGTTCGCCACATCCATCAATATTTGTGTACGTTCGCGTGCTTGAGAATTTTCGTATGTGACATCGTGTACATTAATATTATGGTCTATATCCTTAAAATGTTGAATGCAAGCATCTTTGATACTGATTTCACGAATAGAGATACCCAGCGATTTCATTAGATCGATGGCATTATGATAAGTACGGTCGGTCGTTCCGAATCCTGGCATCGTAATGCCGAGAATATCCTTTCTGGACAATCCCAACTTATCAAAAGTCTTCACACATACAAGTAATGCCAATGTTGAATCCAACCCGCCAGAGATACCGATTACAGCAGTTTTAGCTCCTGTATGGACAAGCCTTTGTGCCAATCCCGCTACCTGTATGGAGAACACTTCTTCACAATGTTCATTTAGCTCTATTCCTTGCGGTACAAAAGGATGAGAATTAAACTTCCGGGTTAAGGTTAGCTCTTTGCTGTTGACAAATTCAGTCGCAATAGAAACCGCCTTTTTATCCCCTAAGTTTGCTTGATTAGCTGCAAAGGTTGTATTTATCCTGCGTTCTGCCCGGATACGTTCCACATCAATTTCGCTGATAATCAGCTGTTCTTTCATGCTGAAACGTTCGCTGTGTGCAAGCAGTGAACCGTTTTCATAAATGAACCCGTTACCGGCAAAAACTACATCGGTAGTAGATTCTCCAAAGCCACAAGACGAGAATACATATCCGGCAATACAACGTGCAGATTGTTGGCTGATGAGAGAACAAAGATAATTATTCTTTCCAATACCTTCATTATCAGCAGACATATTGAAAAGAATTTCTGCACCTTGCAGTGCTAATGAAGAACTCGGAGGTATAGTAGACCAAAGGTCCTCGCATATCTCGATGCCAAAAGTCGTATCTGAAGTCTCAAAAAGCAGATTAGAACCTATCGGAACGATTTGTCCACAGAGACGTACATTATTTGTTGTCAACTGAAGCGCCGAGGTAAACCAACGTTGTTCGTAGAATTCTTTATAATTCGGGAGATAGGTTTTAGCGGTAACTCCTAACACTTTTCCTTTTTGAATCACTGCAGCTGCATTAATCACTGTCGAGTTGACCACCACAGGCATGCCAACAATAGAAATAATGTCTAATTGGCGGGTGTTATTCAGGATTTGCATCAGTCCCATTTCTGCTTCTTCCAGTAAAAGTTGTTGTCCGAATAAGTCACCGCAAGTATATCCGGTAATACTCATTTCCGGAAAAATAATGATCTGCACTCCTTTTCCTTCGGCTACTGCAATCAGACTTTCTATCTTCTCTACATTGAATTTGCAGTCGGCCACTTTTACGTGTGGCACAGCTGCGGCTACTTTTACAAATCCGTAGTTCATCTTATACCTTATTTATATATAATGGGTGCAAAAATAGGAAATAGTTTTGAATAATTATCTTTTCTGTGTTGAATCCTCTCAATAAGCTATTTGGTATGAGTTACGATATTGTTGTTTAAACAATTAAAACAGCTATTAAAATGAACGTTAATATTTAATTATCCTTGAAATATACTATGGATTTACTTCTTTAATGGACTATATGTACTTAAATATGTAGCAAAAAGACATTAGTGGAAATATGGTATAAAATATGCGACATATAGTTTCATTTATTTAAATATAATATATATCTTTGTAGACAAAATAAAACGATATTGAAGTACACCTAAACAGAACAAGTGATATTAGTGTTTAATTTATAACTTAAGAGAGCAGATGGTCAAACCTTTAATTCACACAGCAACAACACGAAAAGTCTATTTGGATATTTGGCGCAATATTAAGAATTTGCCAAGTTAGTCTATTCCTATTCTATATTTATAGATAATAATAGCCTATCCCGGGTCGGTGCAGAATATGCTTAAAACCGATTTTGGGGGAAGGGGTGTATTGTTATTTCCTACGCAAAGATAAGCGTATTCCTCATTGTAGATAAATCTATAAAAATAAATCAATTTCATTAATTTTAATTCAAGTATCAAAGATGAGAAAATCAATTCTCTTGTTTGTACTCTTTACTCTGACAAGTATCCCCCTGTTGCTTTTTGCGCAGGGTGGATATCAGGTAACCGGACATATTATCTCGGCGGAAGATAATCAGCCGATGATTGGTGTGTCTGTTTTGGAGAAGGGTACGACGAACGGAGTAATTACCGATATGAATGGTAATTACAGTATCACAGTGACGAAGTCTCCTGCTACTTTGCAGTTCTCTTATGTCGGTATGAAAACGATAGATAAGCAGGTGACTGCTTCTACTCGTATAAATTTGACAATGGAAAACGATGCACAGATGGTGGAAGAAGTGGTAGTTGTCGCGTATGGTGTACGTAAGAAAGGAACAATCGCAGGTTCTGTATCTACGGTAAAAGCTGAAAAGATGGAAGATGTTCCTGCTCCGAGTTTCGACCAGGCACTGCAAGGACAGGCGCCAGGATTAATGGTGCTTTCTGATTCTGGTGAACCCAGTAAGGCAGCCACTTTTCGTATTCGCGGAACAAATTCAATTAATTCGGGAAAAGATCCTCTTCTTATATTGGATGGAGTAGCTATTTCAAGTTCGGATTTCAATACAATTAGTCCTAATGATATTGAAAGTATTTCAGTATTAAAAGATGCTTCTTCTACTTCTATTTATGGGGCACGTGCTTCCAATGGTGTGGTCGTTATTACATCCAAGCGCGGGCGTATGGGGGAAGCGGCTAAGGTTACTTTCCGTACACAGCTCGGATTTTCTCAACTAGCCTCAAAAGATTGGGATCAGATGAATACGGATGAACGCATTCAATTTGAGAAAGAAGTTGGACTGGATAAAGGACAAGATTATGAAAAGTTGAGTAAGACAAATATCAACTGGCTGGATAAAGTGTACAATGATACTGCCCCTTTGCAGAATTACGAGTTATCTGTAAACGGAGGCACGGAGAAATTGAATTATTATGTTTCAGGAAGTTATTACGATCAAGATGGCATTGCAGTAGGGTCTACATTCGAACGTGTCGGTTTTCGCGCCAATGTAGAGGCAAAAGCTAATAAATGGTTGAAGATAGGAACAAATTCAATGTTTGCCTATCAGGAAGTTGAACAGAGTGATGATGGAGAGTATGCGTTATGGGCTCCTATTTCCGCGTCTTTTTTTATGTTGCCTTACTGGAACCCTTATAAGGAAGATGGAAGTCTGGCACTTCAGGATGACGGGAGTTGGAAGGGAACGACAGAAAATCCGTTGGCATGGATGGCAAATAATCCGTTGTCGAATAAGAAATACAAACTTTTATCCACTTTTTATGCCGAGGTTACTCCGGTAAAGAATCTGACAATCCGTTCACAGCTAAGTGCTGATTATGGTCATACTACCTCTTTTTATCAAAGTTTCCCCAGTTACAAGCCAAATAATAATTATGGAGGTGCGCAGCGTAGCTCGTTTGATATGCTTAACCTGATGATTACAAATACGGCAAACTACCGTTTTATGTTGAATGATGTTCATTCATTCAATTTTATGGTTGGTCAGGAAGGTGAAAACTATCATTATGAAGGTTTCCAGTTAACTACTCGGGGACAGACAAATGATATTTTGACAAACTTAGCTTCAGGCTCAACTGCTTCATCATGGTCAGATCCTGTCACAGAATATTCTTTTCTCTCTTTCTTTGCCCGGGGCGAATACAATTATGATGACCGTTACTATGCTGATTTCTCGATTCGTGGGGATGGATCTTCACGTTTTGGTACCGATAACCATTGGGGAGCTTTCTGGTCAGTCGGTTTTATGTGGAACCTTCGTAAGGAGAAGTTCATGCAAAAATATGATTGGCTTACTAATGCGCAAATTGCGGTTAATACAGGTACATCCGGTAATTCTTCTATTAATAACTATGAGCATCTGGCTTTAGTTTCCGGTGGATATAAGTATGATAACGAATCAGGTATTGCAATTTCCCAGTTAGGAAATGAAGAATTGAGTTGGGAGTCTACATGGGCTACTAATGTGGCGTTGCATTTAGGTTTTATTGATCGTATCAATTTGGATGTGGAGTTTTATAATAAGAAAACGACCAATATGTTGATGGCGGTTCCTATTTCTTATACATCTACCGGTTTTGGGACCCGTTGGGATAATGTGGGAGCCATGCGGAATCGTGGTGTAGAAATTAATGTCGGCGCAGATGTACTCCGCATCAAAGACTTTAAATGGAATGTGAATGCCAATGTATCCTATAATAAAAATGAAATAACCGAGCTCTATAATGGGGTGACAGAATATGTAGCTTCCGATACCGGTAGAATGGTTGCGGTAGGTCATCCGTTAGGAGAATTTTATCTGAACCGTTATGCGGGAGTTAATCCGATTAATGGAGATGCTTTATGGTATACCAAAGACGGTGAAATTACTATGGAATATAATGAAAGCGACAAGGTGATGCTGGGCAAAACACATGAAGCTCCCTGGCAAGGTGGTTTTGGTACTACACTTTCCTGGAAGGGATTTTCACTTTCCGCACAGTTCACATGGGTGGCTGATCGCTGGATGCTTAATAACGACAGAGTCTTTCAGGAGAGTAACGGACTGTTCAGTGCCTATAACCAGTCAAAACGTATGCTTTACGACCGATGGAAAAAACCGGGAGATGTGACTGATATTCCCCGTTATGGAGTAACTCCCCAACTGGATTCACGATTCCTTGAAGATGCATCTTTCCTGCGTCTAAAGAATTTGATGCTCAGCTATACGTTCCCACAGAAATGGTTGAAGCGGACTAGCTTTTTGAATAGTGCCCGTATTTATGCGCAGGGACAGAATTTGTTGACATTTACAAATTTCACGGGTATGGATCCGGAGTCTACGTCCAATGTGTACAAGGCCCAATATCCGATGTCACGTCAGTTCACATTCGGACTGGAAGTTTCATTCTAAAATAAATCAGTGATGATAAGAAAAATAAAATTATATATAGCTTTGGTTGCGGTATTGCTTTCGGCATCTTCCTGTCTTGACAAATATCCGCAAGATGCTATTCCGCAAGATGATGCTATTAAGACAGTGAGCGATGTGCGTCAAGCTTTGATCGGTATTTATGCGCAGTTTAAAAACAGCAGCCTATATAGCGGTTACTTGACCTTGTTACCTGATATTCAGACAGATCAGGTTTACGCTGTTAAAGGATATACGAATGTCTATGGTGATGTATGGCGTAATGAGATATTAGCTATCAATAAACAGGTGGAATATGTGTATGGTGGTTTGTATGCCGTTATCGGACGTTGTAATTTCGTTCTTGATAACATGGCTGCCGTAGAAGCGGCTACTTCCGATGACGAACAACTGGATAAGTTGGATAACTACAAGGGACATATTTATTTTGCCCGTGCGCTGGCTTATTCGGAACTGCTGAAGTGTTTCTGTAAAGCTTATGACAGTGATGAAGAGGCTGCCAATGAACTGGGAGTTGTATTACAGTCCAGTTACGTTAATCCGGGACCTGTAAAACGTGCTTCTTTAAAAGATTCCTATCAGTTTGTTTTGGATGATTTGGCTAAAGCTGCTGAATATCTGGCTGCGGATGATGATGATACTGCGGTTATCTATAATTCTGCATATTTCACGGTTGGTACAGTCAATGCTTTGTATGCTCGTATGTACCTGTATATGCAGAAGTGGGAGAAGGCCGTTGAGTATGCCACTAAAGTGATAGATAGTAAGAAGTATGCATTAGCTGATGCTACAAAGAACAGTTATTCGGTTACTTACAATGATTTTGCGTATATGTGGCAGTATGATAATTCTACTGAAATCATCTGGAAAGTAATGTTTGAGGTAAATTCCTATGGAGGCGCATTGGGTACCGTATTCCTCAATTATGATTATACATCTTATAAACCGGATTATGTACCGGCTAAATGGGTATTGGATGCCTATGCTAATGCTGATTTACGCTACAATGCCTATTTTGGTTCGGTAACAACCGGCTTCTCCCATGCGTTAACCTGGCCGCTTTTGATCAAATATATGGGTAATCAGGATTTTATAAGCCAAAGAGTATTATGTGTTTCCATGCCGAAGCCGTTTCGGTTGGCAGAGCAATATTTAATTCGTGCAGAGGCTTATTGCCGGATGGGAACAGCTTATTATGGAAAAGCCGGAATTGATATTTCTACTTTACGTATGGCTCGTTATTCTTCCTACGGTGGTTCTACCACACTAACAGAAGAGAACTGGTTTAAGACTGTCAGTGAAGAACGTATGAAAGAACTCTTTATGGAAGGTTTCCGCCTTAATGACTTGAAACGTTGGCATGAGGGATTTGAACGTAAAGAACAAACCTCGACTGTCTCTCCGGGCAATACGCTGAAGTTAGAGAAAGACGATCCGCGTTTTGTATGGCCTATCCCGCAACATGAGTTGGATGCTCCAGGTGTGGATTTAATGCCTAATGAAAGCAATAAATAATGTATAAAGATAATATAGAGAAACAATGAAACTATTAATAACAGGGATCGTAGCACTGATAACGCTGGCTGTCGGATTCTGGGGATGTAATGATCTCTCCCGAACGACTTACAGCGGTTCCGACTACGTGATGTTCTCCGATACATTATCTATGTATCCGGTGCAGGACAGCGAGAAATGGTTTGAAATTCCGGTAGTAGCTACAAATATATGCGATTATGACCGTTCTTTTGGCGTAGAAGTAGACGATAAGGCTAGTAATGCAATTGAAAAAAAGCAATATGTGGTTGAATCAAATACGGTAACCATTAAAGCAGGGGAACGGGTAGCAAAGTTTCGGATGAAGGGTATTTATGAGAACATTGATAAAACGGATTCTTTGTCGGTTACGTTCAATTTGCTTGCCAAAGATGAAAATGTATGGGATTTGTACGGTACCCGTACTCGTGTTCAAATGCAAAAAGCATGTCCTTTCGAACTTAGTACATTTGAAGGCTATTGTCTATTGACTTCCTCTTTCTTTAGTGCATATATGACGAATACGGAACATCGGTTATTACAAGCGGAAAGAGACAAGACTGAAGATAATACTATAATATTACATGATTTCTTCTATAAGAATTATGATCTTAAAATTAAGTATGATCCTTCCGATCCGTTGAAACCATTTGTAGAGTTTGATGATCAAATTATAGGTAGTACGGCAGAAGCCTTCGGAACCATTTACGGTAATGGAAAGCTGATGTGTACTCAGCCTGTTGCGTACGATTCTTATTATAATGTATGCCAGAAATTTGTATTCTTATATAGCACTATTTATGTGGTGGGTAAAGGTACGGTAGGTACTTATGTGAATATTCTGGAGTGGATTAGTGATGAAGAAGCGGAGCAGTATAAAAAAGAGGAAGGACTCTAAACTATAATCGGAAATAAATATGAAAGATATAATAAAATATTATTTGCAATTGATTGTGTTGATGTTCTGTCTCTTCACGTCTGCTTGTAGTGATGATGATGAGACTGTAACACCTGTGTTTCCGGATTTGCAGAAAATAGAATGTGCAGTCGGAGATACCAAGACACTGACTTTTGAAGCTACTGATAACTGGATATTGATTTCGTCGTCGTTGTGGTGCTATTTTGAACAAGATGGTGAACAGACCTTCACTTGTTCAGGTGGTGTTGGCGAACAGACTGTCACCATTCATATTAGTGATGATGCTACGGAACTGATGAAATCCTATAAGGCGGAGTTGACAATGACGATGGCGGGAAGTCGGCAGGTAATAGCAGAAGTGACACGTCCGTCTACAGGTTATGAGTTGCATGCATTCGATGCTGAACAAACTATAGAATATACAGCGGAAAATCCTTATGTGCAAGATTATGGTGGTAAAGCATACTTTTGGGTTAGCTCAAACGCTGATTGGATTGTAGAAAGTTCGGAGAGCTTAGATTTAAGTAAAACGAATATTTCTGGAGAAGCAGGTAATAATGTGAAAATTACTCCGCTTTTGAAACAAGGTACTGAAAATCGTAAAACAGCTTGGACACAGGAACTTATTTTTAAGAATAGGAAAGGGGAAGTAATTTCAAAATTACCGGTTCATTACGATGGAATTCCTGCCGATAAAATAGAATTTAGCAATGATAATATTTATTCGAATAAGATTAAAGCTTCTGTAGATGGCGAATCATATACATTTAAGAATCAGTCTTATGAGGCTGAAGGAGTACCTTTAACAGTCATCGCCAGAAATGATGAGTATACTTATGTTTGTGTAGAATATACATCAACTATGGGACCAGAGACAGGTTGGAATGAAGAATGGAGTTTTAAGTTACTTACAGGCTTTAAAAATTGGTTGTGGATAGAGGATGATAGTGAAGGGAATTTGATGATCGCAGCAAAAAGTAATGATGGTGCTTCTCTTAGCGCATATTTGATGGTATTTCCAAATTTGGTATATGCTGAAGTCGAAAATGATTTTGAAAATAAAGTATTTTCGAAGGAAGGCATTGTAGGAGAATATAGTAATTATATTGGAGCACTTATAGAACAAGATGCATTTGTTGCTACTTCAGGACTTTCAATTATGGACTCATATACATTTAGACCGTTATATGATGGTGCTGGAAATGCAATACAGGCAGAACCCTATGCTGGCGAAATGACAGAGAATGAATTGATTGAAAAGTATGGTACTTCTAATGTTTATACAGTCTATTCGTTCACTTTAGGAATGTCTTATACTCAAATATTTGTTTTACCTAATGGATATACTGGATCTAACTTGCAAGCTACTACTATATTGAACGGAAAAAATACTGCATGGTCTGGAATTAGCTTAGAACCAGGACAGAATTCATCTGGACAAATGGGAATCAATATTTATGGTATGAATTCAGAAGCAAATGGAGATGAAATGTGTATAACGATTAAGAATGGAACAGAGCCATATGCTGTATTATTAATTGAGACACGCTATAGTGACTGATAGAGAAATATATTAATATGAAAACGAAGATATTATTTATAAGAATGTTTGTCCTTTCCTGTATGCTGTTTACTTTAGGGTTTACAGTAGGAAGTTGCTCTGACGACGACGATGCTGTACTTCAGGCAGGATATGGATATGCTCAGTTCAAACTCTATAAGAGCTGTTTGGCAGAAACGAAAGTGACGCGTGCTAGTACGAATGAACTGAACTATTTGCGTGATGCGCAAAAAATGAAGATTGTGCTCATCAACCAGGAAGACGGTACTGAAGTTGTGCAGACTGTAGGTCTTGAGGCAATGGGAGACGATAGTGAATTTGGTCTGCGAAGTGAAAAACTTCAGTTGATGGCAGGTACTTATCAGATTGTCGGGTTCTATCTATATAAGGCAGATGGGACTACACAGGATTTGAAACAAATTCTTTCCGGAGAACCGGATGAAAAGACGATTATTACTGTAATCAATGGCGGATTAGCTGTACAAGATATACATGTGAAAGTAGTTAAGCGGGGTATGGTGAAATTTACTGTGACCAAGAATTTTCTACCATCCACTCGTGCTGCATTAGGAGAGGATTATCTTTTCTCTGATATCAAGTATATTAATGTAACAGTGCAGGAGCAATTTACGAAAAAAGATACGACTTTTTCTAATGTTGCCGTAGAATATACAGAGAAACTGGATGGCAATGGAACGAAAATTTCCGTAGCCGTCAGTGATTCAATTTTTCGACTTTCTGCGGGTAAGTATAAAGTCAAGAATTATACGACTATAAAGAAGAATAAAGGTTCTTTGGAATATGGAGAGGTGAATGGGGCTGATTTTGAAGTTTCGGATAATGTGACTACAGAAGTTAAGATTCCGGTTAATTTCAGCAAAACTACTGGTAGTATCAAAGATTATCTTGTTTTGAAAGAAATTTGGGAAGCCTTGGGAGGTCCGGCAATACCTGAAAAGAACCAAAAAGGATGGCGTTATTCAGGTGTTACATATCCTTTAGGAACTAACTGGAACTTTGATAAGGATATTGATTTATGGGGCGATCAACCAGGTGTCGAATTGGATGCCAAAGGACGTGTCGTGGGACTTTCTATCGGAGCATTTGCTCCTGAAGGCGATATTCCCGAATCCTTAGGAGACTTGACGGAACTTAGAACTCTGTCATTAGGTAACCATTCCGATCAGGTAGGTGATAATATCATTGAGGAAACAATGGGACTTGAACTGACGGAAGCGCAGAAGAATTCTGTACGGAGCGATTTCTATAATAAGTTTGTAAAGAATGATATTGCATTGTACTTTTCTGAACCTATACAAGCTGCCTTGAAATGGCAGAAAGAGGGAATACCTACAACTTTCTCACCATCTGTTGTAAACGATAAGGCGAGTCGTCCTTCTTTAAAAGATGTACCGGCTAACCGATTGACCAATGGAATACATAAAATTCCAGTTACCATTGGAAATCTAAAGAACTTGCAATACTTATATATTGCCAACGGTAAATTTGAGGGATTTGAAGAAGGGACTGATCTTGGCAAATTGGAAAACTTGACAGACCTTGAAATTTACAATTGTCCGTCTATGAAGAAACTTCCGGAAGAGCTGCAACAATTACCCAACCTTCAATCATTCAATTTAGCGAGCAATCCGAATTTGGGAGATTTTCATGAGGATTTAGGTGAGTTTGTGGCTAGCGAAAATATAAGCAAAACGTTACAGATCTTCTATTTAACTTTCAATAACCTGACTGTTTTACCGGATATGTCGATGGTGAAAAAACTAGGTAAACTGGATTGTGCGTACAACAAAATTAAAACGATTGAGAAAGCATTTGGTAGAGATGTGAACTTGGTGCAATTATCAATGGACCATAATCTGATTGAAGAATTGCCACGTGATGAAAACGGTAGCTTCTGTGGATATGCCGATGTGGAGTCATTCTCTTTTGCTTATAATAAATTGAAAAAGTTCCCGAATATATTTAGCTCACAATCTGTATATGTTATGTCTTCGGTTAATTTTTCATTCAATGAGATAGATGGATTTGAAGGTGAAGAAGACGGCACATTCAAGGGCGTGAATGCCAATACGATTGCCATAGGCGGTAATAAACTGAAGAAATTCCCGACTATACTATTCAAAACCAATTCACAAGTGTCTGCTTTAGGATTGAATGGTAACGGTATAGAAGAGATTCCGAAGGGTACATTTAGTGCTTCAAAATATTCGTATATGATGAAAACGCTTGACTTGACTTATAATAAGCTGTCAAAGTTACCGGATGATTTTAATGGTAGAAATATGCCTTTCCTTTATGGAGTGGATGTAAGTAACAATCGTTTTACGGAAGTTCCTACCGGACCGATGGATGCAGCTACATTAACAGTGTATGCTGTCCGTAGTCAGCGCGATGAGAATGGTAACCGTTTGTTAAGAAAATGGCCGTCTAATATATCTTTATGTCCAAGTTTGCGACAGTTCTGCATAGGTGGAAATGATTTGCGAAAGATTACTGATACGATTTCATCGTATATTATAGTCTTTGAGATAAAGGATAATCCGAATATCTCTCTTAATCTTTCCAATGTCTGCAATATGATTAAGGCGGGAGCATATCTACTTATTTATGACCCGGAGCAGGATATTCGCGGATGTGATTATGTGAAATAAGAAACGGATAAATAATAAAAAAGAATCTATATGAAACCATTGTTTAAAATATATTTATACCTCTTTGCAGGTTTGCTCTTTATTGCAGCTTGTAATGATTCGGATGAAGAGGGGATTACTGGTTTCACCATTGATACCCAAGAAGTCACATTAGGTGCTATAGGAGGAATGGAGCCGGTTAAAGTGGCTTCAGGCACCAAATGGGTAGCAAAGGTAAACCAACCTTGGGTGAAGGTGATGCCTGCTAACGGTGTAGGAAGTACTAATTGCGAAATTGTAGTAGATTCTACACTTTCTAATGATGTGCGGCACGCTGTCGTGACATTTGTGCCGGAAGGACAACCGAAACAGGAATTGAAGATACATCAGACCGGATATGGAAAAATGATCGGACTGGATAAATATGAAGTCGAAGTTGCCAACATGGCCAACGATGATAAAAGGTATTTTGATATATCCGTGACTACGAATGTAAAGTTCAAAGTGGAGTATTCACAGGCGATAGGATCTTGGGTTACTACTAATAATAGAACACCTGATGTTTTTTTGGATTATGGAGCTCGTCCCCGTACTCTTAAAATGCGATTCAAATGGGACATGAATACTGACCCGCAAGAGAGAATAGCTTCTATAAAATTCCTTCCGGTAAACGCGGAAGATGAATTGGAAAAAGAAGTGACATTGACTGTAAAGCAGGAAGCTGCACCTGAAATAACAGATGATAGACGAGGTGATTCTATTGCTATTGTCATTGCAAGTACAAAGATGCGCTCAATGATGAATTGGGATGCCAGCGAACGTCTTGACTACTGGTTAGGGGTGACAGTTTGGGAAAGAACAGATAAAGACGTAACACCCGAAAAAATTGGACGTGTACGTTCTGTTGAATTCAGATTGCTGAATACAAAAGAAGTGTTGCCTGTTGAAATCGGTAAAATTAAGTATCTGGAGACATTGGTTATCTATGGCAATACGAACACTAGTTTACTTCCTTCTCCTTATCGTATAGGAAATGCATTGGCTGAATTAAAGTATCTGAAAAATCTGACAATAAGTGCATTGGGCATTACAACTATTGATAAAAATGAATTAAAAGAACCTTGCAAGGTTTTAAGGACTTTGGATGTAAGCGGCAATAATTTTACGAGTATTCCGTATGATTTGACTCCTACTAATTATCCGGAACTACTTAACTTAAGTTTAACGGGGAATCGTCGATATAGTTCAATTACTGATTTGAGTACTGAAACGCGCGACAATCCAGGGTTACGTATAGATGCTTCTTCTTCTTCATTTAAGAATTTATTGAAGTGGGAAAAGCTGAAATCTTTGTCATTATCATATAATTTGATTTATGGTCAACTACCAACATTTATTAATAGCTATAATGGTAGTCTTGAATATGGTGTATCTGCTTACACAGATGAGGATATCCTGAAAAACGATACATTAATGAGTGCTAGCGATGAGGTTAAAGCAAAACTAAAAACAATTCCGAAAATTTTGCCTAATGCCGAATTGTTCTCTATTAACTTGAATTTCTTGACTGGTGATGATTTGCCGGATTGGTTACTCTATCACCCACGTTTTGCACGTTTTGATCCATTCACCTTGATTTATACGCAAGATTCAGGTAAAGATATGAAGGGCAATATTCCTGGCTTTAAGAATGAACCGTCAAACTTGGAATGGTTCTATGAACGTTATCCGAAAGCCAGACCTACATTAACCGATAATTGATTTTTTTAATTATGAAAAGAATATATTTAGTTCTAATAGCTACTATAGCAATCACTTTTGTATCCTGTTCCGATCAGGAGATAGATACAGTGAAACCTGATGCCGGACAAGTAGCTCCTATCATTGATTTACCTGAAGGAGCTACTCAAGGTAGAATATTGGTGAAATTTAAACCGGAAGCGGCATCCTTTTTGGATGCTGCTACCACCCGCTCTGTCGGGGCTGCTTTGACTCGTTCAGGAATTTCGGATATGGG
>ERZ791635.188-NODE-188-length-41603-cov-9.0168_pt1 | contig 41603 bp, 73 predicted proteins | sample MGYA00510056_ERZ791635 | MGnify/ENA primary metagenome ERZ791635 (study PRJEB30046, sample SAMN00715187) | human gut metagenome | study: EMG produced TPA metagenomics assembly of the A metagenome-wide association study of gut microbiota in type 2...
TTGCCGCTCGAACCAGCCGTACTGTAATTGCCGCTGGAACCAGCCGTACTGTAATTGCCGCTCGAACCAGCCGTACTGGAATAGCCGCTCGAACCAGCCGTACTGGAATCGCCGCTCGAACCAGCCGTACTGGAATAGCCGCTCGAACCAGCCGTACTGGAATCGCCGCTGGAACCAGCCGTACTGTAATTGCCGCTCGAACCAGCCGTACTGTAATTGCCGCTGGAACCAGCCGTACTGTAATAGCCGCTCGAACCAGCCGTACTGGAATAGCCGCTCGAACCAGCCGTACTGTAATAGCCGCTCGAACCAGCCGTACTGGAATAGCCGCTGGAACCAGCCGTACTGTAATTGCCGCTCGAACCAGCCGTACTGTAATTGCCGCTCGAAAAATGTTCTTTGCCCTTCACCCGATTAAAAACGGCATTCACCTCAGCTTTTACCAGCCCTGCAAAATTTACCTCACCTTTCACCGTCAGCTCAGTGCAGGCCAACTTACTGTCCTCTACGCTTTTATCCACGTTCCCGCCGCACTCGACCTCAAAAAAGCGCGGGCTATCCTTCAACGGGTAGTAGTGCAGCACATCCAGCGGGTTCTCGCAGGCGTGCATACCAGCATTGCAGCAGTCAGCCTTGTCCTCATGGTAGGTCTTGCCCACCTCGTACTGCTTGCCACGGCACTGCATATTTTTGTCCATGGCCTTGTAGGCGATGATCTTCTCACTCATGGGTGGTGTCCTCCTTTCCATCAATGTCGCAGCACAACATTGGACGAATGAACCAGATAGGTCACACCATCAATCACAACCTGAAGCTGATCGCCTTCATAGTCGCACCAGCTTTCGACATTGCCCTCGACAATCGTCCCGTCGGGCATTTTCAGCTGCGCCCAGCTGTATTCATAGGTCAGGTCAATAACCTGCTTATTGCATCCGGCCATCAGCAAAGCGCTTGCCAATACGGACACTACGCCTACAATAACTTTTTTCATGCTTGTTCCTCCTTTACAGTCCATGCCGTCAGCGTCTTTGCGACGCCGTTTTTCTCGATCTCGTCGATCTCGAAAGCCAAAACGGTCAGACCACCAAAATCCTTGACAAAGCCATCGTTATAGAGTCCGAAATGCAGCTCCTTGCCGTGGCTGTCCACGACCTTGATTTTCGTTTCGTACTTAAACACGTTGTGGCAGACGCACGCGAGACGGTTCAGCGTCATGTTACGCACCCCTTTCAAACAAGCTGGTCTGGCCGTTGGTCTGCTGGATCAGCATCACGGTGTTGGTGCTGGGCTTCCAGCGCTGGATATACTCCACGGCTTCGTCAAAGCGCTTGCGGGAGATGTTGCCCACGCTGTTCACCCGGAACCAGTCCTGCACATCGTGGTTGCACTCGCTGTACACCTTGCCGCGCACATGGTTGTCGATGTAGGCCGGGGTGTCCTTGCCGCCAATCGCCCCGATGACGGCCCGGCTTATGGCCTCGCGCAGCACACGCTGCTGGTTGTAATCCACTGTCATGGTGTTCTCCAACGCGGTGAGCCGCTCTTCTTGCCGCTGGGTGCGGGTGTCCAGCATAAACAGCGCCTGCATCTCTTTGCTGAGCTTGGGCATCATGTAGCTGCCGGTCTTGCGGATGCTGGGGATGATCTCGTCTGCCACCAGCGCCTGAAACTTCTCGGCGGTCTCGTTCTTCGCCTTCATGGCCAGCCGGTAAAAGATGTTTTCGGGGATGTAGCTGTCTTTCCCAACTTGCTGGGAAAAGCCAAAATCACGCAGATACTTGTCGATGGTCTCCCAGCGGATGTACTCAAGCCCGTTTTTGGTCTGGGTGAAGCCTAGACCCCGGGCAACATCTTCGAGTTTGAGGTAGGCAGTGCCGTCCCGCTCATAGCAGGACACGCCCGAAATCAAAGTTGGGGTCAAATTTTCATTTGTCATGTTTTCACTCCTTTTAATAAAATGTCTTCTCTTTGCTGTGCCGTTGCAGCTCCTGGCCTCGCTATTCCTTCGCATTTCTTCGCTTCGTCATTCCATTGCCGAGCTAGTCAACGCTTCGCCTTTGCTTCTCGTCTCAACTCAATGCCTTCGCCCAGACCAGCCCCGCAACGCTTTGCCTTTGCTTCGCAAAACGTCGCTCTACCTCGCCTTGCCTTTGCCTTGCCTGTCTGTGCTTCTCAGTGCCGCTGCGATGCTCTGTGCATTGCCACTGCACAGCAGTTCACCTCATAGCCTTTGCCAAGCGTCGCGTCGCGTCGCAACGCCTCTGCGAATCAGGGCCGTCAATGCCATGCCCTTGCTCTCAGGCCTTCACCTCATAAGCGGTGTAGGTAAAGCGGCCCTTTCCGCTGTTGCGCCACTGGCCGATGCCGCGCAGGATGCCATAATCCAGCCACTCACGCACAACCTTTTCGTGGCTGTCGTCAAGGAGGATTACGTCAAACTCGCAGGTCGAACCAGCGGGAATCTGCTCGCTGTTGGTAAGACTGACGCGCTCGCCCTGCGCTGTCTGTGCGCGGAGTGGGCGCTGGCACTCGGTAATCTCGCCGTTCACATGAATGGGAATCATGCGGGGCTGAACGAAAATCAACCCATCAATGACCTTCTTGTAGGCCGTCAGCTTGCCGCTTTCGTTCACGGCCTTCTTCTTGCCAGTTTCGGTCTTGCCACCGATGCGGGAGAGCATACCGCAAGCATCCTTAAACATGCCCTTGATCTGGTAATCGTAAAAGATCGGATTGCCGTCCGGGTCACGCGGGAAAACGGTCATGCCCTTGTCAGCTACCGCATCGGGGCCAAGAGCTGCCACTTCATCCTCGATGGTTGCAGCATCCGGCGACTTGCTGGCAATAAATTCGCGGGCCACATTGGGGTTTGCGGGCCATGTACCCAGCACCGGCTCAATAAACGTAGCTTTCACATGCAGTTTTTTCATAATAGTAACCTCCAAAATATATTGCTTACGCCACGCCGTTGTTCTCGGTCTGGCGGTCGTTCTTGCGCACCGCGGCCATGCCCGGCTGGCTGCCGGGTGGTTTCGGCCCCTGCCACAGGGCCATCATCAGGAGGGTCATTTATCCATGAGCTTTTCCTGCTCGTCCAGCATCTTGTAGGTGATACCGGCCTCGCGCAGCTGTGTGCCGCGCCGCTTGTCCGCCTGCAAGTTATACAGATACCGACGTCGGCGATACGCCACGCGGGTGGCCTTCTGGGCCAGGCGAACGTCTGGGTCATCCCGGAGCAGCGCAATTTGCTGTTCTACCTCTTCGTCCGTCAGAGTGTGACGGCGGTTCTTTACTTCTTCCATCGCTTAGCCCTCCAGCTCTTTCAGCAGCTCGTACAACTCTTTAATGTGTCTCTCGTAGTACATCCCGCCCTTACGGCTCCCACTGTAGCGGGAGTAGGAGATCTTCCAGCGGCGAATCTGCTCTTTGCAAGCAGCCACCGGGTCTGCTGCGGATTTGATTTGGTCGATGCTCATGCGCTCCATGTCTTTGTCCTCCTCTCAAGTCTGAAATGTCGTTCATTCAGGCTTTCCTCTTTCCTCATCGTAGACCACAAGCTCGTTCAGTGTGACCTTGAAATACTTTGCGAGCTTGAGCAGCTGCGAGATACTGGGGCCGTAAATCGAGCGCTCCCACTTTCCGATTGCGCCGTTGCTCAGGCCTGCCGCCGCCTCCAAATCGGTGCGGCTCAGTCCGTGCAGCTTGCAAAACTGGTCGATTTTTGAAACATTCACTAGCAATTCTCCTTTCCGGGCTTGAAAATCACTAGAAAATATGCTACTATGTAGTTGCGAGGTACAAAGTGAATAAAATCTAGCGTCTGCCCGATATAATATTGTCAGGGGCTTTGGTTTTGTTTGCCCTGTGCTTAGTATTATACTAGCCAAGTGGCTATTTTGCAATAGCCAATCTGCAATATAGTGAACATTTGGCTATTTTCACAAAATAGCGAGGTCTTTTTTATGCGAAATGTGGAGAGGGCTAAAAAAATCGCTACCGAAAAAGGAATCAACGTTTCTTTTGTATGCAGAGAGGTCGGAAAAAGCCGTGGCTATATTTCGCAAATGCTAGTAAGTGGGCGCGATTTTCCTGATGAGATGCTGCCATCAGTAGCCAATGCGCTAGGTGTAACAGTGGCAGAGCTGAGAGGCGAAGATTCCGGGCAAAAAGAAAAGCCCACCCCCGGTGAAGGGAGTGGGCTGGATGAACAAGCAAAGTCTTTTGCAGAAAAGCTTATGCAGCTGGATGAACCTATGCGCACGCTATTTAATAGTATGCTGGATGCAGCGATAGCTGAGAAACTGAAGAAAAATGGTTGACCTGAAGCGGGAAGAAGAAGCGCTCGATTTTCTTCTTAATATTTACGAGAAGTGCCCGACAGCGCCGGACACTCCGACTCCCGTTTTTGCGGAAAAGTTCAAAGCGGATGCCCCGGTGCTTGCAGATCTGATGGTTTCGGATGGTCTTGTCGAGATACAGCGCAAAGTCCAACAGAAAGACAACGGTGCTGTCGTGGTGCCGTGCATGATTCTGACCGCTAAGGGGCGAACCTACTTCCTTGAACAACAAAGAAAGCAGAGAATCAGCCGCAGACAGTTCTTTCAAAGCGCTGCCATTGCGGTGATCTCTGCTGTTGTGAGTACGTTATTGACGCTTTTGGTGACTCAAAGAAGCGAAGAGTCTGAAACTTCCAGCTCATAGGAGCAAGGGTCAAGGCTGGTAACGTATACAGATCTGTATTTGCGCGGTGCTCTTGCTTCTTTGCTGCCGAGTGTAATGGAAAGGTATCCGCCAAGACCGTCTTTGATATGGAAATGCGTATCAGGGCACAGCTCCATAAGGTCTGCAAGGGTAACACCTTTATAAGTAACTTCTGTTTTAAGGTACTCTAAAGGGATGCCGACGCACTTTTGCTCCGGCTCCTGTTTGGGATTAGACTGAAAAAGTGCAAAGTCATTGAGATTAAGGAACTCGTAAGCGAGAATCGCAAACATTGCGATAACAAACACGGCGATGATGAAAAGAAGCGTATTATTCGACATTTTGCGTTGCCTCCTTTAAGAGTTTATCCACGTCGATACCAAGGGAAAGTGCAAGCTTGATTTTCTCAAGTATAACACATTCTGTGGTTTCTTTCATCAATTTTGTGCTATTTTCTTGCACTTTGTTTTCCTCCTTTGGCATTTTCCTTGATAACTTAGTTTTTCGGCAGCGGGTTGGCTGCCTATTTTTGTATATGTGAGGTGCGTTTTATGAAATGTCCAAAATGCGGAGCTGAAATTGAGAACGTGAAATTCTGCCCTGAATGTGGAGCATCTGTTGCTTCGGGTCCCGTGACAACAGCTATTGAATCAGACGAAAAGCCTGAAAAGAAGAAAAAAGGTCACGGATGCGGATGCGCGGTCGCTGTTAGTGTTGCGCTGATCGTGTTCGTTATGATGATTACCCCTTCTTCCAGCACGACAAGTTCAACGTACGGAACAAAGAGCAGCACGTCCGTAAAATCGTCAATTTCTGCCGATGATAGCCTTACAATGGGGCAGAGAAACGCTTTGCGGGCTGCTAAAAACTACCTGAGTGCCGGTATGGGATTCTCTTACAGCGGCCTTGAAAGTCAGCTTGAGTTTGAAGGATATTCCGCGGAAGATGCTACTTATGCCGTAGATCATTGTGGCGCCGACTGGAACGAACAGGCTGCAATAAGAGCAAAAAATTATATCAATTCCATGTCTTTCTCTCGCTCCGGTCTGATTGAACAGCTGGAGTTTGAGGGATTTAGCCAAGGCCAGGCGGAATACGGAGCCACTGCTGTGGGATATTGATGTGCGGCCCTGTTCACAACCGAATTATACAACCGTTGATTGTATCGCGTCAAGCGCGTTTAATCGCGCAAAAATGCGCGAAAAATTTAGCATTTGCGATGAATCGTTGAAATTTACGCTGACTTTTTGCTAAACACGCGCGTTTTGCGCGAACAACGCGCAAAATATGCGCGATATTATTCGAGGTTGCAAGGTTGTTGCAATTTTTGCAACAGGTCAGCAGCAAGCTCCCCGCCGGGCGCGCCTGCTGCGGCGTGGAGAGCCTGAACAGACTTTGCCTTGCGGGTTACATAAAGGCAGGCCCGGGCCTGTCCCTCGGGCGGCATATCCTCATAGCAGGCCAGCGCGGCGCGGATGTGGGTGCAAAACAGCTTCATCTTCTCCATCTTTAGTCCTCCCAAGGTTCAGGTGTTCGGGTCGTGCCGGTCAAAATGGTGGCAGGCATCCCGTCGATGATGGTCATTTCGTTTTCTTTGCCGTTTCTTTGCTCGAAATCCATTTTATTTCACCTCTGTTTTTGTTCAATTTGTCCAACTTGTTTTAGATTTTACCATTTTATGGGAAAACTTGAAGGACTTCTGTTCTGTCGAGTGGCATGGGTTTTCCCCATGTCACTTTTTGTTTTTATGGCATGGAAATTTGTGAGGTTATGATTGATGAGCTACTTTACTGCGGAAAAGCTTGGCGTCGCACTGGCGCGGGCCAGAGTCGCGGCAGGTTTGAGCCAAGTCGAGAAGGCCCGCCGTATCAACAAGGGAAAGGCTACGATCCAGAGCTGGGAGTGCGGGGCGTCCAGCCCACCAGCTGACAAGATAATGGACTGGTTCGAGGCTTGCGGGACTTCTCCACTCCCCGCCATGCAAGAAATGCTGCACCCAGAGCTTTACAAAGAGCCCATACAGCGCAAATCAGACGAAGAGCTGGATGAGATGCTTACGGGATACTTTCGCACAGCGCCGCGAATTGTAAAAGAGATGGTGCTGTTTATCCTTTTGGGCCGACATGGCAGCTATCCACCGGCGGTGTTTGCTGAGGTGTGCGCAAATCTGCATACTCCCTTGCAAAACAAGGTATCCGTCTGCGGCCAAATACTGGACAACTACGAGTTCGCCGTGGTTACAGAGACAGACCCGATTCCGTGGGAAGTCCAGCCTCCGGTGAGTCTGTTGCAGTCGGCATACCAGGCGGGAAAAGAGGCCGCGAAGAGCGGCGAGGCCGACTATACCGCAAAGCGAGGTGAAGAGCTTTGAAGTGCATTCGCGCCTGCTGCCGTCGGGAAATACCGGATGATGCATCTTTTTGCCCATACTGCGGCAAGAAGCAGCCCGAAGCCGCCCCGCAGCAAAGAAAAAAGCGCCGCCGCCCAAAGGGCAGCGGCAGTGTATATAAGTTGAGCGGGACGAGGTCAAAACCGTATGTGGCCCTGACAGCCAAGCGAGACGTTCTGGGGACGTTTGCGACGCCGGGTGAAGCGGTACAAGCACTGGACGCTTACAACGCCCAGAACACCCCCGCAGCGCGTCTAAAATGCACTTTTGCGGATGCCTACGCCCAATGGAAAGCGCAGCCCAAATTTGACAAGCTCGGCACTGACATGAAAAAAGGTTATGAGCTGGCCTATGCAAAGGCTTCGCTGCTGTATGACCGACAGCTCCGGGACTTAAAAGCCGCAGACTATCAACAGGTGATTGACCAGATGGTGGAAAAGGGCCTCTCCCGCAGCTCCTGCGAAAAGCAACGCACACTTTTCAGCCAGATCTGCGAGTGGGCGATGGCTCAGGACATCATAAACAAAAACTATGCCATGCTCTTGCAGCTCCCAGCGGCTACAGGCAAGGCAGAGCGCACTTTAACCGCTCAAGAGATAGAGCAGATCAGCAGCCGACAAGACGACCCGAAGCTTGGGCAGACAGCACAAATCGCAATGGTGCTACTCTACACCGGTATGCGTATCGATGAGCTGCTCTCCATGCGCTGCGATGATGTGCATCTAAAAGAGCGGTATATGCAGGGCGGCGAGAAGACCGAGGCGGGCAAAAACCGCATTATCCCTATTTTGGACCCCATTTACAAAATCATTGCCTTTTGGATGCTTGACAGCGGCTGTGAATGGCTGATACCGTCCAAAGCCGGTACAAAGCTGGACAAGCGCAACGTGGCTACAAAGTTTCGGGCCTTGATGCAGGAGTGCCACATAGAGGGGGTGCATCCGCATACGCTGCGCCACACGGCCAGCAGCAAGATGGTGGAGTGCGGCCTGGAAAAGACTGCCGTGCAGGCCATCTTGGGTCACAAAAATTTCTCCACCACGGCCAACAAGTACGTCTCCCACAATGACCCAGATTATCTGTTGCGGGAAATGCAAAAGATGAAGTATTGATTTGTTAGATTGTTTGTTAGATTATAGCGTTCATTCAGGAGATTTCAGGGTATTTCAAGCAAAAAGAAAAACGCACGAACGATATAAATGAATCGTTCGTGCGTTTATTTTTGGAGCTGGTGACAGGAGTTGAACCTGCAACCCACTGATTACAAATCAGTTTTATTTTACCATTTATCGATAAAAATTCAAAGCTTGTTAGTCTTACGTTAGCTTATTAAACTTAAAAATTCAGCTTTTCAAGTTTTGGCTGCATGTAAAAATAACACATTTTGTGTCGTTTTACAATGCGGTTATCTTCCGCATGACCAGCTCATACTCTTTCGGGTAAACCAGCTTTATTGCCTTCATGTGCTCGTCAAGCACCTGCATCAGACCACCAAAAGGAACAGAGCTGGCAGCCGCCACAAAGTCGCTTTGCGGTTCCGTTGCCGTGGAGTACGCCGCCGCATAAGTCGCGGGCGGCAATGCCTGGATCTGCGTTTCAGGTGTGTGCGCTTCTTCCAGCTCGTCCCGCACGGTGCAGAGGGCGGCAAGCTTTTCCACGCTCTGCCAGTCGGTCGAGCCGCATTTAAGCTTGTGGATGTGGTCATTGATCTCGTCGATGTCCATACCTGCCACCCTCCTCACTTATGCATTGCGCAGAATGTCCGCCGCGCGTTTGTAAGCGTCTCGCTCTGCGCCGGTGGCGTCCTGCATCATGTCCTCGATGTCAGAGATCATGCGCTCACGGCCATCCGTGCGGGAGTAGTGTCCGCGCACATAGTGACGGCCTCGGTTGGCATAGCTGTTGCCCCGGTTGTAACCGTTTCCAGCGTCGCGGTTGAAGGATCCACGCATGTCAGCTTCCCACTCGCCCGCACGGCTATACTCGCCGCCCTCGCAGTAGTCCTCGATGCGGTGAATGTCCAAAATGATGTCCACGATCTCGCCGATCATCTCAACATCGCCCGGGGATCGGTTCTTTTTGTCGGTCAGCTCCATGAGCTCGTCGCACATCTCATCCTTCAGGTGATTCAGTTTATCCAGCATGACTTATCTCCTTTCTTACGCTACCCGCTCAACGATCAGGTTGCTGTTTGCAATGCTGACCGCCTGCGTGCTGGTGTTCTCGACTGCCACGGTCACGCAGCAGCCGCGCGGAACCTCGATGAAAGCGGCCACGAAAACATTGAAGTAATTTTCGACTGCCGCCGGGGTGACAATGGCTGTCGCGCTGGTCAGCGACTCACCCCCGACAGCCAGCGCCACGGAAATGGGTCCCACAGTGCCGCCGGTGGGAATGGCAATATTGCCGCCAAAGCTTACCTTGAAGCGCGCTTTGCATTGATTGGTCAGGCCTCGCAAGGTTACAAGGCCGCTGCCCTCACGGTGCATGATGCAGGCAGGGGCTTTCACTGCGGTCTCGGTCAGGGGAAGGTTTTCACCCGCCGCCACACTGACGGTGTTAGAGTTGCTAAATTCAGCCATTATCCGAAACCTCCTTTTCTGCACAAACAGGCGCATTTACCGCATAAACGGTTTTTAAGATGTCCATCCAAGAATTGGATGGATCTGCTTTTTCCGTATCAAGCAGGGTTTTCAAAATGAAAACATAGGTGTTCAATTCCATCATGCTCATTTTGTTCTTATCCATGCTGTACAGATAATCTACAAACTGCTGTTTCAGCTCTGCTACGGTCATTCAAATGCTCCTTTCATAGAAAAACGCCGGGACTTTTGCCCCGGCGCTCTGGTTTGCAAAATCAGCTCAGGGGCTGAACATTTTGATGTGGGCATTTCCATTTTGGAAACAACCACTCAAAAAGCTGTCGTGATTCAGTTATGCGCAGCTGCCGCAGCCGCAACCGGTGCCGCAGTTACCGTACTGGTAAGGTGCAGGAACCGGGAATGCGGGCACGGGACGCGGATTGTAGTAGGCCAGCTGACCGCTCATGTAGGCCTTGAGCGTTTCGTTCTGGGCTGCCTGAGATGCCGCAAGCTGTGCTGCAAACAGCTGCTGACCCTGCTCAGCAATCTTTGCGTCCTTTGCCTCGATGCGCTGTGCGGTCAGGGCGTCAAGAATGGCGCGGGCGTTCTGGTTCTGGTTGTCGATGATGTCCCGGGTGGTGTTCTGCACCGTGTTCCGGGTCTCGCAGGACTGGGTGGCCAAATTGTAGTTGACGCCCTGAATGGCAGAGCGGTTCTCGCAGCAGCACTCCTGCTGCTGCATCTGCATGGCAAACAGCTGCTGCATGAACGCCGCCTGCTGGTTTGCGCGGCTGACCTCGGCAGACATAAAGCCGTTGTTTACGGTCTGCTGCACGCCGTTGACAAGCTGCGCCTGCTGGTAGAAGCCATCACACATGCCGTTGTTGATACCATCCATCTTGCGCTCGATGTTGGCAAAATCGGAGGTCAGGACGTAGCCGTCCACGACACCGGCACCAGTGTTGCCATTGCCGCCCCAGTTGCCGCCCCAGCCTCCGCAGAAGGCGAACAGGAACAAGATTATGATCCACCATGCGCCATCATTGCCAAAGCCAAAGCCGTTGCCGCCGTTGGTGTTTGCGGGCTGAACAGGCATGGTCAGAACCGCAGAATCGGAAGAAAGAGACATTTTTGTACTCCTTTCGTGTGTTTTGAATGATTTTTATGCTTGAACCGTGGCCACGGTTACGACTTAGTGAGGCAAAAGCTGCTGGAACTGCTGCGCCATCGCCTGAAGCTGGTTCAGCTGCTCCTGCGACATCTTGCCTGATTGCAAGAGCTTCTGCACCTCTGCTTTGGGGTCGCCCTGAAAGCTAGCCTTGAACTGCTGGAACTGCTGCATCATCTGTCCGAACTGGCCCATAGGGCCGGACATAGCAGGCATACCGCCGCTCAGAACATTAAAAAGAGGGTTTGCCATAATTACTTGACCTCCATTTCAGGTTTTGTGGGCTCTTGCTTTTCCAGCGCCGCACAGCGGGCTGCCAGAGCGTCAAACTCTGCTCGGGTGACAAACTCCCCGCTGGGCTGCTGCGCCGTCTGAGGGGGCATTTTTGCCGCCGTGGTGCGTTCCTTGTAGTCAAAGATGCGAAGAGGCAGCGGCATCCCGCTGGCATCGGTGCTCTTGATGTAAAAGGCGCTGTTTTCGCTGTCCATCAGCAATACGCTATTGCCTGCGGCGACCATATAGGCTTTTGCACCCTCTTCTCCCTGCACCCAGATGATGGAGGGCGTGGCCTGTGCTGCCTGTGCTGTCGGCTGCTGCATCATGGGAGACTGATAGCCCACTCCCTGCCTGAGTTGAGTGAGGTTGTCCGGCATTGGCTGGCCGTAGTATGTCGGCATCTGATACGCATACGGATTGTAAGGCATCGTTTACTCCTCCTTGTACCAGTAGTAGATTGGGCATTCTGCGCCGCTGTCCCAGCTGTCCCACCACTCGCCGTCAATGACGGTCAGAACGTGGCCGGAGCAGCCCAGTACATACACGCCGCACGGGTACTCCCGGGCAAAATCTGCCACGGTGTAACAGGTGGCGCAGTCTGCTTCAACCATGCGGCGCTTGTAACCCTGCTTTTGGAGGTATGCGCCCCATGTGCGGTTGGCACTGGGCATATCGCCGATGGCGTAACCAGTGAGTGCAAGGCTGATATACGCTTGCTCCCAGCTCCGGCCGGTGGCCGCTGCTACCGCCCGCACAGCACAGTCTCCGACACTGCTCCCGTGGGGGTTAGGATTAAACTTGTGCCACATGGCGCTTCTCTCCCTTTGCGCTTAGTTTACCTTTTCAAGGAGAGCCAAGAGGCAACGAACGTCAAACGAAGGACAAATATAATTTTTTCTTCGAAAAGCATTGACATATGACGTCATATGCGATACAATAATGGTATCAAGAGAACCGCTTAAACATCAGGAGGTAGCAAACCATGAAAAGCCGCGAAATTATTGCCGATTACAGAGAATCCCTTAAAACCGTAAAATCTAATAAGGCTTTTACTCCGTGGGCAAGCCACAATGAAAAAATCAAGCTTGTCCGCGGCTTGGCAGCAAGGAAGAACAAGCAAATCAACACTCTCAAAAAGCACCCGCAGGCAAAAGGTTACGAGGTTTATAGCTCCGCCGCAGCGGACATGATGAAAATGCTGAACGGGTTCATCTGATTTGGAGGATTAAATCATGGATGTGCTTTTTTCCTCAGTCGTGCGGCTCAGCGAGCAAGAGCTGAGCCTTAAAGAAATCAGCAAGCGTCTTCATATCAGCGAGCAAAAAGTCCGAAAAATCCTTATTACGGCAGGTGTGTGGTCGAGCGAAACCTCTAAGAAAATCAGTTCTCTCGTCGAGAGCGGAAAATCTTTGGACGAAATCCAGGCCGTCACCGGCCTTACTCGAAACGCGGTGTTGTCGTATCTCCCTTACGAAAGGGGGATGCAGGACGCCGAATACCCCACCGTCAACGCTCTCAGGATCCGAAAATGCCGTCAAAACAAAAAGAAAGGAGAGGCAAATGGAGAAATTTGACCAAATCGCATACATCAGCGCTTACAATGAGGCTACTTATGACCGCCTGACTCTGCGCATTCCCAAGGGCCAGAAAAAGGTCATAAAAGATAGAGCCGCCGAAAAGGGGCTGAGCGTAAATGCTTATATTGCAGCTCTGATAAAAAAAGACTGCCACGAGTGAGTTAAATTTAATCAACACAAGAGCCGCACAGCGGCAGGAGGTCAATTATGTCTAATAACAATTATATCCCGGAAATTGTCATCAATGCCGTTATCGCCCATAAGGGCAACAAACAAGTCTGCTTTGGCGTTGTCAGCTCCCTCAGCAATAACGTCAGCTCCAACATCGGAGGCGTGGACATCATCACCAAAAACGGTTACACCGGCGTATATGAGCCGGTCAGCGTCCCTTATCGTAAGGCCGTAACCATCGAGCTGCCGGAGGGCGTCCACTACGGCTATTACGCGCCTGCCCCCAACTGTAGTCATTGCATCGGATACTATGCCGACTACAAGAGCAAGGACGGCAACGGCTGCATGGTGTACGTCTCTTGCAATCCTCAGCAAGGCGACACTACAAGCAAACCGGCAGCGCCTGGCAGTATCGCAACAATCCCGGAGCACGATTACAGCAGCGCCATTGACCGAACCATTGCAGCAGGGTTGACAATGTCCGTGCCTCAGCCGGACGGATCCCGCAAAATCGTCCCCGTCAAGGTTCTAGCCGTCACCGAGCTGTACGGCGACATCCACCCCGGCTATAACGCATGATAGGTGATCTCCAGTAGCCTTAAAATCAAAAAAACCCCCGATGCTCCAAACGGAACACCGGGGGTTTATGCCACCAAAACGGCAAAGTCTAAAATCAAAAGCGGAACCGCCCACAGGCAATACCGTTCTCTACAAGGCCGTAGCCTTTCAAATCATAAATCGTATGGCGTATAATGCAAAGACGCATATACCGATAAAACCACGCCTATAAATGCACTATTCCAAAACGGAAGGGCGGTTTTTAGAACGCTTGATGTCGCCCCAAAAATAATCAGAGCGAACAAAACACGGGACAAAAAGCGATATATTTTATTTGCCATAATTCATATAAAATCGTCTCCCGCATGGTATGCACTATAAGTAGGCGGGCGGGAGACTAGCCAGTTGTACAAACATCCACCCTAATGCGCTTCTTCGAGAGGCCGGGTGGATTTCGTTGGCATTATTATACCACAATTCGCGCAAAAAGAAAAGCCAGCGGGTAAACGTTCTTCCGCTGGCTCTCTGCACACATTTTCTCCGAAGTGTGTGTACGCTACTTCGGACGCTATAATTATTATATCACACATCCAGCATTTTATCAATGCCTTTCAGCCGGTAGCCTACCGCCGTCCGGCTGTAATGTGTCTGTGCTGCAATGTCCGGCAGCGGAAGCCGCTCAACGTACCGCAGTAAGGCTATCTTACGGTCTACCCTCCCAAGCGGTGCGCTTTTGATGGCGGCGGTCATCTGCTGTCGGTCAAGTCCTTGCAGCGCAGCGGGCAGCACCACACGAGCCGCCGCCACAGGCAGCACCGAGCCAGAAAGGCTGCGGCAGCTGTCCGGCGTTGCGCTTAGATACGCATTTTGCCATATTAAGACCGCAAATTTGCAATTTTTTATCAAATTTGAGCCTTAACACCCCGATTTTGTTGGTCTTAACAAAATCGCTCCATGTAGTGCTTGCCATAGTATAGTCCTTTCTACGGTTTAGATTTCAACCTTGCCGTTTTCATCGTACACGTCAAACCATTCTTCGCAGTATTCGTGCACACGCTCACGCAAGCTCTTGATGTACCTGAGAGACTTGCAGGTATATACCTTCATGCCCTGATACTTTCCATCAAGCCCGGTAAAAGTACCGCGATAAAAGCGCCCCATTCCTTTGGCTTTATAAATTGAACGAGGCTCGCCCATTTCTGTATTTTTGAGATAATACATCTTGTTCCTCCTTTACTCCTTTTCCAGTGCCGCCTTCATGCGGTCAAAGAAAAACTGAATCACGGTGCCGATGGTCTCATCGGTGATGGCCCAGCTGATGAGCCTGCCCCACTTGCTGGCGCTGAGGGCGGCCCGCAGGGTCTTTGCCACCCACGCCTTGCGCTCTGCGCCGCGCTTGGTACCCTGTATCTCGCGCTCGGCCCGCTCGATGAGGTCCAGCACCAGCGGCTTTACCGCTGCGCCGTATCCCAGGCGAATGCAGCCAATGGCGTAAAAGATAAAGCCGCCCAGCATCAGCACTGCCGCCACCGGGGCAGGGATAAGGTCAAAAAGCTTAGTTGCCAGTGCTTCCATGATTGGTCACTCCTTTTAACAGATAGTTGTCGATGTCGGCGCGGCTCTTCTGCATCCCCTCGCGGTTGTTGCCGGAGAGTTGGGCGTCCAGCAGATTGCGCACCCCGTCGAGGGTCAGACGGCTCACCTCGTCGATCCCATCAAAGCGGGTCAGGTCGCGCTTGAGGGCTGCGCTGTGCTGTGCGTAGCCGGTCTCGACGTCGCTGAGCCGCCGCTCGATGTCGTCCAGACGCTTGTTTTGCTCTTCGTCGGGGGCTTGCGCCTTTTTGATGTACTTGTGGATGATGTCCAGCACCTTGTCGATGGTGATGGCCGCAGCGCACAAGCTGCCCAGGACGCCCAGCACCCACAGCAAAGCTTCTTTTTCGCTCATGCGCCCTCCCGGAGACGGGTCAGACCCTTCTTTACGATAATGCGGGGGTAGTTGATGGTGGTGACGTTGAGGTCTACGTCGCCGGAGATGCCCGGCACAGCGCCCTTACTGGTGTGCTGGTGAGCGTTGTACCTAAAGGTAACAGCAGGCGGTTTGCCGGTGTAGTCGGCAAGCCAGACGTCCCACCGAGAGGACAGCCTCGCCATGTCCAGCTCGTACTTGTAACCGGTGTAGGTGTAGAGCTGGGCATAAAAGCCCATTTTCTCCACCTGTTCCAGCGCATACGCCACCACGTTGGTGAGGTCAAGCGTGGAGAGGGGCTTGAGCTTGTTTTCCTCCACGTCCACCGCGAGGGGCATGGTGAGCTCTTTGCCGCGTACCGCTTCCCGCACAAGGGCCAGCTCTGCATCGGCCATCGCCTCGCTGGTGGCGTAGGTGTAGTAGTAGACGCCCACGTCCAGCCCGGCAGCCCGGGCGTTGCGGTAGTTGGTCTCAAATGTCGAGTCAACGTACAGCCCGTCCTTGCGTTTACTCAGCTTGCTGTTGGTGCTCACCGTCTTGAGCATGGCCCCCTTGTAGCCCGCCGCCTTAATTTTGCGCCAGCCGTCGAGGGTGATTTTGCCCTGATACCGGCTCACGTCAATGTAGCGGTAAGGTGGTGCGCCCTCCCAGCCGGGATGAGCAGCGCTCTGGGTGTCCACCGTGGACACCGGGTCAGAGGTAGAGACATCTGCTGCCCGAGAAAGGGCGGAAAAGAGAGAAGCGAGGAAGTTGAGGATGGTGTGCAGCATTTTGAGACTCCTTTTTATTTTTAAGGTTAGATAAAGCATCCTTTAGTTAATCAATATCCAAATTCTCTGTCTAGTCCTGCGCCAAAACGAACAAGGTTTATTTTTTTGATGGTGGGTCTTACAACAACAACACTAAATGATTGTTCTGTATCAGTGCCCTGTACTCTCTCCGGCGCAACAATGTTGCCATCATACCCTGTAATTGCTCTATATTCGTCTGTATCTAGGTTTGACTGTTCAAATTTTCCGCAGTTAGATGCAATAGAAAGCCAAGGTGTGCTAAAATTGTAATCCGCGTGTGAATGACCAAATAACTGGATTAATGTACCGCCATTGGCAATGAAATTATTTATCTGCTCCTTTACAAAGTCACCGTTGTATACAGTTGTAGCTGCCCAGTTCTGTGTATTGATAGGGGATTCGTGAATGCAAAAAACAACAACGTTGTTAGTGTTAAGTGCGGCATTCTTAAACCAGTTAGCAGATGAATCAGAAATAAACATACTATTTAGATAATTACTATTAAGCGATACAATTCGAATTTTAAGTTCATCATAATCAATATAAAAATCAGTTCCGTTTGAATTAGCATTAATTTTTGCTGTTTTTGGTGTTGCAGAATAAAATGCACCGTATGTCTCACTTATAGTAAATTTAGGTGACGGGTCGTAATTCGTATCGTGATTTCCTAAAGCAAACAAATAAGGTAATCCAATATTTTTGAACGAATTAAGCATATAACGTGCGTCTGATAATACTAATTCTTTATTACTTGAGCCGTTTATGTTATCACCTAAATTTAAAATAAAGTCGAAACTAATATTTTCACGCATTTTTTTGATAATCGTAATAGTATCATTGAAATTTTGCAGAATGGATGAACGTGGGTCATAATGAATGTCTGTGATTAGCGGAAATACAAGACAAGGTTCTGTTTGTAAAGCATTAATTTTTTTAATAGTGTCATTTAGTTCTTCTGCAAAATATGGTTTTAATTCTGTTTTGGGCTTGATTGCATCTAAAAGATTATAATTTTCATAAAGATGCACAACAATGCGAATATCATTTTTTGTAATATTACTTGTCCCATCTGCCATTGCACAGGCAACGCTTAAATATTCATCCTCTTCAATTTTTCTCATTTGATTGTCCGTAAACCAATCTGAATACTCAACATTTGTCCAAACATCTTTGTTTTTAGTCCATCTTGCAATAGCATATTTCTGACCATCATATTTTTCAACAGAAATTTCAGCCCCTTTTTGCAAGAAAGTCAGTTCTGCAAATGCTATTCTGTCATTTCTACGAATAAATGTTGGTGTGTAGTTAGGTTTGCTACCTCTGTTCCATGTTCCATTTGCCCAATTATTAAATATTTTTTCAGTTTTCTTTAAATTTTTTACATTAGTTAAATCTTCTTTTAGCTGCTTCACATTCCCATCAAGCTCCGTATAGCTCTCCGGGATAGTCTTGAGTGTCTCTGCGGCTTTGGCGTCGATGTCATTAGATAGCTGTTCTTTGACAGATGCTGCATTTGATTCGATGGCGTTTTTTGCGTCTTCGGCGGTCTTGTCGATGGCGTTTTTTGCGTCTTCGGCGGTCTTGTCGATGGCCTCTTTGGCCGCTTCGGCTGTTGCGTCCATATCTGCCTTTGCGTTTTCGGAAATCTGCCCACAGTACTCCAAACCATCTGCAATACTGCTGCGCACCTCTCTACCTAAAACAGCTGTTCGAATTTTCTTGATGATTTCCGTGAGGTTCGTTTCCATATCTTTCCTCCTTTACTGTGCTGACGTTTTGCTTGTAGTGGGTATCGGATTGCCGTTGAGGTATCCCATAGAGCTTAAAGCGATACTGTACGCCATAGACGCTTTGTGGCTGCTGAGGGCCTGAAGGTCTGAGATAGAGTAAAAACTCGTCCCAAACGTAAACTTTTTCTTGTCGGGCGCGTCCAGCGGCTCGACAATTTTGGTCAACACCAACGGTGTATCAATGCCGTGAGGCTTTGAGATAATGCGGGTCTTCTTCATCCAGCTCAGGCGCTCAGTGTTGATACCTGCATCACGCAAATCAATAGCGCTGACCTCAATGCCATCATAGTATCTTAGATTTTTCCGGAGCTCTTCGTTCGCGGCGTCCAGCAGCTTTTGCCTTGTAATCGACTTACCGTCGATGACAATGACCCGGGTGATAATACCATAGACGCTCTGTGCCGCTCTGTCGTCGGCCTGCTCCTGGATGGTCTTGGTACTCTTAAAAATCCACCAGCCTTTTTTCTGGTAGCCTACCGCGATGACCCGGGTGACGATGTTATCGGCCTTGACATAGTTATTGAGGTCCAGCATATTTACGCCAAACTCGATCGTCTGCGTGTTGCTCTCCGCTACGTCGGCAAGATAGTCCAGATACCGCGTTTTACCGTCGTCTGAGTATCGCACGACAAGGTAGCCGCCGTAGACGTCCGTCAGCTCAGATTTCAGGACGTCCCACGTAGTACCGAAGTTTTTGCCGTCGCCGAAGCTTAGGGCCTCATTGGTGGAGGTGTCAAAGTCGTGCAGATAGTAGCCCGTGCAGGTCGACCAGCTTCCTGTGCTGGGATCGCCGCTCTGAATCGCTCCGTCATCGCCCAGCCTCCAGTTTGTCAGCGGGGTGGTGCCGAGCTCGTAAATGTACTTAGAGTCATGAGCCGTCACGGTCACAGCGTAAAAGCTGCCGTTTTTGTAGGCTATGTTTCGCTCCACCGTAAATGACTTGCCGCCTTGGCCTTCATACTCAGAGACAACGCGTATCGCATTACCTCTGTTAATATACTCCCCGGCTGAAACGGTGAAGCTTAATATATCGCATATTCGCCTTTTATCAGCATCCACGAGGAAATAATCATTACTGCCGTCGTCGTCTTTCTCGGAATCCACTTTGCAACCGCTCATGTAGACCGTCTGGAAAGACTCCTGTGGGCCATCTGCAAAAACAGTGACATCGCCCACCGTAAAGGCTTTATATTTGTCAGTCTGGCTGTTGTGATTGCGGATGACATTTTCCAAAAATTCCCGGATGCTGATATTTGGGTACCGATAAGGGGTGAGCGCGGTATCATTGAGATATGCGAGCTCACCCTCGCAGTACACTTTTTGTCTCAGATAAAAATCCATGTCGTGGCTCATGACCCGCCCGTGCCAGATGGGCGTACCGTCCTGCTCTACTTCCACAATGGTCTTGAGCTTTTGTAGCGCCGAGTGGGCAACATTGCCCAGCGGGAGCGTAAACTCAAAACTGCCAGCCTTACCGGCCTCACGGGTGAGAGTCGGGGAGATGAGCAGCGTAGCCGTAGTGCGCAGGTCTTCGCCAGTCGGGTCATAGATGCAGGTTTTGGTGTCCCATACGCCTACGGCGGTCTGGGTGCCTGCATAGACTTTGTAACTCACAGACTTTTTACCTCCGTTGCCGTATCATAAATAGTGTCTGTCTCAAAGTTAAAGGGGTCCCACTCCCAGTCAGCACCCGCCTCAGCGGTGAGGCTGACTTTGTATGGGTTGCAGATGCCGGAGATGGTAAAGACATTCTCCCACCGGTCGCGGCTCTGGGGGGTCACTGTCCAGTAGCCCTCCCAGTACCACGACGGGTCATCATCAAAGATGCAGCGCAGCCACTGTCCCTGCAAAGCGTTTTCGAGGGCGCTCTGGATGCTGGGCCAAAGCTTTTTGGGCTTGACGCACTTGAGGGTGATAGTTATCTTGCGCTGGGTGTAATGGACTTTGCCGTCCAGGGATTTGGAGAGGTCCAAAATGCGGTCGCTAAACGGCACCTTTATAAGTAGGCTCTGGTCCGGTTCTGCCGGGCCGACGGTCGTACCGCCCACCACGATGTAAAGCCCCCAGTCCTTGAGGGTGTGATGATCGCCCAGCTGGACGCCCTGTAAAGCTGCCATTTAACCACCTCTTGCTTTCCGGGCCGCGCGGATGCCCAAATCTCCATCAATGCCATTGGTGAGTGTCGGCTGCATTGCACCTGCAAGAGCCTGCACACCGTTAGCGTCGATAACCAGCGTACCGGTGCCGATCGCCGGGAGATGCTCATCCAGCGAGTTGGAGATCCGCTGCAATACGCTAAGCTGCTGCTTGCCGGTGGTGTCCTGCTGACTGCCAGCAAACGGAGACGCGGTGACGCTGCTGTAGCGGTTGAGCTGGTCGGCGCGGGCCGAGAACTCTGCCAGAGAGTCATACACCGGCGTTGTGCCGTAGGGGCTCTTGTAGTTGTTGGTGACGTCGTTATCACGGCTGCTGCGCCACTTGGCAAACGCCGCGCCGCCCACAAGGGCTGTCAGGCCGAGGATAGCAGCCACCACGGGGTTTGCGATGATAAAGCCCACAATGCCGCTGAGAGCTTTTGTAATGACGCCCGCCATGCCCGAAAAGTTTCCGGCGATGCCCGCCAGCTTGGCACCCATGCCGCCGGACTCGCCCAGCCCGTCTATGACTTGAGAGAGGCCCTGCACGGCCACTTTTGCGTCGTTGGCGTCCGAGGTAATGCCATCGGTGAGCAGCTTGTGGAGCGTATCTTTCAGGCCGCTCATACCTCCGCCGGAATAGCTGTCGTTGATAGCAGTGAGGGCGTCCGAAAACCATTTGGAGATGATGTTGCGCTGCTCTTGCGTGACCTCGCCCCAAATCAACTTTGCAAAGTCGGTGGCAAGGCTCGTCCAGTTGCCGTTTTTGAGGTCGGTGAGCGCACTTTGGAGTGTCCCCATGATGCCGTTTTGCCATTTGGTCTTTGCCTCGCTGAGATTTTTGTCAATACGAGACTGCATCTCAGAGACAGACAAAACCACCTTGTCGCAGGTCTGGTTGACCGTGGTGGTGATTTTGCCATCGGCATCGGTCACGTTTTTTGTGACCTTTTTAATGGTCTTTTCGACGCCGTCCACTACCTCAGTCCACGAGTCGGTGATGGTCTGCACCGTCTCTTTGGTGGTGCCTTTGAGCTGCTTGGTAGTGCCGTCATAGACGTTGTAGGTGTTGTCGGCAGTCTCTGTTACACGCTGGATGCTGCCAACGATGTTGCCAGTACCAGCAAGTATCTCCTGAGAGGTCTCCTTGATGGTATCGGCCAGCTTTTTGGTATCAGCGGCGACGTGCTTTTGGGTTGGAGTCTCGGTCTTGGTTTTGGTCGGGGTGGGCGAAGCGGTAATAGAGCTTTTGCTTTTGCCAGAAGGCTTTGCAGGCACCCAGCCGTCATTCTCGTCCCACACCATCCCAGCGTGAGATTCATCCCAGTCCCTTTTTCCCTGTTTTGTTGTCTGGTCAGCGTTAAATGCATTCCAGTACACAGCATCCCAATCGCCACTAAAAAGCGAAATTTCGCCTTTTCTGAAGGAATCGGCAACAGCTTTCAGGCCCACAAGCGAGGACTTTGCCTTGTCGATCACACCGGAAAGTCCGGTTATCTCTCCGATAAGGCCCGTCCATCCGTCGGTTTTGTAGGCTTCCTGCGCGGCCACCGTCATATCATTAAGATTTGAGATGACCATGCCGATGCCGTTGAACAAATCGCCGGTCATAAGGCCAGCCAACTGGCTCACGTTATCTTTCAACGTGGACACCCGGCCATTCATGGTCTGGCTTTGGGTGTCCATGGCGTTGTAATATCGCCCGCCCTCTTCGCTGGCCGCAATAAGAGCCTCAGAAAGCAGGTCGTAGCTGACGGTCATGCTCTGGACATCCTGCACCGATTTGCCGGTGTAGTCGGCCAAAACCTGATAGATATTGATGCCAGCATAGGCAAACTGCTTGATGTCGATAGCGGACGCTTTGCCCACGTTGGCGATCTGCTGCAAGTTTGCCGCCATGCGGGACAGCTCTGCATTGCCACCGCCTGCAGCCGAAACAGCATCGCCCAGCGCCATGATGACCTTGCGGGAGTAGCCCGCGTTTTCACCGGCGCTGATAAGCAGCTGGTTGGCCTGTGTCAGGCTCGCCACATCAAAGGGGGTGCGGGCGGCGTCCTCCTGAATGGCTTTTATGGCCTCGTTCGCGGCCTCTGCGCTGCCCAGCATATTGGTAAAGCCGGTGGTGTATTTCTCAATCTGGGCGTTGTATTCGATGCCGGAAGAGATGAATCCCTCTGCGGCACTGAGCGCAGCGGAGTAAAGCTTCGAGAAAATGCCCGCCATGACCGTACCTTGTGCAATGGCACCGGCCAGGGACTTGCTGGACCCCGATGCGGCATCCCCAAAGCTGTTCATATACCCTTCAGCAGTCCTTAGCCCCTGTGCCGTGGTATTGAGTTGGGCCTGAGCTTCTTTCAGCTTCTGGGCAAATTCCTTGGTTTCTTTGGAGGTTTCCCCGGTCTCTTTCCGTGATTTCTGGTAGGCTGCCGTAAGGTGAATGACCTCACTGTACAGCCGGTTATAATCCTTCATCATGGTGGAGACAGCGGCCTTAGTCTGAGACTTTGCCTCTTCCACGCCCTGCCGGTAGGCGCTGTCGTCCAGCCCGAGGGTGGCGCTCAATTCAAAGAGCTTCAGGTTTCTTCACCTCCATTCAAGCCATTTTTGATTCTCTGTATCACTTCTTCGGCGCTTTGCTGTGGCTCTGAGGGGCGGGGGTCGATGATTCCTGCCACCCGGTCAGCCCAGCGCTCTTCTACGCCTGCAAATTCTGCCAGCGTGTCCGTCATGTATACTCGGTAGCTCAAAGCAATAGCCTCTTGCCGCCGGGTGTTCATGATGTGCTGGATGATGTAGGGCTTGCCGATGAGCCGCAGCATATCGAGCCGAATGGACGAAGTCAGGCGTCGATACTCGTCTGGCCCAGCTTCACCAACGATAACAAAAAATCCAGCACGTCCTTGTCCTCGATGGTGGCAGTGATAACGCGCAGGGTCTTAAAGGGCGTCATGGTCTCTGGCTTGCCGTCCTTGTCCACGTCTGGCTCATAGAGCAGCGGAAGCAGCTTGGCGGTAGCCTCGGCGTTCTCAAAGAGCAGGCTTTTTGCCATTGCCTTAAGGTTTTTTCGGCTCTGCTCTTCCCTCTTCTGCTTCTTCTCCTCTTCGGTCTCACTGCCGTTGAAAACCGGCATGACCTTGCGCAGCTCCATGACTTTGGTCTTGGTCAGCAGGTCAGACACCGCGTCAGCGATGAGCCAGCAGCGTCGCAGGAACTCGGTCTCGTCCATCTGATTCAGGGTTTTCATGCTGTAACCTCCTTATGCTGCGGCCTTGGGGCTGTAGTACCACTCCATAGGCACCACGTCACTGCCCAGACGGGGGCAGCCGGTCAGGGTGACTGCAATGTTGCCCTTGCCCTTGTCGGTCGTCTTCAGGGTCAAACCGCCGGTAGACAGTGCATTCATCAGCCGGACTGCAACCATACCGCCATCCAGCGTGTCTCCAACCCACCAGATGTCATTAAAGTCGCCGGTGCTGGCGGTGGGGTCGAGAGTCATGCGGGGCGTGACCTTCTTGTCACTCACATCCGCAGCGCCCAGCGCCAACTTGATAACGTCCGTTGTGGCATTCAGGGCCGTAAAGGCCAGCGTGCAGTCGTAGTCCTCGATCTGCATCAGCTCTGCGGTGTTCTTCTGGGCGTTGTCCACGTCCGCGCCCAGATCGGTGAAGTTCGCCTTACAGGTCGCGGTGATGCCGCCGGTCGTGGCAGTGATAATGTCTGCGTCCTGAACTTCGGTCTCGCCGGTTACATCAAACTTGTTGACCACGATGCCTGCGTTGAACTGCATGGATTCGAACGCTTTCTGCGAAATTTTGGAAAATTTTCTTGCCATATTGCTCCTTTACTCACGGTATAAACCGTGTGAGTTCAAAATTGAGGTATTCGCACAGATAGCCCTCGGGCGGGTTGTCGAGCGGCTGCGCCCACGAGCTGCCTTTGCGCAAAAGAATAGCGCCGCCCTCGCATTCGATGGTCAAACCATCTGCAAGGGCTGCGCTTATCCTGTCTTCGGTCTGTAAAATAGGCGCCCGGCCTTTGACACTCGGGTACCAAAGCCGGGCGTGAAAGGTGCCGGACTCATTCCACCCGCCGGGGATTGTCGGCTGATAGGTCAGATACGGCAGTTCTGCGCCGGGAGGGATATTATCTTCCAGATAGCCCGGGATGCCAAAGGCGTTGAAAAACGTGTTCAGCGCCCGGTTGATGCTCTCAGACGGTCCCATTACGGCAGCACCGCCTTTTTGCACTTGACGGCCCGCAGGCCCATGCCGGATTCTTCCGGAGCGCTGCCTTCATCGACTGTGCTCGTCGCCTGAAAAATCTGCCCGTCGCTCACCCGCTTGACGTAGTCCGGGAAAGCCAGAGGCACACCGGAGTTGACCAGCAGCGTATAGGTGGACGCTGTAGCCGCCTGCTCTGCAACCTGAGCCTCCACGGTGGTATCGTGGCGCTCTACGGCCTCAAATTCCGGGCCGTCCGTCCAGCCAGAGACAAAGCCGCCGACGCCGTCAGGCTCATAGCTGCGGGTCTGAAAACGGTATTTTTTGGTGAAGCTCTGCATCACGGTGGATGCAGCGAACGAATTGACCATGTCACATCTTCCTCCACTGATTGATCTCGGATTTATAGCGGGTCTTGCCGTCTGCAGGTAGCCCGTCCGTGCCTGTAGCCATCGTGCCGGACCACCCGGCAAAGGACTGGGACACATACACGCCGCCGGACGGGAGCGCCTTGTCGTATGCGTCGATTTTTTCGGCCAGCGCGGCAAAGGCAGGCGGCACACGCATAGGCTGCACCGTGCCGTTAAAGGTCTCTGCCATCAAATCACCGTCCCCTGCCTTGTGTACTCCATCGTTGAAGATAGAGCCGCACACGAGGAAATACTGCCCCGGGACTACCCCGGCGGGAACGGTATCTGGCTCAAAAGCAAACTCCCCTGCAATGGGGTCGTCTGCCCGGTCAAAGAAATTGTGCGTCAGTGCGCACAGCTCAGGGACGGTCATTGGGCGCCTCCTCCTCAAAAGGGGCGATTACTCGCCCGGGGTGATAGTCTGGACAGAGATGCCGTCCAGATACTCAGCAAACAGGGTCATGCCCATGACGGCGAAGCTCTCAGAGACTGCGGTGTGGTAGTTGCCCTGAGTGTGGAAGCCGATGAGGTTGCTTGCCTCGCCCGCAGTGGTGTAGACCAGACCGGCCTTGGAAAAGTCGCTGTCGGCGGGGTCAACATAGTACAGGACGATGTTGTCCACCGGGGTTGCGATGACCTTTCCTCGCGCGATTTCTCCGCTGGAAAGCAGGAAGATGGTGTTGTATCCCATGAAGTCCTTGATGTACTGGAAGCCGAACTGGTTCTGGACAGTGATGTTGGCTGCGCCCAGGTACTCGTACACATCCAGAATGTTTGCGAAGCCCACGACGCCGGTGACGGTGCGGTGCATGTTCTTGAACTTGTCCTCAACGCTGCCCTTGGCCATCGCCAGAGCCATCTGGAAGGTCTTGGGGGTGCCTTTCAGGGTGCCGGTGTTCAGGTACTTGTAAAAGCGGTCGGTGACGTTCGCGGTCAGCTGGTACAGGAACTCGTCATCGGTCTTCTGAACGGCGACATCGTAGCCGTACTTCTTGATGGCTTCCAGCGAGACGGCTTTGGCGAACTTTTCGACAGTAATGTCAGCATAGGTCTTTTCTTTGACGGTGAACTTGCTGTAGGGGATTTCCTCGCCCTCAGCAACAGTGCCGATCTGAAGCGTACCCTCGGCGTACTTGCTCTTGAGGGTAGTGCCGGGCTGCATCCGAATGGGGCGCATGATGCCCATGATGTCGCGCAGATGCTGCCAGTTGCGCTGGAAGCGGGTGACGAAGTCGATTTCTCGGGGGTTGATGGTAATGTCGGTAGTTACGATAAGGTTTTCTTTTGCTGCCATGTGTTATTCCTTTCCGCCGCCCGTGAAAAGGTCGGCATTTGCTGCAATCGCGGCCTGGCGTTCGTCAGCGTCCTTGATTGCAAAAATTTGGTCTTTGGTCATTTTGGAGCCGGTGTTGGTGGGCGGGGTGTCCACCTTTGCGCCGGTGGTCGTGGTTGTCGCCACAAAGTCGCCCCATACGTCTTTCTGGCTGTCCATGAACTTCTTTGCGTCCTTGACCTTGCCGTTCTCGTCCAGCTCCAAAGCATCGATGTCCGCGCCGGTCATTTTTACAACGCGGTCAAAGTGCTTTTCCAGCACGCCATTGTCCTTCAGCAGCTGCTTGTATGCCGCTGCTTTCGTGGCCCGGGTGTCCTTCTGGGTCTGCTGGGCCTTGTAGTCGGTCAGCGCCTTTTCGGCGGCCTGCTTGTCGCCATTGGCTGCATCCCGGTCCTTCTCGGCCTGTGTGCGGGCTGTTTTTTCTGCATCCAGCTGGTCTTTGAGTTCGTCCGTCTCCTTGTGCAGGGCATCCAGAATGGCTTTTGCCTTGTCATCGTTGGAGGTTTCGGGGTTCTCCAGAATCGTGCGGATGTCAGCTCTTTTGAGTGCCATGTGATAGTCCTTTCCGCCCTTGCTCGGGCTGCCATGCTTGGCAATAAGGTTTATTTTCCGGACGTGCTGCCGGTGTGGTGCCGCCTGTGGGGCTTGAACCCACGGCCCCCGGATTACAAATCCGGCGCTCTGCCAACCTGAGCTAAAGCGGCACAAAAAAACGGCTGACGCTGTGCGCCAACCGCTGAATATTTAGTTTTAGAGCGAAAATTCACAGTCTGTGTCCGTCGGATAGTCCTGCGCTTCGGACGGAACATAGACCAAAACAGAAATTTTGGCTTTACCCTCGCCGTATGTGTTATCACACATCTCCTGAAGCGCTTTGCGCGCCTGAACACCAGCCGCAAACAACTCTTCGACTTTTGCAGCCTTGGGCTTGTTCTTTTCCTTCACCTCAAGCATCTGCTTTTTGATTTCTTCAATTCTTTCGGCAGACTTATGATAAAGTCTTTCTGCGTTTTCCTGCATTTTCACAGCAACTTCAAGCTGTGCGCTCAAGTTTTCAAGCTTTGTCATCCTTATGCCTCCTTGTTCCCTTCTTCCACCGCGATTTCTCGCAGCTCGTCAATGTGATTCTCCACCGCCGGGCGGAGAAACGGGCGGGGAGCCATGCCCCGGGTAAAGTGCCACTTGCCGTTGAAGTCTTTCCAGACCCACGGCGTTTTGCGCCCGTTGCCTTTCTCGGCAAAGATGCCCGTGCCAAGCTCAACGTAGACGCTGTAAAAGAGATTTGATCCGATGGTCACGGTCTTTTTTGCAAGGTCTACGGCGTAGGTCAGGCTCTGCTTGAGCGCTCCGCCCACATAACCCTCAATGCCCGTGCTGTCTTCTGTGCCGGGTGGCGCAAGCAGCTGGGCGTAGTCCTGCACCTTCATGCCCCAGTTGGTCAGCACCCGCTCCGCCCATGAGTCCAGCGCCTCACGCAGCTGCGGGGTGTTGTCGGTGAATTTGATGTCGTAGTTAAAGTTCATGGTTCACCCCTCGGTTCTCGCTTTTTCTTTAAGATGCGACCGCACTCAGGGCAAAAATTCGGATACCAAACGGCTTCATCGTTTCCCCACGATTTCAAATAGCACTTTTTTGCTTTATCAACACCAATGCTTAAAAAATCGCCAACCCCACTGTCAGCAATATTTTCTTCATGCATTTGGCTTGTATCACAGTACTTGCACATTTACTTTTTCTTCTTTCTGGAAATGTAACCAATCCACGCATTTCCCTGCTCAAAAGTAACGCCATACGGCTTTGTTGTTAGCTGCATTAACTTGTCCCAGTCGCCGCGAGACATTCCTTTGAAATCAAATGCAACTTTTGGGCCTTTTTCCCAAAATGTTGTCATGTAAGGTTCAGAACCATCACCAGTTCTGTATTTGTTAAGGTCAACGCCAACTTGCTTTTTCACAAAGTCAATGGTTTCGTTGTGTGATTTCTTATATCTCGAATTGTCAACAATAGTCGCAAGCTTTCTTTGCCGTTCTGCTTCAACTTTTCTGTCGTCTGTTATCCAGCGGCCATTTACAAATGATTCAAACTTGTGCTCATCAGCGCTTCCGCCGCCCGCTCTCGCGGAGCTGCCCGAACCTCTTTTACTCACGGTAGTGCCTCCTTTCGCATTGAAATGGCTTGAACTTGGTCATAGCCCGTCGAAATTTCATGGCTATTTCTTACGCTTCCACGATTTTGTAGCGCCGTCCCAAGAAAGGCCGTGTTCTTTCGCTTCTGCTCGCATACTGTAAGTCTGGCCGCTGATAGACTGCACCTTGTCCCAGTTGATGCCGAAAGACTTTCCATCAACAGCGCCCGCCTGAACATTGTACGTCAGATAGTTGGTTTTGTTGGTTTTCGCGGTCTTTTCTTTTGTGTCTGGCTGTGCATACTCGAATGTTAAGTTGCCCTTTCCGTCCGTGGTAGCTTCCAGTACCTCTGTATCATACCGTCCACGTTGCCACCCACGGCCCTCAATGTAGCGGGCCTCTATCGTTCTTTTTGCGCCGCCTGCAATGGCACCATCTTTGCTACCGCCCATGCGGGTGCTGCCGGAGCCGCTACCTCTTTTGCTCATATCGATACTCCTTCCGTTCAAATTCAAACGGCTTGATTTTGGTCACGTTCCAGTCAAACTCTGCCGGACACTTGCCGTACCACAAAATACCGCTTGGTTGCAGCACTTCCAGCGCCTTGCGGCAGTGTTTGGCAAAGCACTCTGCTTCGTACGGGTCAGATTGCGTGCCGTGGCTCGAAATGCTCACGATGGCGTTTCTGGGTTCTCCGTCAAAACACCAGTCATAACTTTGCTCGCCGCACCAGCAAAGCGTTGGAATGACGTGGATGCCGTGCGCCTGCCAGTATGCACCCAGCCAGTGCTTTTTGTAGTGCATGAAAAGCTGCACCGCAAGCGGCATATCGCTGTAAAGCGAAAAATCCGGCGAACATACCGCGCCGAACTGCTGCAAAAGGGGAATGTATTTGTCAGGGTTGTTCCAGAACCGTTCAAACTGATAATCGTCCTTGTAAAAATGTACGCCTTTTGTGGCCTTGTCTTTGGCTGTCAACGCATAATTGACCGGGATCCATTCCAGCTTGTCAATGCGGATGTCCGTTTCCGGCTTGATTTCAGGGATGCCATACTTGCCAACACCCGGAAAAATCATTTTCTCGGTGTTTTCCATCGGCAGAATCACGGTTCATCCCTTCTTTCTTTTTCTGAATCCTTCCATTGTCCTAATAAGGCGTTTGTGTGCTCCATGCGGCTTTGCGCCATTTCCGTAGGAAGGCCGCGCGTGTTTTGGCTTAACGTAACCACACGGGGGCTTAAAATCACGGCAAAAGTTCAAGAAAAAGTCGTCGTTGATTACGACAATCCCAAACTTCTTATTCTTCATGCTTTGCGCTCTCCTTTCTCCGTTTTCGCTCTTCCGCCCACCACATTTGCTCTTTCTCCTTGCCGCCCTTGGATTTATACCACTCGGTGTAATCCATGATGGGGGTGACTTCTTTGGTCACATTGTCCCTCTGCATGGCGTTCTGCCGGGGATACTTGCCCAGCGCAGAGGACAACACACAGCGGCAGTGGTAGACCATCTCCGGGGCGGCGTTTGGGTCTCCGGGCCGCTGAATCTCGTAACCCATGACCTTGAACGGCTCGTCAAGCTCTGCCGTCTGCTGGTCAAGCAGGCGGTGCATCTCACGGGTGCGGTAGTCGTGGGTGGAGTTCCAGCGCTTTTTGACCTCGATGCCCAAAGCCTGGGCGTTGCGCATCTGCTGCAATGCCCCTGCATTCTGGGCACTGGTGAGGGCCGTGATGGCGTTGTTCATGGCCCAGTGGATCTCTGTATCAGCCATGCCGTTGACGGCCTGCACGGCGATGTCGTGGACGCTCTTGCCCTGCACGATGCCCTGCATGACGTAGCGGTTGAACACCCGGGCGTCATAGGTGCGGTTGCTCTCGCTCTTGATGCGCTTGTTGGGCACCATGCGGGGGTTCGCTTTCAGCAGGAGCTTGACCGCTTCGGTGTTGTACAGGGTCAGCCCGAACGTCACGCCTGCGGCCTGTTCCAGCTCGTAGAAAGCCCAGTTTGCGCCAAAGGAAAAGATGTTGTATTGCTCGTCCCGGGCCAGCTTGTAGGCCGTCTCTTGGGCTGTGGTGCAGGTCTGGGTGATGCCGTCCAGCTTGGCGTGCATCAAATCGGACTGAAAGACCTGATTTTGCAGCCAGATGCGGTAATCGTCCTCGGTGATCTCTCCTGTATCCAGCTGCGCCCGCTTGCGCTCGTCCAGTGCTTTGTACTTTGCCAGAAACTCGGTCAGCTGCTCCTGCATCTCCCGGCGGGCAGTGCCGTACACCCGGAGGATGCGGCGGCGCAGGCGGTTCAGCTGGCGGGTAGAGATACGGTCACGGTCGTTCATTGTTTTCCCCGGCGGGTTCCCATTTGATGTTTCCGAGTTCGTCAACGCCTACTGCGCGGACTTTTGGCATGTCCCAATCAATCGTGGTCGGCTGCATCAATTCGACTGCATTTGCAAACCGCTCCAAAAGTTTCCTGTCGTTTTTGTCCAGCTCAATAACAAACTTGCCGATGATGTTTTCAGCCATCGTCTTCGTCCTCCTCGTCGTCCACGGTCTCCCGTGTTGCGCTCTCAGCCATCAGCGCGGCCTTGGCCTGCTCCTTTTGTTCCGGGGTCAAGTTGGGCAGCAGGTCAATGGCCATGTCCTGCCCGATGATGGCGGCCTCGGAAATCACTGTGCTGACCTGCTCTGCGGTGTTGGACACGCGCACATGGGTGTACTGTGGCTTTGCATCTGGGAGGCCAGCAATTTTTAAAATTTGTCGCACAAATTTTGTGACCTGATTCTCGAAATCCCGAGCATTTTCGTCCAGCGGCTGATACGCTGCTTCCAGATGGTCGTTGGTGCTGCTGGCGCTTACGCAGTGCACATCCAGAGCGCCGAAATCCTCATACATGGAGCTGTGCAGGCGGGTGAGCAGTGCTTCCCGGCCCTGCGTGGGAATTTCTTGCGTGTAAGGCTGTACGCTGTTGTCCGTTCCGTTGTTGGAGATATTTGCGATATGGTTATAGCGCAAGCGCTGCATAAACTGGCGAAGATCGTCGTCTTTCATCCCGCCGTAGTTAGTAATGACCCAGTAGACTTGCGCACACTCGCGCAGGTCGTCGCAGAAGCCGTTCACGATCAGGTCGATGTTGTCAATGTACCCTTTGAGGTTTACAAGGGTACTTTGCTTTCGTGCTCCGTTCCACAGCGGTACGATAGGCAGCGCGCCGTAGCTTTCGCCTTCAACGCTTTCGATGCCACCGCCAGGCGTTGTGACGGTCTTGGTCTTGTAGGGCTTTTGTCCCTCTTCCTCGTGGAAAATGTGCACGTCTCGGCTTTCTTCGCTGTATTTCGTGTAACCGCTTTCTTCGTACAGCACCGCGTGCATAGGCTTGTCTGGCTGCAAGCGCCAGAAGTAAACGCCGGCTCTCAGTGTGCCGTCCATCTCGTCGTATAGCGGGGCAAAATCGGTCAGCTTGAAAATATCAAGATGGTCCGCGTTCCAGAATCCAAAGCTTTCGCCGTGAATGCAGGCCAGATAACCAAGCCGGTAAAGCTGATCGTCAAAGCTTTCGCCCAGCGAGGCTTTTTCTTCATCTGCATCCGGCAGCGTGATGCCGTTTGCAAGGCTGTATGCCACGCGTTGGACGTTCAAACGGTGAAACGCATTGGATTTGACTGTATCGGGCCGGGGGTTCTTTTGCGCAATGTTGTGTAGCTTAAGGTCGATGTCTGCCATTGCGTCCAGAAAACGATCAATGCCGCTGTTCAGCTGCATATCGTACCGGTCTGCGTCCTTGGCCATTTTGTAAGGAGCACTGGAAACGTGCTCTGCGATAAAGCTACGCACAAAATCCGCTTTTGCAGCGGGGTCATTCAGCACAGCTTCTAAGTCCTGGTATGTTTTCACGTTTTCAGCTCCTTATGCACCCGGCTCTCGCCAGATGGATTCACAGGCATACCGCACTGCGTCGATGTGGTGGTTATCATGGTCAGGGTAGCCGGGCAACGGGTCGCCATTTTTGTCCGCATCGTATTCATACTCCGTAAACTCCTTGAGGGTGTCCGGGCATTTCACGGGGTCTATCACGATTGAGATGGACTGTAACCACTTGATGCCCTGTCCAACGCTGTTGGGGCCTTTGATGGCGGGCAAGCAGGTGATGCCCCACTCTGTATAATCGCCGCAACTCTTATTTTCGGCGCTGTCTGCAGTCAGGCGCTCAGTCTCAGAGTCTGCCATAACCTTGCGCTCCTGCAGCATTCTAAATGTGTCCTCGTTGCGTGTGCGCCGCACGGTGATCTCATCGTAAATGTACAGGGTTTTCCGGGCTGCATCGTAGCTCATGCAGTTATAGGCGTAAGGGTCTGGATACCATCCCCAGTCTACGCCGTGCAGCTTGCGCTCAAATTTGCCCGGGTCAATGTGCTCGGCCTTGATGTTTGTAAAAATCTCCTTGCCGCAGCCGGTCACCTCACCCAGATACTCGTGGTTGTAGGCGATCAAGTTGCGCTGCTTCAAGTCCTCCGCATCATCCAGAAAACGGCGGCCCAGCCACTCCTGCGGCACCATTGTGTAATCCGAATGCTGAACTATTTTGCGGTCTCGCACTTCCAGCGCGTACCGGTTTGCCCAGTTGCGGGGGGAAGCAGGCGGGTTAAAGCTTTTGAATGTAAACGAAAAATCACCGCCGCGCAGGCAGCTTTGCTCCACGTTGCGGATCTGCTCGGGGCCGTCGTACTGGTCAAGCTCTTCAAACCACAAAATGCCGATGTAACCATGTGGCAGCTTGATTGATTTGATCTTTCCGGGGTCATCCAGACCGAAAAAGAGAATCTTCTGACCAGTGTTTCGGTTGGTCATTTCCATTGGGGAAACGGTGCACTTCCACAGGCCCGGTTCCAGTTGATCGGCTGCCCACTGCATTTGCGCATAGACCGAAGTGCGCAAGGTGTTTCCAACCTTACGCACGCACACGGCGTTTGCATTCGGGTGCAGTTGTAACAGTTTTAGGATACCAATGCTGCAAAAGCTGGATTTTGTGGAGCCGCGCCCGCCCTTTTCCAGTGCTTCATCTGCTTCGCCGCGCATGATCTTTTGCCATGTCGGCAGAAACTGCGGGGCCAGCAGCTCAAACAGCCGGTTTTCGTTGGCGTTGGGTATAACCGTTTTTTCTTCTGGCTTTTCCTGTGCTTTGTCCCAGCCGAAATTAAACCTCAGGCTAAATTGAGCGCCGTTGTTTCCGTCACGATCGAAAAGACGTTCTTCGGAATACTGCTCGCATCGGGCTTTTGCGCGCGTAATCGTGTCAAGGAATTCCTTCTTGCCTTGGTAGTCAAGTAAAGACTGCCGGGATGTAAACCCCAACGCCAGCGCCAGACCGGTGACCGTAGGCGGGTGTGCATCGATGCGGATCTCCTTGCCGTACTTGTCAAAGGTCGGGGTGCCGTCCGGCTGATAAAGTGGAGCGCCCTTGCAGTCCTCAAAATACCGGTCGATTTTTTCCTGCATCTCTTCTGCCGTCTTATACTTTGGCGGTGCGCCAACAGGATTCTTTTTTTTGTAGGCCACCGCCACCACCTCTCTAAACTCATGCAAAAGAAAAACCGCCCGGAAAATCCGAACGGTCAGAATATCAAAATAAGAGGCCTTGCTTGTCGGGTGCAAAGCCTCTGCGCCCGGAACTTTCGCGGCCGGATGCCCCGCTATTGCACTCCCCGCTCTCGTCAGATCATGCAAGCACTCCCGGCAGGGCTCGAACCTGCAACATGCGGTTTTGGAGACCGCTGCTCTACCACTTGAGCTACCGGAGTATAAAACACCGCCCTTGGACTCGAACCAGCCAACAATATCTCAGCTGACACGCGCTCCGTACTGCGCTCAGGCGGCCATATAAAACAGCCCTGGTTCTCCGCCAGGGCTGTTGTTTGACGCACATCCCGTCGGGAAGTCTACCCACACCCTCAGGGATTCAAAGCTTTCTCTCGTGGCACGGGAGGTTAAGCGTGCAGCTTTGTGGGGGATGAGTCCATGCGCCATACGGCGCGAGGTTACGGAGTCGAACCGTTCCACAAAACTGCCAGCCCTGTTATGTGGCTTCCCAAACCTCGCATAGAAGCAGCCCGCAAAACGGTGAAGGAGAACAGGAAAGCATGAAAACCTGTCACAAGGAAGGAACCGTTCTGGGGGCTGCGTGGCAAGCGGCTACCGCTTAGCGCTGAACCGCTTATTAGAATTTTACATCCAAGCTTGCAGACTTGAAAAGAGCTGACCCCTCCCAAAATTACGCTGTGTTTTCTTGTGCATGTTGTACACTTTGCACGTCAGAAAACTCGTCCCATATCTCGGCCAGGGCCATGCATCCGCGTTTGATTCGCCGGTAGACCACTTCTGCCCCGCACACGCCGACTTCTTTTGCGATTTCTTTGTGAGACCTGCCCATGATATAGTGCTCGCAAATCGCTTCGGCGCATTCCGGCTCGGCTATCAGGCAGTATGCCCGCCGGGTGGCCTCGACACGCAGATTGCACAGGTCCGTCTCCATCCTCTGAAGCTGTCGGCGCTCGGTGTCCAGCTGCTCTACGGCGAAGCCCACCTTGTCCCCATTGCCACCACCCGCAGGCATCCCGCTCAGGTTCTGGGTGCATTTTTCTGCCACGTCCCGGATGCGCTGTATTTTTTGCTTTTGGACTTCGATAGCCGCCGCAAGGTCCCGGCACTGCTGAAACCACGCCTTGACGGTGCGGTAATCCACGCCGCTGTCAGGCTTCGGTGTGTCGGTGTCAGGTGTCCATGTGCGAATCATTGGCATGCCTCCTGTAGTAATCCATATCGACAGCCTGCCCACAAGAGCAGCAGTATGCAATGTTCTTGTCGTCATTCATGTACAGGTTGGTCTTTCCGCATTCCGGGCACTCCCAGCATCCATGCGGCACGTCATCCATGTTCGGCCACCGAATGCGTTGCTTCTCAAGTGCTGCTTCAATGTCTTTTTTACTCTGGGCAAAGTATGAAACATCGCCCGGCGCGATTTGGAATCTAACACAAATCTGTCTAAAATTACTGTCCCAGATTTCGATGCACAGTTCGGTTAGGACGCCCAAAAGAAAAATCATGATGCCGAATCCGCCGACGTAGCAAAGCGTTGCACCGATGACGATAAACGCTTGATTCATCGCTTCTCCTCCATTTCTTCAATCTCGATTTCCACCCGGGGCTGTTTCCGATCAAGCTCCACCCGGCTGCCATCGTGGGCGGCAACGATCTTGCTGTTGTCGTCTTCCAGCACGCGGGCTTTCACCAGAATGTCTGTAGTCGCCTCGATGAGGTTTGCCAGATCGACCCGGCGGGCGGTTTTCATGTAGTAAACGCACCTCACGTTCACGCGGGCAGAAATGGGGCTACGCGGCCTTTTGATTTGCCGCAGACAGTCCGTCTCATAGTCCACGTATGCCTTGCTGGGGGCCACAAAACGCCCGCCTGAGCGGCTTTTAAGGATGCGGGCAGAGTTTTTCTTGGTGCGTGGGTCGCCGTAGAGGGTCATGTGCATCATAGCTCACCCCACTGTTCAGCCATTGCTTTTGCGATTCCCGGAAATGTTTTGGCTCTGTTCTTCGCCCGATCAGTCGTAAACATTCCCTTATTTTTTGCATCGTGTTTATGACTATACGAGCCGGACGGACACCATGTAGCAACAGGCTCTACAATGTTAATTGGGGTCAACGGCGGCAGACCCTTGAGCCAAAGACAGGTTTTTTTGGTGTATGGGTGACCAAACTGATACGGCTGAACACTCTGCGCATACTTCGGCAGGCAGAATACCCGGCTTGGCACTGGGTTCTCTATGCAAATCCGTGGAACATCTGCCCACCAGAAACGCATGAACAGGTCTCGGCCTTGAATGCCAAGCATCACACGGTCTGCCTGAAGCTCATGCCCTTTCCAAAGATGCCTTGCTCCGGCGTTGCTTAGATAAGTGCAGGGCGGGTGTGCAATGAGCAAATCCCACTTGCCGACTTCATGCGCCACGCCGTCCATCGTCACGACTTGCCCCCCCTCCAGAGCCTTGAGCGCATCTCCAAGAATATGCCACTCGGGATGCCCGCCGGACGGCTCCTGAATATCACAAGAGTAGGCTTCGTGGCCTTTTGCCCGAAACGCCTTGCATACTTCCTGCGATTCCTCGCAGGCGATAAGCACTTTCATCTGTCCGCTCCTCCGTTCGCTCCCATGTACTTCTTGCGGCCCAGCTCCCGGTGACGGTCCTCGTGGTCGTAGTGGTAGACTTTGCCTGTGTCCAGCATCTCTCGGGTGTAAGCGGCCTCCGCTTCCCGCTGTCGCTTGAACTCAGCGTATTTGAGGCAGCTGTCGTGGCATACCGGGTGCCGTGCAAGGCAGTCTTTACACGGTGTCATCGTCATTTTTCGCGTACCTCGCTTCCAACCGCTGCTTCCAACGGCTCATTTTGGGCTCTGCCTTTTCGCCGCACTTGCTCATAAATGAGTGGTAGTTCAGATTGTCTTCCAGCAAAAGTGCGTCAATGCAGTTCATGACATCGCCGATTTCTTCTTCCAGCGACTCCCAGCATTCGGGAATAGTCTTGGGAGTCGGGTTTGAGTCATCCAGCGCCCGGCGCAGCTTGAGCGCCGCCTGTGCGGCCTCTGCCAGCTCTTCTGCCATCTGGGCGAGAATTTCGCCCTGTGAAAGATGGTCTATGATTTTAGCCATTTTTCAGCACCTCCGTCCTCACCGGCTTGATGTCCCGATACTCGGGGTAATGGTCGCCCGCCAGCTGGCAGGCCCGGAACTCTGCCGCAAACTGACTCGCGGCGTTGATGCGGTATGTAAGCGCCGCGTTCCCGTGCGGGCCGCTGCACTCTACAATGACTTTGTATCTAGGCATTTTCGTCCTCCGTTCTGGTTTTCCTGCCCGAGAAGCTTTCTTTCTGCCTTGGACTTGAGCATCCGGGTGCGGGCAGCAAGGCAGTGCTTCGCCAGCATCCGCTCACCCTGGGCCTTTTCGATGGCCTTTTTCCACGCCGGGAGCAGCTGGCTCTGCCAGCTGCACTCCGAAATCACCTCGTGGAATGTCTTATAGGCCATCTCATCCGGCACATCCTTGAGCGATGAGTTCGCCCAGATCTCCGCGATACTTGCGCGGTTCTCTGCGGTCTGAGGCCGTCCAAAATAAGCCTCAGCGTCCGCAAGGAGCTTTGTCATCATCTCCACTGTCACGGTTTCACCCCCTTGAAAATATTTGCGTATGCTTCTGCGGTGCTTTCTGTGGCTTGCTTCCCGCGAGGCTGCTCTTGTCGGTGCTGCTCATTCGCTGCCACGTCCCCCGGGGTGCGTATCCCGTCCCGCTGCCAGCCAGACAGGATGCCGTTGATGTAGTTCCACGAGCGTTTGCCAGCTTCTGCGGCCTTGTCGATCGCCAGCAAAATCATCTCCGTGCTGTACTCCTGCCGCCATTTTTGCAGTTTTTCCAGTGCCGAACGCGGGAAGTCACCGATAGCCCGCTGGTAATGCTGAACGATTTTTGATAACTCCATATCAACGGCGGCGGTGTTATCGCGCTTTACAACATCTACATCCCCATCTACATCTACATCCCCATCTACATCTACATCTCCATTTACATCTACATCTACAGTTATTTTTGTTATGTCGTCATTAACATTGTTATCGTTTGTTATTTTTGTTATGTCGTCAGGCTTTCCCCAGCGCTTTGCCATACCGCGTTTTCCGGCGTTGCTGCGTTTCTTGCGGGTTTCATCCCATTTTTCAGACGCCCGTTTTACGTCGCTGCACATAAATTTCCAGTTGCCCCGCATCCCGCGGTCTGAAAATTCGGGCTCTTCTCCGGTTTTTGCATACCGTGCAAGAGCTCGCATCAACTGCCCAACCTCTGCGTCGGAGTATTCTTCTAACGCGTCGAACCAGCTCAGATACGCCACAAATGACTTTTTATCGTCCTGTGCCACTCAATCACCTCCTTTGCGCGCCCGTATAGCCAGATAGCGCAGCTCTCGGCTTAGAACGGGAGATCTTCGCTGTCGTCGATGACCGAAAAGTCGTCTGCGCTGCCCTGCGAATACTCCGGTACGCTCTGAGGCTTCTGCGGGGCGCTGTGAGCGGTGTTTGCTTCGCGCACATGATTTTCCGTCTGCTGGTCGAAATCGCGCACAGTGGGCTTCTCTGCGGCCTTTCCGCCGCAAAAGCTCACCTGCGACGCAAGAACCTCGGTGGCCGTGCGGTTGTTGCCGTTCTTGTCCTGGTACTGACGGGTCTGCAAGCTGCCTTCGACTGCGATCATGCTGCCCTTCTGGAAATACTTGGAGACGAACTCGGCGGTCTGCCGCCACGCGGTGATGTCGATAAAATCGGCCTTGCGCTCTTCGCCCTGCCGGGCAAAGCTGCGGTCAACCGCGATGCGGAAGCTGCACACGTTGGTGCCGTTCTGGGTGGTCTTGAGCTCCGGGTCGTAGACCAGACGGCCCATCAGCGCAACAACATTAAGCATGAGGCACACCCTCTTCCTCGGCGTCGCCAGCGCCTACCTCGTAGTCGATGTTGGCGCCCATCAGGACCTCCGGACACTCGGCGCGGGCAAAGTAAGCGGCGGCGCGGTACTTGAGCATCATTTCGGTCATTTTGGGCCAGTAGCTGCCATTCTTGTTCCACCACCCGGCGTCTTTCGCCATCTTGACCGTGACTTTCGGGCCTTCAACCTTTTCGCCAGTGAGCTTGTCCACGCCGATCAGGCGGCAGCCCCAGTTGTCAGTGCCTTCTTCGCCTTCCATACGGTAGCGGGTGCGGCCTGCAAACTGGCCGCTGTTGTCGATGAGGGCTTTGCAGCTCTTGCCGCTCCATGTGGGCATACCATGGACGACGTAAAGGTTCTGCATGACGAAAAGGTGCGAGACACCCATGCGAAGAGCCATCTCGCAGGCGATAGCGCACGCGCCGGGATTGCCGGTGTAGGTCTGGGGCAAGAAGCCCTCGGGAAGCTGCGCCATCGCGGCGGCTTTGGACTTTGCAAGCATCCAGTTGCGCTCGTCAATGGTCAGGCCCTGAACCTTCTCGGCGTAGCTCTGACGCGGCGACTGAGCGGGTGCAGCGGGCGCAACAGGCGCAGGCACCTCGACACTCTGGACGACAGCTGCATTCTGGTTGAGCATCTCGATAGGGGTCTGGTTTTTCTCAGGCATGATGAATTTCCTCCTCGGTAAATTTAATATCGATGATATTTGCATAACGCTTGATGGCGTCAAGCTCGGATTTGGTGCAGCGGAAGACGAGCTTCCGGTCACGGGGTTCTTCTTTGCGAGTGAAACGGGCGAAGAAATCGTCATCGTACTCGTCCGGTGTGTAACCATCTCCGTAAGCGGCACCCGGTTTGACGAGGCTGATGGTGTATGGGTTCTGTGCCGGGCCTTTGTAGTTGTCCGGCATCCCACGAATGACAGCTTCCCGTAGCATGGTGCGATACTCGGTCATGTAACAAAAATCTATGGATTCATACGGCTCAGGCATGATTTCCTCACCAGCAGCGGCATGAACGATGTCGATGAGGCACATAAGCTCACCGACCCGGCGATAAATCGAGTCGATGGTGCGGCGCGTCTCAAAATCACTCAGTTGATGACTCCGAGCAAAGCCGGTGAACAGAGCCACAGCATAGTTGACGTCGCTGGTGAGCTTGTTGCCGGTGCTGATAAGCCGGAACAGCACATTGTCATTCCCGACGTACTGGAAAATGCCCTCGGCCTTGTTGGAAAGGTCTTTGATGCGGGCTCTGCGGGCTAACGTCTGACTCATGTGTATTACCTCCCGTAAATCTTGCGGCCCGAAGAATCCAAGACGTCGATATGGTCATAAAGCGGCCAGTTTTCGTCCGCCCAATGCTGAGCCTGCACACTTGATAACACGGGGTCAAAGCCGGCAAAAACCAGTTTATCGCATCTGCCAGAATCCCCTTTATGGTAAGCATGGCAGCAGAACGAAACCTGCTGTTTTTGAGCTTCGTCCCGATGGATGTGCCGCAACCGCTCCGGCTGGCGCTTATGCCAGCGAATCTCTGCGGCTCGCATATATCTACCGTTCATATTCCTGCTCTCTTTTCGTATACCGGCCTTTCTTTTTGCAGTAACGGCGAAGCGGAGGGAGACAGTCAACCTCCGCACGATCAATGCGCTCCTGCTCAAAAATGTACTTGTACGGACGCCTTTTTTCATGGCGTCGGTGTCCAACGGAAGACACAAAGCTGTTGGCGGTCTTGTATCCAAGCTTCGCAGCGCACATGGCGGACGTTCCCGCTGCCACTACCTCGCCGGTCTTGGCGCTGTACACGGTGTACCATGTGATATAGTGGATGTAATCAGCCATGTGCGACATCCTCCGCATCGTGGAGAGCTGTGAGCAGCCCATCTGCTGCCGCGCTATAGACCTCTGATTTTTCCCGGCAGATGACCCGCAGCCAGATGTCTCCCGTGAGCGCGGACTCCGTTGCAAGCCGCGTGGCTGTTTTCAGGTGCTCTTCGGCCTGCTGCCGAATCAACTCTTCCAGCTTCATGCGCCCTTCTCCTCATCCTGCGGATACTCCGGGTTCCGGGCATGGTTGCGGACGATTTTGCCGTAGCCGCTGCGCTTATACCGTTTGTTGTCCTCATACATCCCATAAAACGACATTGCCAGCCCGGCAGTGGATGCAACAATAATCCAAGGTGCGGCATGCGCAGCCTCGGCGATGTCCCAGCCGCCCCAGTAGGTCAGCGCAACGGCCAGCCAGGAGCAGGTCCAGCGCAACACCTGCACCGCGCCGATGATTGCCAGCAAAGCCAGCCCGTCCAGCGCTAAGATGAGTCGAAAATTCATCGGTTTCTTTCTCATTCTCTCGGTTCCTCCTTTGTATAAACCTTTTCGAGCTTGTAAAAGTCCTTCACCCACGCCATAAAACCGGCGCGTGAGATGTCCGGGCAAGGCTCTTTTGTTCCTACGGACGGAATCGCCCAGCTGGTAAACAGCCCCGCCTGGATCTGTGCTCCCAAGACCTTTTCGGTCTTTGAAATGTTGTTGTCCCGAAGGATCTGGACGCATTCGCCTATCGTAAGACTCGGCTTCTGCATGGCATGCTCCTTTCTTGCAATTTGGTTTTGCAGTGCTTTTTCACGGCTCTGCTTCCGCGAACTCACCATTTTCGAGCGTGTACCAGACGTTTTCCTTGATGTGAGCGCCGTCTACTTTTGCCATCTTTGCCCACAGCATATTGCCGTCATCGTCGTACTCAGTCAGCACCAGATAGCAGCCCAGAATGCCCCGTGCCTTACTGTGTGCGCCGTTTGCGACTGCGACATTGTCTTTTCCATCCGCTTTTGCTCTGCAATAAGCCCCAGTGGCTGCCGCCGTACTGTAATTTCCCCTGGGAAG
>ERZ791635.230-NODE-230-length-36400-cov-3.43398_pt1 | contig 36400 bp, 40 predicted proteins | sample MGYA00510056_ERZ791635 | MGnify/ENA primary metagenome ERZ791635 (study PRJEB30046, sample SAMN00715187) | human gut metagenome | study: EMG produced TPA metagenomics assembly of the A metagenome-wide association study of gut microbiota in type 2...
ACTAGAACTACCGAATATTCCCCACACGGGCGGGGTTGAACCTAATCTCCAGCTTCTCCGATCATGCGCAATCAGAAAACATATCTAGTTACGGAAGGGGGATTTGAACCCTCGACACTATATATTTAACCAAGTTGGAATTATATAATACAACAAAGGAGCCCACCCATGAAACTTTTCCACAAAAAATCATCCAAAACCTACAACCCAGCTACGAAAACACCTGTCATCAAATGCAGCATCTGCACAGGAGAGCAGGTGGCTGGATTTCAGGATAATGCCACCAAAGCATTTGAGGACATTATGCTGATTCAAGATGCATCAGATCTTGCGCATTTCCGGGAAATGTATGATATAATCGGTGACATCAAGAAGATTTATTAGCCCGATATTATACCGGGATTTATAGGAAAGGATCTAGTCATATGTCATACATAACTACTTACACCGGAAAACATTTTGATCCGGTCAATCCGGATGCATCCCTTCTATGCATCGAAGATATCGCACATGCATTGTCGCTTTTGTGCCGCGGAAATGGGCACGTACAGACCTTCTTCTCGGTCGGGCAGCATTGCATTGCCTGCGCGAAGGAAGCGCAGGCACGCGGGCTGTCAGCACGCCTGGTTCTTGCGTGTCTGCTACATGATGCAAGTGAATGTTATATGTCCGATGTTCCACGTCCGTTTAAGCAGACGTTGCCGGAATATAACCGGCTGGAAGATCAATTGCTTGATATGATTTATACGCATTTTCTTGGAAGTACATTAGATAATGCTGAACAGGAAATTCTGAAGGATATCGATAATGCAATGCTATGGTACGACCTTACATATCTGTTACACGAGAAACAGCCTTTACCGAAACCACAGGTTTATGATGAACCAGATTATACAGTCCGATCATTTACAGACGTAGAAGAGGAGTATTTACAGATCTATCGAACTTTTATCCAGAAACTTCATTAATATGTTATAAACACACCAAACTTCTGAAAAATAGCAAGAGCCGCCTATCATAATTAGATAAGCGGCCCTGATTATTCTTTACCACTTTTTCTTCCGGTTAATATCGTAAATGCCCCAGTTACACTCAGAGGCAGCCGGAGAGGACGGATCCTTCCAGAGTTCATCGAACGCTTCAAAGACGAAGCCAACGATTTCTTCGGATTTCAGATAGTCCGCAACTTCCTCCAGATAGCGCTTCTGATTTGCAACAGACGCATAATCGGCGTGATCATCATGCGCCGTCCTTGTTGCCCAGCCAAGCTCTGTAAAGCAGATCTGCTTATCCGGATAGATTGCGCATGCAGACTCGAAGCTTTCCTTCGTTTTGGCAAATGCATCCTCGATTGCCACATCCAGATGATATGGGTAGGTATGAATACCGATGATGTCAACCGCATTGGCGATTGCATCCAAATTCTTCCAATCAATGTCAACCTCACAGAAAGCAACCGGCTGCTTTACCGCTGCATGGAGCTTCTTTGTATGTTCCACAAGACGTTCCTCGGATACCAGATGTCCTACAAATGGGAAGCGGTTTTCGTTTCCGACAGAGACAGCCACGATTTCATCTGTATATTCATTTGCAAGTGCGATCAATCGATCGAGCTGCGCATCATTGCTTGCTGCATGTGCTGCCAGTTCTGCATCACTGAATGTCTGTGGACCTGTGATACATTCTGTAGAATTGATTTCCGCCAATGAATCAATGCCGATCATACACTGAAGCGGAAGCTTCTCCTCACGAATTACCTGCAGAGCAGTAATAGCATGCGCATTTGGCTCATACATACGGATATAACCATAGCCGTCCGCTACAAGCAGATGCAGATCTTCGGAGATCTGTTTTTTCGATGGCATTTCTCCGGTCGGACATTGACCTTCCCGGTAACCGGAATAACAGATTGCTTTTTTGTACGGTAATTTCTTCTCAAATGTTTTTCCCATGTTTGATTCTCCTTTGTTTGATTGTATATAGTTTCTTTGTTGTCCTGATTAAACACAAGTATCTTAACATACATTTTCCCGGAAAGAATATCATAGTTTTGTGGTTATTTGCAAATAAATGGAACTGTTTTTTACATTTGAAATAAATGGCACATTCCCACGATAAATAATAAATATACAGGTGGAATAGCAGAAGTCCCTCCATATGTTTGCTCATAAATTTATTCGCAAAACCCAGGTTTTACGAAATTATCTATTGATTTATTACCAGAGTAGTGGTATCCTAGAAATATAGAGAAATCAACGCTTTACAGGCATTGGGAGGTTTTTATCGTATGGCTGATATTACTTATCATGAACAGGAAGAACAACACAATCTGGATTTGATTCGGAATGTGTGCAATGATCTTCCAGACTACGTCAAGCGGTTCGTCCGTGGTGTCCAACAGACAACGTCGCCGCGAACCAGATTGGGCTATGTACGTGACATCAAAATATTTTTCGAATATATATGTGAGGTCTATACCGAACATCCTTGTGATACGCCAAAGGATGTCTCTCTTGACGTCCTGTCGTCCATAGATACATTTTTCATCGAGGACTATCTGGATTACCTCCAAAAATACGAAAAAAACGGCCGTATCTACACAAACGGTAAATCTGCGCTCAAGCGCAAGCTCTGCGCCCTGAGTGTCCTCTTTAATTACCTGTATAAGCACGATATGCTACAGGAAAATATATTTGATAAGGTGGATCGTCCCAAACTGCCGGAAAAGGCAATTACACGTATGGATGCGGATGAAACGGCGAATTTCCTTGATACAGTTGAATATGGAACCAATCTGACTGACCGCCAGCTCAAATTTCACGAGAAATCCAAGATACGTGACTTGGCAATCATGACGCTCATGTTATCCACCGGTATTCGTATCTCCGAATGTGTTGGTCTTGATCTGAATGATGTGGATTTTAAGAATACATGCATCCGCGTAACCCGTAAAGGTGGCAAAGAAGCAATCGTCTATTTCAGCGACGAGGCGGTTGAACCTTTACAGGAATATATAGAAGAACGCAAGAAACTCACGCCTGCCAAGGGCTCGGAAAATGCACTGTTCCTCTCCTCCCACCACAGCCGGATCAGCGTTCGGACAATCCAAAACATGGTTAAGAAGTATTCCAAGATTGCAGTTCCTCTGAAGCATATTACACCACACAAGCTTCGTAGCACCTATGGTACCGCATTATATCAGGAAACCTCCGATATTTATCTGGTTGCCGATGTCTTAGGCCATTCTGACGTAAATACAACCAGAAAGCACTACGCGGACATGGATGATTACCGCAAGCGCCGCGCCAGAAATACCGTACAGCTCCGGGAACATAATACAGTCCCAGACACCAAATCTAAAAAATAGCCATATTGATAATACCATCAACTTTTACTCAGCTGATGGTATTTTTCATTCATTTTATTTATTCAGATACTTACCTATCGTATGAATCACTTTATTCATTTCCAATGGCTTTGCCAGATGATCGTTCATTCCGGCATTCTTCACTGCCTGTACATCCTCTACAAATGCATTGGCAGTCATGGCTATGATTGGAATTGTCTTCGCGTCCTCACGTGCAAGTGCACGAATCTTCTGGGTTGCCTCGATACCATTCATCACCGGCATCATCACATCCATGAGAATCACATCATAGGTTCCCACAGGTGTATTCTGAAACTCACGAACTGCTGCATCGCCATTCATAACCGTTGTTACCTGTGCACCAGAATCGGTAAGCAGGTATTTTGCAATATCCAGATTCAGTTCATTATCTTCTACAAGCAGGATCTTGACATTATCCAGAGATACCTGCTCCTCATTTTCATTCTCATTGTTTGCGACCTCAGATTCCGGGGCAATCTCAAATGGAATGGTAACTGTAAATGTCGTACCGACACCAACTTCACTCCGTACCTCGATCTTTCCGTGCATGCGGTCGATCAGGCTCTTTACGATCGGCATACCAAGCCCGGTTCCCTGATACAAGCTCATCTCGTTGTAATGCTCCTGTGAGAAAGGCTCAAACAGATGACGCATATACTTCTCGGACATACCGATTCCGGTATCCGTGACTGTACAGCGGTATACTGCCCGTTCCGCTTCCATCTCTACAAATTCCGCGCTGCAATGCACACTGCCACCCAGAACATTGTATTTCACTGCGTTATCCAAAATATTTAGGAATATCTGACGCACATGCAATGGACTGCCATATACATATGGATGGATCATGCTGTCCTTACAGTCACCATGCACCAGCGTGATGCCGGCTTCTGCAGCTTTCATCGCTGTAATCGTAAGGATCTCATCTGCCAGTTCTGTAATATCAAATGCCTCGTGTGCAAGCTCGATCCGGCTCGAATCAATCTTGCTAAGCTCCAATATATCATTGATCAACGACAACAGATGGTTCGCTGCAATCTTTTCCTTCGCACGGTTTTGGCGCAACAGCTCCACATCGTCCGGATGACGCTCACCAATCTCCAGCAACCCGATAATACCATTTAATGGAGTCCGGATATCGTGGGACATGCGCGACAGGAAGGTCGTCTTCGCTGCATTCGCACGTTTTGCCTCCTGCAGAGCAATCTCAGCCGCCTGCATATTCTCTGTGACATCCTGATGATACCCCCACAGACGGGTTCCTGCCGTATAATTCTCATCCAGAGAACCGCCACATCGTGTGTAGATACGTCCCTTCTTCGGATGAATCCATGCATAGGTATTCTCTGATTTGCCCTGTTCGATCATCTCCTTGACACTTGCCTGCACGGAATCAATGGCAGAATCCACGATTCGCTTGTACCAGCGTTCGTAACATTCCTCCGGTGTCATATCCTCGTAAAATCCAGTGATCTCTCTTGCCACGTCATCGAAATACATTCTCGGCTCTTTACCCTCATCCATTTCGATCGCCCAGAGTCCAATTTTCGCATTGGTCAAGATTTCGGACAGATCCTTCTGGAAATCCATATCGTTGTGTTTCCGCGTTTTATCATTCAGCGCCATGTTTGTCGTTCCTCTTATCGTGATTATTTACATTATTTTACAAAAAAATATCCTTTACCATCATATCTGATAAAGGATATTTTTTCAAGATATTTCAAGCCTTTGAATGTGTTACCGAAGTGTGGGGGCTCATTTTCCTTGATGATTTTCTAAATAAATATCATGTTGTTTCAAGGAAAATGTTATGAACTGAATAAATTGAACTTATCAAAAACATTATATCTTTCATTTTGATGTTATTCAATATAAATTTTATTATATTATTTCTTAATTTATATCTGCGATGCTTTCAACAAAACAATTATAATAAATATATCTTTTCCCATCATAATCGAATTTTACATAGTTATTGCTTTCTTCAATATCAATTTTTCCTTCATATTCTGCAAGCAATTTTCCGTCTGCTGTATAAACCTTTATCGTTCTTTGCATTCCGTTTGAAATATCACTTTTTACATCTACAACTGCCCTTTTCCATGATGCTGAACTTATAATTATGAGAAATAAAACAACAATTCCAGCAATTATTAAAACTCTTTTTTTAGCCATATCATAGTCTCCTTTTTTAATAACTTAAAGCTCTCAATGCATCTGTATAATTACCAACCGGGCTTCCAAGCGCCGGCACTCCTACCTGCATGACGTCTACCCATTTGCTTCCTTTTCCAATTACTTTCTTGACTTTATCCGCTGATAGTGACTTGATTTCTTTCTCATAGTTTTCCGGAAGTATAATCTCGCCATCATATTTTTCAATGATCCTTTCGAGATCTCCATTTTCACGAGTGTAGATTATCTTTGCCAGACTATCTGCTCCATTGATTGACCAGCGCATTTTTCGCCCCTTCATCCGGTTGGTGATGAGGCTGCAGTTCTGATTTTCCTGCACACCCATATTTTTGTATATCTGTCCTTCAGGAGCTTGCAGATCAACGCCCATATCTTTGAGCTGTTCCTGCCAGCGCGGAAGTCCATTGATGTTGTTGCTCAAATATCTATATAAGTCCTTTGCAAGCTTCAGATCTGTCTTGTGTTGGTCATCATCAATGCTATTTATATATGTCTCGATATCCTGCAGACCACTTTCATAATTTCCAGACATTATTTTGTCAAGAATCCTTCCTGCAATTTTTTTATGTTTAATGCATCCGCGTATTTTTTTCACGATGTGGAATCGGTCAAGCTGAAAGATTCTCTCTGGATTGTAAGTATTGCTGATCCACGCAGCTCCGTCGCCATTTAATACCCGAATTTGGTCTGCATCTATATGAAAAACACTCTGGATGAGTGCTTCTGTTTTCGTATTAAATTTGTTTGCACTGGTCATCCCGGCAAGCACTTTCTTATTTACTAATTTTTTACCGTTTTCGCTCCAACCGGAATAAACGGTTGCAAGCTTCATTTCCTGTGATTTTGCTTTCTTTTTGTTTTTCTGTATATTCAAATAAACGCCATCTGCTTCCAGAAATATAATCGGGCTTTCCGTCTCTCCTCTGGTTGTCTCTTCTTCCATCTCATTCAGTATTATTTCCTCTTCCTTGCCGATTTCTTTGCCGATCTGTTGCACGACGTTCCAGGCTCCATGACTGCTAATTGTCTGACCTGTTGTCCCGGATATCAATTCTGCTGTTTTTCGATATGGCATTTCCGCTGCAGCTTCGCTAATTATTTTCGCCAGATTGGAGGAAACCGCCCCAATTTTTTCCATCTTCATTCTATCTTCTAAAAGGTAAACATAGTGTTTAGTTTCTCGATCCAGATACATGTGCCGGTTATATTCGACTTCCCCATACACCGTCTTAACTGTTGCCTTTCGGATCTGCTTATTCTCATACCGTTTCTTATCTCTTGTATTCATCAGGTATCTGTCAAGCTCTTCGAGAAGTTCTCGCGTCATCTCCCTTGCTGCTTCACAAACGGCAGAATATATCTTTCGTTCCATATCCTCAAACTTTGCTGTCAGAAGCTCATCCATGTTGTAATTCATATTCATTTCCTCCTGACTTTATATTATAACATTTTAGTCAAAGAAAAAGGATAGCGGTCTCAGACTGCTATCCTCGTCTTTAACCAATATTTATTTTATAGTCCATCGCGATCCAGAGCTTCAACCCTCGCTTCTGGCATATGTCCTCCGACATCTGCTTTCCACACAGACCGTGCTTTTTTCCACGGTAAGTATCATTGTCTTCTAAAAGCTGCCTTCTCAGATGTGAATATTGTTATATCCTGCAGCTACCCCTTCATCGCCCCGTAATATCTTTCCGACTGTATCATCGTCTTTTTTCGCTATTCGAATTCATACATTTTCAAGATCAACAGACTTTATGATATACTCGAAAACGAACTGAATCAAAATAAGTTACTCAGCGGGCTCGTGGTGATTAACGTTATCGCTGTGACTTATGAACTTATCAATGAACATGCAAGGGTATGCCAATCAGCCCCTTGCATGTTTTATTGTATCAGACTTTCTTTTTTTCTAAAAATGTACAAATTCGATTTTTTTCTAAGTTTGTAGATTTATGCCGATGCACTTCTTTTCGTTCCGGTTTCTTCATGCTACAGCGCAGCTACACTTTCCTTTTTCTTTCTCCGGGGGATTGGGGAACGCCCCAACAAGCGGGATTTGTGGCATTGTATTTATACAATGAACACTAATCCCCTGCTTGCTCCTTTTAGGAATATAAACATCATCAAAATCTACTTTTCTGGAACCGGGACGAAAATAAAAGAGTTCAATGTCGAAAATATATTCCTGTACAAAATTTAAGCACAAAAAACAGCCTATCCATGTACGCACGTACGATCTGGATAGGCTGCATAATTATCTGGTTTCTCTATCTGTTCTTTCTATTACATTATTGTTTTAATTAAGTCTACAATAATTGCTGCTCATTCTGACCAGCTCATTAGTTGAATATTTGCGATATAGATTATTTAATTCTATATCATAACTGGCAACACTAAATTCACTTTCTTTTTGTTGCATAATTGTCTTTAATAATTTTCGTGAAAAGTTATCTGATAATACAACTTGTCTCATATTCTCGATTTTTCCGGTAGAACAATCAATGAGCATGATCACCATACTTAGACCTATTTTTTCTTCCGGTATCTTAAAATCCGACAGGTATGGGCTCAAATGAATTGAATATGGTGCATCCATCCATTCGAGGTTTCCGATTTTGACTGTGAGCATAATGATATTTTTTAATTCAATGAACCGAATTTCAAATTTATTGCCAGCGGTAAATTGCTGTTGTTCTTCTGGAGTAGGCGCATTAAAATACACCATCAAAACCGTACTTTCATCTGTGATATCAAATTGCACTCCCTCTGGGTGATTTTTTAATTCTTCATAAATTTGTCCCTTTACATATTTTACCATAGATTAAATCTCCTTTTGTTCCATGATTTCTTCTATTGTGCAATTCAAAGCTTGGGATAATGAATGTAAAACTTCTCCTTGAGCTTTATTTATTTCTCTTTTGCCTTGTTCATAGCTTTGGATTGTATTTAGAGAAATTCCAGACACATTTGCCAGTTGCAACTGCGAATATCCAGCTTTCAATCGATATTTTTTTAGATTAGACACTTATTTATCCCTCCATTTCAATTATTATCTGCCAAAAGGGCATCGATTTCCTCAATCCGCTTTAATAATCTTATTTTTTCCTGCTTTAACTGGAATTTATCTATACTTTTTTCTACTAATTTTGTGTCAACATCATATTCTGAATTATTTTTTTCTTTTTCATATATATTTTTATTTACATCGCATAGCAGCAAGACTGCTCCCTCTTTTACGATGCTTTTCCAATGATTTGAACTTCCGCCGCTCGTCACTTCTCCTTTTTCGCAGACAACGCCGTCACCAACTTTTGCTCCGCTGTCTCTTCCGTATGCATGAGCAAGAACCTTTCCGTACATGATAACATCCGATCTTTCGGATGATACATCTTCATAAAATGTCAGGCGCAAAGTTACCGTTTCGTTTTCGTCGATGTCAGAATATCCGTAAACCTCGCGCATAATGTTTCTTACGCTATCGGCTGCAGATTCCGGGACCGTCCAATATTTTCCACCAAAATCCCATGATGCACCGCCAACATTTTTCTTTAATTTTCTAACAAATTCCGCGCTATATGGAGTATATATTTTTGCAATTCCATCCTTTATTTCAATTTTCATTTTGGGTTCTTCCTTTCTTTTTATAATTCATTCATACCAATTAAATTCCACATCATGCCATCTATTGTTGTAGGATCATATTTCCGGCAATAATCTTCGCTTATTTTTTTATAAACCTCTCCTTTACTCAGGAAATCCTCAACAGCATCCATATATATCTTGATTGATTCTTCGGTCACTTGGTTTTTACAAGGATGGTAGAAACCATTGTAGCCTTTATACTCGTAATACCTTACCCAGAAACCACACTCCATGTCCGGATACTGATGTATTACTACATCATCATATCCATCTATCGTGAAAATTTTTTCATCCATTGATGATCTAATAATATTTTCTTTCATAGATCCCGCTCCTTTCTAATCTTCCAAATACATCTCATACAGATCATCCCATGCTTCCGCGTCAAGATGATCTTCTAAATAGCATGAAGCATCGAACGGATGCACCTCTTCGTGATCTAATACCCAGCTAATATCAATAGTATATTGTTCGCCGCCAACATTTACCCATACTTGATTAGCATCATTTTCTACGCCGTTGCCGTCCAGAGCTTCCGCTTGGAAATCCTCAAATCCAACCTTGAAATCAATATAAAAAACAGCTTCGGCATCATTATACTTTGTATACATTGTGAAGTCATTTTCCATTAAATCATCATTGAGATCATCATAATCATTCCCAACTAATTCTTGTAGATGATTAAATCCAACATGTTCGCCATCTTTGATTAAATCGAAAGTCTCTTCAACCTCTCCGGTTACGATCGCTTTCAAATTCTTAATGTTTTTAATATCCATACATTTCCACCTATCACCACATTGGTGCCTTTCTTATATATATTATTATAGCACCACAGTACCACTTTGTCAAGAATTTTATATCTTTTTGGGCTCAAAAAATGGCTTAAATACGTCATTTTCAGCACATAGCGGAAGTGCTACGAACCATCTGTACATTATACCAACATCTATCTTTATCTCTCATTCTTTCGTCTGGTAAACATCCAGGTATGAGGGGGTAGGGTGTGGGAAGGGGGAACATGACCGCAGACCATCCCCAGGCATTCTTGAAAAAAGTGCATACTTGTCCCTTGGCATATTTAAGCTGAATTTTTTTGAAAAAAGTGCACAAGAAATGACGGTTGATCGGATTCCTGATCCCGTCATTTTGCATAATGGCACTCCAGGCTGCTGTCCTTCCCATGTGCCATCACAAAGCAGAGTTCCGGGAATCGAACCCGGTTCAATCCAATACTCCGCATCAGAAATTCGACTGCTAATCTTACCAACCAAATCTCTGATCTATAATAATAAATTGCGTGCAACCAGTTCTCCGGCGCATCTCGCTTTCGCTGATTGACAACGCCATAAAGGACACGCAGTTTGAAGGAATCTTGTCTGACCGCTTCCCTTCGTGAAGAATCTCATATGCTATCTGTTGGCACTGTGCCGGTGCGCCGTTTTGAAGCGCATTTCGGAAATTATCAGTGTTCGTTCCTGCGAACTGGTTCGACGCGTATATGACATCCTCTAGTGTCAGCGCTCCACCATACTGCATATCTAATCGATTCATAACAACTGTTCCGACAGCAAGCTTGTCCTCATAGGATGCTCCGGCTTCGCTATAGATTAATGCTGCAAGCAGCTTCTCATCATCCGTTCTTGTTTCTGTCGGTGTGATCACATAAATATTGCTACAGCTCTCCATGATTTCTTCCATAGATATTGCTTTATCGGTCGTGCCGCCCTCACAGTTTTCCGGTCTGCAGTATTCCTCATTGCCGGTTCCATCTGCAGGATCAAGTGCAGCTATCAACCCGGCTTCCGTGTACCCGATCAGAGTAATCCAGTGGCACCCGCCTCCGGATACGTTTTTTCCTGTATTCCATTGGCTGCTCCCGGAACTCACATCGCAATTATTATGTAAGTAAACCACACACAACGAACCATGCTGCAATGCCTGATCGATCGTGTCTGCTGACACAGTTCCTCTGGTTATCTGCACAGGATAATGATTATTTACCCAGGCGTCCGCACCATACCAAAGTCCTACATGATTGTTATTATGTAGTTCCAGCATATCCGGCGTGATCTGCAGCCCCAGGCTCCGAAGAGCTGATGCTGCAGCCGTCACACCGCAAGCCTTGTTCGCCTGCCCGGTGTAATTATGCTGATTGTAGCTGTGATATTCATACTGTGCTGCAGCTTCTCCAGCTTCATCCTCTGTACCGGATATAGAGTGAAGAACACCTGCAGCAAGTGTTACAACTATGATTGCTGCGCCAATACTTACAAGCACCAGCTTTCCGACGGCTGTCGCGATTGCTTTTACAAGCAGCAGTATTTCTTTCAGCACAAAACCAGACACCGCTTTCGCAGATCTTCGGACTACACTCATTCCTGCATAGTCCGGATCACTATCTGACCGGTTCTGACGCCCGGCATATTCCGCATCCGAAAGCGAAAGACTAGCAAACTCCTGTACACTGTCTTTCACTGCTCCTGTTACTTTTGAATTTACACATAGAACTTCATCTGTAGGTTTTCTTTTTATTGTCTTTTCTTTTGTTACAACATAGTTCCCGGATTCTTCAGTATTCTCCGGATTATTTTCTGTCCTTTGCTGGATGGATAAAATTTTTTCATGCAGAGCATCGACGGTGTCCGGATATTCCGTCACCGCCTCTCTGTCTTTTTCCTGCAGCTTCTTCTTATTTCGTTCCAGTGCTTTTCCTCTCGTCCAGCTTTCCTTTTCTTCCTCCGGTTCTGTCCTGTTTGATACAGACACGATATCGGTATCTCTCCGTGTATTTACCAGCATGTAACCACCACCTATGCGCTTTTTACGACTGTAGTATTAACAAGCTGATAGATTTCCGAATCTTCCGGAATCGTATCATCCAGTGTAAATATGACATTTCCGATCTTCGCAACTCCATGTCCCGGTTCTGCTGATTCAAGCTTCCGGATCTGAATACCTGATAAACTGTACATATCTGCAAGCTGGACTGCATCCAGGTGATCCTGCTTAAACATTATCACATTTTCCGAGTTTTTAAGCATTGTAGACGCCGCTGGATTCTGCAGTATTTTAGTGACATTCTGAACAATCGCACGTAAGAAACCGCCGTATTTTCTGCAGCGTTCAAAGAAGTCCTCTATAATAAGTGTTGCCGCCGGATGCTTGAAGAAATAGTCCATCTCGTCAAAAGTGATATATGTCGCCTTTCCAAGCCGCCGGTTATAGATCAGTCTCTGGTCAATTTGATCCAAAATAACAATCATACCTGCATCTTTTTCCTGTTTGTTAAGCTTCGACAAGTCATAACATACAAGCCTGCTCTGTATCTGAACGCTTGTCGGCTGTGCAAACGAATTAAAAGATCCTTTGATATGCCGCTCCAAGGCAAGCGCTAGCTGCTGTGCAGCCGGTTCCTGATACTGCAGCAGCATCTCATAGATATCCATAAGCGTCATCTGCAGATACATCCCGCTCATCACACCATCGGCAAGCGTACGTACAGCCCGATCTACTAATGACTTTTCTGTCTCGCCAAATTTCGTACCATCGTCCAGTATCGCTTCCATGAAGGATAAAATTAGGTTGCTTTTTTTCGTCACAGGATTGTCTTGGCGTGATTCGTCGACATATCCGTAATCTGCAGATATGTCGGCCACGTTGATGTGATCCACACCGACTTCGATAACTTGTCCTCCTAGAGCATAGACAAGCGGTGCATACTCTCCATCCGGATCTAGTATGATGCTGTCACCCTGCGTTAACAGAACTTCATATAGAATTTTAAGCTTGGCATCAACTGACTTACCAAAACCTGTCTTTCCCAGGATCCACTCATGCCCGGATCCCTGCTTTGTCCTGTCTACCCACTGCTGCTGTTTCGTTTCTTCGTGTTTTCCATACGGAATACCGGTGCTCTGGTTAAGCTGCACGGAATTAAACGGCAGCATGATCGCGGTGGTATCTGTGTCACAGTCCCGAAGATACTGCACTGTCCGCTCGCCGAACGGAAGCGCATCCACAAGACCTTTCAGCTGTTGGAAATGCATATAGGACATTTCGCAGTTATAATCCCCTGCTACATCCAGGATACTCTCTGTATATTCATCTAACTTGTTCATATCTTCTGCCAGAAAACATACAACAACCTGCATCAAAAACATCTTCTGATTATCATAATCCATTGCATTGTTATAAGCATCAATTACCTTTCTATCTTTTGCGATCTGTCTGGGAAGGCGCTCTGCAGCACCTCTTTGAACATTTGGTTTTCCTGACCAGAGATTGGCACTGGTTTCAACGCTGTCATCTTTTCGTTCGATCAGTTTTCGTGCCTCAGAGTTTGAAACCGCAACTATGTCACTGGTTGCTACCAGATTTGTATGAACGTCCGCAAGTCTTGTAAAAAAATCATCCCGGATGCTTGCCCCCCACGTACGAAGAAGCATACTCCGCCCGACCATGTTGTTCATCTCGAAATAGTCTGCATGTGGCCGGAACATATCCGGCGCCAGCCGGTCAATAAATTTTCTCGTATTAGTTTTGCTTCCCTTTTCTTGATTCCACGCAAAGCTGTATTCCGATTCCCGCCCTGCGTGAAGAAATGAGTGCAACACTTCTCCACGCCGGTAGATACTCTGACGCTTGATTCCTGAATCAAACGTCAAAAACTTTTTGTTTAAGTCCCGCTCCATACGGTTGAAATAGCTTTCCGCTTTTTCCTGATTTTTCTTTTCCGTAGAAAACGTGATAAATTTGTCCTGGATAAATCCACGGTCTCCTTGAATATCATCATAACGCAGCCGGTTATTCGCCGTCCGGATATGATCATAACCATCGCCTATGTCCGTAGGTAAAAGCGTCTGCTGCAACCGGTCTTTTTTGTTCATTCTTCGGTTTAGCAGCGTAATCTTCATCACTGCTTTGGAGCTGTCGAGCGAGTTAAGTAATTCCTTCCAGCTGTCATATACTTTTTTTCGATCATCGTTTCCTGCGGAATTGTAATCAATATCCTTCAGGTCATATGTCATGCTCCATCTGCCCCCGGCATGCCTAAACATACCATTTTCGCAAATCTGTCGGATTGGTATAATATCCTGACTTCTAGTTTTTTTCGTCCGGTCCTGCGTCAGGTCGTACTGCATTATTGTTGTCACTGCCACTATAATCTTCCCTCCTTCCCCGAAGTACAAGCGGATGCCTATGCATCCGCCATGTTGAAATCATTGCTCTTATAATCTGCCATACATTCATCCCATCCAAGCTTATAAACCCGAAACTGCAGATAAATATAACTACAACTGCCACGACTGGAAACTTGAAAAAGTCAGGCACCGGAATGACAAAATATGTAATCGATCCGGCAATCATGCCAAGTGTGATGCTAGCCACCTGTCCCGGTGTAAATCCAAGCATGGATGTCTTTATTTTTAATATTTCTTTGTTTGTTTTAACTTCAAGCATATATCCACGTCCCTTCTATAATCATAAATTAAGCTTCTGGTGAATCCATTGATCCGCACCTTTTATCATGCCAGCCATGACAAGGTACAAAAACAACATCTGAGATAAATAAGTCCAAAGCACCTCTGCTTTTTTTGCTTCAAGTTCCTTACTTGACATATTCCACTGTTCCCACCAATCTGAAAATTCTTCTTCTGTCATATCTTCCTTTAACTCTGCGATCTGTTCCGTCTGCACCGTGCTAAAGTCGAAATTGTTAGCAAATGCTGAAAAGATCATACAGACTATAATGATCACAACCCCCTGCAGGCATACACCGACGAACGAACGCAAATATGATGCAAATGTGCCCCTAAGTGGTCCCGCGGCGCCACTCGCAAGTGCAAGTGGTGCAACTGCGAGATGCAGATAGATATTAAACAATCGTCCATAGACCACCATGATGATCGTAAAACCGCATACCATAATTACCAGAGAAAATATCAATGTAACAATAAAGAACAGTGTCGCTTTTGTTGCTCCAAGTCCAGCAGTCGCAAGCTTAACCTGTTGTGGAAGTTCCACCCATGACAAGTCTAGGAAATTGGTTCCATTCGGACCGGTAACCGCCTGCATGATCTCCTTAAAACACCAAAATATTAAAAGTAAAATATATTTGCCTCCCTGCAACAGGGTTGCTGTAAAACACAGTAGAATAATTGTCCAGATGATGGATCCGGCACGTCTTGTTTTGATGAATTCCCCGCTGTCATGGATTAGCGCAAGATAAAACCCGATAATCAAAATTGACATTGCAGGTCCCATGAGTGCGTCATAAATTGTGCTTACAACCTCCCATATCGTGCCATTCTGATACGATATGGGATCAAGCATTACAACTTCATATAACTGGCTCATCCATGCATCGAAAAATGCAATCGACGCCTGCAGCGTCGCTAATATCCAGTTCATAGGCATGCTCCTTTAGCTCATGATCCACGTTGCGATTGTTGGGGCAACACCTAATAATGCGCCAGCTCCCAGCGCGACAAGCCCCTGAATTTTCATGTCGGACTGATGTCCGAAAAAAGAAATTGCAAGAAGAAGCAGTCCAACTAAAAACGATACCCATCCTGCCGCAACTACAACATATGCAACCAGTTTTTTACCATTTTCGATTGGCTTAACAACATCATTTGGTATATCACCTGTCTGTACCGTCTGCATTGTCGCACTTACCTGTACTGTTCCCGGTTCTGCAGCTTTCACTTCCTTCGGTGCATAAAAAAAGCAGCCCATCAGGACTGCTACCATTCCGAACATGTATAAAATCATGTTCTTTCTCATCTTCAATTTTTTATCCATATAATTTTTTCCTCCTGTTCAAATACATTATCTTTGCTATGCTGCCAGTCTTTCCAACAGCTCCTCTTCCGTCATAACCACGCTGTCTGCTTCAATATCTTCCAGCTTAACGATTTTATCCCGATCAGCCGCATCGATCCGGCTAATCGATTGCATATGACCTTTCGACTGTGCCGTACTGCCCCAGTCGTAGATCTTAGCCGGCTCTTTTTTTCGTGTCAAGTTCTCTCCTTCGGCGATCATATAGTAATTTGGATGATTCTTCATGTTGTACTTTTCATCCTTTACCGCATTCTCGCCTTCGATAATCAGTATTGCCAATTCATTCGACTTGCGTCGCATCTCATCTGCCGTCATCAAATCACGCTGTGTCGGTGTATACTGCACCGTATAACTTGCATTCATGCCATGTGTTGTGCTTGTTGACTTGACCATAACCGTCTCTTTTCCGACGAGTGCAGAAAAATATTCGCATGTTTCCTTCTCATTGCTTCCCAGGAACAGCCATTCAGAACAACATGCCATAAGTGTCTTATATATTGTGTCGTAGATCTTCTCTATCTGGCTCTTATCCTGCAGTACAATCGCAAACGAAATATTACGTGACCGCGCTGTCGAAAGGATCTTTTGGTAATCATCCGGAAGCGCAATATTCGCAAACTCGTCAAGCAGAAACCGGATATGAATTGGCAACGGTCCATCATACACGTTATCTGCTAGATCATACAACTGCTGGAACATCTGCTGATACAACGTACCGATTAAGAAGTTCAAGCTTGCCTTGCTGTCAGGCGTTACACAGAAAAGTGCAGTCTTTTGTGTGGCAAAACTCCGAATATCGATATCATCTGTGATCGTAAGTTTCTGGAGTGCTTCCATGTTAAAGTATGCTAGCTTGGACGATAAAGTAGACTGAATACTTTGCAGCGTTTTAGGACCACCCTTGTGGTAACTTTTATAATAACCAACTGCGATATGTCCCGGCTTTTCTTTTTCAAGCTTTGCAAAAATCATATCAACCGGTGACATAAAACCATCTTCCTCTGATACTTCCGCTGCTTGGAGAAGCTGCAACACGGTTGCCATGTTCTGTTCTTCTTCCGGTGCCTCGTGATATAGTAAAAAGCAGAACGCCATCATTAGATTTTTTGCCTGATCGTCCCAGAACTGATCCATTTTCTGGGTGTTTTTTTGTTCCTGCGACGAAAAGAAATTATTAACAAAATCAAGGACGTCCATGTCATTTCTGAAATATACAAAAGGATTGTAACAGACCGATTTCTCCGGATTGGATACATCAAAAACAATCACTCTGTAACCATTCTTTCTTAACATGTCCCCGCATTTTTTTGCAAGCTCTCCTTTGGGATCGGTTACAACCATGTTACAGTTCATCTGCATTATATTCGGTATGATGTATCCTCGCGATTTCCATGTACCAGGTCCGCCCCAGATCAGCGTGTTTCCGTTTTTACCATGTCTATCGAAATCAAATCCCAATCTTGCACGGTTTGTTAAAATCATATCCTGCATCCACTTGGGAGCCTCAGGAAAAACGACTTGTTTTGCTGCATATTTTTTGTTAATTTCACGAACCGAAGCCCATCTGGCAGATCCATGTTCTTCTCCAAATCTTGTATTTTTCATCGAATCATAGATAACCGCCCCGATCAGGATATACGTAAACGTACCAAAGATAAGCACCTTTGGCGTCTGCTTTGTTAAAAAAATCCGGACCGGGTGTTCTCGTAAATCCCTTTCCAGATTATTGATAAAATAACTTAAACCATTGTGTGTTATGAATGGTGCTGCCCGGATCAATCCGTATAGTACAAACGGATATGTCAACACCAGTACAAGCACTAGCATTTTTCTACGTTCCTGTAGCATGGCGATCGACCTCCTGCTCCATCTGTGTATCTCTCATACATATCTTTTCCATTGGCATTCGGATATCTCCGTCGATTGTCTTATTGATCCGGGCAAGGCGTGTCAGTTCATTCTTTGCAGTCCGCTCTCCCATCTTGATCAACCGATCTGGAAGAATATCAATATTAACCGCAGCCGTACTCACGTTGTATTTACTGGCAAGCGCATATGCTGCCGTACAACATGTAAAATGGTAATACGCCCGGTTATAAGTCATTGTTGTGTCCTTCATCTGACTATGACAGATGGCATGCCCCATCTCAGTTACAATCGCAGTAAAAAAATCATCTGCAGGTACTTTGCTTGACCGGACAACATATATTGCCTTGTCCTTTGGTGAATACATTGCACGTGCACCGGCGATATTCTTGATCTCGTCGACTACCTCAACCGGTGGTTTATGTCTTGTAAGTAATGCTTCTAACGCCTGCAGGCTTGTCGGTTGCGGCTGTACATATGTATAATTTGTATCATTGACATCATACATATACTTATAATGGTAACCGGCTGGCTCCCGGCTGTTTTTGATATATATAACCTCTCCATTTTCGTCCTTGTCCGGCTCCCAGATATAGTAATATGCAGCATCCTGATTCACACTCACGCCTTGTCTTTCCCATACATCCTGTGCCTTCAACATTGTAAATGGTCGTTCCTGGCTCTGATACATCAAAAGCAGCTGATTGTTTAATGAATAATCCGGACATTTTGTCATGATATTGAGAAAATATTTTAGTGCTGCCGGATCCGACAACGCCCATTTCGACATCTGATTAACCCACTTATTATCTATGTTCATGCTTTTCCACCTCCTTCATCGTTTCTACGGCATCCGCCAATGCTTTTTCTGTATTTGCCCTTTCTGGCTCACGCATCATATCCGCGATCATCAATTTTTCCTTACTTGTAAGATTCTTGGAACTGTCATCCTTATATACCATTCCTGATTCATCCACGCGATACCCGGACACATACATCTGCTGGATGAAGTTTTCTGATAATTTTCCATTTGAAAGCATTTCCTGGTCGACCATGTACTGCATCTTGTCAAGATCCGTCATCTGATCAGCTGTTTTTCCTCGGAAAAGCTGTTCTCCATCCTCGTTGTATCTTGTTACCGGTCTATCCCAGCCGATATTTGCCACAACCGGCTCTGTTCCATCCGGAAGATCTGTCATAACTGCTTCTCTTAAGCTTCTGGCTCCGGCGAACATATCTCGTGCGCTTTCCTGGGCGTGCTGATAATTCTCAATCTGAGCTACTACGCTTTCACGCTCATTAATATTGATTGATGAGCTGTCGGATACTCGTTCTCCCTCCGGCAGCTCTTGGGGGAAATTTGGCTCAGTTTGCTCTCTTTCGTCGCGGTTTGGGCTCATCATATCTTGTAATATCTTCTGTTCCGGCGTCAAGTTTTCTGCAGTCTGTTTTTCAGCATCCGTTAAATCCTGATCTAGCGATCCCTGAACCTGACCGATTCCAAGCATTTCAGAAATTCGGTTGATCCGGGAACTGTCACTCTTTTTCACTACAAGATCATATGCGCCTTCATTATTCATTGCAACGCAGTATTGGATGCCATATTTTTTTGACATCTCTGCAAATTTTTGCATCTTATCTGCAGGTACAGTGTAATAATCAAGCGGTTCACCTGACTGCAGCAATGCTTTCATCCTCGTTGCACCCGGCGACTTATCCGGTTGTTTTGCCAGTGCTGCAATCATGGCTGCTATATTCTTCGCGGCCGTACCGGACAACCGAAGCGCGTACGTCATGCCCTGCAGGGCAAACTGCACGATCATTTCCGCTTCTCTCGTTCCTTCCATTTTCTATCCCTTCTTTCCTGACTTTTTATAAAATGCACAGTCTTCTTTTTCGCAGTACAACGCATTGAGCGCTGTGCATCGATGCGTTTTTTCGTGATAGGCAAAGCAGTCTGCCTTACAGCTTTCTTTCTTCTTCTCGTCCATGCTCCATGTTCCCCCTTTCCATCTCTCTTACTTTTTCTACTTTTTCCTGCATCTTCCGGCTGTTCTCTTTGATGTCCTTACACCAGTAAAGCTTCCTTCTGCAGTCTTTGATTTTTCCGGATAAATAATTTTTCTTTTCTTCGAGTGTATCCTTATCCGCGCCGGATGCAGACCGCAGCCGATTCACAACATATGTTTTTTCGTCCTGGTATCGTTTTAGATCCTGCTGTAGTTCAAATTCCGTGTCCGTTAAATCCTGCAGCGTTTCAATTTTGTTGCTGCAGATAAACTGTGTTTCCTTCCGGATCTTATGCATCCTCGTTAAATCTTCGCGATATAAATAATTGACCTGTTTCGCTGTCATATGCTTTCCCGGAAACACGCCAAGCATGTAACAATAACGAATATACAACGCCTTGTAGCCGGTGACTGTATATCGTGGTCGGCTGGTATATATTTTCCTGGTCATTTTTTCTTCCGGCATGCGGTATCTTCCGGATTTCACATTTTCCTGAATTTGGTTTTCTATTCCGACAAGCGAATATGCTTCTCCAAGTCGGCGGTCGATCCGGACAAAACGCTCTTTGCCGGGTGGCTTCAACGTGAAATATTTTGCCCCGGCTTTGATTGTGTACCCCCGGCTTTTCAGGTTCTTAAGAAATTCCTGCAGGTTCCGGCTTTCCGCGATACACTCGTCAATATCCTGTCGGATCGCAGTCGTCCATGTCGGACGTCCTTCTTTTTCTGCCTGGTATTCTGCATAGGCTTTACCCTTAATTTGCGGATTTTCCACGATGCTTTTTTCGTACTGCCTGCACAGCCGGTCGGATTCTCTTGCCATGTCCTTCCATCTCACATCTAGTTTTTTCCCGTTGCGCCACGAAACGCTGTTTATGACGAAGTGATTATGAATATGCAACGTATCAAGATGTGTGCAGACAAGAATTTCGTAATCATCACCCCACAATCTCTGCGCAAGCTCTACGCCGATTGCATGTGCTTCCTCCGGTGTCACTTCTCCGGGTTTAAAGCTCTGGTATCCATGCCATAGAAGAATCCCGCTCTTTTTATGATAGTGCGTCTTGGTTAACATCATCTGGTCTCTGGCATATTCCGGTGAACAGTTAATGCCGGATACATACTTTTTCTGCTCTGTTTTGGTTCCTTTCGCTGCATAATCAAGTACATTTGCCATGTCGTCATTCTCGTCATGGTATCCCGCCATTGTATAATCAATGACATCCTGAAACTGCTGTCGGTCGATCTGATTATAATTTTCGTCCGTTTCCACATGGATATTCACGATCGTCTTTTTTTCATTGGCGGCATAATCAAGCACCTGCTTAATGTCCGATCCTTCATGGATTGTCCAGATCTTAGTTACTGCCAAGCTCCTCACGCTCCCTGTCCTTTGCATTAAGCATTGATATAAGCTCTGCCCGGATCTCAATGCTCCGCATGTTCCTGTCCAAATCGCCGAAATCATACCACTGCAGATCATGGATCAGATCATCTACCTCTCGTCTCTGGAACGGCTCTAAAACGCTTTTCTGAATCGTAAAGCATAATTCATCCAGTTTCTTAGCTTCCTCTGCGTATTCATTTGCATTGACAAGCCCGGTTGCATTTGCCACGTGCGCGATCTGGTTGATATTAACCCCGATCTTATGCAGCTCTGTTGTAAGTGCATCGAAGGTTTCCTTCGGAAGCTCGATCGGGATGGTATTCATGATCAGATCTCTTATCAGATGTGCCTCCTTCCGGTAGCCGCCTTTTTCCATCAACGCTTTTAATGCCTTATTTTCGTAATCGGTTACCTCGATGTGCTTTTGTACCATTTTCTGTCTTGTTCTATTCACTTCGTATCACCTGCCTTTCTTCTTTTGCTTTTGTTGTGATTGGTGCGCCGTTTTTTAGATAGTCGTTGCAGTCTTTATAGCCCTCCGGCGGCGGCTGGTTATATACCTTATATACGTCTTTTTGAAGAACCATGGACAGTGCCCTGGCTGCCAGCTTTCCCGGTCCATCATTGTCTAAGTGCAGACACACCGTATTTGTATACGGCAGCTCGTTAAAATGCTGCTGCAGTGCAACCGGGATTTTGCTCTCTGCAAGATTTTCTCTCGGTTTATAGATCCCGCAGAGAGCAATCATGTTGTGACTTTTATAATCCACACCCATCTGTTTCATCAGGGTTGCATAGCTTAGCATGTCAATCGGTGCCTCAAAAAGATGCACTACGCTATTTCGCACGTCCCAGTCCTCGGCACGCGCCTGAAATGGAAACCGCCGGTTAGAGCCGGCTGTTGTATTCTTAAACTCGCCTTTCGTTCCACGCAGCGCAACAAGCTTCACGTTGCCGTATGCGTCGTGACCGACGAAAGCGATATTTGCATGCTGATTGGTCAGATAAATTTCGCCTCGATCCACGAAGTCCTTCACGATCTCCCGGTCGATACCCCGCTGATTGCAGAGATAGTCATAGATCATATCTTTGTTTTTTGACCGTTCCGGTATATATAAGCCCTGTTCTTTTTCCTTTGGTATATCCTGCGGGATAACCGGCTCTTTTACGGCTGTTTGGCCGAGAATCTGTCCTACCGCATCCACAAGTGACATTCCTTCCACTTTGGTAAGATAATCAAGCGCCGACCTGCCTCCCACACCCTGACTCCACCAGTTCCACAGCCACTTGCCGTTATGATAGTTGATCTTTAAGCTGTCGTGGCTTTTTAACTGATAATAACCGTCTTTGAGTTTGACCAGATCCCACGGCTCATAGCTCTGCTTATACGTGAGTAAGTCCATTTCACGTGCGCGCTTTAGGTCTTCATTCGCTACATATGCCATTCACTATTCCCCCTTTCCATCTGCAGTAATGCTTCTATACCGCATGCAGAAAAGCCATATGCACGTAATCAATGTCACTCATACGTGCAAGCTTATCAACTGCACTTTCCGCAATCTCTCGGATTTCCTCGTCCATATCTGCAGTATCCTTTACTATGCTTTTAATCATTGCAAGCCTGTCATCCGCCGGTGCGTAACAGGCAAGCAGCTCATTTTCTTCTACTGTAAAAATCATCGTACCACCTCCCATCTGTCGTACTGGCGGACAAGCTGCGGGTTATATTCCGGCGGCTTTGGTATCTCCGGTCTGCTCTTGTAATTAAGCTGCAGCCTGCAGCCCTCCGCCCATTCATAGATCATATCCTCATAACGCGCCTGTCTCATGCCGCCGGTCTTTCCGACTGCGTTTTCATTTCTTGCAAGTGTCATTACTTCCAGCACCTGTACGTGCCGTTTCAGATATGTGCATATATCCGGGGATATATCCATGTAGTCAAGGAAGTTGCGCCTGCCGCTTCCAAGCTCCGCACTGTCGATTATCTTCTGCGTCATGCCAAGATAGGTATATTCCACGGAAAACCGGGTGTATCCGGTCTTTCCGGTAAGCTGCAGGCTATTTTCCATCGTCTTAAACTTCACTGCTGCTTCGTAAATATTCATGACTGCTCCCGGCATAAGCTTATCAGGCTCCGTGCTCGTAAGGATCGTAACCATCGGCCAGCTCGTATCGGTCATGTCCTTTGTAAAGCACGCCTGCTCCTTTACCTCGTCCTGGTTTACCGGGACGACAGAAAGGGTTGTACCCGGTAGCTCCGGTAAGCTATCTGCTAACATCTGCTTCATGACGAACTCGCTTTCTTCGCCCTTATATGCTGCCACTGCAGTTATACGCTCCTTATCTCCATCGATCCGGGTGTTTGCGACATAAACCGATGCCTCCGGGTGTCCCTGATCCGCGAATGCTTCCTTTACATCCTGTGCAATCTCTTCCTTAGACTTCCCACTGACTGTCAGCTCCGGCTCTTCCATCGCGCGCTCAACATCTGTGATGATTGATTTCGCTGTCTGGCTGATCGTCTGCATACTCTGCTTCAACAAGTTAATATCTTGTCTGCCCGCCCAGGTTGCAACGTAACCGAAAGAATAATCCGATGTATCAAGCCCGAAATGGCTGCATACCACATACGCGATCGATTCCGCTTCTACCTCTTTTTGCTCCCTGCTCTTATCCGTATCACCTGCGTGGATCCGCGCATGTGCCGTCTCGTGAAATGCAGTTTTTAACGTCTGCGCTTCGCTCATTCCTTCTTTGATTATTATTTTTTCCTGTGTAAAATTACACCAGCCTTTTGCGCTCCCCTCCACCACCCCAATCTCGATCGGATATGGTGCAGCCTGCCTTGCAGCATCAAGAAGCTGCTCATAGCGGCTCACATCACCGGTTAATTCTGATATAATCTGCGGTAACGGTTTCCCTTCCGTTTGTGACACATCGAACACAGACACCGGCCGGAATTTGATGGTTTCTCTTTCCTCTTGTATTACCTTGCCGTCTGCATCCCTTCTGTCCGTATCGATCTTAATCTTAACTTTCATCGGTGCGAGTATCGTGATCGATTTCTCGCCTCTTTTAACGTGGCGATCAAAGTTGCGCATCCACGAATTGTAACCGGCAACTATTGTTGCCTCCGGCATCTGCGCAGCGATCAGGATCTGGTTGTTCAGGGAGTAGTTATGAAACCGGCTCATGACCTGCAGATAAGTAATAAATTTCTCGCTGGTGTAAAATTCCCTGACGCCTGCTTCCAGCTTATCAAGCGTCTGCTTCATCTTGTCTGTCTGTGCCATGCTTTTCCTCCTTTAACTTGAGCTTAACGATCTTATAACCGTTTTCTTCTAAGGATTGTGTTAATTCCTGCCAATCCTGCCTGAAAAGTGCATTCATAATCGATGTATACTCTCCTTCTGGATCAAAAATAATCATATGCTGGTTCTTTATTTCTTTCCCCCAATAAATTCGATATTCATAAATTTCCTCATCAACAGGATAATTTCCAGCTTCTACATGATAGCCTTTTTCAAGCAGCTTTTTTTTCGTCATTTCGTCTATACCATGCATAAACAACTCCACAGATCCACTTATAGCTGCTCTCCATAACGCATCCGCTATGGTTTCGTCGTTATACTTAATCCGGCTTACCTCATACAGTTCCTTTGCGCTCATCAATTCCATCCGATTTCATCTCCTTTCAAAACCACAAAAGCCACCCTTCCGGATGGCTTCTGCAGTAAATATGTTACTTATGCTTTTTCTTGTATATGATCATAACTGCAATTCCTGCTGCAGCAACAGCGCCCAATGCGATCGGTATGATCGGCTTAACCGGATCTCCGGTTTTTGGTACGTTTGGTTGGAAAATGATTGTCTGCCCCTGATCTTTAATATCCGCATGAACTGCAATCAATTCTCCGTCCCGATATAGAAACTCGAAAAATACGATGCTTCTCCCGGCAAGCTTCGTGGCATCGATCGTATATGGTACATCCACCGATCCGGTTTCGCTCGTCGCTGTAAATTTCATTCCCGCTCCAACGGCTTTTCCGTCTTTTGTAAGCTTATCTCCGCTGTTGGAGTATACCGGATATCCGGATAATTCATACTCGCCCGGAACAAGATTTCCGTAATATACCTTATCGATCAGCTCCACGGTTCCGTCTGCTTTCAACACTTTTTTACCGTTTTTATCGGTCGCGGTTGTATGAATCTCTGGCACCTTCAATTTATTATCTACCGTAAGCTCATACAGGATACCCTCTGTAACTGTACCATCATCATTCAGCAGTTTTGTCCGCTGTCCATCCGCTGCAAGTGTGACCTTGATTGGATCGGCTTTGACATATTCTACCGGCGTTTTCTCTTCGATCCGATACTTGCCAAGCGGCAGCTCCTTTGTTTCAGCCAGACCATCCTGATCGGTTACGATTGTATCTACAAGAGCATCTTTCAGATACAAAGTATCGCCTGATCCGTCCGGAGCAAGAATGTCCTCATCTGCATATACCTTAAATGTAACATCTGCAAGTTTAATCTTTGATGTATCAAATTCTTTCGTTGTCTCGTTATAGACGCGCTTCTCACCGTTCTTAGTAATCCGGATCGTACCCTGCAGGCTGGTGTTATCGATCTCGTACTCGAATACACCCATGTCTGTGACCTGTCCTTCCGGCGTTTCGTAGATCTTATAGACTGCATCCGCATCGATCGTGATATCGTAAGACTTTGTCTGCAATTTATTATAGTAGCCACTCGGACACTCACTTTCTTCGATCCGGTACTTGCCCGGCATAAGTGTTCCCGGTGTCATAAGCTCGCCATCTTTTGTCTTAAACTCAGATACCTTTGTTGTGCTGCCGTCCTCGGCAGTTACATCAAAGCTCACATAATCATTGTCGTCATAAGACCAGATCTTGAATGTTGCTGCATCGGAAAGAATCTTCTTATCTGTCTTATCATCCTTTTTAATAATCCGGATATAAGCCTTAAAACTCTTATCTATGAAATATCCCATCTTAACCGGCTCGTCGGAGTTCTGCGTGATATTCACAGTAAATTCTTTGATCGGATGGAAATTGTGTGGTACGGTTGTTTCCTTCACGATATACTTGCCATAAGCAAGCGGTACAGACTTCGCATATCCATTTTCGTCGGTGAAAAGCTCTGTGCTGCCATCAGCAGTCAATGTAACCGCTTTTTTTGCATCCCAGATATATGAGATTCCTGTATCATCCTTTACGATGATCTCTCCATCTGCAGCCTTATAATCATCAGCAACGGCTGTCAGGCTGTCTACTGGGCATGCGCTAAATCCTGCATTTGCAAGTGGATAGGTAGAGTTATTTTTTCCTTCAGCAAGCTTGATTAACTCAAACGGCTGCGACTTGCGGGAATTTGATATAACTCTGTCATTCTCGACACCTACATGTGGAATACCGCTTGGATTATCTGTGATCTTGAATGTATGAATCGTATCATCCAGTACATATCCCTCTGGTGCCTGAATTTCCTGTACAGTAATAGTACCAAGAGGAATTATTGCTACTCCATAATTATCATAATATAAAGGATCGCTATTTTTTTGTATGCATTTAGAATCTCCTATATCCGCTTTTCCTAGATCATTTGTTTTTATGTACCATGTTCTAACTGCACTCTTTCCCGCCTGCGCTGGATCGGTATCCATCTGGATATCATAATATTTGATAGCAAAAATACAACCTTCCAACAGGACTGTTCCATTGGAATCTTTTTTCTGCACCAATACAGAAGCAGGATCGTTTCCAGCTTCCTCCGGCACATTGAAGGCTACCGGGATATCACTGTCTACTTTTTCTCTGTAAACATTATTGTTGATTCTGTATCCTGGTGATGCTTTTGTTTCCTTCACGTAATAGGTACCGTATGCAAGATTCCCGACGGAACCATTACCATTGGCATCTGTTGTGATCGTCGCAACTGCATTCTTTCCCGCCTGTGCATCCGCCATTGTCTTGAAGATGCCAAATTCTGCACCTTTCAGACTATAACACGAGTTACCATTTGTGATTTCCGGCGAAGCTGAATACTTGTGGATTTTAATACTGCCGGTACCCTGTGCGGTTGCGGTCACGCTTGCACTCTTGGAGAGAGATTCGTTCGGTGATGCAAAACATGCATCCTGATAGGACGTATTCTTAAAGATACGTGCTGCATAGTTCGATACACCATTTTTATCCCCATCTCCGTAATACTTTGTATGACTGGCACCGGTGCCGGTCTTAGCAGTAAATGCAAGCTTCTTGCCCTGCATATTCTTATAACTTGCCTTAATTGTAACGGTCTGCCCGAATACGTGCTGTGTTACATCTGTGTTTGTAAAGGTATCTTTAATCGTTCTAGTCGTCGATGTAAGTGCACCATAATCAGCTGTAAATGCAGCCTGATTAGACGCATCTGCCGAGATTGTCAAATAGTCATAATAGTTAGTGCCATTCACATTTAGCTTTGTGCCGGAATGTTTTACTGTGACAGCTCCGGTACTCGCATTTGTGAGAAGCTTGTTACACATGCCGGTCGAGCTGTACACGACACGGAAAGTGACGTTGCCAGAGGCATCCTTATAACCATCTGTCAGTTCACTTCCATTGTAATTTTCCCATGCATTTTTTGATACGTTATACACCTGCGTTGTGATTGTCTGTTCCGGCGTATAGGCTGCCGTTGCATCGATATAATTTCCAACAACCTTAAAATCCTTATACTGGTCATACCAGCGGCGGGCATTGTCGGCGATTGACCGTAAATTAATAAACGCTGAATTAACACTTTCCCCGCTTACCTTTCCTCTGACTGCTCTGATATCGCAGTCAGACACTGTACTATGCACGGCTGCCTGTGTCATGGCTCTTGCTTCGTCCTGTGTCATGGCATAGACGCGACCGGCAACCATGATACCCATAACCGGCTTTCCATCTATGATATAAGTACCGTATGTACCTCCATCCTGCGTATTTCGTCCGCTTCCATCCGCATTCGGATCTGCTTTCTTGCCTCCATAGGCAAACATCAACAACGCAATATCTGCTGCAGTATCCCGATCAGACAGCCACTGTCGGCCCTCCTTGTATGCCGTATCAGATTTAGCTGAGCTTTTCGTTGACTGCATGCAATAAGCTTCTGTCTCCCGTCCGGATGCATCTTTTGCTACGAGCGCACCATGCAAAGTCGGTGTGTAATCGGTTGCCGTAACATTCACATAATCAGCGATCACCCATCCATCCCAATACCGGCTATGGATATAGACCGTCTCGCCTGTGTCGCCAATATCCTGTACTGCAATTCCGTCCTCCTGCAGCCCTTCTTCCGTAGTTGCTTCTGCATCTGCATCCGAATTGGTTGCTGTTACTTCCTCTGCCCGGATATTGTCAGGCAAAGAAAAAGCCGCGGTTACAGATAGAACCACGGCTGTTTGTAGTGCTGCTATTCGTTTTTTTCGTTTTGATAGCATCTCTCTTCCTCCTTTATGATTTATTTTTTTATATAAACAGCCTGCCTGATACAGACTGGAGCTTTCTAAGCGATCAAAAGAAAGCATCAAAAAAGGAACAGTCCTTAGATTGTTCCTTTTACTTTACCTATTTATTTTGCTATTGCACTTCGTAATAGCCATATTCTGGTTCTGTGACAGTTTCTGTCCCTGTAACCGTTTTTTCCTGCAATCCACCATAAAAATTATTATATTGAGAGCCATCTGTTAAATGCCGTCTTGAATGGCACCACGGATCTTTTTGTTCATCACCCTCTATATATTCATCACAGTATATTTTCTGATTGCAGCCAAAGCAATACCAATATTCCCTTATTTGTATTATTTCCTTCGTCTCAGTATATGCCGGTTCTGTCGCTACCCATACGACCTTGCGTGTTGCCGGTGCAGGATCATCGCTCCAGTATCCGTCCCGGATTGTGAATGTTTCTGTTTTTATCGTTCCTTTTTTGTTTACACCGCAGCTACAGATCACATTGTATTTCGGATCCCAGAATGCGAAATGCTGCTCCATTTCTTCTTTTGTTCTGTAAATATTATTGCAGCTATCACACTGATAATATGTCACCGTCACGGTCTGCTCTGCAATCCATGTTGGCTTGCTAGTATCTGTGCTAGGCTTGGTACTGCTCTGATTGTTCCCCGGATTTTCTGTTGTACCGGTTGCATTCGCATCATTAAAGCTCTTGGCGGTCGTCTGTGTGATGCCCTTAACAGTTGCTCCCGGTGCTGCAGCTCCCTTTTTCACGAGCATGATCTGGATTGCTTCGAGCCGCTTTCCATAACCGGCGGTTCCGGCACTCTCGCCGTTCTTCGCCCAGCCCATCCAGCCGAAGGTCTGTGCATGTACCCGGTAATAAACGTCGTAATGCTGCGCCAGCTCCCCGGTCAATCTGATCCGGATTGCTTCGAGCCGCTTTGCCTGTCCGCTTGTCCCTGAAAGTGCTCCATCACTTACCCAGTCCATCCAGCCATAGGTCTGTACGTGCGTCTGGTACTCGACGCTGCCGTTGTAGCTGCTCCGCGCATCGATGCTGATCGCTTCGAGCCGCTTTGCCTGTCCAGTCGTTCCGCTTACGCTCCCATCCTTCGCCCATCTGGTTTCCCATCCATAAGTCTGCCGGTGTACCCGGTAATTGATGCTTGCTGCTGTCTCTACTGTATTCTTTGGTATGATCTGAATTTTAACCTCTTCCAGTCTCTTTGCTTCTCCTGTCGTTCCGGCGAGTGCTCCGTTATATACCCATCCCTGATTGTCACCGTAAGTCTGGATATGCACCTGATACCGGATATCGTAGTGTGATGCCAGTTCCCCGGTCAGCCGCATCTGGATTGCTTCAAGCCGCTTGGCTTCGCCTGTCGTCCCGGCTGGCTGTCCGGCATTTAACCATTCTGTCCATCCGTACGTCTGTCGATGCACCCGGTACTGGATCGTTCCTGTATATCCTGATTCGTTCTGCAGGTTGATCGTCATGGATTCCACCCGCTTTGCCTGTCCTCTGGTTCCAAGCACCAGCGTATCGATGCCGTTTTCCTTCACGATCTTTCCGTTTGTGTCACCGTATGTCTGTACATGCGCCTTTCCATAGATACTGATTCCTGCTGCAGCTTTACTGTTTATCGCCGGAAGCTGCGTGACCATCAGCACGGCTGCAAGTGCAGCAGTTACAATTCGCTTGATACCTTTCTTCATAATGATTCCTCCCATCCATTCATGTCATCTGTTTTTAACTGTCTTGATTATAGCATAAATGTATGTAATAAAAAAATGTACAATTTAATAGATTGTACATTTTTATTATGCCTATCCGAGGAGAATAAGAATCAACAAATTGTTTTTCTATTACTTGTTTTCCCGTTCAAAATCTGGTAAATTGTGAACTTTCTTATTTTCCCCAATCTGTTTATTTATAAAATTTTCTTCGATGTAATTATATACCTTCTCATTCAGATACTCTACCTGATCAAGAACATCCTCCGTGTCTCTTTTGCTTGCAATATAGAAATCATCATAATCGGATGCAGTTCGTATAAGTTCTATGGATGCATATAATTTATAATCTGCTTTATTAAATTCCGTATTATCTTCATAAATAAAATACCTGTTAAACAGTTGTAATATGCCATTATGTGTATTAGCATCTTTTCCTTTAATTGCAAGCAGCGCTTTAAGTGCCTTTTCCATTGAGTAGTATGCCCGGTTATTTGCTGACTTATAGCTTCCCTGCTCATATAAGTTACATGCATCATTATATAATTCCCTTGATGACTCCAACCGCAGCTTTACAAGTTCTCGCATTTCTTCATCTGTCATATAACAGTACCCTCCTTTGATATATTTTTATAAAACGCATACCAGCTTTTTTTCCCAATATATTCACTGTATGGAATACATATGAAATTAACAACAGCGAAATACTCCATCGCAATATCTGTGGCTATTTCTGCCAGCCCCATTCTGTATGTTGCATTTTCCTCTCTTCCAGTTTTTGTAAGAATCGCAATATCAATATCTGAATCTTTATCATAATCTCCTCTGGCGCATGAACCAAATAAAATAATATCCTTAACGTTATCTCCCATTAACTGCCTGACAGGATCTTTTATCTCTTCTACTATTTTTTTAATTGTTTTTTCGTCCAATTCAAAGAAATCCTTCATACAAATCACCTTCTCTATCTTCCATGCCTGCCACCGTGTTCTCTCTCTTTGATTTTTTCCCTGAGTGCCTTATTTTCTTTCTGTAATTTTTTGATCTGTTCCTGTGCCTGCTGAGATATTTCGCCATTCTCATTTGTGAGTGTTCCCACCTGCTCCCTTAATGTTTCATTTTCGATCAAAAGTCTGTTCCGATCGCTGATTGTTTCCTTATAGTCTTTAGTGAAATTATTCATTGTCACTGCCAGATCACGTTGTTGAGCAGTAAACAATGCATATGCATCATCTTCTCTTTTATATCTATCCTTAATCGTTTTGTAATTTTCCTGTATGCATGATTCCAAGTGGGAATGCTGTTCAGTCAATGATGCTTTACCGCCTCTTCCAATACTTTCCATCACATTATTATATTGTGATGATAGCCCATGTTTAAGTGTTTCTTCATCATTCATTCCCAGTTGTCTTATAAGTTTATTTATTGCTTCCGTGTTTTTGTCAATTTTTCCTTTTCTGGCAATCAAAATACCTCCTGCAAAGGAAGAAATTGCTGGTATAATTATTCTAAGTATTTCTATTACTTCGTCCTGCATTGTCGCTCCTTCGATCATAGTTCCGCTGATTATAAATCCACAGAATATAATTATATATTCTAATGCCATTTTACATCCTCCCTTTCGTCTCTGTCAATTTCTTCCTTCAGCTCTGCCTTACGATTTTTGAAGTCCTTTAATGCGCAGAAATATTCAACTATTACAGCAATCAAAAAACCGAATGGGCTTGTCCCCAAAACACAAAATATAGCCAATAAAGCACAAATGCCTTTGTCCGCGTTTACAATCAGTATAACAACAAGCCAAAACAGCAGGACCAAATTGTATGGAATATATGATTTATATAATCGTAATTCGGATCTGACATATTCTTTTCGTTCCCTCTTATAGTTGTCATCGTCGTGCATCTATCGTCCTCCTCGTCCTATCTCGTTCCGGTATCTCCTTGTTGCATCTTTGAAATGCCGAATCATTTTATCTAATTTGATATTCTATATTGTCCTTTGGTAAATAAAATTCATATCTGGTATCATAGAAATTATTAAAAATGTTATTAGCAAATAGGTAATAGTACCATTCTTCAAATTCGGGTTTATAAATTATCATATGTGGTTTGAAATCACCTTCTATTATTTTCACATTCTGTAGCCACGGTTTTTCCATCTTTGTATTGTTATCATCCTGAATCACATATTGACATCTGGTTTCGACGCTGCCATATTTAACCCTTAAATATATTTCCTCTCCTGTGTTCTTGGTATCATAGACATACAAATCGTTATATTCTCCCTTGTCTTGTGTTGGAAGAAACATTCCAATTAATCCGCATATTAAGATATTTGCAACCGCACCACTCACGATAAATATTCCAATACTTTTTATGATTCTGAATCCCAATTCTGCCTCTTTCGCATGCATAGCATAAAGGATCACTCCTGTAATTGCTACGATCAAATCTATTATCATGATCTATCTTTCTCCCCTTCCTATCTCGTTCCGGCTCCGTTCTTTGTTGATCTCATTTGCAACAATCTGATTTTCAATGTAATCACGGATCAGATTCTCTCCGCCAGAGATTTTATCTTTGAAATACTGCAGCATATCATCTGTATCAATATGCTGCAACGCGGTTCCGACCATTTCATGAATCGTTGCTCCGGGACGTCCGAACTGCTTGTATATGCTCAATGCTTCTTCTGTATTAGTTCTTTCCTGATGCTGTTCCGATCCTTTTATGAACTTCTCGCTTCCCCAGAAATCGTGAATGCTGATAGTTTCGTCATCGATATAAATATCCGTATATCCCTCATCCAGCATATTCTCTTTGATACGTTCGGCTTCTTTATATGTTACGCACTGTCTCGATTCATAATTATAATCAGGTTCCTCTTCGTATCCATCTGCTTCGTACTCATATTTACCACCAACAATATATCCCGGAATCGAAATATGCAGTCCATTATGCAGGATATCCTCTTGGGACTGCAGCTGTCTTTCTGCCGGATCGTATATATACCGGAGCGTATCCTTTCCCTTGCTCCGAATGTCCATATAATATATTATATTTCCTGAGAAATCCGCATCTCTTCGCATCTCAATGTATCTAACTGCGTCGTTCATATATATAAACTCAGCTAGATCATGTTCCTCTATTGCTTCTCCTAGATCTGTAAATTTTCCATATCCAACCACACCTTTATCCATAAACATTCTCCTCTCACATACAAGGAGCAGACCATTAAGATCTGCTCCTTGTCACTATGTTATATTCTTCTCTGATTCTGTCGGTCGTCAATCTGCGGATCCGGCAGTTCCATCTTGATCTCCCTGCTGTCTTTATCAAAGTGATAAATGCTGTTCGACAGGAACTCAGTATCACTCACAACAAACTTGTTAACCTCCATCGCTGTACGCTGCAGCATCTCCGGATCCATTTCATCATTATCCGGGCAGAGCAACACTTCATTGGTACTTGACGGCACGATATAGAATCCACATTCCAGTTCTCCAGCAAGCTGCGTAACCTGATCCTGCGCATACAAGATAGTTGTTGCTCCAGCAATCCTAGGAAGATTGGATAAGACGTAAATTCCTGTGTCCGGGAGTTCTTCCTGCACAAGTCCGTTTGATTCCAAGCTCCTGATAACATCTTCCAGTTTATTTATTCTTACCGGGAATAAAAACTCGGTATTTTTCAACGCTGCAGCATAAAGTTCCTTCTCATTAATTTCAAGCCTTGCTGTGTGATCGTGCGTCACGATTGCACTTGCAATTCCGGTTTCGTCCACACGTACAAGCATCCGGATTGTTACTGCAAGATCCATGTATTTCTTATATGGAACATCCTTAAGCATTTCTTTGTTTTTCTCGTAATTAACAACTTTCAGATAGCAGTTTGAAAAATACTGTTCCTTCTGGTTGAAAATCTCTGTCCGCAGATCATTCGTACTTTCGAGAGAAGCCTTATATGTTTCAGCAATCTCCTTGATGACCGCATCCATGTCCCCGGTGTCCTGGTACTGTCTGTAATACTGCTCCATATAGATCGTTGGAGCAATATTCACATCTTCCCGGCTGATTACAAGACCTGTATGCGGAGTGTTGTTGTTATGTGTTACTTCCTGCAGCTGGATATTGTCAAAGTCATATCCCAACAGGTACTCACCGATATTATCCCGGATCTCATTACAAAAATCGTTAAATTCCATCCTACTGTTCCTCCTTCTTTTCAGCTTTTTCCTTCTTCGCTTCTGCAAGCTTCTTTGCAAATTCCTGCAATGCATCCAGTTTTCTTTCCTTTGGTTCGTACTCAACTGTTACCTTTTCCATATGCGTTCCCTCCTCTCAGTATATTTTTAAGCTTATACTCGTAGGCTTCCATCCGTTTTTGGATGTGCTCCCAAGCTTTTGTTTCCTCGCTTGTCAGTTCCTCCGGCTTTTCTCCAGCAAGTGCCAGATCCTGCAGCTCACTCAATCGTTCTGTCGTCATGTTCCACCACCTTTACTTTCGCCTCTGTATTATCTGTTCTCTGATATTTGCTCTTTACCCAATCCTCATCCAGTTCCTGCATTTGGTAATAGCAGTACAGGGTTGCCCTGACATCTTCTAAACTATCGTGGAATTTTCCATTTCCTTCATATCCGAAGTAATCTGCACAGGTGGTAAGTTTCTGCCACTTGAAATCATTTCGACTTTCGCTCCACTGTCCATAGATCGGCGCAAACTTGACCATCACGTCGTACCATTCACATGATAGAGACTTAAAATCTATATTCCATTTAACCAGCATTCCAACATCAAACGGTCCATTGTATGCTATACAAAGTTGTGCACTTTCAAATATGCCCTTTACCTTTGGAATCAGTTCATGCGGATATGGAGCATCTTTTACCATCTCTTCTGTTATTCCATTTACTTTTTTGGCTTCCTCCCATTGATCAGTCCAATATGGTTTCACATATTCATTTATTAATGTATTACCATCTCCATCAATAATACTGATTTGTAATAACTCATCATCTTCAAAATCAAGACCTGTTGTTTCAGTATCTAATACGATGATTCCGCTTGGATTATTACATGGTATAGACGGATATTGACTGGCACGCTGCATCAGTTCATTTGCAAGTGTACGATAATTATCTTTCATATCCCTTATCTTCTCCCTTAATTTCATCAATTCTTTTGAGACCAACTCATCCACTCCTAAAAGAAAGCGATCTGACTTATCTGCATGTTTCCGTTTGAACAACATGTTTCCTCCTGTTACATCTGCAATTCTCCTCGTTCCGGCTGCGACTTCATCCTTGATTTATCTGCCTGCTCTATTTCAACCAGTTGCTCCTTGTACTTATCTATCTGCTCCATCGACAGCCATTCCGGCTTTCCTTCTTCGGAAAAGCTGTTCCACAGCGCTTTCATGTTATCAATCTGATCTTCCACGTTATCAGCCCAAAGAAAGTCACCAATTCGGTATTTCGGTCCGGAGTCTCCTGTTAAATAGTTACAATCAAATCGCATCCGATCAAGGAACTGATATTTAACAGGACTGTCTGGCGGTTCCCGATCAATCAATCCCTGTATATATTTATCAACCATATCTTATCCCCCCTATTGCTTACTTGAATGGCAGGTCATTACCTGTCAGCCCGGTTGGAATATCAGCGAACCCATCCGCTGATGCATTTCCCGGTTCAGGATATCCCTGACTTTTTTTACTCTCAGCAAATTCCTGTTCTTCTACAACAACCTCTGTTGTATAAACTTTGTTACCGTCCTTATTTGTATAGCTGCCTGTCTGAATACGACCTGTAATCGCAATC
>ERZ791635.247-NODE-247-length-35118-cov-3.51376_pt1 | contig 35118 bp, 45 predicted proteins | sample MGYA00510056_ERZ791635 | MGnify/ENA primary metagenome ERZ791635 (study PRJEB30046, sample SAMN00715187) | human gut metagenome | study: EMG produced TPA metagenomics assembly of the A metagenome-wide association study of gut microbiota in type 2...
TTTATTAATAGGTTATTTAGTAGATAGTTATGAAATTTAGACTTTTAGGTCCTGGTGGAAGAGTGTGGCGAATAATTCGATTTGTAAAACAGATTAAACGTCAAAGAGATTTTGAACATCAATTCCATATAGGAGGTAACAAACATCGTAATATGCATTTCTATGTAATAGGAATCAATCAAGGTGAGGAAGGACTTTTTTCTATTGTTTATCAAGTTTTATGTCATATAGAATATGCATTGCAACGTGGTATGACTCCAGTAGTTAATATGCGCGATTTCCCTAGTATGTTTTTCTCAAAAGGGTTGAATGTGTGGGAGTTTTTTTTGAACAGCCAATGGGCTTTGTGCTTGATGATGTTCAAGGGGCTTATAAAGCAACTCTCAGTTATGACAGTCATTACCCAAAACTTAAAGTAAAGTGGAATGTCGCGGCTCTATCAAAGAAAGAATTGAAGCATTTACAATCTTTATATGCTGAATATATTCGCCCATCTAAGGAAATGAAAGAGTATATAGCGAAAAACATTCACAATTCTGTTTTTTCAGACTTATCTCAAGCTGTAGGCTGTATTTGTAGAGGCACTGACTTTTTCGATGCGCCAAAACTTGGGGTAGCTAAACAACCTACACCTGAACAGATGATTTTTAAAGTTCGCGAATTTATGGAAAAGAACCACCTAAGTAAAGTTTATTGTGCTACCGAAGATGCACGGATTTATCAATGCTTTTGCCGTGTCTTTGGAGATTCTTTAATTCCTAATATGCAGAAAAAGTATGATGGCAATGATGGTAAATTTTTAGCAGATGTCAATAAAGAAAAAAACATAGATGTTTATGCTATTAATAAGCAATACTTCCTATCATTGTATTTAGTAACTCGATGTCATAGTTTTGTTGGAGGGAATGTATCAGGGACTAATGCGGTATTAATGATGGATAATAACTTTAAAGATTATTTTGTTTTTCAAATTGGAGTTGTAAGCTCTGTAGATGTTGAATTGTATAAATCAGAACATTTGTTTGATTTTTAATTAATATGAGTTCAATGAAATATAAATGATTGAAAATTTGATGGTTAGTAAAAATATGTTTTTATTTATGAAGTAGATGTTGACAGATCTACTCTATGGTAAAATATCTACATCCATTTCTGAAGGAGTTCTTGAATTATAAGTGCGAAAGCAATCCTACAGCCAGGCTGTGCATTTTTGTATAGTAAACAGTTTCTTAGTTTAAAATAAATTTCACAATTTCATGCCATTAGTCTCTATTATTGTTCCGGTTTATAATCGTGAACAGTCTATTGAATTTTGCTTAAATAGTATATCTCATATGAGTTGTCAAAATTTCGAGGTAATCGTAGTTGATGATGGTAGTTCGGATAATACAGCTCATATATGCGATATCTTTTGTGCAACCCATGAGAATTTTCGTTGTATACATCAGTCTAATGGTGGGGTCTCAAATGCTAGAAATCGTGCATTAGATGAAGCCAAAGGTGAGTGGGTGACTTTTGTAGATTCAGATGATGCTGTATGTTCGGACCATCTATCTGTAGTGGAGTTGGAGAATGGAATTGATGTGGATTGGATTTTGGAATCGTTTCAGATAATTGGTTCAGTGAATGGTGATGTACATATGCCTTCTCTTGCTGTAGATGCATTTGAGACGAGAGTTGAGTCGAATGAACCGATTAAATATGCTTTCACAAGCATGCAAAAGACAGACACGCCCATGTTTTCAACATGGGGAAAGTTTTTTAAACATTCTATATGTGTTCAACATGGGGTTCGCTTTAACGAGCGTCTCTCGCTTGATGAAGACCAACTTTTCGTTACCACATATATGCAGTATGTCCGTAAGATGGTACACTATCCGAAGGTAAAAACTTACTTGTTTCTCGATTGGGGGGATGTTCATCTTAGTGGAAAGTTATATACACCAGAGAAATACATGGAAGGATATGAAATTAATTATAAAGCCTTTATGAGTCTTGATAAGGCGGAAAGTTCACCGTGTGTTAATTTTGCGGCAAATTATATGGTGACCGGTAGTATGCATAATATTATATTTCGCTATAGTCGACGCAAATATCAGCATCTTTATTCATTTGCGAAACTATACACGTTTATAGAAGAACGTATATATCCTTATTATGCAAGTTTTAAACAGCCAATCAATTTTGCTGCATCTCATCATGCCCGGGTGTATAAGTTAATAAAACATCGGCATATCAAGACTGCATTGTATTGTTGTGTATTATATAACATATATAGAGCAATTATTTTTAAGCTGAGAAAGAAATGAGAAATTATTCATTTGATGTGTTGAAGTTGTTTTTGTCACTACTCGTAGTATTCATACACATTCATGTACCATGGCGAGATTTCATATTACCATTCACGCGTTGCGCTGTGCCTTGTTTTTTCATGATATCTGGTTTTTTTCTATATAATATGGATAAAGATAAAATGCGTCAGAGGGTAGGTCAAGGCATCCGACGTATGTTTAATATTACGTTCTTTGCAACATTACTTTATATGATACCATGGATTTTGCATCATATGCAATCACCAGATATGTACCAGATAGATTTTATTGATTTAGTGAACTTCGTATTTTGGGGTATTCCTTTGTTTTTGCCTGAGGGTATTCACTTGTGGTATTTGCAAGCATACTTGTATGTATTGATTGCAGTGTATGTCTTGTTGCGTAAATCATATTTTAATCGTGTGTTGATAATTGCGGTACCACTATTGTTTACGCTTCATATTTTGTGGAAGCATATAGTGCCAATGTTTGTTACAGGCGATACGTTAACATTTGCCCTTCTTGGATATTTCCCTGCATATCTGTCTATTGCTTTTCCAGCAGTTGGATTGGGAATGCTTGTCAGGAAGTACCAGACTAAAATAAATTGTTTTTTTGATAATAAAAGCAGTTGGGCTCTGTTATTTGCCTCTGTAATAATGTGCTATTTAGAGGTTTTCCTGCTTAAAAGGTCAGGCATAACCAATACTGGTGATATATTGGTTTTCACTCCTTTTGTTGCATTTGCACTAATGATGATTACTCAATTCACTCCTATGAGAAAACCTAATATAATGTCGGAATGGGGTGAAAAATATTCGTTATATGTGTATATCTGTCATCCGTTCATAGGGTTTGTCATAGGGTTAATACGGGAAGATATGCCTTCCCTTATGGGGAGTGTGTATCATTGGTTCTCTCCTATGATAATATTCTTTATCTCTATTATAATTTCAATGATCATATTAAGTATACAAAATTATTTAAACACACGCAAAGTGTTATGATGGCATGAATACTTATCTGATACATTATGAGATATTTATTTCAAAAGGTTATTCCCATTGTTTATAGCTTTCTGATAGGCTCAAGATAATTATTCTTTTTATTTTATTTAATAATAACTTATGCCCCATATTTCAATAATTATTCCGATTTATAAAGCGGAAAAATATCTTGATAGATGTATAAATTCTGTGATAAATCAATCTTATCGGAATTTTGAATTAATTTTAGTAAACGATGGTAGTCCAGACAGTTCCTTGAATATCTGTCGTACTTGGGCGAATAAGGACAGTCGCATTAAAGTAATGGAACAAGAAAATCTGGGGGCGAATGCGTCACGTTTGAATGGTTATCGGGTGGCGAAAGGAGAGTATTTGTGTTTTGTTGATGCCGATGACACAATGCCATTGAATGCTTTAGAAAAATTGTACAGGGAGATATCCAAAGGCTATGATGTAGTGAAAGGGAATTATATGACAGTGAATAGCTTCGGACAGTGTAAGTATTCCGCCCTTTTGATTTCTGAAATAACCAACACCACATGTTATATTCAAAAGATGCTTGAGAATGAACTGCTCCCCTTCTTGTGGGGTGGATTGTATCGAAAATCATTATTTGATGAGGATATTTTTAATCTGTCTATCCGAAATAAAATAGTCATTGGCGAAGATTGGATAACGAATATAGGCATTGCAACGAAGGTGAAGAAATTTCTTCAAATAAAAGAGGTGGTATATGAATATTATGTGAACTCTGCTTCTACAATGAATACATCAATTACCTCTTCGGATTACATGGAAAGGACGATGAATATTGTGAGCGGTTTAGTTGCATCTAATGAGGTGGAACATATTATCCGGCGAAAACTTGTCTTTGGCTATATTTTAAATTCGTTTATCCCTGAACTAAAGTTTAGTGTGAGTAGGTATAAAAAAGTGACTGACTATCTAACTGATTTATCCAATGCTCAAATTGTGAAAAAAAATATTGATAAGAAATATTTGTTGTTTATTTCATTTCTTCCTCTCTATTTTATCTATTCAAGAATTTACTGCATTTTATACAGATGGGTGAAATTGAAAGGAAAGAAACGTAAGGTTATTAACTAATTAATTTTAATTACATATGAATGTTCCGAAACTATCTGTTATTATACCTTTTTATAATGCTTCGCAATTTCTACGACGTTCGCTCGACAGTGTGATGAAGCAAACTTTTAAAGATATTGAAGTTATATCATGGTCAATGATGGAAGTACCGACAACTCTCAAGATATTGCGGCTGAATACTTGGATAGCTCTCTATTTGTAATGTTAATAAATGTCAAACGGGGGGGTGAGTAAGGCTCGTAATATAGGTTTGAAAAGAGCACGGGGGGAGTGGGTGGCATTTATGGATGCAGATGATTGGGTGGAAGAAGATTTTTATGAGTCCTATTTCAAAGTAGTCTCTTCTAGTGTTTCTTGTGATATTATATTTTCCGGATACATTCGCGAGTTGCCTTTGGGTGATTATAGAACTCTTTCGTTAGTTCCTGGATATGTGGAAAAGAAAGACCTTTCGAAAACAATAGAATATTTGAATAAAACAGAGGCATTGGGGTGGGCATGGAATAAACTTTTTAAACGATCGATTATTGAACAACAGGGGATTCGATTTGATCCTACAGTGCAGCTGCGCGAAGATGAACTGTTTACGCTTATGTATTGTCGACATGTTCATTCTATTCAAATTATATCAGACAGCCTTTATCATTATATGATGAACGATAATTCATTGGTGCATAGAAAAAGAAATTACATTGATTATCAAAGGACTTCTGATTTATTATACAAAGAATATTCTCGCTATTTTGATAACGAGGAATTTCGAAAGTATTATCAACAAGGTTATGCTTCGGGCATTTTTTATGCTTTGACAACCATGTATACCGGTGAAACGAAAGCAACCAAGAAACAACGCTTGTCGTTCATCTGTAAATTCCTAAATTTTAGGTCACAATTAGATATAAAATCCGATATACGGTACAAAGCGAATAAGTGGAAAAATTTGCTTTTCAAAACAGTGATGAGTTGTGGTGATGTAAATGCCATAGACTTTATTTTAAAATTTATAGTAAACCGTTTGTAGTATGCCTAAAGTTTCTGTAATTATACCAGTCTATGGTGCAGAGTCGTTTATAGAACGGTGCGCCCGTTCACTTTTTGAGCAAACGCTGGAAGATATGGAATTCATTTTTGTAGATGATTGCTCTCCAGATAGAAGTGTTGAGATCTTAAATAAGGTGGTAAGTGAATATCCCAATAGAAATGTATCAGTTTGGAAACAATCAATCAATTGTGGTGTGTCGGCTGTTCGCGAATTGGCGCTTTCTAAAGCAACAGGTGAGTATTTAGGGTTTTGTGATAGTGATGATTGGGTGGATCCCAATATGTATAAAACGTTGGTAGAAACCGCCGAAGCCCAAGATGCAGATGTGGTGGGATGTGGATTTTGGGAACATAGCATTGCTGGTATAACAGAGCGTACCTTTTTGCATCGTAATGACAGTAGGGAGGTTATATTGTCTCCATTCTTTTTTGGAGGTATCTATGGTGCTTTGTGGAACAAATTGATAAAAAAAGACTTCTTTGATTCTGCTTCGCAGGATTTGTGGAAAGGTATCTCGATGTGGGAGGATAGTTGTATGTTGATCCCACTTAGGCTTCAATCTTCAAAAACTGTATTTTTAGATGATTGTCTTTATCATTATAATGTCAATGCAAACAGCATAACTACAAAATTCTCTATGAAGAAGGTAAATGACGCCATAGTGGCTACCCGCAGGTTAGAACACTATTTTTATACTGAAGGCCTTTTAAATGACGCTTCAGCTCTTATTAATTATCTGAAAATTGCATCCAAAGAAGTATTGTTACGTTTTCCCAAGAAGGAATATGTGGAGATGTGGAAAAATGTTTTTCCCGAAGCAAAGCGGTATATTATGCATTACCATCCATGGAACTTTATTCTTAAAATAAGGGCTATGTTAGTATCGTTTTTACCGAGTATAATAGGCGTACAGTTGTTGAAATTGAAGAAATCTACAAAGTAATGAATAACCAGGCTTTTTCTATTATGAAAGGCATTGCTATTATTAGTGTAGTTTTGGGGCATTGTACTACTAATTCCAGAATAGAGGCGTTTGTGAATCAATATCATCTGGCAGTATTCTTTTTTGTGGCTGGCTTCTTTTTTAAAGAGAAATATGTCGTTACACCGATGGACTTTATTTGGAAAAAGGTGAAAAGACTTTACGTTCCATTTGTGGTTGCTGGAATTGGCTGTCTGTTATTGCATAATATATTCTATCATTTGAATATATATATGACACAGAATTAACAATAGCACAATTTGGAAAAGGAATATTTGATGTAACTATTAGGATGGTATCTAATGAACTCCTGATGGGAGCTATGTGGTTTTGTCCAGCTATGCTCATTGTCTCAATCATTGGGTTAGTAGGTTTTAAAATTGCTTCTCTATCAACATGGAATATGCCTTTAATTAACAAACGAGCTATTGTATTTGTATTTATTGTTATTATGGGTAGTGTGTGTATACGTTCTCATCTAAAAAGTCCTTATTGTATTTGGCAGTATATGATAGTTTCAGGTGTGTTTTTTGAAGGTTATTTATTTAGTAAACTTGTGCCTAAATTGTCAATGTGGAATAAGAATGTGATTATATTTATTCTACTTTTTTTACTCATGCTCATTTTAACGCAATACGGCATTTATGGAAGATTACAACCTGATAATATTAAAAATGAAAGTCCCGTTTCCATATTATTTATTGGGATGATTGGCTCTACAATGGTATATTCATTGGCAAAATTAGTGGAAAAAGTCAAAATAGGAAAGTGGATAGCAATATGTGGTGAATACAGTTTTAGTATTATGCTCTTACATTTTTTAGGTTTTAAACTAGTAAACTGGTTTCAATGTTGGTTTTATGGATATCCTTTAGAAAAAATAGCTGATTTTCCTTTCATATCATTCGATGTGGATGTATGGATGATTTTTTATGTGTTGTTGGGTACCACCATTCCTATGGCATTATCTAAGGTGTTGGGTTTAGTTATATCTAAAGCAGGCAAGTTTCGTGTTTGATTTTAATTAATTTGCAATGACGTTAAAACAGATTTATAGGTTGTATCCTAAGCAGGTATGGACGTTAACCCTGATTACTTTTATTTTTATTGCACGTAAAACTCTCTTTAACGTTGCACGTGAAGTAGGTAGCTATGCGACAACTGTAGATAGTGGGACTTCTTTGGCTCTTTTAGGCATTTCGATGTCAATGATTGTAATTATTCAGAACTCATCCAAAATAAGTCGGTTCTCATCAAAGGTATTCCCGTTTTTGGCCTATTATATTTTTGCTACGCTCAGCTTTTTATGGGCTGGGAGTGCAAGCACTATACTATTTAAAGGTATTGAGGTGTTATGTAGTTTCATGATAGTCTGTTTAACAATCTATTATATCCGCAGTCTGAAGCAGGCTCTTTTATACATTGTGTTATTGGCTACTGCAAGTACGGCGATGGATATGATGAATAAAATGATAAAGTATGGATTTAGTTACTTTCATACTAATGCTTATACTATGACTTCTATGATTGCTTTACTGCTATTGTTGAGTGCTGTAAAACATAAGATATTTTCTTTTAAAGAGATGAAATATCTTATTTTTTACAATGCCTTTATGTTGGTTATAGGTACTAGTTCGGCTTCTTATATTTCATTTGTTATTGGTTTGGTCATTTTGATGTCATCTCAATATAAGAGAGGAATGAATGTAGGTATTGTTATTTTTATATGTATTACTTTGTATTTTATCTATTCTTACTTTCAGGATTTTATATTTGAACTTCTTTTCCCGGGGCGTTCCATGGAAAAAATTGAAAATGGTTCGGGGCGAAAAGCTATTTGGGAAGCTGCCTTTAAATTATGGGACGAAAATCCGCTTATAGGTAATGGTCTTATTGTGGGTGAGCGTCGTATAGTAGAGTATATTGGTCTTGCGGTCATTTCTGCTCATAACTCTTTCATTTCAGTATTGGTTAATACGGGAATTGTGGGTGTGGTGATATTTATTAATTTTATATTTAAATGGTTTTTAAAGGTTTATCGTTTTCAGTCTACCAATAGGTATGCTGTTATTCTCTTGCCTGCTATGGTAGCTACTATCGTTAACTGTAATGCTTTCCCTGCTATCGGTTCTGATTGGAACTATGTAGCACCTACTGTATATGCATTAATTGCTTTTGCTTTTATAATACTTAGAAAATATGAAAATAACATGGGTTACTAGGAGCTTTCTTGATTATCGCATACCTGTTTTTAAAGCTCTTGATGAAATGTGTGGTCACCAGCTTACGGTAGTATATTATAAAGATATCCCTCCAAAACGCACACAGGATAAATTGAAAGCAGTGTTGGGAGATCGAGCTATTGCACGTGAAAGAGAACTGCGGATCGGCAATAGACCTAAGGTGGATAATGCTTCAAAAGCTAACTCCAGCATCCGTATTCCTCTTAGTCCAGGTCTTATCAAACAGGTAATGCAAACAAAACCTGATGTGCTGGTGTCTGACGGATTTATGCAATGGACTTATGCTGCTCTTGTTACACGATTTTTAAAGGGAGTACCACATGTGATGTGCTATGAACGTACGAAGCATACAGAACGGAATGCAGGCAAATTACGTACTGCTTATCGTAAGTTTGTGTCTCATTGGATTGATGCTATTGATTGTAATGGTGTGCAGACAGAAGAGTATCTTGCAGAGATTGGTTATCCGAAAAATAGATTGACTCATGGGCATATGGTAGCTGATGTGGTTGGATTGAGTAAAGCTGTGGCTGAAACGTCTGATGATGTTGTTTCAACTCTTCGAGCTATGTTAGGCTGCAAAAACACTATGATATTATTCGTAGGGCAATTGATTCCTCGAAAGGGAGTTAAAGAACTTATAGAGGCTTGGTGCTCTTTCAAGGAGAGGGAGGAGAGTGATGTCACATTGGTTTGTGTAGGAAATGGCGTACAAATGGGTGAAATTAAGCAATTGATTACTGTTAAAAACATTCCTGATGTGATGTTAGCTGGTGCAGTGGATTATGACTTGATAGCTCCTTATTATAAAGCGGCAGATTGTTTTATTATTCCTACTTTGGAGGATAATTGGAGTTTGGTGGTACCAGAGGCTATGGCGTGTAATTTGCCAATAGCTACATCAAAGTATAATGGTTGTCATCCGGAATTGGTGCATCCTGAAAATGGATGGGTATTCGACCCTTTAGATAAAGATAGTATAGTGAGGACATTACAAGAGATAGTGAAGCATTCAGCCGATCTAAAGCAGATGGGTGAAGTGTCACGTGAGATTGTATCGCATTATACACCTGAACGCGCTGCACAAAGTATCATGGATGCTTGCTACATTGCTATTAATCATAGGAAGAAATATGGAAAATAAAATAGGGGTTATCATTGTCTCTTATCATAACCCTAAAGGTACAAGAATTTATATTAAAGAGCAACTCTCTAAATTATCTACATCATATACTGTTGTAGTGGTAAACGTAGCGGCTACTTTGTATGATAGTATAGAGTTAGCGACTCAATGTGAATTAACTTTTGTAGATGATCCATGTAAAAGGCTGGATGAAACAAAACAAAGATATCTTATATGGAGTCAGGAAAACTTGGGATATGCTAAGGGAAATAATTTAGGCGTTAACTTTCTGGAGAGAATTGGAAATTTTGCTTATTATTTGTTCTCTAATGATGATATTGAGATAAGGCAAAGTAACATTTTGGATTATCTAGCACACAAACTTTCAGAAAATAATGAGATGGGATGTATAGGCCCTCGTATCTTAGGACTTGACAAATGTGACCAATCACCACACGATCGCTATGTGTCACCTTATCGTACTATAGGGTGGAACTTATTTCCTTTTCTTCGAAAGAAGAAAAATATAAATATCCCTACTACGTCATTAAGACTTAATGCTCATTATACTTATTGGGTGTGTGGGGCATTTATGATGGTAAAAGCAGAAGCCTTTAAGAAAGCTGGGATGTTTGATAATGTTACTTTTTTATATTTTGAAGAAGTTATATTAGCAGAGCGATTAGCAAGTGTGGGTTATAAAGTCTATTTTGACCCTGCTGTAGAGGTGCTTCATTATGAAGGTGGTAGTAGTGGTACTTTTTCAAAACAAAAACGACGATTACTTTTGAGTAGCCAAATTTTGTATTACCGTAAATATAAACACATTTCTAAACCTATTCTTTGGCTGCACCAATTTTCTTATTTTATCCATAACATACTATATAAAATGTAACTTAAAGTTAGATGAAAATTAATACACTAACGACTTATGATGTTTATAATTATGGAGCATCATTGCAAGCTTATGCTTTGCAGCAATATCTTATAAATTTAGGACATCAGGTGGAAATTATTAACTATCAGCCCGATTACTTAACTCGTAAGTATGACTATAAATGGGTGAACCCAGAATCAAAGTTGAGTAGGCATGCATTGACGCGTTTTGTCTATCGTATTATGAAATATCTGCAAAGAAAAACGACTATGGGGAGAAAAAAAGTATTTGATGAATTTAATCATCAAGTATTGAAGGAAACTGCCACAAAATATACTTCTTGTGATGCTATTTGTCAGAATCCTCCGCAAGCGGATTTGTATTTGGTAGGCAGTGATCAAGTCTGGAATGTGTTTTATGAAGCAGGTCGTGATCCCGTTTTTTATCTTGACTTTGTAAAGAAAGGATATAAGGCTTCATATGCAGCAAGTTTTTCTTATTTGGATATCGATTCGGAAAACAAAGCTCGTATCAAGACTTCGCTTGATACTTTTGATGCAGTTTCAGTACGTGAGGTACATGGTTTGGCAATACTGAAAGATATGGAGATAGAAGGAACATGGGTGCTAGATCCTGTGTTTTTGCTTTCAGCGGAACAATGGAAGGAAATGATGGCGCCTACTGCTTCTACAGAAGATTATCTATTGATTTATGATTTTGAGGGTAACCAAGAATTGAAGTTGTTTGCAAAAGAGTATGCTCGTAGACATAATCTAAAAATTTACGCAATAGCTGATACATATCCATTGTTGTATGCTGATAAGAATTTAATGAAAGCCGGTCCGAAGGAATTTGTATCAATGATATATCATTGTAAGGCATTTATCTCAAATTCATTTCATGGCACTGCATTTTCAATACTTTTCAACAAGCCGGTATTTGTGTTCAATCGCCACCGACATAAGGTAAATTCGCGCATGCAAAGTTTGATGACACTTTTTGGACTAAACGATTGTATTCTTACTTCACAGAAAGAGTGGGAGGCAGCTTATGATTATCTTTTCAATTTTTCATATATAAATAGTATTAAAGAGACTGAATTGGTGAAGTCTAAGGCTTTCATTGATAATCTATTAATGAAATGTAGCAAGGAGAGTTTATAATGGATATTTCAATTGTAATTCCTGTTTATAATGCTGTACCTTTATTGGAGCGTTGTTTGGACTCTATTTTCAATCAAACTACATTATATTCCTATGAGGTGATATTGGTGGATGATGGCAGTACGGATAATTCGGTAGAGGTTATTAAAGCTAGACCTGAAAAAAATATTGTATTGTATCAACAACAGAATGCGGGACCATCAGCGGCTCGTAACAAAGGGGTGGAATTATCAAAAGGTCGCTATTGTGCTTATTTAGATGCGGATGATTATTGGGAGCAAGGTTTTATAGAGAAGACAGTTGCGTTCCTCAATAAGCATCTTGATTGTGTGGCTGTGAATGTGGCTCAGTGTCACCTAACAGTTTCTGGTTCATCTATAGTTCCTATTTGTTATGCGCAATATAAAAAGCCATTTATATTGGATGACTTTTTCTCGTTTTGGGCGGACAATATGCATGTTTGTACGGGTAGTGTAGTGATTCGCAAGGAAGTTATCGTGGACATTGGTGGTATGCGTAAAGATTTGCGTATTACTGAAGATTTAGAGTTTTGGGGAATGGTGGCGACATATGGTAAATGGGGGTTCATTCCTGAAATTCTTTTTGTAAGTGATGGTGTTGATGTGGCTCGTACTCAGGGATGGCTCAATAAGATGATGATACGTTGGAATAATGCTCCGAATATTGTTGATTGGGAGCAACGTATTATAAAGCGTTTGCCTGTTACATTGCCTCTTGGTTTTCTAAGAGCTCGTGGACGTATCTCACGCAATCTTACCTACTGTCAACTATTATCTGGTAGGTTGGGATTAAGCCGCAATGAAGCATTAAAATATGGCATGTATTTCCTAAAAGACCCCATTGGTAGGTTGATGAATCTAGCTAAATATACGCCAATAACATGGTGGATGTTAGCTAAATACCTACAGTATAGAGAATATAATAGAAAGTAAACTCTAATTTATGCTTTACAATAGTTTTGTGTTTCTACTATTTTTTCCAATAGTAGCAGTGGTCTTCTTTGTCTTACCGCATAAGGCAAGACAATTGTATTTGCTTGTAGTGAGCTATTTCTTCTATATGAACTGGAACCCTACATACAGTTTATTTTTGGCGTTTGTAACTTTAGTAAGCTATTTAGGTGCACAGATACTCCATAAGTATGTAAGTTGTCAAGACAATATGAAAGGAAGGACCATTTTGGCAAGTACGTTACTACTTTGCTTTTCAGGATTATTTGTTTTTAAGTATCTCAATTTTTTAAATGATTCAGTTTGGAGTCTACTCTCACTGATTGGCATCCGCATGGAGGTGCCACATATAGAGTTGCTATTACCAGTAGGTATCTCTTTCTACACTTTTCAAGCGTGTGGCTATATGATAGATGTTTACAGACGGCAGATTATGGTAGAGAGGAATTTTTGCACATATGCACTGTTTATCTCTTTTTTCCCGCAAATTGCAGCTGGCCCAATTGGGAGAGGCAAGGAGTTGTTGCCACAGTTTAAGGTGAAGCACTATCTTAATAGAGAGGATATTACTACTGGATTACGTTGGATGGCTGTGGGGCTATTTTATGAAGGTTGTGGTAGCAGATAGGTTGGCTTTGTATACAGATGCTGTGTTTGGCAACATAGCACATCATACAGGGGTGTCGATATTAGTAGCTGCTGTACTTTTCACTTTTCAGATTTATTGTGACTTTGCTGGATACTCTTTTATTGCTTTAGGGTGTTCACGTATTATGGGATTTCGATTGATTGTGAACTTTGCACGACCCTATATGGCGACTAGCGTACAAGACTTTTGGCGTAGGTGGCATATTTCACTTTCTACTTGGTTTAGGGATTACCTTTATATTCCTTTGGGGGTGGTAGCCGTTGCAGCAAGTGGCGTACAAGGATGAATCTAATGATAACTTTTGTAGTGAGTGGGTTGTGGCACGGAGCTAACTGGACCTTCGTGATCTGGGGTGGACTGAATGGTCTCTTTCAAGTGATAGGTAATGTAATGAAGCCTATCAAAGAACGGACGCGTTTGTGCTGTGGATTGAGAAAGGATAGTATATGCCTAAAGGCTTTTAATATCTTGATAACTTTTGTACTAATGACGGTTGCGTGGACTTTTTTTAAGGCACATACATTAGGAGATGCATTGCTGGCTATTAGTAAGATGGTGTTACCTACGGGAGTTCTTTATAAACCCGACCTTTCTGTGTTACTCTATGGCACGATGGGGGTAGGTGTGTTGATGGGGTGTGATATGCTTGAAGAGAAAAATGGAAAGCATCCATTACTAGAGAATGACTCGATAACTATTCGTTTTGCTTCGTATGTGGTTCTATCAATGATAATTCTAAGTGTAGGAGTCTTTGATGGTGGACAGTTTATCTACTTTCAATTCTAAACAACAATGGATATAAGCAAACAGGGTATGAGATATATAGGCAAGGCACTCTTGCTATTTGTTCTGTTGCTAGTGGCGGACAGAGGGATAGGGTATGGTTTGAAATGGATGTATTTCAACCAAAAAGGTGAGGATTTTTATTATACGACTAAAGCGTTGGATGAGCAAACAGCAGACTTGGTGATATTAGGGTCGTCACGTGCTCGTAACCATTACAATCCGGAAATATTACAGGATTCTTTAAATATGAGTTGCTACAATGCAGGACGCAGTGGTTGTTTCCTTGTGTATCAACGGGCGCAGTTGGACCTAATATTGGATAGATATACCCCAAAGGCGATTATATTAGAGGTGACACCTTATGACATGACGACAGGTGAAGGGGATTATGATCGCTTATCAGGATTGTTGCCTTATCAACATCATGCTTCTTGGCAAGAGGTAATTAGCATGAAGAGCCCTTGGGAAAAATACAAATGTTGGTCAGCCATCTATCCTTATAACTCAAAATTCTTCAAAATGGTGAAGAATTTGAAGGATCGCGGAGTTTTTCATACAAATGGTTTTCAGCCTTTAGAGGGATTTTTGAAAGAAGAGAAAAAGGAATATACAAATAGTGTGGCAATTGATAACCGTAAGGTGGAAGCGATGGAGCATATTATAGAGGTGTGTAAAACAAAGCAGATAATGCTAATCATGGTGACTTCACCTATGTATGCCGATGTGGTGGAGACGAAGTCATTAGTTATTACTGACTCGTTATGCAAGCGAAATAATATACCTTATTATTCTTTCTTGAATCAAGCTGCTTATGATAATCAAAAATTGTTTCACACTACAGACCATTTAAATTCTACAGGTGCAGATAAATTCAGTCGTGAGATAGCACATCTACTCAAAAATAATTTCAATTAATAATGAAGCCGTCCATTCTTTTTATTCTTCACATGCCACCGCCTGTACATGGTGCGGCCATGATGGGGAAATATATTCATGATAGTAAAATGATAAATGAGACTTTCGATTGCCATTATATCAATCTGGCCACAGCCAAGGATATTAAGGATATCGGTAAAGTGGGACTGAAGAAGCTAATATCGTTTTTGGAAATGCTGAAATCTATACGTAAAATGGTGAAACAGATGAAAACACAGTTGGTATATGTTACGCCAAATTCACATGGAATTGCACTCTATAAAGAGTTTGTCATTGTACAAATGTTGAAGGGTATGGGGTGTAAAGTGGTGATCCATTTTCATAATCAGGGAGTGAGGGCATTTCAAAACCACTGGCCTAATAAGTGGATATATCCACGGCTTTTTAAAGGGGTAAAGGTGATATTACTATCCGAAGCACTCTACGAGGATGTGGAGAAATATGTGGATAGGCAGAATGTACTGATTTGTCCGAATGGTATTCCTGACATAAATGAATGAGAATGGATAGCAGGTTTAATATTTTCTTTCTCTCGAATATGATGTTGGAGAAAGGAGTGTGGACGCTACTAGATGCGTGCCATATCTTGAAAGATAGAGGATATGACTTTGTGTGCAATTTCGTAGGAAAATGGAGTGATATTGACGAGGAGGAGTTTGCTACCTATTTGCAGAAGCATAGATTAGAGGATGTAGTGGTAGCACATGGTGCGAAGTATGGCAATGATAAGGAGATGTATTGGATGCAGGCAGACCTTTTTATACTTCCTACTTACAATGAGTGTTTCCCTTTGGTTTTGCTGGAAGCAATGCAACATGGTGTGGCTTGCATTGCTAGTCATGAAGGGGGAATAGTGGATATTATTGATGAAGGTGAGACAGGATATATTGTTCCCATGAAGGATGCATTGGCTTTGGCCGAGAAGGTAGCTTATTGTATGGAACATCGTGATCTGTGTCATGAGATGGGACGCAAAGGTAGGATGAAATTTGAATGTGAGTTCACGCTGCAACGTTTTGAGGAACGTATGTGTGACATTCTTAAGAAATTGGTATAATATTTTAGAGTAGATATTCATATGATCAAGTTGAAAGAACTTCCTATTGTAGAGAACGTAGACCAATTAAAAACATTGCCGCAGGGTAAACTTTTGATAAATACCATAAATGCGCATTCATACAACACTGCACTAAAGGATTCGCTTTTTGCCGAGGCGCTAATAAAAGGGGATGTACTTATCCCTGACGGAGCAAGTATTGTAAAAGTATGTAAATGGTTAAAGATGCAAAGCCAACCACGAGAACGAATAGCCGGTTGGGATCTTTTTGTTTTTGAAATGAATCGCCTTAATGAGAAAGGCGGGCGATGTATGTTTATGGGTAGTTCGGAAAAAGTGTTGGCATTGATAGAACAACGTGCAGCAGTAGACTATCCGAACTTGGAAGTAGTGACTTATTCCCCTCCCTATAAGCCGGAATTTTCACAGGAAGATAATGCAGCTATTGTGGCAGCTATCAACAAGGCAAATCCAGATTTGCTATGGATTGGTATGACTGCTCCCAAGCAGGAAAAATGGATTTATAGTAATTGGCAAAAGCTGAATATTCATTGCCATGTGGGTACTATAGGGGCAGTGTTCGACTTCTTTGCAGGTACTACTGAACGGGCTCCGTTATGGTGGCAGCAACATTCGTTGGAGTGGCTCTACCGACTGATAAAAGAACCTAAGCGCATGTGGCGTAGGTACTTGATTGGTAATGTGCTGTTCTTATGGAATATTTGTAAAGAGATATAGAATTATGCAATGATATGAAAGGTATTGTTTTAGCTGGTGGTAGCGGTACGCGTTTGTATCCCATTACCAAAGGTATTAGCAAACAACTAATTCCGATTTTTGATAAACCGATGATTTATTACCCCATTTCGGTTTTGATGTTAGCGGGTATCCGTGAAATATTGATTATATCTACTCCACATGACCTGCCGGGATTTAAACGTTTGTTAGGTAATGGCAGTGACTATGGTGTGAGGTTTGAGTATGCAGTGAACAACCATCACCTGATGGATTGGCGCAGGCTTTTATTATTGGTGAGGATTTTATTGGCAGTGATTCGGTCTGTTTGGTATTAGGTGATAATATCTTTCATGGCAATGGTTTTAGTAGCATGTTGAAGGAGGCGGTGTACATGGCAGAAAAGGAGCAAAAAGCTACCGTGTTTGGTTATTGGGTAAGTGATCCGGAACGCTATGGTGTTGCGGAGTTTGATGACGAGGGTAATTGTCTAAGCATTGAGGAAAAACCTGTACAGCCAAAATCGAATTATGCGGTAGTAGGGCTTTATTTCTATCCTAATAGGGTGGTAGATGTAGCGAAGCACATCAAACCGTCAGCTCGTGGGGAATTGGAGATTACCACTGTGAACCAGCAATTTCTGGAGGATAGTGAGTTGAAAGTACAAACACTGGGACGTGGTTTCGCTTGGTTGGATACGGGTACACACGACTCGTTGAGTGAAGCATCGACCTTTATTGAGGTGATTGAAAAACGACAGGGATTGAAAGTTGCTTGTCTGGAAGGTATAGCGTTTAGACAAGGTTGGATTGATGCTAACAAGATGCGTGAGTTGGCCCAACCGATGCTGAAGAATCAATATGGGCAGTATTTGTTGCAGGTAGTAGAGGAAATGGAACGTACAGGAAAGAGTAATTTATGAATAAAAGAAATATTATCATTACCGGTGGAGCCGGATTTATAGGTAGCCATGTGGTACGTTTGTTTGTGAACAAGTATCCCGATTACCATATTATCAGTCTGGACAAGTTGACTTATGCGGGAAATTTGGCTAACTTAAAAGATGTAGAGAATAAACCAAACTACACTTTTGTAAAAGCGGATATTTGTGACTTTGAGATGATGCTGAAGATTTTTAAACAGTATCATATAGATGGGGTCATTCATTTAGCTGCCGAGAGTCATGTGGATCGTAGTATCAGGGAACCGTTTACTTTTGCTCGTACTAATGTTCTTGGAACTCTCTCTTTATTACAAGCTGCCAGGTTGACTTGGGAGTATCTTCCGGAAGGCTATGAGGGTAAGCGCTTCTATCATATTTCAACAGATGAGGTGTATGGAGCATTGGAGTTGACGCACCCGGAAGGCAAGTCTTCGGATATATCTGCACACGAAGTATATGGCGATGAGTTCTTCAAAGAGACAACAAAGTATAATCCACACTCACCCTATTCGGCTTCGAAAGCGGGTAGTGATCACTTTGTCCGCGCTTTCCATGATACTTATGGTATGCCGACTATTGTGACAAACTGTTCGAACAACTATGGACCTTATCAGTTTCCCGAAAAGCTGATTCCGCTGTTTATTAACAATATTCGCCATCGCAAACCGTTACCAGTGTATGGTAAAGGGGAGAATGTGCGTGACTGGCTCTATGTGGTGGATCATGCAAGGGCTATAGACGTGATTTTTCATAATGGTAAGGTGGCGGATACATACAACATCGGCGGCTTTAATGAGTGGAAGAACATAGACATTATCCATGTGATTATTAAGACTGTGGACCGATTACTGGGTAACCCTGAAGGACATAGCGAGGAACTGATTACTTATGTAATGGACCGCATGGGACATGATTTACGCTATGCTATTGACTCTACGAAACTGAAGAATGAATTGGGTTGGGAGCCTAGTCTGCAGTTTGAAGAGGGTATTGAGAAGACGGTGCAGTGGTATCTGGATAATCAAGAGTGGATGGATAATATCACCAGTGGTGCTTACGAGAGCTATTATGAGGATATGTATAAGAATAGATAATCTGTATGGAAGTTGTTAAGACAAATATTGAAGGAGTGGTGATCATTGAACCACGTCTTTTTAAGGATGACAGGGGGTATTTCTTTGAATCGTTCTCGCAAAGGGAGTTTGACGAAAAGGTACGTCCCATTAAGTTTGTACAAGATAATGAAAGTATGTCCTCGTATGGAGTGATGAGGGGGCTACATTTTCAAACTATGCCTTACAGCCAAAGTAAGTTAGTACGTTGCGTAAAGGGTGCAGTGCTGGATGTGGCTGTTGATATCCGCAAAGGTTCGCCTACCTATGGTCAGCATGTAGCGGTAGAATTGACAGAGGAGAATCATCGTCAGTTCTTTATTCCTCGTGGTTTTACTCATGGTTTTGCTGTATTGAGTGAAACGGCAGTCTTTCAATATAAATGTGATAACTTTTATGCTCCACAACATGATGGGGGTATCAGCATATTAGATGAATCACTTGGAATTTGTTGGAGAATTCCTACAGGCAAGGCTATCTTAAGTGAGAAGGACACTAGGCATCCACTATTGAAAGATTTTGAATCTCCATTTCTGTATGGAGAGGATTTATATAAATAGCATATAATAATAACGAAATATGTAGGTCCCTAACTTCATGCTACACACATGAATCCCCTACATTTTGCAGATTGGGAAAAATACAGCGGTATATTCCTGATCTGTCCCCCTCATATTGGCAAAATGCTGATATGTATTCTAAATATATCAACTGTCTGTGAAGATCGTTGATATATTGTTTTTTAATAGTATGCTTGTTGATTAAAAATAATATTCAGATTTCTAGTTTTGTATTATAGAAAGAATTAGGATATTTTTTATTGATTATCTATTGTATTTTTGAAAGAAAATGCATTTCTTTGTAGTATAGATAAAAAGCAATTTATTATGTTGACTACTGTAGAATATATATCCTTGCTTCGTGAGTATATGCGAAAGAATTCTGCTAAATATGGTATTTCTCGCATGGGGATATTTGGCTCCGTTGCTCGTGGTGAACAACGTGAGGGTAGTGATGTCGATATTTGTGTTGAAATTGAAAGACCTTCTATCTTTACTTTAGTTCATATTAAAGAAGAATTGGAAAAACTATTGAAATGCCCTGTTGATGTGGTTCGGTTGCGGAATAATATGGATGAATTATTGAGAGGGTGTATCAATAAAGATGGAATTTATGTGTAAAAGTCAGATAATAGAATCATTGCTAAAGAAAATTCTCCAAACGGTGGAAAGGATATTAGCGAACTCGGAAACTATTACCTCCCCTTCTTTTTATTTATTGACTCCGTCTGGGATGGAAAGATTGGAGAGTACTTGTATGTTATTAATAGCTATAGGTGAAGGAGTGAAAGGTGTTGATAAATTAACAGATAAAAAACTATTATCTTTCTATCCAGGAATGGATTGGAAAGGAGTGATGGGAATGAGGGATATAATCCACATCATTATTTTGATTTAGATGCTGAAATTGTTTATGACGTGATAAAACATGATTTGCCGAAGTTAAAAGATGTGCTACAGCAAATCGTAGATGATTTGAAACTATCCAATCAAGCGATTGACTAAATGATTTTTTATCTCAAATTCCTAAAATACGCCCGTACCTTCCGCATAATCTTGATTCCCATCACTACGCCATCAAATACAGCCATACCGGTATTGAACGAACGCATGAGTGCATCCGCCTTGTTGGTTGCTGGAGCAAGTGGAGCAAATATTTCGCGTGTAGTAGCTGTCATGGCTTTTTTTTGAGCATGGATCTCATTTAAAAGCTTCTTTTTACGTTCGGCAATCTTTTCTAATGTAAATTTCTGCGGGGTCTGCGCATTCATAATTTATTTATTTGAATCAGTTAAAAATAAATTAGCGAGGAAGTTCACCATCGGAGAAATGATGAGCTGCTTGCGGAAAATAATAACCAGGGCGATGAGAACAACATTGATGCCTGCTATGATGGCGAAACTCGACATCAGACCGCCCACTAAAGGCTCCAATATATAAGCAAGAGCAAAAAGCAGATAAAACAGGGCAACCATGCCAAGGATAATAAGTACTAATATCATAATTAACGTGGAAAAAAGTATGGTTAACTTCTCCGTCAATTCTAATTTGGTATATTCTTTTTGAAGCTCCAGATATTTCTTGAACTCGAAAAACAACTGCTGAAAATTCTCAATACTTTTATCGTCTGCAAACATGGTCGCTCTGTTTTTAGTCTTTGGTTACTCACTTATTCTGCTATTTCTCCCTTCATCTCGGCAGCGATCTCGTCAACGAGAGTTTCCATTTCACTGCGATTAAGCTTGATTCCTTTTTTACGAAGAATCTCTGCGATTTTATGACGGGTATCTTCTCCCTTTTCAGGAGCAAATAAAATACCAAGGGCTGCACCTACGGCTGCACCACCCAGAAAAGCTGCTAAAACATTCAATCCTTTCATAATGTATAATGTTTAAAATGATTATGATACAACAAATATAACATTTTTATGGAAAGATTGTTCGTGAAAACTGAAATTTTTTGCTACGTTTTATAATTCTTTTTTTCTTTTATGGTTTAATCTTATTTAACTGACTTTCGTAGCTAACCTTTGAAGGTTAAGGCGTACTTTTGTTTTCGAATATTGTAAATCAAAACATAATGGAAGCTAAGATTGTTTTTATAACTGGCGCCAGTAGCGGAATTGGTGAGGGTTGTGCCCGTAAATTTGCGAGGGAGGGATGGAATCTGATTCTGAATGCCCGTACCGTATCGAAACTGGAAGAACTGAAAGCTGAACTGGAAGGGGCGTATGGTGTCCGGGTTTATATATTGCCTTTTGATGTGCGCGACCGGAAATTGGCTGCCGCCTCTTTGGAATCATTACCCGAAGAATGGAAGGCGATTGATGTGTTGGTGAACAACGCCGGACTGGTGATCGGTGTGGATAAGGAATTCGAGGGTAGCCTGGATGAATGGGATATCATGATCGATACGAATATAAGGGGACTGTTGGCTATGACGCGTTTGGTGGTGCCCGGTATGGTGGAACGCGGACGCGGACATATTATTAATATAGGATCTATTGCGGGGGATGCCGCTTATCCGGGCGGAAGTGTGTATTGCGCAACGAAAGCTGCCGTGAAGGCTCTTTCGGACGGACTCCGGATTGATCTGGTGGATACTCCATTGAGAGTGACGAATGTCAAACCGGGAATGGTGGAGACAAACTTTACAGTGGTGCGTTATCGGGGAGATAAGGAAGCTGCCGATAATTTTTATAAAGGGATTCGTCCGTTGACGGGAGATGACATTGCAGAAACGGTTTATTTTGCCGCGTCGGCTCCTGCACATATTCAGATTGCGGAGGTACTTTTGATGCCTACTTATCAGGCAACAGGCACTATTTCGTATAAGAAGAAGCCGGAATAGACGTTTTTTTGACGGATTTCTTTGCCGGATGATAAAATTTCTATTATTTTGTTGCCCGAAACTAAATATAATAGACGAGAATATTGAATTATTAATTAAAACAGAGTATAGGATTATGAAAAAATTAGTCGTATTAGGAATGGGAGTATGCTTGGTGCTAGCATTTGCATCTTGTAAATCCAGCGAAAGTGCCTATAAGAAAGCTTACGAAAAAGCAAAACAGCAAGAATTGGCAGAACCGCAGGTGGAAGCTCCGGTAGAGGTTACTCCGGTGGTTGCAGCTCCTGTGACAACTACTAAAGTGGCAGATACATCCGGCGTTCGTCAGGAAAAGGTTACAGTGGTTTCCGGTAACGAAGGATTGAAAGATTATAGCGTTGTAGCAGGTAGCTTTGGTGTGAAAGCGAATGCTGAAGGCCTGAAAGATTGGTTGGACGGACAGGGATATCACTCTACGATTGCATTTAATGCTGATAAGGCAATGTATCGTGTGATTGTGAACTCTTTTGCTGACAAGACTGCTGCTGCTGAAGCTCGCGATGCATTCAAGGCTAAATACCCGAACCGTTCGGATTTCCAGGGTGCTTGGTTGCTGTATCGTGTATATTGATTTCTTTTTGGTAATATATATTGGAAAGAACGAACGTTTTTTTCCGAATAAGAAGGCGGTAACTGGGAAGTTACTGCTTTTTTATTGAAAATGAGTGGCTTTTTCGTTTAGATATTTTTATCTTTCTACTAAAAGAAGTTATAAATGATAGTGGGGAAACTTTTATAGCAAAGAAAGTTTTTACTTTTGTCAACTCTTAATTTGGAGGATGTTTTGCCTGAATGTGAATAGGGCATTAATTTAGAGATTGAATGGAACAAAAATATGTAATGGCTGCTATCGACGCGGCTCTAAAAGCAGGTGAAAAGATTCTTTCTATTTATAATGATCCGGCATCGGACTTTGAAATAGAGAGGAAAGCTGACAACTCTCCGCTAACTATAGCAGACAGAAAAGCGCATGAAGCGATTGTGGCTATTCTGAACGATACTCCTTTTCCTGTTCTTAGTGAAGAAGGGAAGCATTTAGGGTATGAGATCCGTCGAGGATGGGATACTTTATGGATTGTAGATCCGCTGGATGGAACGAAGGAGTTTATTAAGCGCAATGGAGAATTTACGGTAAATATCGCTTTGGTGCAGAACTCTGTACCTGTATTCGGTATTATTTATGTGCCTGTTAAAAAAGAACTTTATTTCGGGATCGAAGGTGTAGGGGCTTATAAATGTTCCGGTATTGTCAGTTTGGAAGATGACGGCGTGGCATTGGAACAACTGATTGGGAAGTCGGAACAGATACCTTTGAAGGAGGTGCACGATCATCTGATCGTGGTTGCTTCCCGTTCGCACCTGTCGCCTGAAACGGAATCATATATTGCAGATTTGAAGAAGAAACACGGCAGTGTGGAGTTGATTTCGAGCGGAAGTTCAATTAAAATCTGTCTGGTTGCTGAAGGTAAGGCTGATGTATATCCGCGTTTCGCTCCGACGATGGAGTGGGATACGGCTGCCGGGCATGCGATAGCCCGTGCTGCAGGGATGGAAGTATATCAGGCTGGAAAGGAAGAACCTCTACGATATAATAAGGAGGATTTATTGAATCCGTGGTTTATCGTTGAGCCAAAAAGAGAACACTAAATAATGTTTATATGACATTTGAAATTGTATTTGTACTATTATCCCTATTAGGAATGGTAGCGGCTTTGATAGCAGATAAGATGCGTCCGGGCATGATACTTTTTTCGGTAGTGGTTTTGTTTCTGTGTGCCGGCATTCTGACTCCTAAGGAGATGCTGGAAGGGTTTAGTAATAAAGGGATGATTACCGTTGCTCTGCTGTTTCTGGTGAGTGAGGGTATTCGTCAGTCGGGCACATTGGGACAAGTGATTAAGAAGTTGCTTCCGCAAGGAAAGACGACAGTATTTAAGGCACAGTTGCGTATCTTACCTTCGGTGGCATTTATTTCTGCCTTTCTGAATAATACGCCTGTTGTGGTTATTTTTGCCCCGATTATCAAGCATTGGGCTAAGTCGGTGAATCTCCCGGCTACGAAGTTTCTGATTCCTCTTTCTTATGTGACTATTTTGGGAGGTATCTGTACCTTGATCGGTACTTCTACCAATCTGGTGGTGCACGGTATGATATTGGAGGCCGGATTTGAAGGCTTTTCTATGTTCGAGCTCGGAAAGGTGGGTATTTTTATAGCTATTGCCGGTATCATTTATATATTTCTTTTCTCTAAACGTCTTTTGCCGGATGCACGTCCGGATACGGCTGTGCCGGATGAAGAAGTAGAAGAAGGGGAGAAGTTGCATCGGGTAGAGGCTGTTTTGGGGGCCCCCTTTCCCCGTATAAGCCCGTTTTCCCGGTATCAATAAAAAACTGAAGGATTTTAATTTCCAACGTCATTATGGTGCAGAGGTAAAAGAGATCAAGACACGTAACGGACAGCGCTTCGTCACTAACTTGGACGATGTGGTACTTCATGAAGGGGATACGCTTGTTGTGATGGCTGATGATACTTTTATCCCGACGTGGGGGGAATCTTCTGTGTTTGTCTTGTTGACAAACGGGAATGAACCGGATACTAGCGGGAAGAAGAAGCGTTGGTTTGCTTTGTTGTTGCTGGTGCTGATGATTGTGGGTGCAACGGTAGGGGAGCTTCCGGTAACGAAGGAGATGTTTCCGGATATCAAGTTGGATATGTTTTTCTTTGTGTCTATTACTACTATTATTATGGCATGGACGAATCTGTTCCCTGCCCGTAAATATACTAAATATATTTCGTGGGATATTCTGATTACGATTGCCTGTGCCTTTGCTATCAGTAAGGCGATGGTGAACTCCGGCGTGGCGGATAGCGTTGCGAAGTTTATTATCGGATTGAGTGATGATTACGGCCCGCATGTGTTGCTTGCAATGGTATTTATTATCACGAACTTGTTTACGGAATTGATTACTAATAATGCGGCAGCGGCTTTGGCGTTTCCTTTGGCACTGTCAATCTCTGCCCAATTAGGAGTGAGCCCTACGCCTTTCTTTGTGGTAATCTGTATGGCTGCATCTGCCAGCTTCTCGACACCGATTGGTTATCAGACAAATTTGATTGTGCAAGGTATCGGTAACTATAAGTTTACGGATTTTGTACGTATCGGGTTGCCGCTTAATATTATCACTTTCTTAATCTCTGTTATTCTGATCCCGTTGATCTGGAACTTTTAAATAAAATTGTAAATGGAAGAAAAGAACCATATATATCCGATATTTGACCGCATGATGACGCGGCAGGACAAAGAAGAGCTTTTGGGGCAACACAGTGTGATGATCTGGTTTACCGGATTGAGTGGTTCCGGAAAGAGCACGATTGCCATCGCATTGGAACGTGAACTTCATAAGCGTGGATTGCTTTGCCGTATCCTGGATGGGGATAATATCCGTAGTGGAATTAATAATAACCTGGGATTCTCCGAAACGGACCGGGTGGAAAATATCCGTCGCATAGCGGAAGTGTCGAAGTTGTTTCTGGATAGTGGTATCATTACGATTGCTGCATTTATCAGCCCTAATAATGATATTCGCGAAATGGCTGCAAACATTATTGGTAAGGATGATTTTCTGGAGGTTTTCGTTAGTACTCCGCTGGAGGAATGTGAGAAACGTGATGTGAAAGGATTGTATGCGAAGGCACGGAAAGGGGAAATTCAGAATTTTACAGGAATTTCCGCACCTTTCGAGGTTCCCGAACACCCGGCTTTATCACTGGATACTTCCAAATTGACTTTGGAGGAGTCGGTGAACCGTTTGTTGGAGCTTGTTTTGCCAAAAGTGAAGTGTATAAAATGAAATAAATATGGAAGAATATAAATTAAGCCACTTGAAGGAGCTCGAAGCCGAGTCTATTCATATCATCCGCGAGGTGGCGGCGGAATTTGAGAATCCGGTGATGCTTTACAGTATCGGAAAGGATTCCTCGGTGATGGTACGCTTGGCTGAAAAAGCGTTTTATCCGGGTAAAGTGCCATTCCCGTTGATGCATATCGATTCGAAATGGAAGTTCAAGGAGATGATTCAGTTTCGTGATGAATATGCGAAGAAGTACGGATGGAATCTGATTGTTGAAAGTAATATGGAGGCTTTTCATGCAGGGGTAGGACCTTTTACGCATGGAAGCAAGGTGCATACGGACTTGATGAAGACGCAGGCTTTGCTTCATGCGTTGGATAAGTATAAGTTTGATGCTGCATTTGGTGGTGCCCGTCGTGACGAGGAGAAGTCACGTGCGAAGGAACGTATTTTCTCTTTCCGGGATAAGTTTCACCAATGGGACCCGAAGAATCAGCGTCCTGAATTGTGGGATATTTATAATGCCCGCGTGCATAAGGGGGAAAGTATTCGTGTATTCCCGATTAGCAACTGGACTGAATTGGATATTTGGCAGTATATTCGCTTGGAGAATATTCCGATCGTTCCGTTATATTATGCTAAGGAGCGTCCGGTAATTAATTTGGATGGCAATATTATTATGGCGGATGATGACCGTTTGCCTGAAAAGTACCGTGACCAGATTGAAATGAAGATGGTTCGTTTTCGTACGTTGGGCTGTTGGCCTCTGACAGGGGCAGTGGAAAGTGGAGCTGCTACGATTGAAGAGATTGTGGAGGAAATGATGACTACAACGAAGAGTGAACGTACTACCCGTGTGATTGACTTTGACCAGGAGGGTAGTATGGAACAAAAGAAGCGTGAGGGATACTTTTAATTGTAACTAGTTATGGCAGATAATAAATTAGATATAAAAGCTTTTCTGGACAAGGATGAACAGAAAGACTTGTTGAGACTGTTGACTGCGGGTTCGGTAGATGATGGAAAATCAACGTTGATCGGACGCTTGTTGTTTGACAGTAAGAAACTGTATGAGGATCAGTTGGATGCACTGGAGCGTGATAGTAAACGTGTGGGGAATGCGGGCGAGCATATTGACTATGCGTTATTGCTCGATGGATTGAAGGCTGAACGTGAACAGGGTATTACGATTGACGTGGCTTATCGCTATTTCTCAACGAATGGCCGTAAGTTTATCATCGCGGATACTCCGGGACACGAACAGTATACCCGTAATATGATTACCGGGGGATCTACGGCTAACTTGGCTATTATCTTGGTGGATGCTCGTACCGGAGTGATTACCCAGACTCGTCGCCATACTTTCCTGGTGTCTTTGCTAGGAATCAAGCATGTGGTGTTGGCTGTCAACAAGATGGACCTGGTGGGTTTCTCGGAAGAGCGTTGAACGTCAACTGTATTCCACTTTCTGCATTGGATGGGGATAATGTGGTGGATAAGTCTGAACGTACTCCGTGGTACAAGGGGATTTCTTTGCTCGATTTCCTTGAAACGGTTCATATTGATAATGACCATAATTTTACGGATTTCCGTTTCCCGGTTCAGTATGTGCTTCGTCCGAATCTGGATTTCAGAGGATTCTGTGGTAAAGTTGCATCCGGTATCGTTCGTAAAGGGGATACGGTGATGGCACTTCCTTCCGGAAAAACATCTAAGGTGAAGAGTATCGTGACTTATGACGGGGAATTGGATTATGCTTTCCCACCGCAGTCTGTGACCTTGACATTGGAGGATGAGATCGACGTGTCGCGTGGTGAAATGTTGGTGCATCCTGATAATCTGCCGACTGTGGATCGTAACTTTGAAGCTATGATGGTTTGGATGGATGAAGAACCGATGGATATTAATAAATCGTTCTTTATTAAGCAGACTACCAATTTGAGCCGTACGCGTATTGATACCATAAAGTATAAGGTGGACGTGAATACGATGGAGCATCTGTCTCTGGAGAATGGTCAGCTGACTAAAGAGACGTTGCCTTTGCAGTTGAATCAGATTGCCCGTGTGGTGCTGACTACGGCTAAGGAATTGTTCTTTGATCCTTATAAGAAGAATAAATCTTGTGGCTCATTTATCCTGATTGACCCGATCACTAATAATACTTCGGCAGTAGGTATGATTATCGACCGCGTGGAAATGAAAGATATGAGTGACACGGAGGATATTCCGGTATTGGATATGGCAAAACTGGGGATTGCTCCGGAACATTATGAAGCGGTAGAGAAAGCTGTGAAGGAACTGGAACGTCAGGGCCTTGCAGTGCGACTAATAAAATAGATTGTTCAACAATAAATTGAAAACTGAAAATGACAGCATTCTGTCGTCTTTAATTTTTAATTCTTAATTTCTAATTAATAAAGTGGGATTACTCGAATTTAATAAACTTCCGATTAATACATTGGTAGGTGCCGACTGGAAGACATTCAAGGCTATCACCGCCGGTCGTGAAATTGACGCAGCCTATAAAGGTAAATACCGATTGACGAAGGCTGTGTGCCGATTGCTTTCTCCACTGGCGTCATTACAAGACAGGCGTTACGAGAAGTTGCTGGCTAATCAGCCGTTGGAGCATGATCCGGTGTTCATTTTGGGACACTGGCGGAGTGGAACTACATTTGTACATAATGTGTTCTCTTGTGACAAGCATTTTGGGTATAACACTACTTATCAGACTGTATTTCCTCATCTGATGATGTGGGGACAGCCTTTCTTCAAAAAAAATATGAGTTGGCTGATGCCGGATAAACGTCCGACGGATAATATGGAATTGGCAGTGGATCTTCCCCAGGAAGAGGAGTTTGCTTTGTCGAACATGATGCCTTATACATATTATAATTTCTGGTTCCTGCCGAAATATCAGCAGGAGTATGCCGATAAGTATCTTTTGTTTGATGATATAACGGATGCCGAATTTGAAGGTGTTTGAAGAGGTGTTCACGAAGTTGATTAAGATTTCTTTGTGGAATACCCAGGGTACTCAATTCCTTAGCAAGAATCCTCCGCATACCGGAAGGGTGAAGGAACTGGTGAAGATGTTCCCGAATGCTAAGTTTATCTACCTGATGCGTAATCCGTATACCGTATTCGAATCTACACGCAGTTTCTTTACAAATACGATTCAACCGTTGAAGTTGCAGGATGTCAGCAATGAACAATTAGAGGAAAATATCCTTTCTATCTATGCAAAACTTTATCATAAGTATGAATCGGATAAGAAATTTATTCCGGAAGGTAACTTGATGGAAGTGAAATTTGAAGATTTCGAAGCGGATGCGATGGGAATGACGGAGAATATTTATCAGTCTCTTTCTATCCCCGGATTTGCCGAAGCACGTAGTGATATAGAAAAATATGTGGGCGGAAAGAAGGGATATAAGAAGAATAAGTATAAATATGACGACCGTACGATTCGTTTGGTAGAAGAGAACTGGGATTTTGCTTTGAAACAATGGGATTATAATTTATAAGAAGAAAAAGAAAGGAAAAGTATTGATGATTCAGAAAAGCGTTCATCGCCTGTTGATGACAGGTTTCGTTGCATTTATTTCTTCCTTGTCTTTGATGGCGCAACATAAAGTTGAAATGCTTCCTTTTGGGGACATGGATCAATGGGTGGACCGTCAGATAAAGGAATCGAGCATTATCGGTGGGAATACAAAGAATGTATATGCGATAGGGCCGACGACGGTAATTAAGGGAGATCAGGTTTATAAGAATATGGGCGGATCGCCTTGGGCTACTTCAAATGTGATGGCGAAAGTTGCCGGTATTACGAAAACTAATACTTCGGTATTCCCGGAGAAGCGGGGAGATGGATATTGCGCCCGTTTGGATACGCGCATGGAGAGTGTGAAAGTGTTGGGACTGGTTAATATTACGGTGTTGGCGGCTGGCTCTGTCTTTACCGGTTCGGTGCATGAACCGATTAAGGGTACTAAAAATCCACAGAAAATGTTGCAGACCGGTATTCCGTTTACCAAAAAGCCGGTGGCTCTTCAGTTTGACTATAAAGTGAAGATGTCCGACCGGGAGAATCGTATTCGCGCTACCGGTTTCAGTAAGATTACGGATGTTCCCGGAAAAGATTATCCGGCAGCTATTCTGCTTCTGCAAAAACGTTGGGAAGATGCCAATGGAAATGTGTATGCAAAACGGATAGGGACTATGGTGACTTATTACTATCATTCGACGGACTGGAAAAATAATGCGACCTATGAGATTATGTACGGTGACATCACGAATCGTCCGGAATATAAGTCGCACATGATGCGTTTGCAGGCGACTGAAAGTTATACGGTGAACAGTAAGGGTGAAAGCGTGCCTATTCATGAAGTGGCCTGGGGAGATGAAAATGATGTTCCGACTCATATGTGTCTTCAGTTCACGTCCAGTCATGGAGGAGCCTATATCGGTTCTCCGGGAAATACACTGTGGATTGACAATGTAAAACTGGTATATTAACTAAAGTATATAGACAAAGAATAGAAATAGTCAGTGATCTAATTTCATCACTGACTATTTTTTTTGTTTTAATTCTTCCACAACAAACCCCTTCAGATGCCTTCTGAAGTTATATTACACTTTTATCGCTCTATAAAATTCTATGAATGAATGAAAATTTACGTGTTTTTTTGTTTGTGTTATATTAAATATCTATATTTGCACTAATTTTAGAAGAAAGGATGACGTTTATTGTCTCTTAGTCAGGTGTGGAACATTTGGGTTGTGTATCTAGCCTGTAAGACAATTGAAATATATTATTTACTAAAATAAATTGAGATGAAAAAGGGTTTATTGTTTATTTTATTGGCAGCCAGTCTCAGTATGTCTGCCTGCACAAGAAAAAGAAAATGCAGCAAAGAGTTATAGAGTGGAAACAAATCGCTTTGGTGCTAACTGGTTTATTAGTGGTGGCGTTGGCGCACAAATGTATTTTGGCGACAATGATGGTAAAGCTGACTTCGGAAAACGTCTTGCTCCGGCACTTGACATTGCTGTAGGTAAGTGGTTTACTCCGGGTATCGGATTACGTGTAGCTTACAACGGTCTTCAGGCTAAAGGTGCTACTCCTAATGCTAATGGTCCGCTTGTAGACGGAGGACAGTATTCTAATGGCTACTACAAAGAAAAGTGGAATGTGATGAACTTCCATGGAGATGTAATGCTGAATCTTTCCAATATGATTTGTGGTTATAGAGAAGATCGTCTGTACTCATTCATTCCTTATGTAGGAGCTGGATTCGTACATTCAGGAAAAGGCGCAGGTTATGACGAACTGGGTATCAATGCCGGTTTAATCAACCGTTTCCGTCTGTCTTCTGCTTTGGATCTTAACGTTGAATTGCGTGGACTTTTGATGAAAGGCGCATTCGGCAATTCAGGTCCTGAAGGATTGGCTGGTTTGACTGTAGGTGTTACTTACAAGTTTAAGAAACGTGGTTGGGATGCTGTTCCTACTGTACCAATGGTTCCGGAAAGTCAGTTGAACGACATGAGAGACAGAGTGAACGCTTTGAAGGGTGAAAACGAATCTTTGAAACGTGACTTGGTTGAAGCTCGTAACAAGAAACCGGAAGTGATCGTTAAGAAAGAAGCTGGATTCGTTCCACGTCTGGTTGTTGTATTCAATATCGGAAAGAGCAACATCAGCAAGAGAGAATACATGAATATTGAAGCTATGGCTAAGGGTATCAAAGCAACTGATAAAGTGTTTACTATAACAGGATATGCTGATAAGGGTACTGGTTCTGCTGAATACAACATGAAGTTGAGTAAGAAGAGAGCTGAAGCTGTTCGTGACCTGATGGTTAATGAATTTGGTGTTCCTGCTTCTCAATTGAAGGTTGATTACAAGGGTGGTGTAGGCAACATGTTCTATGATGATGCTAAGTTAAGCCGTGTAGCTATTGTTGAAGAATAATATACATTTGAAATAATAGAATAAAAGAGACGTTTCCTTTCACGGGAAGCGTCTTTTTTGTATTTTTGTACCCCATGAGCAGAATAGTAGCAATAGATTATGGAAGAAAGCGTACCGGAATAGCTGTGAGCGATACAATGCAGCTGATCGCAAACGGATTGACGACGGTGCCCACGCATGAACTTCTGAACTTTATCGGTGAATATATAGCTAAAGAACCGGTGGAGCGGATTATTATTGGATTGCCCAAGCAAATGAATAATGAGGTTTCGGAGAATATGAAGAATATAGAGCCTTTTGTTCGTTCGCTGAAAAAGCGTTATCCGGACCTTCCGGTCGAATATGTGGACGAACGTTTCACTTCTGTTCTTGCACACCGTACCATGCTGGAGGCAGGTTTGAAGAAAAAAGACCGCCAAAACAAGGCATTGGTGGACGAAATAAGTGCTACTATTATTTTGCAAACATATTTGGAGAGTAAACGTTTTTAGTATAGGACATAAGAATAACTTAATTTTTTAGTAGAGTATAAAAGTATGATTTTACCTATTTATGTATATGGTCAACCTGTATTGAGAAAGGTTGCAGAGGACATAACACCGGATTATCCGAATCTGAAAGAGTTGATTGAGAACATGTTCGAAACAATGGTACATGCGGACGGTGTAGGATTGGCTGCTCCACAGATTGGTTTGCCTATTCGCGTGGTTACGATTACATTGGATCCGCTTTCGGAGGAATATCCTGAATTTAAAGACTTTAATAAGGCGTATATCAATCCTCATATTTTGGAAGTAGGAGGGGAAGAAGTGAATATGGAAGAGGGATGCTTAAGCCTTCCCGGTATTCACGAAACAGTGAAGAGAGGTGATAAAATTCGCGTGAAATATATGGACGAGAATTTTGTGGAGCATGAGGAAGAGGTGGAAGGTTATCTGGCTCGGGTGATGCAACATGAGTTCGATCATTTGGATGGTAAGATGTTCATCGACCATATCTCACCGCTTCGTAAGCAGATGATTAAAGGAAAGCTGAATACGATGTTGAAGGGGAAAGCGCGCAGTTCATATAAGATGAAACAGGTGAAATAAAGATAAAAAACGTTTATATCCCTGTTAAGTAAGCGAAAAGCATTATTTTTGCTTCGTTTACAAGCATAAAATATCAATGATAAAAAGAATCTTAACAGTTTTATTACTGTTCCCAACGCTGGTGTGTGCTCAAATAAATACGGATCGGGTGATGACTATTGCCCGAAACGCTCTTTATTTTGAGGACTATGTACTTTCTATTCAGTATTTTAACCAGGTTATTAACGCTAAGCCTTATCTGTATGAACCTTATTTCTTCAGGGCATTGGCTAAACTGAATCTGGAGGATTTTCAGGGTGCTGAAGCAGACTGTGATGCAGCTATCCAACGCAATCCATTTGTGGTGGGTGCTTATCAGATTCGTGGTTTGGCAAGGATTCGTCAGAGTAAATTTGATGGAGCGATTGAGGATTATAAGAAAGCATTGCATTATGATCCGGAGAATATTACTTTATGGCATAACCTGACATTATCTCATATCCAGAAGAAGGATTATAATGCTGCGAAAGAGGATTTGGAAAGCTTGTTGAAGGTGTCTCCACGCTATACCCGTGCTTATTTGATGAGGGGGGAAGTGTCTTTACAACAGAAAGATACGATTGCTGCCTTGAATGACTTCAATAAGGCGCTTGAACTGGATAAATATGATCCGGATGCTTGGGCTGCAAGAGCGATTGTTAAATTACAACAGGCTAAGTATGCGGAAGCGGAAGCGGATTTCAACCGTGCTATTCCGTTGAGTGCTAAGAATGCTGGAAATTATATAAACCGTGCATTGGCTCGTTTTCATCAGAATAATTTAAGAGGTGCCATGAGCGATTATGATCTGGCATTGGATATTGATCCGAATAACTTTATCTTATAACCGCGGTTTGTTACGTGCACAGGTAGGAGATGATAACCGGGCTATCGAAGACTTCGACTTTGTTATCAAGATGGAGCCGGATAATATGATGGCTGTCTTTAACCGTGGTTTGCTGCGTGCGCAAACGGGTGATTATCGCGGGGCTATACAAGATTACACAACTGTTATCAATCAGTATCCGAACTTCCTGGCCGGATACTATCAGCGTTCGGAAGCTCGCAGAAAGATTGGAGATAAGAAGGGTGCGGAGCAGGATGAATTTAAAGTCATGAAGGCTCAGATCGACAAGCAGAACGGTGTGACGAACAAAGATGTAGCACAGAACAAGGATAAGGAGAATGATGAGGAAGGCGGAGAGAAGACCCGTAAGAAATCCGATAAGAATATGAATAACTATCGTAAGATAGTGATTGCGGATGATTCTGAAGCTGAACAACGCTATACAAGTGATTATCGTGGTCGTGTGCAGGATAAGAACGTAAATATAACGCTGGAACCGATGTTCGCTTTGACTTATTATGAGAAGATGAGTGACGTGAAACGTTCGGTGAACTTCCACAAATATATTGAAGACTTGAACCGTACGGGTATACTTCCGAAACGTCTTCGTATCACAAATATGGAAGCTCCGTTGACGGAAGAACAGGTGAAGGTGCATTTTGCCTTGATTGATACACACACATCGGCGATTGTGGAAGATGACAAGAATGCTTCGAAACGTTTTGCCCGTGCGATTGATTTTTATCTGGTGCAGGACTTCTCGAGTGCGGTTTCTGATTTGACCCAGACGATCTTACTGGATGGGGATTTCTTCCCGGCATATTTTATGCGTGCGC
>ERZ791635.255-NODE-255-length-34241-cov-5.4085_pt1 | contig 34241 bp, 27 predicted proteins | sample MGYA00510056_ERZ791635 | MGnify/ENA primary metagenome ERZ791635 (study PRJEB30046, sample SAMN00715187) | human gut metagenome | study: EMG produced TPA metagenomics assembly of the A metagenome-wide association study of gut microbiota in type 2...
GTCACCTCGTAGCGGGCGGCGGGATAGGGGTCGATGCCGAGTTCCCGCAGTGCGGCGAGCGATTGGCGTCGTAACTGTTCCTGTTCACTGAGTTCGATGCTCATATTGAATGTTTTTGGGTGTTGATTTCGAGTTTGCAAAGATAAGAAAAGGAGGGCGATAAGCCAAACTTGACTTCGAACTTCTGTCTTCGTCCGCTACGTTCGGCAAAGACCGTTTGCAGGCTGTGCTTCCGGTCGTCGAAAATTTTCGACTTCCTGTCTGCGTGCGGGGCGAAGTCCGCGAGTGTACCGCGCGTCCGCTGCGGTCGTCGGTCGGCTGAAATTGTCCGGGCCGCCTCCTATCTTCTACAAAGATAGTGAAAGCCCCGGGCAGTGCCAAATTTATTTGCGGTGGATCGAAGATTATTTTGTCCGGGGCGGATTTCCCGGCGAAACTGCGGAAAGGATGGGGCGTTTCGGCAAGTTATCTGCAGGGGCTTGCAGGACGGGCTGATACCGGGAAAAAACGATGCGGGATACTCTTTTTTCGGGCAATAATGTACTTTTTGCGAGGAATTATGTATGGAATGCGAGAAACGATAAGCTAAAAAGGCGTTATTTTTATCCTATCAATTCATTCAACCAAATTATTTTGCCTATGACCTCCAATTTTACTGCTTTTTTGCGGCCTTTTCGGGCTGCCTGTCTGTTTGTTCTGCTGACTGTGTGCTGCGGCGGGTGCAGCGACAGCGGTTCGGTGGACGAAACACCTCCGGCGGATCAGTTGGCTTTGTCGCCGTCGAGTCTTGTTTTCGACGAGCAGGATCCTGCAAAAAACGAGTTCACGGTCACTGTGACCGACGGACTGACCTGGGTGCTCCAGGTGAAGCCGTCGGCTGCCGGATGTAAGTTCAGTGCATCGTCCGGCCGGGGCAGCGGCTCTTTTCGGGTCGAACAGATGCCCGATGATAGCAGCATCGAAATCGAAGCGGTCCATACTTATAATAACGGTACGCAACTGAAGAGTAATTCGGTGCGGATAACCCGTGGAAAAGCCGTGCTCGAGCCGACCCTCGAACTTGCTCCCGAGAAACTGACGTTCGATCCCGACGACGCTTCGGCCAATACCGTTCAGGTGCGGTCGAATACCGTGTGGAGCGCCGTTGCGAGCGACGAAGGGCTGGTGTTTTCTCCGGCATCGGGCGAGAACGACGGGGCGATTACCGTTACGGCGGCTCCTGCGGGTAAAACATCCGTAATTACAGTGACCGCCGGCGAAGGCGAGCAGACCGTGACGCGGCAGGTCGAGATTACATGCGAGAACCAGATTCCCGTTCCGGAGGAGACGATTTATTACGACGACTTCGATCAGACGCCTTTTTCGGGATGGGCCGATGCGAGCGCCGCATGGCAGAATCCGACCGGTCCGGGGGCGGCAGGGGTGACCTATACCTCCGCCCGGACTCGTATCAATAACGATAATTTCGGATCGTCGGGCCGCTATCCGGGAGCTTCGGGTGCGAACTACGTCCGTATCTGGTTCGACAACGGTCCGTATTTCATCGTGAATGACATCGTGCTTACGCCCGACCAGGTCGATCTGACCCTCTTCCTTTGGGCGCTTCGTTCACGGCGGCCGACTGTCTGATCGAGTTGAGCGGCGACGGCTCCTATTGGCAGCGGATCGATTATACCGGATCGAGGGCTTATAATATCTGGGAACAGATCTCCGTCGATTTTACCCTGGCTGTTCCCGTACAGCGGCTCTTCATCCGCTTTACGCCGCAAGGTTCGCAGAGCTACGGCGTCAATTTCGACGACTTGAAGCTCACGACCGGGCCGGGCGGACAGACGGTCGATTTGGACGGCCGCGGCGACTACCGGTTCCCCGAGCTGCCTTCCAATTGGACCGCTCCGACTTCGTCCCAGGCTGTCGTTTCGGGCGATTATGCCTTCTTTACGCATTGGACGCAGACCGTCAATACGCGGAAAACCGTGCGGAATTACTCCTATTGTTACGATACGCGGCGCCATAACCCGATTTGGGTCGCCTATCCGATGCATGCCTGCTACCGCGAGGGCGGCTTCGGACGTACGGATCCCGATCCGTGGACGGCGGATCCGTCGCTCGATGCGGCGTATCAGTCGAAGATTTACCGCAAGGACGGTCCCTCTGGTTCGGATCCCTATCAGTATTGGACGAGCAATACGATGGCTTATCTCCAGCGGTCGGGATATTGGGGGAAGGGACATCTCTGCATGTCGAGCGAACGCGGCGGTGCGAACCAGCAGATCAACATGCAGACGTTCTATCCGACCAACATCGCTCCGCAGCCGAGTGCCAAAGCCAGTACGTTCGGAACAGTCTGGGGGTATGTCGAGGCGCTCTTTGCCGGGACGCGGAACAGCGAAAACGATATTGTAGCCGACGACGGCGTGCAAAATATGAACATCGTTTCCGATACGCTTTTCGTGGTGGCGGGCTGTTACTACGAGCATGATTACTGGCAGGAGTACGACTCTTCGGACTCCAATCAGGCCGAGCCGGACCCGGCGCAGAAACTCTGTACGATGCCGACCCATCAGTTCAAGATGGCGTTGCGTACGAAGTCGGGCAGCACGGGTAAACGGATTCAGGAGTGCACCGCCGATGAATTGCAGGCCGTCGGTTTCTGGATCGAAACTTTTACTGAAAGTCCGGAAACCAGCGCACGTGCCGAATTGCGCCGCCTCGCCGTGCCGGTCAGCTTCATCGAGGAGAAGATGGGCATGACCTTCTTCCCCGAGGTTCCCGAAGAGGTGAAGACACGGATCCCCGTGCCCGAAGAGTGGGGATTCTGAGTTTGGAGTGATAACTGTTTCGGGGAGGGACGCATTCTGCAAGGATGCGTCCCTCGTTTTTCGGATTTGAAACGGGTGAAACCCGGAAGTTTCGGAACCTGCCGGACGAGAAAATCGGGATGGGACGGACAAAACGGCAAAATATCGGTTATTTTTGCCCCGCTGAAAAAGTATGCGCCGGATGTACTATTCGCATCGGACGGTTCCTGAATCTCCTTTGCGGGGGGCGGATCGGATTCTGTCCGAACAGGGTGGCGCAGTTTTGCTCCGGAGCGATCCGATATGCGTTTGTGGCCGTCTGTTGCTGCGGCCGGGACGAACCCGCAGACAGGATCCGTGAGCGGCGGAACGGTTATCGTGCTGATGTGTTGTACTTTCGTGTTCAATACGTCGGAGTTTATTCCCATCGGCCTGTTGAGCGACATCGCGGCCGATTTCGGGATTACCGAGGCTCGGGCCGGATTGTTGATTACGGTCTATGCCTGGGTCGTGGCGCTGGTTTCGCTGCCGTTGATGCTCGCGGTAGCGAGGATGGAGTGTCGGCGGCTGATGCTCGGGGTGCTGGGACTTTTCATTGCGAGCCACGTGTTGTCGGGACTTTCGTCTTCCTATGCGATGCTGATGGCTTCGCGGATCGGTGTGGCTTGTGCGCATGCGGTGTTCTGGTCGATCGTTTCGCCGCGGGCGGGCCGCGCGCAGGCGGTCCGCGTCGCACCGAAGGGGGCGCAATCGGCCGCATTGGGATTGATTATCACGGGAACGTCGATCGCCATGATCGTCGGTCTGCCGCTGGGCCGCGTGATCGGACTTTACGTGGGGTGGCGGACGACCTTCTTCTTCATTGCTGCGGTCGCGGCGGCTGTTTGGCTGTTTCTGGCGGCGATCTTTCCCCGGGTCCCGAGCCGCGACACCATTTCGCTGCGCAAGGTGCCTTCCCTGCTGGGAAACCCCGCCCTCGTGGGCGTCTATGTGCTGACCGTTCTCATGGTAACGGGCCACTATACGGGGTACAGTTACATCGAACCGTTCCTGGCACAAGTGGCCGGGCTGGACAACGACTGGATAACTTGGGTGCTGACGGCGTTCGGATTGGTGGGGATCGTCGGAAGCCTATGGTTTTCGCGCGATTATGAAAAACGTCCCTACGCCTTCATGCGGTTTGCCGTCGTGGGTATTGCGTTTTTCCTGCTGTTGCTGCGCCTTTCGGCTTTCGGGCACTTTCCGGTTGTCGCCCTGTGTATCTGCTGGGGGTTGGCCATTACGATTTTCAATCTGGTTTTCCAGTCGGAGATCATTCGTCTGGCTCCCGAGGCGACGGCGATCGCCATGTCCGTCTATTCGGGGATTTACAACGTCGGAATCGGTGCCGGGGCACTCGTAGGAGGATTCGTCTGTACGCACGCTTCGATTGCCCGGATCGGTTATGCCGGGGGTACGATCGCATTGTTGGCGGCGCTCTTTTGCTTGGTGCGATTGGTGCCGTTATTGAAAAGGAGCCGGGGCTGATTTCGAACGAAGAACCGGAAACGCCCTGCCATCGGAGAGGTGGCAGGGCGCTGTGTCTTTCGGGGGGCCGACCGGCGCCGCCGCAGCAGCGGCGTCAGCGGGGAGCTATTCAGCCTGTTGCTTCCCGCTCGGATCGAGGGGCTTGAAAAAGCCTCTTCCCGATTTTTTATAGAGCCAGAGCATGAAAAGACCCGTCAGGATGCCTACGCCGGTGCCGAGCAACAGATCGACGGGGAAGTGTTTGGCCAGGTAGATGCGCGAGTAGCAGATCAGCAGCGCTGCGGCGATCCCGAGCCATGTGAACCAGCGGCGGCGGATGACGGCGGCCGACATTACGACGATACGGTGCCGTATTTCCCGGCGACGGCTCCGGCGGGAACGTGTACGAGGCTGTTCGGTGTGGGGAGCCCGGCATGCCGCCAGGCGAAGAGCGAGTCGGCCGGAATGTCGAGTCCTTCGAGGGCCGGAGAGAACATCGGGCGCCAGCGGGGAGGAAAATCGGCCCAAAGGTGTTTCAGGGGACCCGAGTGCTTGAAGATGCCGCAGAGCATGTCCGAGAGCACCAGGGCGAGAGCCAGCGCCGCGAGGAAAAGCAGCGTGTTGCGCCATCCGTAGCGCCGGCAGACCAGCCAGAGTATCAGCAGGTAAAAGGGAATCCAGATCGCCATGCCCGAGATGAGGGTCATGATCCGGTCCAGGCAGGGACCGCCGTCGAAATTGAGAGCCAGAAACAGGGATTCGTCGCAGGAGTGCATAGGTCGTTTAGAATTGGAAGTAGATGAAAGGCTGAATATCGCTCGACTTGACCTGCATCACCAGCCAGATGACGCACGCGGCCAGGAGAACCTGTACGACCGTCGGCAGGGAGGTGACGAATCGTTGCGCCCAGCGGTCGCAGCGGTCGGGAAGCATGTGCAGCAGGTAGCCGATGCCGACGAGCAGGAAGATGCCGGCATAACCTTCGAGCACCTGGGGGATGACCGAAGGATTGAAGTTCGTGAAAATTTGGTGGAGCATCAGCTGCACGGTTTTCATCGATTCGGCACGGAACATCAGCCATCCGAAGCAGACCAGATTGAAGGTGAAGAAAATGCCCGGAATACGCCAGAACCACCGCATTTCGGCTCCTGTGGCTTTGGAGCCGGGAACGACGCTCAGCCAGAGCTTGTGCAGGGCCAGCGCTATGCCGTGCAGCGCTCCCCAGAGGATGAAGCGCACGGCCGCCCCGTGCCACAGACCGCCGAGCAGCATGGTGACGAGCAGGTTGAAATAGGTGCGGATACGCCCCTTGCGGTTGCCGCCCAGCGAGATGTAGAGGTAATCGCGCAGCCACGAGCCAGAATTCGGTGATCGTGGCCGATTTGTAGGGGGCGTCGAAGTTCTTCGGAAAGCGGAAGCCCAGCAGCAGGGCGATGCCGATGGCCATATCCGAGTAACCCGAGAAGTCGCAATAGATTTGCAGGGCGTAGCCGTAGATTCCCATCAGGCATTCGAACCCGGAGTAGAGCAGCGGCTCGTCGAAGATACGATCGACGAAGTTGAGTGAAATATAGTCCGAAATGACGGCTTTTTTGAATAAGCCGATGAGGATCAGGAATACGCCCATGCCGAACATTTCGCGCGTGACCCGCAGCGGATTTTGTCGGATTTGGGGAATGAAGTCTTTGGCCCGGACGATCGGGCCGGCTACCAGTTGCGGGAAGAACGAGAGATAGAACAGGTAATCGGCCCAGTTGTTCAGGGGTTTGAGTTGTCCCCGGCAGATGTCGATCGTATAGCTCATCGACTGGAACACGAAGAACGAAATACCGACCGGCAGGAAGATGTTCTGGAAGTTGAGGAACCCTTGTCCGAAGAGGTTGTTGGCGATTTCGATCAGGAAATTCGTGTACTTGAAATAGCCCAACATGCCCAGATTGACCAACACGCTCAATCCCACGAGCCAGTATTTCGCCCGTTGCGTCCGCACTTTGTAGATGGCATGGGCGATCCAGTAGTCGCTCACTGAAGCGAAGACAAGCAGCAGGAAGTAGATGCCGCTCGACTTGTAATAGAAGTAGAGCGAAAAGAGGATGACATAGACGATACGGGCCATCGGAGCCCGGCGGGTGAATCCGTAGAAGAAGAGGAATCCGGCGAAGAGGAAAAGGAACAGTCCGCTGCTGAAGATCAACGGCTGCGATGCGTCGTACGGTGTGAGCATCGAAATCAGCTTTTCCCCGATATTTTCCACCGTCTGGATCATGTCCGGGCGTTAGGGTTTTTGTATACGGGGCCTGGCTGCCTGGCGCAGCATCATTTCCAGGTGCGAGATTTTCCGGGTGTCGATGACGTTGTCATGCGCAACGGGCGTGAAGGGAGGATGTTGTTCGGCACCTCGGTTGATGGCGTCGTACAGAGCCCAGGCTACGCGACGACCGCCCGCGAAATTGATGTGGGTGTAGTCCTTTCCGGCCCAGCCGTTGGCCACGAATTGCGCCATGCCGCCGAGCGATTGCATGGCGTCGTAGGCGCTCCAGAAGGCTGCCCCGCTGTTTTGCGCGGCCTGTCGTTGGGCCGCAGCCATGTAGGGTGCCGAATCCATTGGGACGAATCCCGAGTCCGACTTCACGCTGCGGTCGCTGACGCTCATCACTAATACGGCGGCCGTAGGGAAGCACTGCCGGATGTAGGCGATCATCTTCTCGATCTGTTCGCCGTATTTGGCGAAGGAGCGGATGCCCGGTTCCAGGATGTTGAGGCCGTATTGCAGGATCACCAGGTCGTAGCCGAGCATTTCATTGATCTGGGCATTGACCGTGGGCGAGGTCCAGAACATCGCCTGTCCGTTGTTGCTGCGGATCGAATAGTTGTCCACCACCACGCCGGGCGCCGATTCGAAGATCGCACCGTAGCCGATCGCTCCTGCGGCACCCGACAGTACCTTGAAACTCAACGAACGGATGTCGTCATGGACGACGATCTGTCGCACGGCGGGCGAACCTTCGATGTCGAACGTACGGTTGTCCCGATCATTGACGGTCACCTCGATACGGCTGTCGTCACGGCTGACGAACAGGATCCGGGCCGTGCGGCAACTGTCCAGGCAAGCCCGGTCCGATGAACCTTCCCAGCGAACGGAGGCTCCGTCCGAAGGTTGGCAGAGCCAGCCCGAGATGTAATAATAGTCGCTGATAGCGGCGGGGGTGTTTCGCCGTTGCATGATGTTGTAGGAGTCCCAACCTTTGGACTGGGTTTTGATCGTGCGCCGGAAGCCGGTCAGCGGCGAAGCCATCGGAGCGAAACCGGCCCCGGAACCGCCGAACCGGAGCTGCAGCTTTTCACGCAGGTCCGAGGAGAGGATGTCGCCTAGGAGAGGATGTCGCCTTCGACGAACGAGTCGCCCATGACCGCGATACGGACAGGAGCGTCGCCTTTCTGCAGTTTTTCATAGAAGGCCGTGAGGCGGCTGTGTCCCGTCGTGTCGAAATCTTCGATCGGGATCAGCGTCGGCGACAGCCGGACCGAATCCGGAAGCCGGGGTTGGGCAGTCGTATCGTCCGCCTCTTCCCGGAGGTTCCATTCGTAGGTGGTCGGGGCGTGTTGAGGCACCGTGTCGGCGATCTGGCGGGCGACCTGCGTCAGGTCGATGTGGAAATCCGCATCGTCCAGATCGATCGCTTTTTCGGCTTTTTCGAGGTCTTCTTCGAAAGAGATGAGGTCGGACAGGATGTTAGCCCTGCGCAGACTGACCCCGCCGAGCGTTTGCGGCGGGATTGATCAGGCTCAATCCGATGAGAACGGCGATGAGCAGGGTGACGGCGATCCAGCTCCGGTGTGTGTAGTCCTTTTCCGGGGCCATCAATCACGGCGTCCTAAAATCATCAAAACGTAATAGAGCAGCGACGCTACGGCACTCAAGGCCGCTACCAGGTAGGTGCGGGCAGCCCACGAGAGGGCTTCCTTGGCTTGTCCGAGCTGTGCGCCTTCGAGCGTGTGGCTGCTCTGGAGCCAGGCGAGGGCCCGCTGCGAAGCGTTGTATTCCACCGGCAGGGTGATGATCGAGAAGAGAGCCGATACGCCGATCATGCCCACGCCGATCCAGCAGAGCAGTTCATTCTGCGTGGAGGCCAGGATCACCAGGCCGATGATGATGACGAACATTGCCATACGCGAGGAGAACTGCACGATGGGTACCAGCTGCGAACGCAACGCCAGCGGAGCGTAGCCCTGTGCATGCTGGATGGCGTGCCCGCATTCGTGGCAGGCGACGGCTGCCGCCCCCGCGCGGCGGGCCCGAACGCATCGTCTGCGGATTGAAGTGGTCGGTCAGTTGTCCGCTGACGTGGGTGATCTTCACATTGTGGATCTTGTTGTCGCGCAACATCTTTTCGGCGACTTCCGCACCGGTGAGTCCGCCGGGGAAAGGCACTTCGGAGTATTTTTTGAAGACGTGTTGCAGGCGGGCCTGCACGATGTAGCCGATTACGCCGATCACGATAATCAGCACGAACATGCCCATCGTGGCGGCGTCGTACCGCGACGCTACGGGCTCCGTGGTGTAATAACCGCTTTGGAGCAGGTTGAAAATCAGCAGCATAATTTTTCAATTTCAGTGTCTGCGCTTCGATTTTTCCCGGACATATTCGGCCCCGGATTTCGAAGACGGACAGGGTTGTTATTTCGTATTCCGGCAGGTGTAGTATGCACCGGCCTGTTGAGCCGGCATCAGTACTATATCATTAACGTTCATGTGGGCCGGTAATTGTACGATCCAGGCGATCGTTTCCGCAATATCCGCGCCGGTCAAAGGTTCGACGCCGGTATAGGTCTTGTCGGCTCGCTCTTGATCGCCGTGGAAACGCACCAGCGAAAATTCGGTTTCGACCATGCCCGGACGGATCTCCGTGACCTTGATGCGGTGGCTCAGCAGGTCGGCACGCAACGCTCAAGGCTTGCGAAATGGCGTGTACGGCGTGTTTCGACGCGCAATATACGGCGCCGTTTTCGTAAGGCTCGGTTCCGGCGATCGATCCGATGTTGATTACGTGTCCCCCGCCTGCGGCGATCATTTTGGGTGTGATGATGCGGGTGACGTAGAGCAGTCCCTTGACGTTCGTGTCGATCATGGCGTCCCAGTCGGCCGTGGAGCCCTGGTCGATGTGTTCGAGTCCGGCGGCCAGCCCGGCGTTGTTGAGCAGCAGATCGACCCGATCGAGCGGTTCGAGGTGTTTTCTGCATTCGGCTTCGCTGCGTACGTCGAAACAGAGCGTGCGGCAACTGCCGCCCTGCGCTTCGATGGCAGATTTGAGCGCTGCCAGCCGTTCGGCGCGGCGCCCTGTGGCGATGATGTCGTATCCGAGGGCTGCGAGCCGTAGCGCCGTAGCGTGTCCGAGAATGCCCGAAGTGGCCCCTGTAATTAAAGCTTGTTTTTTCATAATGGTCGGTTTATCGAACAAAAGTAAGAAAAATTTATGTTACTTTGCATGAAAAATACGTGCAAAATCGGAAGAGGGTGAATCTCGAACTGTTCATAGCGCGCAGAATCGCGCGTAACGGACCCGGCAACCGTCCGGGTGTGATGGTTCGTATCGCCGTGGTCGCGGTAGCGTTGAGCGTGACGGTGATGATTCTGGCTTTGGCCGTTATCATGGGTTTCAAGCGGGAAATCACGGATCGTGTCACCGGCTTCTCGGCCCAGGTCGAGGTCGCTGATCTGCGAAGCGCCGGGTCGATCGAGTCGGTGCCGGTACCCCGCAGCGAACAGCTCGAGAGGGCGATCCGCTCGGCAGGCGAGGTCGTACGGCTCCACACGCCCGATGCGATTCTCGGCGTGATGCTCAAGGGGGTGGACGGCGGTTACGATTGGTCGTTTTTTCGGGACCATCTGCTCGAGGGCGAGTTGCCCCGTGTCGGGGATTCGATTCGCACCAAGGAGATTTTGATCTCCCGGAGCGTTGCCCGGGAGATGGGGCTTGTGCCCGGCGATAAGGTCGAGATGCTTTTCGTCGAGTCGGAGAAGAGTCCGCGCCGCGATCGGTTCAAGGTGTCGGGTATCTATGCGACCGGGATGGACGAATTCGACCGGAGCGTGGCGATGACCGATTTGAGAAACGTGCAGCGGTTGGCCGACTGGTCGTCCGACGAGGTGTCGGGCTACGAAGTGAAGCTCGCGGATTTCCAGGCGGAAGATTTCTCCCGCCGGCTGAACGATATGTTGCTGGATTCGGATCGGGAGGCTTTTTGGGACCTGACGGCCCGCAGTGCGCAGGAGCGGTTCCCGACCGTGTTCGACTGGCTCAAGACGCACGATGTCAATGCTGCGGTGATCCTGGTCATCATGGTCGTCGTGGCCGTGTTCAACATGGCGACCGCGTTGCTGACGCTCGTGCTGGAGCGTACACGTATGATCGGTCTGTTGAAGACGATGGGAATGAACAGTGCGTCGCTGCGCCGGATTTTTCTCTACCGGGCCTTGATGCTCATCTTGCGAGGGGTCGTGTGGGGCAATGCGATCGGTTTGGGAATCTGTCTGTTGCAATATTATTTCCACCTGATCCCGCTCGATCCCGAGGGTTATATGCTGTCGGAGGTGCCCGTCGCGTTCGGCGTGGGGTGGTGGTTGGCGCTCAATGCGGGAGTCGTGGCCGTGATTTTAACGTTGCTGATGCTTCCGGCTTCGATCATTTCACAGGTCAAACCGGTGGAGGCGATCCGTTACGATTCATAAATAGAGTACATAAAAGATGAAACCATACGATACAGAGCAGGACAAGAAAGAACAGGTGCGCGAGATGTTCGACCGCATCGCTCCGGCGTACGACCGGTTGAACCACACGCTTTCGTTTCAGATCGATAAATTGTGGCGTCGGCATGTGGTGCGGATCGTGCGGCGGATGCAGCCCCGGCGGATTCTCGACGTAGCGACCGGTACGGGCGACCTGGCATTGGCGATGGCCCGCCGCATGCGGGGCGTGCAGGTATTGGGCGTCGATCTTTCGGAAAATATGCTTGCGGAGGCCCGCCGGAAGGCGACGGCCTGCGGACTGGACGAACGGGTGGTGCTTTCGCTCGGGGATGCGGAGCGCCTGGAGGTGGCGGATGCGTCGGTGGACGTGGTGACGGTGGCTTTCGGAGTGCGTAATTTCGGGGATCTCGGAGCGGGGCTCCGGGAGATCGCCCGGGTGCTGAAGCCCGGCGGGAAGGTCGTTATCCTGGAGTTTTCGACCCCTCGCAATCCGTTGTTCCGAAGGGTGTACGGTCTTTACAGCCACCGCCTGCCACGCCTGTTGCCCGCTATCGGCGGGATGATCTCCAAAGACCGCAAGGCATACGAGTACCTGCCTGCTTCGGTGGATGAATTTCCGGCTCCGGAATGTTTTATGGCGATGATGCGCGAGGCGGGATTCAAGGATTGCAGGGCCCGTTCCCAGAGTTTGGGAATCGCGCAGATATATACGGGAGAAAAATAGGACCTTCGCGTGAGAACCTTGTTGAAATACGTATTGCCGGTGTTGTTCGCCGCACTCTTGAGCGGATGCGGCGCGTCCCTGGCCCGAAAGGTCCGGATCGGAGAAGAGGTGGCGGTGCGTCAGTACGGTACGGTGGGTCTGGATTTGACGTTTGACGTGGAAAATGCGTCCCGCCGCACGCTGCGGCTCGAGGAGGCTGAATTGGAATTTTTCACCGGAGCGGGTTCGCTGGGACGTGCCGTGTTGAGGGGTTCTGTCGAAGTTCCCGGGCGGAGTCGCGGCCCGGTGTGCAGTCGCTGGAAATTCGATTTTCCCGATGCCGCCGCCGGAATGGTCCTTCGGAAGCGATTGGAGGAGGGGGATTACGCCCGGCTGGAGGTCGAAGTGCGGATGACGCTGCGGGCGGGGGCCGTGCGGCGCCGTGTTTCTTTCGAAAGGATGCCTTTTTCCGAATTTTTGAATATCTTTGCAGAAGATAGGATGCGCCTCGGATAAGCTCAAGCGACCGACGCTCGAAGCATGCGTCAAGAACACTTGCAAACTCTGCCATGCAAGGAGGAGGAAAACAGAACGTTAGGTTCGGCTTGCCGTGTGCCTTTCCTTATTTTTACCGAAGATAGGAGATACGCTTCGGGAAACTGGGAGCAGGTTCCTGCCGTTTTCTTCTCGGCTTTCACTATCTTTGCAGAAGATAGGATTCGGTTCAGCAATCTTTGCGTGCAAGCCCGCACGATTGCTCTCACCTTTCACTATCTTTGTCCGGGAGGAGTTTCCGTTCGAATAGTGTATCCGGGAAGTTCCGACTGGTTTAAGAAAATAGTGACTATGTATAGGATAATCGTTTCATTGCTGTTTGTTTTCGGATTGTATGGTGGCGTTTCGGCCCAGTCGCTCGCCTCTTTCAAGGAGCGTCTGTCGCAGCCTGCGGGTTCGGCAGCCGTTACCGGAGTGCAGTCGTGAGCCGGGAGAGCCAGAGCAACGACCGCATCCGGTTCAAAGGGTATCGAATCGGTATTTTCTTCGATAACGGAGCGGAGGCCCGGGCCAATGCGCTTGCCGCCAAGCAGACGTTCGAAACCGCATTCCCGGATATTCCGGTCTATCTGGTTTATGAAAATCCCTATTTCAAGGTTTCTGCCGGAAATTGCGTCACTTCCGAGGAGGCGATCGTGTTGCTGGGCAAGATTCGCAGCCAGTTTCCGGAGGCTTATCTAATGCGTGAAGATCTCACGGTGGCCGACCTGATTCGTTAATTTTCCAAAAGATTAAAAATAACGAAAAAAATTTGATAGATTCTACCCGAATCTATATATTTGCCGCGTTAAAAACCTTTAATAATTAAAACTATGAAGAAAGTTTTATCTCTGATGATTGTCGTTGCTGCCGCTGCCATGGTAAGTTGCGCCGGCAAACAGGCAAAACAGGCTGAAACCGTTGAAGTTGAGGCTACCGAGGTCGTAGAGACTCCTGCTTGCTGCGAGGAGCCTGCCGCTTGCGAGAAAGCCGATAGCTGCGCAACGGCCTGCGAGACTCCGGCAGAAACTCCGGCTCCTGCTGAAGCTGCCAAGTAATTTCCCTTTTCGGAACTTACGGGAGTATCCCCAAAGGATACTCTTTTTTTATGCCTCTTCCCCGGCGGGAGAGGTATTTTTTATGAAGCGGTGTTGTCCGGTGTCAGATCTTGCGGGCACGCCAGTTGCCGTAACGCATATAAAGATAGGAAGCCGTGAGGGTGCAGCCGTAATAGACGTGGTCGGCGGTCCAGCAAAGTGCGACGTCGGCATGCAGTCCGTAAACCAGCAGCGCCGTATAAGCGACATAGACGATGCTGGTGCAGGCGACGATCGTGAGGGCCGTGCGGGTGTTGCCCGTACCCGATACGCTGAATTGATAGATGAAGGCGGCCGTGCAGGGAATGTTGGTCGTCAGCATTACCCAGAGCGAAGGGATGGCGTATTCGATCAGAGATACGTCGTCCGTATAGATGCGGAGCGTCCAGTAAGGAATCGCGGCCGCCAGGATGCAAAGCGGGAGGACGAAGCAGAAACAGAGGCGGATCATCTTCCGGCAGAGGGGCATGATCTGTTCGGTATAACCCGCGCCGATCAGGTTGCTTACCAGGGAGCTGGTTGTCGAGGCGAAAGCGTTGATGAACAAGAAGATCAGCGACGATACGGCCCGCACGATGTTCGTGGCGGCCAGGTCGCGCTTGCCCAGATGTTCGATGCAGAGGAAGAAGAGGAACCACGCGAGGAAAGCCACGCCCTGTTGGATCATCACCCAGACCGAAAGGCTCAGGATTTGTTTCAGCAGGGAAAAGTCGAATCCTGTGAATCGGAATTTATAGCGGCGCCAGTCGGTCCGGTAGCGGGTGTAGAGTATGTAGAAGAGAGCGGATACACCTTCCGAAATAGAAGAGGCGATCGCAGCGCCGGCGATGCCCATTTCGGGGAATCCGAATTTTCCGAAGATCAGCAGGTAGTTCAATACGACATTGGTGAGTACCATGACGATCGAGTTGATCGTCAGGATGCGCGTGCGGGTCGTGCCGACATAGAATGCCCGGAACATCGACCCGACGTAGGCGAAGAAGAAACCGTAAACCCGGTAATCGAGGTACCGGACGGCGGCTTCCCGTACATCGGGAGCTTCGATCAGGGTACCCATGATGCGGGCTACGAAGACTTTCGAGAGGATGAACAGCACGAGGGCCATCAGCAGCAGAAACGCCGTGCTCTGCATGAACAGAGGCCCGATTTGCGAATACTCCTTGGCTCCGTTGCGGCGGGCGATGAGAATCTGGGCGCCGATGCTGAACCCGAAGCCCAGCATGAAGATCATCAGGTAGAAGATACCCGCCAGGGCCGAAGCCCCCAGCTCCGCTTCTCCGACGCGTCCCAGATAGGCCGTATCTGTCAGTCCGATCAACTGCTCCATCAGCAGGCAGACCAGCACCGGGAAGGTGATTTTCAGGATTTTCTTGTTCGTGTAACGCATTGGAAACGTCGGTTTCAGTGCACAAAAATACTCTTTTTTCCGCAATCGTATTTATAACGGGCTGTTTTTGGAAATTTGCAGGACAATACCCCCTCGAGTGTTGTCCGGAACAAAATATTTTATAGTTTTGTGGTGTCGGTTTCGTCCGACAGACATATTTTGATGAAAGTGTTTCGCTTTTATCCTTGATAAGAAATCTGACAGTTTCAAGCAAGACGAGGATAACGACAACACTCATCATCTGTTTCGGTATGTGTATATTATTCCAATCGCTCCATACTGAACAGGTGTGGGGTATTGTGTTGGTTTATTCGTCTTGGGTTTTGTCAGAACCTCTTATCAGATAAACGAACGGTTCCACACTTGAACCGAAATCTGAAATTTATTATTCTGATAATCAGTAATGCTATAACGGAAATTTTATGTATTGATACCGTAAAGTTCCCATTGTTTCTATTTTTCAAGAGGCAAAATAGTGTAAGAAGTACGATTCTTTTTCGATTTACCAAAAAAATGAAACACCGATAAGAAAAGTGGTTTCATATAAAGAAGCAGCATTCTTATTGCCATTGCAAAATATATTTCCAAGACTAACGAACAAATTACTTGGTAATTTATTATGTATTTGAATTCTTTCTGTATCTTTGCATTTGAAAAATCATCAAAAATTCAAAGGTGATATGGCTAATGAAAATTCTATAGATAGTACTACTTTAAAGCAACGTATAGAAGCGATGCCTGAAGATTGCATCCTGTTTCGTTCTGACTTCCCTGAATATCATACAGAATTTGTTGGTAGTATTTTGACTGAATTGACAAATGAAGGTACACTTGTTAAAATTGCACATGGAATATATACCAAGCCAAGAAAAAGTCGATTCGGTATTGTACTCCCTTCGGTCGATAAAATTGTACAGGCAATTGCAGTTCGAGATAATGCAAAGGTGTTACCATCAGGTATGACTGCATTGAATTCATTAGGGCTATCGACTCAAGTACCAATGAATTATACATTTCTAACTACTGGAAGTGAAAGAACAATAATTATATCAAATAGGAAAGTAGTATTAAAACGAGGTGTCCCCAAAAACTTCTGTTATAGTACCCGTCTAATTTCACTACTTGTTCAAGCACTTAAGGCTCTGAAAAAGGAGAATATAGGAGAAGGCGAATTGAATATAATTCGACAATTGATATCAAAAGAAACAGATAAGGAGACTTTAATCAAAGATGTAGATATGATGCCTGCATGGATGAAACGAATTATAAAACCAATGCTAACCGCTTAAAAGGGACTTAAATTATGGGAAAACTGTGGTTAAACAATGAGATAGTGGACCGTTTAGCAATGTTACAGCAGACGGAGGTTGGACATCCTGGCGTTAATCAGGTAGCTATAGAAAAGGACTGGTGGGTAACAGTTACGCTGAAGGCATTATTCCAAACAGATTGCCGTGATTCTTTGATATTCAAAGGTGGAACATCGTTGTCAAAAGGTTTTAATATCATAGAGCGTTTCTCTGAAGACATTGATTTGGCAATCAATCATTCGTTCTTTGGTATTGAGGGAACAAGTAAAAGTCAGCGGGAGAAATTACGCAAAAAGGCACGAGCATATATTCACGAGACCCTTTCTTCACAATTAGATGCCCGTTTGAAAGAAATGGGAGTTTCTGGTTACAGTATAGAGAATGTATCTCAAGAACAAGATAAAAATGGAGAATGGAGACTAATAGATTCGGACAAAGATCCTAGTGTAATTCTATTGCACTACCCGTCAATTCTTGAAGATACGATAAATTACATTCCGCCTCGTGTGAAGATTGAGATAAGTTGTCTTTCAATGGATGAACCTACGGAATTACGACCAATTCGTTCCCTTATTGGTGAAAGTTTTGATGGCGAAGATACCGATGCTGAAAGCCTTGTCAGAACAGTAGTTCCTACTCGCACGTTCCTTGAAAAACTATTTCTTTTGGCAGAAGAATTTCAAAAAGAAAAACCACGGAGTGTCCGAATGTCACGACATCTGTATGACTTGGAGAAACTGATGGATACGGAGTATGGAAAAGACGCTTTGTCGAATCGAAAACTTTATGATGCCATTGTTGAGCATCGTAAAACATATTATGCTTTGAAGTATGTGAATTATGATTTACATACCCCTTCAACCATCAACTTTACGATACCAGAATCGGCTATGGAGGCGTGGCAAGATGATTATGCCGATATGAGGCGATTTTTCATTTATGGTGAATCTTTAGAGTTTGGTGCTCTTATACAGAAAATGAAAGAGTTGCAAGAAAGAGTGAGGATTATGTAAAAAGTCAACCCACCGAATAATTCGGCACCAAATTGCCGAAAATATATGAATAACATTTATAAAAATATAATCATATGGCAGAACTTCTAAAAGCAACAGGAATTTACTACCGCAATGAACTTCGTTCTATTCACAAGAATGGTGTAAAATTGCAGCCCGTATATGAAGCCTTCACCAATTCTTGGGAATCAATACTTGAGAAGTACACTGCGGAACATTTGAATTTAGGTTCGATAGTTATTGAGTTCCATTACAATGCAGGTATGTTTGAAGAAGATAATGAAAACAACTTAAAGAATCTTCAGAAAATAATAATAACGGATAATGGCATTGGACTTAATGAAGAGAGTTTCACAAGACTACTGAATCTACGTGATAATAGTAAATCTAAAAATAATAAAGGTACAGGCAGAATACAATATCTTCATTATTTTGATGATACAATCTTTGAGAGTGTATATAAAGTAGGAGATAATAATTTCCGCAAGATATGCTTGACATTATCAAAGAAGGAGGCATTTTTACAGGCAAATGCTATCTTACGTAAAGATTTTGATGAAGAAACAGATATTGACAAAACATATGCGAAAGTTGAGCTGCATACAATCTTAGACTATAAGAATGATGCCAAATTCTACAATGCGTTATTATTAAGCGATGTAAAATCTGAGTTAATAACACATTTCTTGTCACGGTTATGCGAAAGTCGAGAGTTATTGCCTAAAATCAAATTAGTTAGATTCGAGAATGATAAAGAAATAGAATCGTTAACAATTACCAATCAGGATATTCCTATACCTGAACATTCTGTTGAGGTAGAAGTTCATTACAGTAAACTGGATGATAAAAACAAGGTTCAAGAAATAGATAGAACAGAAAAGTTTACCTTATTGGCTTTCGTGCAACCAGAGAATAAATTAAAGAAGAATTCTATATTTTTTGTAAGTAATGGTGCATTGGCGCAAGAAGAAAAGGTTGATGGCTTACCCAAAACAGATGTTATAAATGGTAACAGATATATGTTTCTTCTCAGAGGAGACTATTTTAATGATGTTGACGATGATCTACGTGGTAATCTCCATTTAGTAAAGGAGTCTGAATTCAAAAAACAATCAGAGGGTAACTTATTCCCAGAAGAATGCTTACTCGTTGAAAGCATCAAATCATCAACTAACACAAAGATCGCAAGTTTGTACAGAGAATTTCAAGAAAAGAGAAACCAAGCTATTTTGAATCTTGAACAGCTGCAAAATATGTTTCATTTGGATGAAGAGGCTATAACAAAGGTAAGGAAGTCTCTAAAATCCTCTGATACAGACGAACAAATACTTAGGACTATATACGAAGCAGATACAGAAGTTGCCGCTAAACGTGATGCTGAAATTAAGAAGAGATATGAACTATTAAAAAGAATATCGCCTGCTGAACCTGATTATCAAGAAAGACTATCTCAAGAAGTGAATGATTTTGTTAAGTTAGTACCATTGCAAAATCGTACTAACATAACAAAGCATATAGCACGAAGGAGATTAGTTCTTGAAATCTTTGATATGATTATGAACAAAGAACTTGAAAAACTTGAACAAGGGGGAAGAGTTGATGAAAACCTTTTACATAATCTAATATTTCAACAACATAGTACAGACACCAAAGATAGTGATTTATGGTTGTTGGACGATCAATATTTGTATTTTGACGGATGTTCTGAGAAACTTCTGGATAAAATTGAGATAGATGGAGTAAAACTAATTAAAGAAGAACTAACAGAAGAAGAGAAGTCATACAAAGTAAGACAGTTAGGAGATAAAATGATAGATGTAGGTCATAGAAGACCTGATATTTTATTATATCCTACTGAGGGGAAATGCATCATTATCGAGTTCAAGGCCCCAGATGTAGATGTATCTGAGCATTTGGATCAAATCAATAAGTATGCAATGGTCATCAATAATTTATCCAATGATAATTTCAAGATACATTCTTTCTATGGATATATAGTTGGTGAGAACATTGAGTATGACTTCATAGAAGAAAGAAATTCTTCCTTTAAACAATCTCCAAATTTGAAGTTCATATTCAGACCATCGTATGATATTCCAGGAAAGTTTGGAAGAGAAAAAGGAGATTTATACACTGAAATTATCAAATACTCCGACATACTCAAACGTGCACAACTTAGAAATCGAATTCTAATGGAGAAACTGGAGGAGAATAATACAAATGAATTACAATAAACATAAATAGCAAGCAATATTTGGTTATATTAGCTGTATATTCAATAGAAAAATTAATATATGATAATATGAAATACTTGAATTATTCAATGCCTATTAAAATATTCATATCACATAGCAGTGATGATAAAGATATTGTACATCAAGTCGTTGAAAAGCTTGGAAAGAATGGGATTCTTGTTGACGAATATGTATTTGAAACAGGAGAACGAACTGAAGAAGAGATTGATATAGCAATAAAAAAATCTGGAGTATTCTGTTTGCTTATATCTCAGTCATCAATGAATAAGGATTGGGTAAAAAGGGAAATCGTAAAAGTAAAATCAATAATTGATGATGGAGGTAATATCAAATTCCTTCCTTTAATAATAGATGAGGCTATAAATCATTCTTATAAACCAATACCACAATGGATTAGAGATGAATACAATTTGCGTGAACGATTTTCTCACCCAACTTTCTTAGCTCGAAAAATAGAGGAAGAATTAAACAAACTTAGATGGGAACAATTCCCCCATATTAAAGAACGTGAGACAATATTTGCAGGTCGCGATAACGATATGGCAAAATTGAGAGAGCTATTTGCTTATAGCGATATGTTGCGAAAGCGAGCTGTAGTAGTATCGGGTATTCCTGACGGGATTGGCCGTCGTCGTTTGTTAATGGAGTTCATTAAGGTTGTTAATCCGAATAAAAAAGAAACGCATAGTCCGCTTTCTATTGGTATTAGTAGAGATAAGAGCATTGAAGACTTTATCCTAAGTCTTAATTCGTTGTTGTTGTGCGAGGGAAATGAAAATATCGTGCAATTTATTTCAACTGCGACACGAGAAGAGAAGATTGATAAAGCGATTAACATGATTTCAATTATTTGTTCTCAAAAAGAAGAATTGTTAATTCGTGACGATGGCGCAATTGTTCTAAATGACGGCTGTATCTGTGATTGGTTTGATGAAATTATATCTTCGACTAAAATTAATCAACTAGTATTCTATATTGCATCTCGTAATCGTGTAATGTATACTCATGAATACCCAGAAATTGTACATTATGCATTAAAACCATTTGCTGAAAAGGATGCAATGGTATTATTGAAAGAAGCCCTTCAACAAAGCAACACTACAATATCTCCAGAAGATGCTAAAAGATTTATTGTAAAGACTGCATATTTGCCACAATTGATATTAAATTGTGCCGATAAAATTGAAGAACTAGGGGTTGATTTAGCAATCAAGAATCAAAGAGAATATGAATACAGGGGTGATGAACTAATTAAAAGTTTAGTGGATGAATTTAAAGATAATACTGCTTATCTTCAAATGTTGATACTTTTATCAGAGGTGGAATACTTGACATATCGACAAATTGAATCAATATGTCAAGGTATCATTGATAATCCAATTGATATTTTGATGGACTTTTTTACTCTATCAATATATGAACATTTTGGCTCAAACAATGAGTTTGTCCGAATGAATCCGATTATATCCGATTTTGTCAAACGGTCAAGATATCGTTTAAATCCAGATATTTGGAGTCGACTACAAGAACGCACAAATGAAATAATTGAGCAACAAGACTTTGATTCGGCAGATTTGGGTATATTGTCTAAGAAAATAGAAAATGAGATTAAAGGTGATATTAGGAATATTAATCGTAACCATGTAGTTCCATCTATTGCATTGAAAATCATAGCAGATGAATATGGAAAGAAACAAAAACATGCTTACGATAATGTTGTTCTTTTATGCAACAACATACTAAATAATAGCCATAATTTATATAACGATATACTTAAAAGAATATATTATTATTTATGTGCTTCGCATGCACATTTAGGTGATGAAGCGTTTTTTGAATTACGGGATAAATTAAATGAATACGAGAAAGTATTTTTGCATGGCATATATTATAGAAAACGTAAACGATATGATAAGGCGGAGGCGAAGTTTCGTGAAGCCTTAAATATCTATCCTAATAGTTATACTGCTAAAAATGAGTTAGCTATAGCATTACAAAGACAAGGAAGATATCTTGATGCATTACATATCGCCAAGGAAGCATATAATGCTCAGCCTAATAATGCATTTTATATTGTTACTTATTTTAAAAGTTTAGTAAGAGATATTAAAACAGAGGAGTATGTTTTAAAAGAATTAATAGATAGATTACGTTCTGCATGGGATACAAATAGAGAGATTTTTAGTTTGATGCTGGAAGCGGAATATGAATACTATAGAAATAATGATTTCAATGCAGCTATGACACTCTTTAAACGTGCTCTTGAAATCAATAATTTCCAACCGATCTTTATTAGTGCATCAGAAATATGTAGTATCGAAAATAGATTTGATGTTTATGAAGATTTGGCAAAAAAATATCATTACAATGACTAATATCAGCCCTCACATATTAAACACGAAACAGCCTATACTGTGTAGGCTGTTTCGTGTTTAGATGCTTTGTTCGATGATTTTTATTTCAGCATCGGTTAGTCCATATATATCATAAATGATAGCATCTATTTGTCGCTCTAACGAAGATGTATCGTGATTGGGATTAGTCTTTTTAAGAGCAATAATCTCATCAACTATCTTGACAATTGAATTTTGGATATCAGATGAAACCTTTTTAATCGGAATTTCCGATAGGGGCTTTTGATATAACTCCAATGTTTCACCCTTACGCTTCCCTTTGTGATATAACCATACGAAGTACAACTTTGAGTTAAGAAGTCCCAATATGTATTTTATATGGTAATCCTTATGCGGGTTTGTAATATAATACACATCGGCACTCGCATACCAATCACATTCGTTATAACCAAATGTGTTTACTTTACTTCTCTGAGGACATACGATTTTAGCACATGTAAAAATATGAGGGTGTGCAGTTCCCCTTCTTAATTGATGCCAATACTCGGTCTTTTCGTTGTTTATCTCTCGAATCCTTATCAGAATAGGTTGATATATTGAAAGACAAGATTTTATTATTTCTTGTTCACTCAAAGGAGTGTCAGATGACGAAAATATCAACCTTTTGGTTGTTACTTCATTAGTGCAATAACGGCTTATATCTGAATTTTTATAGAAGTCTTTATAGAACGGATAATTCTGAATTAAATGAATAGTATCGCTATCCCTAAAATAACTACAATCCAATACAAAAACTCCATCATCTTTGCGTATATCATTACATTGGATATAGTCAGCATCGGCATATTTCATATTGTGGTTGGTAATACTATCACAGCCTCCCATAATACCAGCATTAACTTCTGCAATATTTCCTAATGTATTATTTCCTAACTGGATTTTGTCCAACAACGATGATAACGGATTGTCTTCATGGCTATTTTGTAGACGAATATAATTCTCCTCACCATCGTATAAATCTTCTTGGGCAATATCGGCATAGGTTGTATCTTCATCTATATGGTTAATTATTGAAGTAAACATTAGGGGATTTAATGCCCCCTTTTTGTGAACATCAATAACTCGGCATTTACAATCATCTTTCCCTTTGGAAAAGGAACTAATCATATTGTGCTGTCCGGGAGCATTCTCAAAAAGACGCAGTTCGCCAAGATTAAATAAAGTTCTGATGTTCATTCTATCCTTAATATCTGCTCGAAGTCTTCTTGCTCCTAATGCTGTTGGATAATAGTTTGTTGTAATAAATGTTGTTACACCGTTTGGAGATAACATATTGAATGCTAAATGGAAGAAGAAATAAAAATAATCCATTTTGCCTAAGTAGTATTGACCAAGATGAATATCTGCTTTTACAGGTTGGAATATCTCTTTATGTCCCTTTTCGCCTATATACGGTGGATTACCAATGACTATATCAAAGCCTTCCTTGTCGTCTCGACTGAATACATCGCTAAACCATGTGTGCCAGAGGAAGAATTTATTATTCTCGGCAAGGTTGATTTCTTTGAGTTTGGCAAGAATAGAGGGATTGTATGCTTGTGCCTCCAGTTGTTTGTTGATGGTGTCGGAAATCTCTTGCTGCAATGTCACTTTCCTGTCATGGTCACTACAAGAGTAGTATGATGATAGCAGATGCGAGACTGTTTTTTGCAGACGATTTTTCTCATCATCGAATAGTGATATTTCTCCCTTATCTTCCTTGTGCTCTTTTTCGTAAGTAAGTTTACTTAAATCCATGCCCATAAAACTTTCAATAAGCGAGTTACCCTGCATAATCTTATAATCAAGGTTTGGTAGTGGCGATGGAGTCTCCTCATCAACCACAATAGAGAGCCAAAAACGCAAACGTGCAATGTCAACCGCACCTTTCTCTATATCCACACCATAGATGTTGTTTTGGATAATGCTCTTCTTGATTTCTGCTCGGTCATACTGTTCTCCGCTCAACACCTCACGACAATGTAACAACTCGTTGAGTAAGCCCATAGGGAATGCTCCCGAACCGATAGCTGGATCGCAAATCTTAACCTCTTCAAGTGCTGTGAGAAGTTTAGGCTTCTTGTTCTCTGGAATATCTGAAATGCCCTCTTCGGGAGATAGTACAAATTGGCGAATCTTCTCCTTTGCCACACTTGTGTTTGTTTCGAGGTAGGCAATAAGAGACTCTTGGCACATATAGCGTACAATCTCTTTGGGAGTATAGAACGCTCCTTTGTCCTTGTTATCCTCAAGTAGATTCTCGAAGATTTTACCTAGCATTTCGGGATCTACACCCACTTCGGCATCGTTGGGATCGTTCTCGTCAATGGTAAAGTTATACTCGCTAAAGAATTGGAACAAGCGTTTGAAGTATTCAGCTGGGAAACGGATCTTGGGCTCGTCCTCCTCATCACGCTCGAATAAACCGCCATTGAGATAAGGAATGTCTTTCCATTCGGCAAGCAAGGATTTATCCCAACCATATTTAGTAAACAAAATTTCACGCTCAGTTGGCTTGGTATTCAAGATACCGAAGAACAGAGGTTCAAGAACAGAATCAAGATAATCATTCTTATATGCCGAGTTCTCAAACATATTCTGCATATAGTTGAGGTCGTCACACATCCAATCTTTTCGTTGCAAGAAGTGTAGGAATGTGATTCGTCCCATCATCTTCTTAACATAGTCACGAATTTTCTTTTCGTTGTAATCAAATGCCTGCATCAAAGCAGCGTTCGGCTCTCCAAGAACCTTTTCCTCCCACTTGCTGCCAACCTTGACAAATCGCTTACCTGTAACATACTGAATAAAGTCGGCATATTGCTCGCGGTATTTATCGAAGAACTCATCAGAGAGGGCTTCAACAGAGAAGGCCGTCTTCAAGTTCTCAAATGATACACCTTTCTTCTTCAAGAAATTGAAACGCTCAATTGGTGTTCGATACAATAAATCATCACTACCGAAAACATAGGTATATCGCTTAGGCGATGTTGCCTCTCCCTTAATATCACAGATGAATGACAAACGCCAATGGTCGCCACTATCGAAGACTACCAATGCTGCATCAAATTCTCCCCATGTAGGGTTGATAAATGACTTTACGAGATTGCGAAGTCCTACACGTTTGTTAGCAACAGAGCCTTGACGGATATTGTAATGGAACAAACCAATACGATAACTATCAGTGGTATCGATGTTACCCAAATAATAACCATCATCAGAAGTGTTCTCAATGATCCTTTCAGGATTACTTTTCAACTCTGTAGCATTAAAGAAATGCTGTAAGAAACTATACCACTGTGCCAAGTTGAATGATGATTGGAACAGGTTTCTCAAACAATCGGGTGTATATATGGTTGCCATAGTAATATTGGGTTATGGTGAGTAGTTTATTTGAAACTCTCTGAAATAATGATTTGTGGGTTGGAAATATCTTGGGCATCGTGACGTTGTTCCTTGTTCATCGTCTGATACTCGCCAAGCAATTCCGAAATTTTGTTTTGTAGGCTATATTCGTCCTGCTTCATTCTGGCACGATCGTTCTTATACTCTCGTGACAAAGCTTTCAGGTAGCGAGGAAGTTGGGCATAAATACCCTCATTGATATATCCCATCAGTACATCGCATTGCGATTTCAGTTCGCTATCGGTGGTTATCTGTTTGATAGTACGCAAGAACTTATTTGCTTCAAGCGAAGTCTTGTCAAGGTCATTACGGTTTATGGATGATGTGTCGGCCGCCTCTACATACTCGGTGGTATATTGAGCCAATGCACTATTTACATGTTTGTAGTGTTGTTCCTCGTTTTCGAAAGGTACAGGCAGTTCCTCAGGTTTTGCTTTGAGATATTTTACCGCTTCGAGGAAGTCGATAATCTTAACTCCTGTTGGAGTAGCCAAATAGAACTCGGTCTTTACATTGGAAGAGACAAAGATGACAGATTTGCCACTATGCTTACTCGTATCTCGCATTACTCGACTCTTCATTGGTAGAGCCTTGATTTTGTGATATAGTTTGCGGTCGCTGTTGTAAAGTTCACGCACCTCACGCAAAAGAGCAATCTTCTTGTCGATACTGTCCTTTACGTTGTTATCGAACATCTGAAACTCCTTTACAATCTCCTCTTTGGAGTATATTTGAGCATCTTCGCCAAATGCCGAGTGGAAGCCTTGCAATTTGACAAGGGCATTCTTGTAGAGTTGGATTTCCTTATCACCCTGCTGTGATGGGTAGAACATATAGTTGTAGATGTTCGGAGCCACCGAGCCGATACGGTTTACACGACCGATACGCTGCATCAAACGAGTGGCGTTCCAAGGGGAGTCGTAATTGACAATCACATTGGAACGATGCAAGTTCACACCCTCAGCCAATACATCAGAGGTAATAATGATGTTGTACCTCATTGAGTCGCTTTCAAAATTGGCATCGAAGTTTTCTTTGATAGTTTGTCCCAAACGGTTGCGGTTTGCGGCTGTTACCATCAATACATCTGTACGACCAATTTCATTTGTCAATCTTTCGTACAGATAATTCAGAGTATCGACACTTTCAGAGAACAATACCAATTTTCCTGATGGATTAATGGTAGTATCAAAGAATACATCGGCAAGATTCTCACGGAACTTATCAAACTTTGGATCATCATTCTCTTTTGCCCAATCAGCATTGAGTTGTTCCAATATCTCACGGTCATGGTGGAGCATTTCAAGAAAATCGGGACTGAATGCATCAGCAGAGAAGAGTATATCCTCAGCTGCATATCCTTTTGTAATGGCATACTCGATGATTTCATCAAGTTCCATATTCTTTGCTTGCAGGTCTTTAACCTTCAAGTCGGGAGCGATGATAACTTTGTCCTCATCGAACATCTTAATCATATCTGTTGTGATACGAAGAAGTGTACGGAGTGACTTCTTGAAAGCATAGAAACTGCTCTCCAAACGTTTTACCATATGTACACGATAGATGGCAGCCAATGTTTGACCGATGTGTACAGCGTTCTTATACTTGCTACGATATTCAGGTTTCAAGAACTCAACGGCACGATAACGGGCATAAGTCAATCCTTTGCCCTCTGGATTCTCATCAGTTTTTCCATCGGTCAGTTGCTTTAAGGTTTCATAGAAACGGTTACTTGTATCGGAGTCCATCACATACTCCAATTCGTTCGGTGGCAGGATATTGGGGAAAATGATGCCCTGAGACTTGATATCAGCCTTATAATCGGGATCGTTGAGAATATTATTGCGTGTTCGACGTACTGTTACCTTGTCAATAACCTTACTGCGTATCTGCTCATAGATTTTATCTACATCGGCAGTTACATCACGCTGGTCACGTTCTCGCATCAATCGTTTATAATCCAAGATGTGCTCAGAGAAGAATCCTTTAAGGTTAGGAACACCGTCAATGGTACAGCTTTGGCTGTTCTGGAACAACAGCAACTGATTCTGCAAATCATCGGGGCGGTTGTTGAGCGGTGTTGCAGATAGCAACATCACCTTCTTTTGTGTACTTCTCAACAAACCCATATTCATACAAGGCGATTTACATATCTTCTGCAACTCGTCATATTTGCCCGAACTGTCGCTACGGAATCCGTGTGCTTCATCGACAATGATTAGGTCAAACTCCTCTTTGTCCTTGTAGTTGTCTTTACCCTCAAGAACTTTGGATAGACTACCATTGGTAATGAATTGAGCTTTTTTGTAGATGCCAAACAATTTGAATGTATTTCGCCAGTTATCTTCCAATGCAGGAGGATATACCACAAGGATATTGGTATTCTTGCCGTTTGCCTCTATGAATCGTTTGGCAATCATTGTAGCAATCATTGTCTTTCCGAGACCTACCACATCGGCAAGGAACAATCCGTTATGCTGCATCAACATCTGATAACCTTGAATAACGGCATCTTTCTGGTATTTCAAATCCTTGACACCATCGGGCAACTGGATGGAGAAATCGTCTTCAACTTGGTCGCCAAAAGTATCAATAAGCACTTTGATATATAGTTCGTATGGAGTAGGTTGATAGCCCAAATATGTTTTCTTCTTGTACTCTTCAATATCTTCTGCGGTCAAAGGAATAGCTTCATTCCATAATGCCCAGAACTCATCGGAGCAATACTTGACATCGTCATAGTCTTTCATTGCCACATTGAGTTCGTATTGTGGCGGCTGCTTGATGCCCAAACCTGAATCAGAGATATTGGATGAACCCATAATAACCCAACCATCGCTGTGTTCGCTATGATTTTGCGGTAGGCATAGATAGAATTTGGCGTGCAGGTTTTTGGTCGCGTGAATACGCATTTGTAAGCGCCCCGAAACGAGGTCTTCGCACATCTGCAAGATTCCTTCTTCAACTTCGGGAGAGTACTGGGCATTTACAATATCTTCTTTGAAACCATTGTGATAGATTTCTTTTGCCTTGTCCTCATCGGCAAGCATTAAAAGAGCCTTGTTGTGCTTGCGAAAAATATCATCGATATTGATGCCGACCAAGATCTTAATCTCAGATATATCGCCAAGTTCTTTACGCAACTTGAAATAACCAGATGAACGAAAGAAACCCACGACAGCCAAGAATCGGTCGAATGTTGCCATTCCCGATGCAATACCTTTCAACTTGTCGAAAAGCGTATTGCCAAGCCTATTATTGAAAAACTTTGTACTCATAATTCTACGCAATACAAAACTTCTATAATCAATTACTTTTTATATTATTGCTGGGAATCTCTTTCTATGAGATTCTCAAAAAGGAGCGCATGCTAACAATCAGTTAGTTACAATTATATGTTATTATTTTATCCGGACAATTGAAGAAAAAGAGTTGGATAACATCTCTAAGAAGATGTGGTAAGTCGTTCAATGACACTGATTTCTTGGTCTAAAATGGGATATATTGAAATAAAAGCAGTACTTTTGCAATGAAATGGGGTTCTCATAGAAAGAGAGTCCAAAAAATTTCGTTTTGGAATAAACTCTTTCTCATTTAGTTTATCTCATTCCATTTCAAATTATGATATAGCAAATTGAGTCCCATTCAAAAAGAACGGAACCCAATTTATTTTAACGATGTTTAGTTGTCTGAATGTCGGTAACTTTGTCGAAGATACGTCGGTAAACAAACAACTTGAAAGACAGCAGGAAACCGACATTAAACAAGTAACTATCTCCGACAAAACAACTCAAGTGAAATGTCGGAGACAATTGAGTTGATTACCATTCCCCCAATGCTGCCAAAATCTCACTATTGGCATTGTCTACCGCTGAAGTATCAAGCGTAGAAAGATATATAAGTGTAGTCTTTTCAGAGTCATGCCCGAGGGCATCGCTGATTACGCTAATCGGGATTTGCTTCTGCTTGGCTATGCTTGCCCAACTATGGCGCGCCACATACATAGTCAAGGGTATCGGTAACTGAGCTATTTCTCCGACCTGCCTCAAATGGCGATTGATGCGTTTGGATAGTTTCTTGTAGGTTTGCCTGTCATCGGCACCATTCGTGAGTATGGGCAATAGGTACCGTGAATCTTTAGGATATTTATCGATGATACTCTGCATCTGTTGCTCCCAGCGGATATCCAACCGACCACCTGTCTTTCTGCGATAATAGATTAGGTACCCACCACGAAGATTGTCATAAGTCAGGTATGCCATATCAATGAATGACATTCCTCTTAGACTAAGACTCAACAAGAAAATATCTCTTGCATATGCAAGATGTGGGTAGAGACCTAAATCCACTTCTTTAATTCTCTTGATGGAATCAATATCAATTGCTCTTTTTACCGTCTGGGCAATACCCGTATATACGCTTTGGAATGGAGTACTTGACTCGACAAGATGTAATTTAACCGCTTTATTGAGCACCGTTCTTAATGTTCGCATATAAAAGGATATGCTGTTCATGGTCAAGTTTCTATTCTTTAGGTAGCGTTCATAATCCTCCATTACTTCTGCTGTAATCTCATAGAGCATAATATCTTCATCGCTATTGAATTTGATAAAACTATGCAAGGCGGATATATATGTCTCACTTGTTCGTGTGCGTCCCATATCAGCCAAGCGCTCAGCCTGAGATAACAGAAAACCAGAGAATGACTGTTGGCGGTTTAATTCTTCAAATTCAGAGATTATACCTCCAAAATCCAAAGGTGTTCCTTTGTCAATATGTCTTTTAGCGATACTATATATTTGTTGCATCTCCCAATAGGTACGATTCTTGATTTTGATAAGCGAGCTACTATTGGTCAGTATTCTGCCATGTCGCTTGTCCCAGTCATTGGGATAAATCCGATAACCCGATGTATAAGTGTGCGTTGTCCGCTTAATGATAATTTGATAATAAAGCGTACCATCCTTACCCTTAATGACTGAAGGGTGATAACATAATTTAATAGATACACCCATAATTATCTTCTCCTTTTTGATGTGTTGCAGTCATTCTTCTTACCCCAAGGCATATCAGACGATGATCCACCGCCACCTGTTCCAACATGAGTTTGTGCAGGGCCACCTGAAAGCATCTCTAAAGTAGCCCCAAGCAGTTGAGCCTGCACCTGACTCACTTGCTCGAACGGCTCGAAGATTTCATTGATCAGTTCATATTCGGTAAGCTCGCCATTCAGATACTTTTGTATAACAGGATTGTGCCACTCAAAATACTTCACATCATCAAAGGACTCATTCCCCACTTTTGTCCATATATGAAGACTCGGCACATTTGAATAGTGGGGCGACATTTTGAGATTCATGAGCGTTGCACCCGATGATAGGCGATATCGATGCGGATTGGCTTTTCTATCAAGAGTGCCAATGCGTTGCTTCTGCTTTTCTATGGTAGCTTCGTAAGCAATGTTCTTTCGTTCGGCAATCTCGGCACGTTTGATAGCCTTGTCTATCTCTGCCATATAATCATTGCGATATTTCGCCAATTCAGCCTTATGTTGCTCCTTTAGCTGTTGTTGCTCCTGCTTTAATTGAGCAATGCATTGCTGTAATTTTTCTATCTGCTTGTCCTTGTCCGAGAGCTTTTTCTTTGCTTCTGCCAATTCTCCCGTACCGAAGAATGACAATATCTTGGAGCGTCCTTCTCGTGCCTTTTCAACTTCAGTCTGCAATTTTTCTATATCCTGTTCATATTGCAGCATCAGCTCACGATAGTATTGGCTATTTGACTTATGTCGAGCTGTAGAACCCACTACGCCACGCTGCAGTCCGAATGGCTTCATGGCAACGGCATAAGTGTTCTGATAGTAGAATAGCTTTCCACGAGCCATCACGTCATCTGCGGATAATCGTGGCCCACTCTTGGTTGTATATTTCTTTTCGCCCTCACGCTCCTTGCGTTTACGTTCTATGGTCACGATGGGTATGATGGTGGCATGAAGGTGGGGCGTCTTCTCGTCCATGTGCAACACACACGATACAAGATTCTCTTCACCGAATGTATCTTTGAGCCATGAAAGATTAGCCTTGATCCACTGGTCAAGTTTACCGTCACGTTGAAGCTTCATCATCTGCTCGTGTGTTCCGGTCAAGATGATGCGTATCGCTTTGGTCTGATTCTTGCCGACCTTGCGATGTAAACCTACATGGTCTATACGATACTGAATAGCCTCGGTTCTGTTGGCAACTCCTTGCGGAAATTTTATCAGTTCCCGATTCAGATGTGTCCGTTTTGCATTGGCATTATCCGGCACATATGTTTTACCCTTTGTATCCTTTCTCTCTATATGGCATGACATACCGCTGTCGCTACCACTGCCACGTTGTAGGTGGCATACTGCATATTGAATATTACTCATTTTGATTTGTTATTTAGTTAAACGATTGTTTTATAAAATGCCGTTACAATAATACCGCTGTCTGTGTAGCAGGTATCTTCAAGAACTTATGGGGACTTTTTCATTCTGCCACATCGAAGGTGGTTGAGATGAAAATGCCCTAATAAGCTACGGCATTTTATAAAATCCCTTTTTCCAAGACAGCAAGCTGTCCCGTTACGGCTCCTCCACGAGTTCCAGGCCAAGCTCGTCAATCAATGTCTGCAAGCCGGGGTTACGGTCAATCATCCGTTGAAGTATCATCTGAGGGGTGTCCTCCATCAGAAGGAAGTCCGCAATGTCCAATCCTCTGGCACGTTGTTCATCGGTTGCCATATCTTCCAGTACCGTACTGACCGATACGGACCGGCAGACATTAGCAAGCATGGAAGTCTTCTGCTTCCACTGCTCCGTTGCAACAAGGTCTGGCATCAGTACTACATCCCGATGCGCCAGTATACGAACGGCCTTTTCGTTGAAACAACCGTTCTTTCCTCCGGTCGCCAGCCATAAGCCGTCAGGCATAAAATGAGCTGCAATGAGTGCTGTCTTCTCGCTTTCCACAATGAACACTGTCTTGTCGGGATAGCGGACAAGAAGATGTTCGCCAAAGAAACACTGGCATAGGTTGAAGCCTGGCAGACGCAACTCGGTATGCACCCAACACACGTGCGGATGAGGAACTTTCAGCCGATGCCCGGTCTTGGCGTCATATCCCATAATCTTACCTGTATGTACCTGTCCGTTGGAATCCACCTGCCAGAATACTGCCGAACCGTTCCATTTTTTGGAAGTCCCGACCCGGTAAAGTTTGAAGAGCCTTTCGGTATTGCTTCTGCCAATCGTGTCGGACAGGAATGTGTACAACGGGTTGATGTCATAGTGTGACAGTGAATGCTGCATGACAGCCGAATCTATAAAAGACGGAGGACTGACTGGCTTCTTTGGAGTTACGGCTTGCGGTTTCCACTCCTGCCTGAATGAATCCAATTCATCGGGATGTTCCCGAAAGAAATCCTTTGGTGTGTAATGGTAGCCGCAACTGTGTTCGTGGTCGCATTTGCCGACATGGGGAGGGAAGGTTATCTCTCCCGACTCATCGATATAACGGGTAAAACAAGCCTTGCGCTTGCATTCGGGACACGCTACCTTGCTGCCCCGATGATATTTTTCAAGATGAAATCTGTAGTTGTCCATGATAATTTCTGAAATGGATTTGCAGTAATTTCAGTTTTCAGTCCTTTCAGTTTTGCAGGAATTGGCAATTTGCTCCTTAACGAAACTGAAAAACTGAACATTCTGAAAGCTGCAAACAGGGGTTATACATTGCAGTTTCTATTCTCGGCTGTGAATGATACCTTTTCATAGACTCCCTGCCTGACCTTGTGTATGAGCCTATTCTTTGCAAGTTCTTTAAGATAGTTCATCACCGTGCGCTCCGTCACTTTTAGCTGTCTTCCTGCATCAAGGGCTTCAGCTGTGGTAAAAGAATTTTTCAGCAAGGAGAGCAATTCCAGCGACGGCTCGTCACAGGTATCGTTTGCCACATATTCGCGTATGCGCCTGTAAGAACCTTCGAAATAGTCATTTAGCCGGATAGCACCTTCAATGGCGGTCGTTGTCACGAATTGCAGATGGCTCTCGCCGCATGCATAAGACAGGACTTGGAGAACCAGTGCCAGACGTGCCACCTGCACAGGGCTTTTCATGGGACGCGATTCGACAAGGTTTTCATCCCTGATGGCATTGATGCGTTCGATCGTATTGTTGTGCCAGTTGAAGAAAACCCTTTTCGCTTCCACTTCCATGCCTATCAGATGAGGGATATTCCCTTCATCATTCACTTCATAGTCAAGGGAGAATACCTTTTCCATGATTGCCTCCCATGTCCTCCATGCAGATGCCGGATCGCTCCCGGTATCCTCCTCTTCGCTTTCCGTCCACCGTGGCACCAGATACGACTTGGGCATCACGAACAGAATGCGGTCAAGCAGGCCGTTATCCTCGTATCCCTTTTTGAGCAGCTCATGCACACGCCTGGTCTGTGTCGTGCCGACCATGTTGATGCACGGATTCTCAATGTGTATGGGAATGGGATTGCTGACACGGGTCACATCTATGGCACTGTTGCTCCATGCGGACAGAAGTTGCTCTATCAACTGCCCGTTGTTGTAGCGGTTGGCGGAATTGAACATGCCCATAATCTCGTCCGCAAGTATGGTTATGCCACGGGGACAGTTGTAATGGGCGAGCATCAGGGCTTCCGGCGTGAAATCGGACACGATGGTTCTTCTCAATACAGGCCTGTCTGTACCGTTGTTGCCCTTGCTCTCTTTCATTGTATTCTGATATGCGGCCATTTCAGCCTTGAATTTCTCCAGTGCCCGGCAATCCCTTTTGCGTAGCGGACGGAATACGGCTTCAAGCGGCGGTGTCTTGCCGAGTCCCGGTCGCCCCACCATGATGATATAAAGAGCGGCATTGGTTGTCCATTGTCCCTTTACACGGATATTGTAGGTATTGCCCAACGCGGAAGCCGTAGCCGACAGTATGGCTGTGGCAAGATACTCCACTTTGAAGTTCTCATGTCGCACCATGCCAAGGATAACGGACTGGACTTTGGTAGGGAAAGCGTCAATCGGGAAATCCGATTCCGCAA